>Ga0070730_10000616_pt1 | contig 39202 bp, 32 predicted proteins | sample Coa_R1_3_FD_66447 | JGI IMG/M metagenome (GOLD analysis project Ga0070730, IMG submission 66447) | Surface soil microbial communities from Centralia Pennsylvania, which are recovering from an underground coalmine fire - Coalmine... | ecosystem: Environmental > Terrestrial > Soil > Unclassified ...
CCCGCTCTCCGCGGGATTTCATCGAACTTTAACACCTAGAACAGGCATGAAACGCAAAAACCCTTCGAAGTCAGCAGCACCCAAGCAAACCGCAACTCCTGAGCTGGAGCAGATCGAGCAGATCCTCAGGACGATGTCGGAACACAACCTTGAGGAGTTCGAGTATTCCCGGGGTGACCTTCGGATTCGAGTGAAGAAACCTTCGCAGGGAATGGTCCTGGCCGCGCCTCGGGCTATGGCCGCGCCCGAAATTATTGTAGCGGGTTCCTCTCTTTCGACCGCACCAGCGACTACTCCGTTAGCAGCTCCGGAACCGCGAGCGTCCGAAGACCTGCACCTCGTAAAGTCGCCGATCGTAGGTACTTTCTATGGCTCGCCCAGCCCGGGCGCAGAGCCATTTGTGAAAATCGGCGGTCACGTTGATACTGGCCAGACCCTTTGCATTGTGGAAGCGATGAAGCTGATGAATGAGATTGAATCGGACGTCAGCGGCGAAGTGCTGCGCGTCTTCGTGGATAACGGCCAGCCCGTCGAATATGGGCAGCCGCTCTTTGGCATCCGGCCGAGTCGCAAAAAGTAGGCGTCTCCCAACTCTATGTTCAAGAAGATTCTCGTAGCCAATCGCGGGGAAATCGCCCTGCGCGTGATTTGCGCCTGCAAGGAACTGGGCATCGGCACGGTGGCCGTTTATTCCGAAGCCGATCGGAATTCGTTGCACGTGCGGTTTGCCGACGAAGCCGTCTGCATCGGCCCGGCGCGCAGCAGCGAAAGTTATTTGAATATTCCGCAGGTGATCAGCGCGGCGGAAATCACCAACGTCGACGCGATTCATCCCGGATACGGCTTCCTTTCCGAAAATGCCAATTTTGCGAAAGTGTGCGAAGCGAGCGAGATCACTTTTATCGGTCCGCGGCCGGAAATCATCGAAATGATGGGAGAGAAGGACCGCGCGCGCCGGGAAGTGAAGACCGCGGGTCTGCCGACGATTCCCGGCAGCGACGGCGCGATCGAAGGCGAAGAGCAGCTTGGCAAGGAAGCGGCAACGATCGGCTACCCGCTGATTTTGAAGGCGGTGGCCGGCGGCGGCGGCCGCGGCATGCGCGTGGTGCGGAAGCAGGAAGAGTTGCTTTCCGCGTACGAGACGGCGCGCAGCGAAGCGCAGCAGGCCTTTGGCACGCCGGATGTTTACGCGGAGCGATTTCTGGAGCACCCGCGGCACATCGAGTTTCAGGTTTTGGGCGACCAGCACGGCAAGGTGATTCATCTCGGCGAACGCGAGTGCAGCATTCAGCGGCGCCACCAAAAATTGATTGAAGAATCGCCCTCGCCGGGAATCGATCCGAAGCGGCGCAAGGAATTGGGCGCTCGCGTCGTGAAAGCGCTCGAGAAAATCGGATATACCAACGCGGGCACGGTCGAGTTTTTAATGGACCAGAGCGGCGAAATTTATTTCATCGAGATGAACACGCGGATTCAGGTGGAACATCCGGTGACGGAATTGATTACCGGCGTGGACCTGATCAAGGCGCAGATTCGCATCGCAGCCGGCGAAAAAATGGAAGACGCGACCGGCGAAATCATGTTTTCCGGGCATGCGATCGAATGCCGCATCAACGCGGAAGATCCGGTGACGTTCGTTCCGTCCGCCGGACGCATCACCACGTTTCAGGCGCCCGGCGGCACCGGCGTGCGCGTGGATTCGGCGGCGTATGCGGACGCGGTGATTCCGCCGTATTACGATTCGATGATCGCGAAATTGATTGTGAAAGGCCGCGACCGCGCCGAAGCGATTGGCCGCATGAAGCGCGCGCTGGAAATGTTTGTCATCGAAGGCATCAAAACGTCCATTCCGCTGCACCGCCGAATTCTGGCCGACGCGGGCTTCGCCGCCGGAAAGATCGATACGCACTTTATCGAGCGCCTCCTCGGAACCAACGGAAAATAGCGCCCATGAGCCTTGTGCTGCCGCCGCTGTACGTGATATTAGACGCAGCATTGCTCACCTCCTCCGAACTGGACGTCGCGAAAAAATTGCGTGATTCCGGCGTGCGGCTGTTTCAATACCGCAACAAACGCGGGTCCTCGCGCGAATTGCTGCAGGCGTCGTCTGCGCTGGCGGCGGAACTTGTGCCCGCGGGCGCAACGTTGTTCGTCAACGATCGTCCGGATGTGGCATTTCTCTCCGGCGCCAGCGGCGTGCACGTGGGGCAGCACGACTTGCCGGTGGCGGAATCGCGCGAGGTGCTTGGGCAAGGGAAGTACCTCGGCGTTTCCACGCACAATCTCGAGCAATTCCGGGCGGCCGCGGCAACGGATGCGGACTACCTCGCGCTAGGTCCCATTTTCGCAACCGGCTCGAAAGCAAATCCCGATCCGGTTGTGGGGACGGATATGATTCGAGCAGCGCGCAAGCTTACGGAAAAACCGATCGTGGCGATTGGCGGCATTACGCTCGAACGCGCGCGGGAAGCGATCGAAGCAGGCGCGAATTCGGTGGCGGTGATCAGCGACATTTTGGGCGCGCCAGACCCGGCGAAGCGCGCGCGGCAGTTCCTGGATTTGTTGCAACCACTCGTTCATTCGGCAAAAACGGGGGCGGCGAAAAAATGAGGCGAATCGTTTATGGCTGAACTCGAAACGAAGCCGGCGCGGGCGCCGGGCAGGGAAGAGCCGGGTTTTGTTCGCGCGATCGGACTCTTCGACGGCACGATGATCGTCGTCGGCTCGATGATCGGGTCCGGAGTTTTTATCGTTGCGGCGGACATCTCGCGGCAGACGGGCTCGGCCGCCGGCGTAATTTTTGCCTGGATCATCACGGGCTTTCTGACGATTGCAGCGGCGCTTTCCTTCGGCGAACTTGCGGCGCTTTTTCCTCGCGCCGGCGGGCAGTACGTTTATTTGCGCGAAGCGTATTCGCCGCTGTGGGGATTCTTGTACGGATGGACTTTGTTCCTGGTCATTCAAACGGGAACCATTGCCGCCGTCGCCATCGGATTTGCGCGCTACCTCGGCGTGCTGTTTCCCGCGATTTCGCCGCAAGCCTGGATCATCCATCCCATCAATCTTGGTTCGAAGTACGCCGTGAGTTTGAGCGTGCAGCAGTTCGTCGGCATTCTGATGATTGTCCTCATCACGTTCCTGAATACGCTTGGCGTGCAGCTCGGCAAGTGGATTCAAAACATTTTCACATCGGCAAAAACACTGTCGCTTGTCGGGCTGATCTTTCTCGGCGTTTTCGTCGGCCGCAATCATGCGGCCATTGCCGACAATTTTTCGCATTTTTGGGCCGTCCGCAACGCGCAGCCGATTGAGCCGGGCGCGAATTTCTTGCGCGGGTTCATTCCCACCGTGACCGCGGCAGGCGGATTTTTCGGTTTGTTCGTCGCGTTTGGCGTCGCTCAGGTCGGTTCGCTTTTTTCTTCGGACGCGTGGAACAACATCGGCTTCACCGCCGCCGAAGTGAAAAATCCGAAACGCGACGTGGCGCTCTCGATGGCGTTCGGAACGGTCATCGTCACCGTGCTCTATTGCCTCGCGAATCTTGCGTACCTGTTCGCATTGCCGCTTTCGCAGATTCAGCATGCGCCGGACGATCGCGTCGCGACCGCCGCTCTCAGCGCAATCATGGGCCAGAACGGCGCGGTGGTCATGGCCATCGCCATCATCATTTCCACGTTCGGCTGCAACAACGGGCTGATTCTCGCCGGCTCGCGCGTGGCTTACGCCATGGCCAAAGACGGCCTCTTCTTCCGCGCAACCGGCAAACTAAACTCGCGCGCGGTGCCCGGAACGGCGCTCGTTTTTCAAAGCGTCTGGATCACCGTGCTGCTGTTACTTCGCACACGCAAACCGGACGGCACCTACGGCAATCTCTACAGCGACCTGCTCGATTACGTCGTCTTCGCTGTCCTGATTTTTTACGTGCTGACCATCGCCGGCCTTTTCGTCCTTCGCAAGAAGCGGCCCAACGCGGAGCGTCCGTACCGTGCGTTCGGTTATCCGGTGCTGCCGGCGCTGTACATCGTCTCCGCGCTCGCGATCATGTTTGTTCTGATTTTGTACCGGACGCAGACCGCGTGGCCCGGCCTGGTTATCGTGCTGCTTGGCGTGCCGGTCTATCTGCTCTGGTCGCGAAAAAATTCCACGACGTGAGAATTATTTCGTAGGGCGGAAGGGCGTCCGCCACTACAATGGCGGCATCCAATTTGGCTGATTTCGGATAGACACTGAAGACCACTTTTTGAAGGAGGAGTTGCATGGGCAACCCCTTGTTTGCGACGAAGTCGCTGGACGTATTGATGCGGGAAGCCGGAGATACCAGCGAGCACAGCTTGAAGCGCGCGCTTGGTCCCATCAACCTCGTCACACTGGGCATCGGCGCGGTGATCGGCGCGGGCATTTTCGTGCTGACCGGTTCCGCCGCCGCTCTTTACGCCGGCCCCGCCATTATCTTGTCGTATGTGCTGGCCGGAACGGCCTGCGTCTTCGCCGGCCTCTGTTACGCGGAATTCGCTTCGATGATTCCGATTGCTGGCTCCGCCTATACCTATGGCTATTCGACGCTCGGCGAAATCGTTGCATGGATTATTGGATGGGACTTGATTCTGGAATACGCATTCGGCGCCGCGACGGTTGCCAGCGGGTGGAGCAGCACACTCGTGGCGTTTTTGCAGGATTACGGAATCAGTCTGCCGCCGCAGATTTGCGATGTTCCGGGCGCGGATTGGGCGCTGGTGGATGGCAGATGGGGACCGGCCGGTTCGTTTGGCATATCGGCGGCGCAATTGGCCCTCGTACCGCACGTAACCGCGAGATTCAATCTGATCGCATTTCTCGCCATTATGGCGGTCACGATCATTCTGATCATCGGCATCAAAGAATCCGCGAACTTCAATACCGGGATCGTCTTCGTAAAGCTGGCGGCGGTGCTCACGTTCATCGCGGTCGCGCTGCCGTTCGTTCTTAAGCATCCGGCCATTGCTCATGACAATTGGAAAGTGTTTTTGCCGCCGAACCAGGGGGCGTTTGGCGAGTTCGGTTGGTCAGGCGTGGCGCGAGGGGCGAGCGTCGTCTTCTTTGCCTACATCGGCTTCGACGCCGTTTCCACAGCAGCGCAGGAAGCCAAGAATCCGCAAAAAGACATGCCGATCGGCATTCTTGGTTCACTCGTCGTTTGCACGATTTTGTATATCCTCGTGTCCGGCCTTCTTACCGCGACGGTGCACTACTCGCGTTTGAACATTGGCGCTCCCGTCTCCCTGGCCATTCGTGAAACCGGTGTGCGGTGGGGAAGCTACGTGGTGAACGCCGGCGCGTTGGCGGGATTGAGCACGGTGATGCTAGTGATGTTGCTTGGCCAATCGCGCGTTTTCTATTCGATGGCGCACGACGGGTTGCTTTGGAAGTGGGCGGGAGACGTTCATCCGAAATTCCGCACGCCGTGGAAGTCCACGGCGGTCACCGGATTTGGCGCGGCCATCTTTGGCTCACTCGTTCCGATCGGGAGTCTCGGCCAGATGGTAAGCATCGGTACGCTGCTGGCATTTGTGATCGTTTGCGGCGCGGTGATCATATTGCGCAAGCGTCGTCCGGACCTGCCACGGCCGTTCAAGACGCCACTGGTTCCGCTGGTTCCAATCCTTGGCATTGTTGTTTCACTTGGGCTGATGGCCAGCTTGAATCGCGTCACGTGGGTTCGGTTGGTCGTGTGGCTTGCAATTGGCATGGTCATCTATTTCACGTACAGCGTGAAATACAGCAAGGTACGCAACGCGCAGCCAAAGTAATCCGCACGCGAACAGTTCGAGATTTGGTGTTTCTGTATCGAGAAAGGCGGGGCACACAACGCCCTGCCTTTCTTCTTTATCGCCCCGCATTGCTTTCCATCGCCGCTCTCGTCACAACTCTTCTCTTCGGGTAGAGTATTCTCTCGCTCGCACACATGAGTCCCCTTCAAGTCCAACTCAAAGAGTTCTGGAAGCGGCTCTCTCTCCCCGACCTGTTCGCGGCGGGAATGGTGCTGGTCGGAACGGTTGTGCTTGTGCTGGGAAAATCCGGCCGCATTTTCAATTTTCTGACGTTCATCGCTTTGCTTTGCGCCGGCTATCTCCTGGTGCGTTTTATCGGCTGGTGGCGCTCGCGGCTCCTGTGGAGCCTGCGCAATCGCCTCATCGTGGCCTACCTATTTATCGCGCTCGTCCCCGTCGTCCTGACCGCGGTATTGGCTTTCGTTTCCGCCACAATTCTTTACCGGCAATTCGGCGGCTACATCCTCTATCAGGATTTGCAGCGCCGGGTGGACATGGTCGCCGCGGGAACCGATCAGATTGCGGCGGCGCTTGAAAGCGTCGCTCCCGCCATGCAGGAAGAGGCGTTGGACCGCGTCATCATGGCGCAGGAACACGCCGTGTATGACGCGCAACTTCCCGGCATGCGCATCGAGATCAATCAGCGCCTGCCGCTGCTCGAACGCGTAGCCGAGGGTTCAAAGCGAAGCTTTGCGGGCTTCATTCAGCAAGACAAGAACTTGTATCTCGTCGGGCTGCGTTCGGTGAAGACGCCGTTCGGCGAACGCTATGTGCATATCCGCGTGCCGGTCTCGGCTTCGTTTGTTTCTTCGCTTGCTCCGGAACTCGGGCCGGTGGAGTTTCAGCTGCTCCAACCGCTGGACGGGGCGAACCAGCAATCCCTGCGATACACATTGAGCGGACGCGAATTCCAGGTTGCCGCGAGCGTCGTGGACCGCCGCCGCGTTCTGCGCGCGCCGCAGGGTTTTTGGGATACCGACGTCACCGGCGTAACGCGTTTTGATGCGAAATACGAATACCCCGACGGCAATGTGGACCCGATGCGGCCGGTCGTGGCGGTTTTTACCACGCGTCCGTCTCATTTGAATGTTCGGATGTTCTCTTCCGTCGGCGATCTCGGACTGGTTTACGTCTACACCCTCGGCCTGCTTGCGGCCGTGTTCTTCCTGCTTGAAATCGCCGCGCTGATTACGGGAATTGTGCTCACGCGGCGCATCACATCCGCGGTGGACGGATTGTATAAAGCGACGCAGTTTGTGCAAGCCAACGATTTTTCCCATCGCGTAAAGGTCGAAAGCCGCGATCAGCTCGGTTTGCTGGGCGAATCGTTCAATCAGATGACCGACTCCATCAACCAATTCATCGAGGACGAGAAGCAGCATCAACGGCTCGAAAATGAAATTTCCATCGCTCGCGAAGTGCAAAATCAATTGTTTCCGCAAAAGCTTCCGCTGATGCCGGGCGTGCAGCTGGAGGCGATCTGCAAGGCCGCGCGCATGGTCAGCGGCGATTACTATGACTTCATCCAATTGAACGCCACGACGATCGCCATCGCCGTGGCCGATATTTCGGGCAAGGGAATTTCCGCCGCGCTGCTCATGGCCAGCTTGCAGGCCGCGTTGCGCAGCCAATTGCTCGCGCCCGGCAATAGCGCGCTGAGTACCGCCGAACTCGTCTCGCGTTTGAACAACCACCTCGTTCGCAACACCGGCGACGACCGCTTCGCCACCTTCTTCATCGCAATTTACGACAGTTCTTCCCGCATTTTGCGTTACACCAACGCCGGCCACTTGCCCGCTTTTTGCATTTGCGAAGGCGCCGCCGTCGCGCTCGAAGAAGGCGGCATGGTGCTTGGCGTCGTCGAAGACTACGAATATGCGGAAGGGAAACATCTCGTACCAAAGCACGCCACGCTCGTCGGCTACAGCGACGGTTTGATCGAGCCGGAAAACGTCTACGGCGAAGAGTTCGGCATTCACCGCCTGCGCGAGGCGGCGATTCGCCTGCAATCCGGTTCGCCGCGTACCGTTGCGCTCGGCTTGATGCAGGCGGCCGACGAATGGGCCGGCACTCCCGAACAGGCCGACGATATGACGGTAATCGTTGCGCGGATGGAATAGTTGGCGAGAAAAGCCTGCGTTATACTGTCTCTTCTGCATCAAACCACATCGAGGATCCGAATGGCGTTGCGCAATCGAGTCGCACTGATTACCGGAGGAACGCGCGGCATCGGCCGCGGCATCGCGCTGCGGCTGGCGCGAGATGGCGCGCGCGTGGCGATCGGCTACCGTTCGAATAAATCCGCCGCGCAAGGCGCGCTGCGCCAATTGCAGGCGGCCGGCGCGGATTGCGTCGCCGTGGAAGCGGACATCACCAGCGCCGTCGGCGCGGAACAACTCCTGCAAACCGTTTCCGATCGGTTCGGCCGGCTCGATGTGCTTGTCAACAACGTCGGCGATTTTCGCTGGGGCACGCTCGCCGAAGGTTCGCTCGACGATTGGCAAAATATTTTTTCGTCCAATCTGATGAGCGTCGTTTTCATGAGCCGCGCCGCCCTGCCTCACATGCGCCGCGGCCGCTGGGGCCGCATCGTCAATCTGGGCGCGGTCGGCGCCGAACGAGCTTTCGGTCAGGCAAAAATTTCCGCGTACGCCTCGGCCAAAGCCGCCGTCGTCGCGCTCTCTCGTTCGCTCGCACTCGAAGAAGCGAAAAACGGCATCACCGTGAACGTCGTCAATCCTTCCAGCATCGACGAAAAAGAATTGACGCTCGACGAAGCGCGCCGCATCAAAGACGCGCGGTTTCCCATCGGCCGCCCGCCGACGGTCGAAGACGTTGCCGCCGCCGTCTCCTTTTTTGCCTCCGAAGAAGCGGAGTACGTTACCGGTCAGGTTATCAACGTCAGCGGCGGCTGGATGTTGTAGCCCGCTTTTGCCAAGCCAATGAAAGCACTCAACGCAGCCGAAATGCGCGAAGTTGACCGGCTCACCATCGAGCGCCACGGCATTTCCGGTTTGCAGCTCATGGAAAATGCGGGCGGCCAAGTTGCCAGCCGCATAAAAGATTTTTTCGCGCATTGGTCGTGTGACCGTCCACGTCGCGTGGTTATTCTTTGCGGCAAGGGAAACAACGGGGGAGACGGGTTTGTCGTCGCGCGCCGGCTGACAAAGGAGTCGCGCAACATTGAAGTTCGAGTTTTTCTTTTCGGAAAATTAAGCGAACTTCGCGGAGACGCGCTGAAGAATGCACAACGCTGGAAGAAATCCGGTGGATCGCTTGCCACAATTCTGACGACAAAGGAATGGGACAAGGCGCGGCCTCAAATGGCGGCGGCCGACGTCGTCGTCGACGCTTTATTCGGAACGGGCTTGCGCGGACCCGTTAGCGGCCTGCCCGCGCAAGCGATCGCAGACCTCAACGTCGCTTCGGGAAACGCGACGTTGCCGGCACCGGCATTCATTCTTGCCGTCGATACTCCCACTGGCCTGCCATCCGACGGCGAACCGGCTTCGGGTCTGGTCGTTCGCGCGCACGAAACAATCACGTTTACTTCTCCGAAGATCGGCCAGCTCGTTTCGCGCGACGCAATTTGCTGTGGCGCACTGCAAGTGAAATGGATTGGTTCTCCCGCGAGCCTCGTGGAAGAAACAGGAAAAGGCGCTCTTCGTTGGGCCGGGCCGGATGAATTCGTGTCGCTGCCCTTGATCCGCGCCGCCGATTCGCACAAAGGCAATTTTGGCCACGTTCTCGTCTTCGGCGGATCAACCGGCAAATCCGGCGCCGCCGTCCTCGCCGGCTACGCATCGCTCTGCAGCGGCGCAGGACTCACGACTGTCGCCTGCCCCGACGTCGTCCAGCCCATCATCGCCGCCGCTCATCCGGAATACATGACGGAGCCGCTCGCCTCCACCAGCCACGGCTCCATCGCTCGTTCGAATCTCGCCTCCGGCCGCCTCGAAAATATTCTTCCCGGAAAAACCGTTCTCGCCATCGGCCCCGGCCTCGGCACCGATTCCGAAACGCAAGATGTCATTCGGCATCTCGCTAAGAACGTTCCGCACCCCATCATCCTCGACGCGGATGGTCTCAATGCCTTCGCCGGCAAACTCGACGCCCTTCATAATCGCAAATCCGAATTCCTTTGCATCACGCCGCATCCCGGCGAAATGGCGCGCCTCCTCGGCATTTCGAACGCGGACGTGCAAGCCGACCGCGTCAAAGCCGCCACCGAAGCCGCCAAGCGCGCCGATGCCCACGTCATCCTCAAAGGTTTTCACACTGTTCTCGCTTCGCCCGACGGCCAAGTTTGGGTCAACACCACTGGCGGCCCCGCCCTCGCCAAAGGCGGCTCCGGCGACGTCCTCACCGGCGTCCTCGCCGCGCTCACCGCACAGTTCGGCACCGGCGATTGGCTCCGAGTTCTCGCGCTCGGTGCGTATCTGCACGGCGCCGCAAGTCAAAGTTCCGCCGCGTATTCCGATCCGTCGGGTGTTCTTTCGAGCGGCGTTGCCTACTCAATTCCAATGGCCAGGCACAAACTTCTCCGGGAGATTCAGTTCGGTGCCTGAAGAAATCCTCACTCACTCCGCCGAAGAAACCATCGCCTGGGGCAGGGAATTCGCTTCCCGCGCAAAAGCCCCGCTCATGATTCTTCTCTCCGGCGATCTCGGCAGCGGCAAAACCACTCTTACCAAAGGAATCGTCAGCGGTCTCGGCGCCGCCGCCGAAGAAGACGTCACCAGCCCCACCTTCACGCTTCTCCACGTTTACGGCCCGGAAAACTCCGAACAAAAAGTGTTCCACGGCGACCTCTACCGCATCGAGAAATTCCACGATTTCGAAACGCTCGGCATGGAAGACATTTTCGCCAAGCCCGCCATCGTCATCCTCGAATGGTCCGAACGATTTCCGCTGCCTTCGCCCTGGCCGCAAATCCGCATCCGGCTCGAACACGCCGGCGGCGACGCTCGCCGCATCCGCGTAACCTCCTGATTTTGCAGTCCATTGCGCCAGCTAACTCTCTAGCAACCCCCAAACCGCGGTTCTGTTGCCGCCCTCTTCGCCGGCTGATAGGTTGAAGAAAGCGCCCGCTGGGCGCGCGAATGCCTACGGAAACACTATTCTCCGCCGCAACGGAAACGCCAAGCGCCGCTCTCGGCAGTTACAACCTGACGCTGCCGATGACGTCGCTCGCCATCGGCGTCGATAATATTCATCACGACGTTTATCTCAGCCCGCGATTCCTTCAGCAGTCGCGCGATTTCATTTTTGACCTCATCCGCCAGAACGCCAGCAAAAACTATCTTCCCGGTATCGAGCTCCGCGCCGCCAAGGCGCCCGACGGCACCACGTTTCGCAAATTGCTCGCGGACGTTCTGCACAGCTCGCTGACCAACGCCAAATACCACAAAAATATTGAATTGGACCTGCTCTTCCGCGTGGCCATTCTCAAATTTCTCACCACCGAACTCGGCAGCCAGTTTGCGAATTTGATTCACGAAGGCAAAGAATGGATTCGCCAGCGCGGCGAACATTTTGAACGCAGCCAGCAGGCGCACGTCATCAAGGCGCGCCTTTCCGAATTGCAGTCCGCGCGTCGCACCGTCATCCGCGCCGTCGGCCAGCAAGTGGCGCAAAGCTGGATCGACGTCGAAGAAAACATCATCGCCAAGGCGCGCAAAGCCCTCTTTGGCGAAGAATTCACGCCGCTTTACGATTTGCTCAAGAATCGACTCATTTTTCTCGACGGCGGAAAAGACGACACCCATTTTTTGGAGCACTACGTCCTGCTCGGCAATTACGCGCGCGACGCCGACCGCTTCGAAGCCATGGACGCGCTTTTCCAGGAATTTTTAAGCCACGCCGGCGTCGTCGTCCAGCAGGACCCCGCTTTTCAGGAAGCCGACAAGGCCTGTGCCGAAGCCATGCACGAAGCGCAGGTCATGCGCGACGAAATCGCCAACCTCGAAGAGCAGAAAGAGCTGCTCCGCAAACGGCTCGATCGCAGCGACAGCTTTTTGAATCGTTTTCGCGCGCCGGCCGATCCCGCCGATCTGAAGGCTTCGCTCAACGACGTTGAGTTGCGCCTCAAGCACCAACAGTTCAAGCTCGAGGAATTCGGCGCCGTGCTCGAAGCGGCTCGCCAAAAACTCGACTACTTTCAGAAGGATCAAAAAGGCAAGCTCGGCGATTATCTGAACGATCCGGAAAACGCTCGCCGCCTTTTCGATCCCGCCGCCGAACCCGAAGCCACGCGCACTCAGCGCGCGAAGCTCCTCGCCCAGCTTCTCGAACGCCTCGAACAGCAGGACGTGCTCTATCACGTCCTCGCCAGCTACGAAATCCGCGCCATTTCCGCAACGTATCATCCGCCGGTTCACTTGCAGCAGTTGCGCAAAGCCCTCGTTTCGAAAGATGAATTTCAGCGTGTCGAACAGGTCTTGAAGCAGGTTCCCGCAAAACGCCTTTCTGCCAAGCCCATCGAGGAACTTTCGCGCAAGATTCGCCGCTACTCCCGCGACGAGCTGCAAGCCCAGGTTCTGCGCTTCGCCACCGATTTTTTCCGCTTGCACCGCGATTTGCGCGACGCGGAACACCTCGCCGGCTGCATGGACCGCGTCAGCCTCGTCGAAACCGAGCAGGCCCGCGACCTTTCCCGCCTCAACAACAAGCTTTACGAATGCGTTCTGCCCGACGAAGCGAAAACGAAGCAAGACCCCGTCGTCAGCCACGTCATCATCAAAGCCGACGTGCGCGGCTCCACAAAGATGACGCAGGACTTGCTCTCTCGCGGCCTCAGTCCCGCTTCTCACTTCAGCTTGAATTTGCACGAACCGGTAAAGAAATTGCTCGATCGTTACGGCGCGAAAAAAGTTTTCATCGAAGGCGACGCCATCATCCTCGCCATTTTTGAAACCGAATCCAGCCGCACCTATGCGCGGTCCGTTGCCAAGGCCTGCGTCCTCGCCCGCCAAATTCTCACCGTCTGCAATTCCTATAACGACGGCGCGGCCAGTTCCGATCTTCCCGCGCTCGAACTCGGCCTCGGCGTCGCGCATCAAGGCGACGCGCCCACTTATTGGACCGACGGCGAATCGCGCGTCATGATTTCGAAAGCGCTCAATCTTTCCGACCGTCTCTCCGGCTGCGCCAAACTCGCCCGTCGCATGCTCGACCGCCAGAAATCTCATTTCGGCTTGTTCCAGTTTTTGCAGACCATGGTCGGCGCGTCCGCCGAAGAACTCGACGAATTTCTCGTCCGCTACAATCGCAATGGCATCGAATTAAACGAAGAAGGCTTCCTCAAGCTCTACGACGAAATCTCGCTCGAATGTATCGAAACCAAGCTCGATCTTCCCTGGGGAAAAGAAACCGTCACGCTCTATTACGGCGAAGTTCCCATGGGTGAATCCGTCGAGTTGCTCGTGCTTCGCAAGGGCTTCGCCCGCGAACTTTCTTCCGACGGAAAAATCGGCGCGCCCTCCACTCACATCTACTACGAAGTCTGCACCGCTCCCAAACTCTACGACCTCGTCGCCGCTCTTCTCCGCACCAAAAACGCCGCCACCGAATCCGTCCGCTCCTGACCTGTATCGCCGGCATTTCGCCGGCCCGCCTTGGCGGGAAGCCGGCCGCTTCTACCGCAATGCAAAATCGCAATCAGGTCGCCAAGCAACGTACTCACTCTTGCCTGCGCTCTTCGATCAAAGCGCCGTCTTCGATTCACGCACACAATCATTGCTTCGTCCGCCTCTCACGCCCAATCCCGCACTCCTTCACGGAATTTTTCCATTTTGCCGTCATTCGTTATACTGCTTCCGGAGGCGAATTTGGTCCGGTGACCTTCCCGGCCTTCAAAGCCGGCGTTTCGGCCCTTCGCGGGTCGAATGGTGGGTTCGACTCCCACACGCTTCCGCCATATCTCATTGGAACGAGCGTGGTTGCGAAAAAAAGAGGCCGCAAATGGCGGCATTAACGCAGAGTGACCGGTTTTGTTTTGCATTTCAGCGGCGCGAGTGACAACCGGTTCCTCGATGCGACAAAGTCAAGACAAGTGTGAGTCCTACCGCGACCCTCAACGCACCCAAAACAACAAGCTAACAAAAGCCCAAGACCCCGTTTCTGGCCAGCCATCGGCACTTGTCCATTTAGCGATTTATGAGGGTCAAATTATTTCGGTTCGCAATCGAATCTGTGAATTTCCACCTGTTCCAATGTACAGCGTACATGTTCCGGCACGCCGTCCCACGGCTCCTCTACATTCAAGGCACGCCTTCGCTAAAATCAATGTGTGCCGAAACGGAATTGCACAAGCCAAGCGGAGTGGCGGCTACAGACTGGCAAGCCTGCGGCGGCTCTTTCTCCCCATTACCGGCTCGACTGTGACTACGGAACCGAAGTCGTTATTTGCTGGGGAAAGGGCGGCAATGAGCCCATTTACGTGTGCGAGAGTCACGCGAAGCAACTGGGGCCCTCTCGCGACCACGGCCCGGAAGCCCGCGTCCTAACGGCCGAATCCAAACCGAATGACACTCCGATCAAGCGCGACGACGATCGAAGCGCAACCCCCATCGTCACCAAGACAAAGGTGTACGCCCCTGCTTCGCGGGAAGCTGCAGGCAATCACCCAGAAACCAAGGTCGCGCGAGCCGTTACCGGTGCATCCGCCAGATCCCGCGTCCGCGACCTCACATTCGGAGATTCAGCGAAGGCTATGGTCGACGAAGCCATTTGGAATTTGGCGGCAGGAGACTTCGAGGTTTACCGGACGGCACTGCAGCAAGGGAAATCCGCAAGAGAAGCAGCGCAAGCTGCGGGCGGACAGTTGGCCGTGATCCATCAAAAGATCGACGATTATGCGCTCAACCTGGATGCTGTCCTTTCAGAATCAAAAGCAAAAATCAGCGTGGCAGAGACCATAGATAAGCCACTCGAACAAGCGATGCTTGAAATCATCGGCAATGGCTCGATGAGCGACTCGGAAAAGGACGCGGCCATTCAGCAACTCGGCGCAGTTCAAGAATGGGTCAAACGCGGCCTGCAGGGAGATATGACACCCCTGCAAGCGAACCAAATCATGCTGGCAGTTGGTGCGCGCCTAAACTGGGGAGGAAGTACCGACGTTTCGGAGGAATTCAAGCCGGTTTATCGGGCAATATACGGCAAGCTGAAAAATGCAATTCGCCTAACTATTCCGGAGGCGCAAAATCTTCACGATCGGCTCACCAACCTGTCCGCGGCCAAAGCAGACTTTGATAAGGAACTGCTGGCCACAAAGATGACTATGAGCTCCAGTTGCGGTTAGTCCCTGCCTCGGATTTCTCGGCGATCACTTCGGACGGCGGCTTCCGTCACGTCAGCGACCACTGCGTTCTCGTAAATAGTTGCGCAAAATTCCGGTAAATGCGCTCGACGTACAAGTGAAATTCCCCTGACTTTCCAGAAGTCCGCTTCTGGGAACGTGCGAATCGCGACCCTGCCGTGTCAGAGCACCTCGATTTCGAATTTCAACGACTTACGGGCGACCGAAAGAACAAAGAAGCTCAGCAATAAAGGGAAGGGAACTCTTAATGTTCGCGCATTGTTCCTGCAATCATCGACTCCGACCTGTAGTGAGAGGGAATGCTTGCGCACACTTTCCCTTCCGTGCTGCCGCCGATTCGCGACCGTCACCGTAAGCAGTCCCGCTCGAGTTAGAGCTCACAACACAAGCCCATCGAGCGGATGTAGTCGCTTCCGTTTTACAGAAATAAGGCGCTCATGGTGGGAAGGCGAGCGCGCGAAAATGGGAGTCCGCCATGCGGCAGACTCCCATCGTGAATTTGCGGAAGCGATTGCGGCCTTCGCCTTCTTCGCGGGTTTAGTTTGCGCTTTTGCAACGGCCTTCTTTGGTGGCTTTTTGGTGAGCCTCGGTTTTCCTTGGCGGCGAACTCCTGCTCGATCCAAAGGCCGATCGCACTCACATCCACCGCGCAGGCGGTTGCGGCATCAAGGAGACCCGCGTTTGCCAACCAGGATTCGCCTTACGCAACATTTTCGAATCCTTTTTCAGCTCACGGCAAAACGGTCACTTTGCCGAGCATCCCCAGGCCGTCGTGCAGCACGCACCTGTATGGAAAGGTTCCCGGCTTCGTGAATGTCACCCGGAATCGGGTTGTGCCCGGCTGCGGTTGCGGTAAAAAGATCTGGTCCTGCGGAGCTGCAACAATGAAGCCCGAATGCACGTTGTCGGTTGTCGAACTCACGGTAGCGTGCAGCGCTCCATCCGCATCTATGGTTACATTCCCAGAAGGCGGGATGGGGTTGCCCGACTCAACTCCGAAGGTGATCGTGTGTGGCGTTACGGGATCGTCGTTTGTCCACTCCACCGTTTCTCCAACATGCACGACTTTGTCCGGGTGCATGAAGCGCATCACCGACAACGTCTCGGAACCGCCGCCCGTCGCCAGGATCGCGCCTGTTCCCGCGGTCACCTCATCGGTTGAACTGCCCGTTTCGTGATCTGCCAAGTGGCCCGCGGAAGAAAGCATGTCCTTTTCCACATCGGCGGCTTCAGCACCGTAGAACGCCTGGTCATGCGGTAGCTTCAGAGAGACGTCAAGAACGTGGATTATCGCCGTGTGATTCTGGTGGAACAGGCAAACGAGTTTGTAATTTCCCGCCGTCGGAAACGTCACCAAGGAGTGCTGCCCCTTGGTCAGCGGTCCGCTATTCACGCAGGTCGATCCATCCTCCGCGCTGCCGCTTGGCGTTGTGCCTGGGCAGCCAACCGGAAAAGGCGGTCGCAACTGGTTGGGGGTCAAAAATGTCACGGTGTGCGGCTCGTCGGTCGCAACCTTAAAATCGACGGAGTCGCCCGCATGAATCCACAGTTCATTCGGCAGGAAAGCGATAACCTGCCGTCCCTTGTCCTCGCTCTGCGCGCCCACTTGCACTTGCCAATCCTGTGCCTGAACGAGTGCCGGCATCAACAAAAGGGACGCGCAAACAAACCCCATCGTAGACAGTCTCATCAGTTTTTGCCTAAGCATTGGCACAAATCTCCAAATTCCTGATCTCATTACTTCCTCCTGGTACCGCGGGAACTTACGGCTCGCGCTCGATACTGCGCAAATTCGAGTGCGCGAACAATGGAGGAAGGTAAAGTAAGAGGTAAAGAATGGTGGAGACGTAAGTAACTAACTCTAAAGGGGAAATGTGTTTGGTTATTCGACTGAATGCTATACTTCAGCCACCCTCGGGGGGAACCGGTGCCCATTGACGTTTATCGATTCGGCGACTTCAGCCTTCATTGCGGCAAATTTGAGCTCTGCCGCAAAGGCCGCAGGCTCAAACTCGAGCGGAAGCCTCTCGACCTCCTCATCCTCATGGTCAGGAAACATGGACAGGTTGTCACCAGGGAGGAAATTGTCCAGTGCTTATGGGACCGGGAGGTCTTCGTCGATGTCGAACACGGAATCAACACGGCGATTCGCAAGATCCGCCAGACTCTAGGCGACCGCTCGGACCTGCCGACCTATGTGCAGACAGTTTCCGGCACTGGTTACCGGTTCATTGCAACCGTTACCGCAGTGGAGCCAGACGATATCCAGCCGACCCAATCTTCTGATTCATCAATCGCGTCTCCCCCTTCTCCGCTGGAGATCTCTTCTGCGCCGCCGATCAAGTCGGCAGGCCCAAATCGGCGCAGTTTTTTGCTGGTCAGCGCACTTTTGGCATTTGTGCTCGGTGCAATCCTCACTCTCACCCTGGGCCCTCATCCACTTGCTGCCCGCTTCCTTCATCGAGACAGTCACGCCGCCATCGGCTCGATTGCCGTTCTTCCTCTGCAAAATCTCTCCGGCGACCCAGGCCAGGAATACTTCGCTGCCGGCATGACCGACGAGCTCATCACCGAGCTCGCGCGCATTCCCAACGTTCGCGTCGTCTCGCGCACCTCCGTCATGGCCAACAAAGGTACCGGCGGCTCACTTCCAGACATCGCCCGCCAGCTCGGCGTCGATGCCATCATCGAGGGATCCATTGTCCGCTCCGGAGGCAGGATTCGCATCACCGCCCAGCTCATCGATGGGCGCACGGACCACCACCTCTGGGCGCAGTCCTTTGAAGGCTCAGTATCCGATGTCCTTTCCCTCCAGGACAGCGTCGCACGGCAGATCGCCGCTCAGGCGAGTGTCGTCCTGGCACCTCCTTCGCCGCGCGCCCCCGTCATCCCCGCCGCGCACGACGCCTATCTCCGCGGACGCTACTTCTTCCATAAGCAGGATTTTGCTCACAGTCTCGATTCCTTTCAGCAAGCCATTGCACTCGATCCCAACTACGCCTCCGCCTACTCCGGCTACGCCGATGCGCTCGATGCCGCCACCACCTTCAACATTGATACGTCTGAACAGCTCATGCCAAAAGCCATTGCCGCCGCTCAGCGCGCCATCCAGCTCGACCCACAAAACGGCGAAGCCTACACCGAACTAGGTAGCGTTCAGACTATCTACTCGTGGGATTGGATTGCAGCCGAACAGAACCTTACCCGCGGCATTTCGCTCAATCCTAACGACTCTATTGCCGAGTTCAAGTACGCCGTTTACCTCGACGCCGTTGGCCGCCCGCAGGACGCCGTTACGCACATGCGCCGCGCACTTGAGCTCGATCCGCTTTCTTTCCTCGTTAATCGACGAATGGGCGCCACTCTCTACCTTGCCAGACAGTACGATGCTGCGCTTTCTCAAATGCAGCGCGCCGCCGAGATGGAGCACCAGCCAGGTTCCATCGACAATTACCTGAGTCTCATCTACGAGCAGAAGGGTGATCGCGACAAGGCCGTCGAGCACGATCTGATCGCGCTGCACGAATCCCAGCCACACCTCGATACTGGCGCTCTTCTTGGCGTCTACAAGGAGCGCGGATGGCAATCCTATTGGCGCGCGCGTACCCAAACTCTTCTCACTGCCTCAGCCCGCCCTTGCACGGCTTACGAGATCGGCGTCGATGATCTCCGCGTCAACGACCTCGACCATGCCTTCGACTCATTTCAGCACGCGCTCGGCAGCCACTGCTTCCATATGGCTCTCATCCGCGTGGACCCACTATTTGATTCCGTCCGCCGCGACTCACGCTACGCAGCTCTACTGAAGAGCATGCACCAGTAGACCAACCGCGCTCTGGTCATTGCTGCCGGGAAAACGCGCCAAGCTTCAGCTATTCTCCGATTTCGGCGGGCGCGCTTCCATGAGCGCATCATCGCCAACGCGCTCTTCGCCAAATGAATGAGACGGCTCGCGTGAGAGCCATCTCGAATACATGGCAATCAAATCTGCCGCGCGCGATTTTTCGGAATGTAATTTAGGTGCGATTCCGCCTGGCGTGATGTCTTTTTCTCGAGGATTTTTCCACACGCAAGGCGACCATAAAGACGGTGAACAATTGCTCTCTCGAGACTCAAGCAGAGGTACTACACGGCTTCAGATCCGAAAAATCGCCGCAACCATTTCATGCAGTTCATGGCTTAGTGTTTTGTTTAATCAAGGATCTCGTCATGCTGGGCGAAGCAATCGGGGCCGCCCCCGAAGCGCCCTAGGCCCCTTGAGCATTCCAGCTTCCAATGTATCTTCCAGTCGCCTATAAAGTGGCAATCATCTTGCATCTCGTCCCGCTCCTTTCTAGAATCTTCCTGGCACCCTGAGCCAAAAATTCGGGAAACCTTTTAGTTGCTCATGACTCTAACTAGGGGTACCGGATGCCTTCCAGGGTGTCCAAGCCGCCTCGATGTCGCGGGACATGCAACTTTGTTCAAACCCAGCAGCAAGATTTGCGATCTCCTCAGCGGGACGGGGCGTCCGGATGGTGTTTGGTACTTCAATCTAATCGACAGGAGACTAACCGTATGACGAAGACGACAAAGGCCTTACTGGCAGGTGCGGCGTTCGCAGGTCTGTTCGCCGGAACCACTTCGGCGGTCAAGGCCTCGACCCTGCTCACCTCGTTGAAGACGTCTTTCAGCGCGCAGGATCAGGACCAAAGCAAGGATCAGATGTCGGAAAAGGCCAAGGACAAGAAGGACCGGCATGCTTGTAAGGGCCAAAACTCTTGCAAAGGTAAGGGCGCATGCAAGTCCGGCGACAACGGCTGCAAGGGCAAAAACTCCTGCAAAGGCAAGGGTGGTTGCCGCACCGACGGCGGGAAAAAGCCAGCCTGACCTGCGTTTCGGTTGGAGGTCTCTCTCCGCAGAGGGGGCCGATCGTTCCGGCCCTCTCTTATCTCATCTGCTTGGAGGTTTTCGTGCCTGAAAGTAAGTTCAATGGATTCACGAATTACGGAATTGGCATCGGCCTGCGCTCCCCCCACTACGATCACATCCTCTCGCGCAAGCCCGTTGTCGACTGGTTCGAAATCATCTCCGAAAATTTCATGATCGACGGCGGCCGCCCGCTGCACATCCTGGATCAAATCCTCGAGCAATACAAAGTGGTGCAGCACGGGGTCTCGATGTATTTCGGCTCGGCGGAAAGGCCCAACCGCGAGCATCTGCGCCGGCTGAAGGACCTCGTCAAGCGCACGAAAACGCCTTGGCTCACCGACCATTTGTGCTGGGGAAGCGTCGACGGGCGTTACACCCACGATCTTCTTCCCATGCCCTACACGTTTGAAGCGGCCCGTCTTACGGCGCGAAACGTTCGCGAGGTGCGCGACTTTCTGGAAGTGCCCATCGCCGTGGAAAATGTCAGCAGTTACGCCGAATTTCACGTATCGGAAATGACCGAGTGGGAGTTCCTGAACGAAGTCGCCGAGCGCGCCGACTGCGGCATTCTGCTGGACGTTAACAATATCTACGTCTCCTCGCGCAATCATAATTTCGATCCTTTCGCCTACGTGAACAGCGTTCCCGCCGAACGCATCGCCCAAATCCATATCGCCGGCCATTCGAAATTCGAAAAATACATTCTCGATACGCACGACCATCCGGTGATCGATCCGGTTTGGAAGCTTTATGAACGCGCCGTTCAGCGCGCCGGCCATACCGCAACTCTGCTCGAGTGGGACGACAGTATCCCTTCCTTTCAGGAAGTTCACCGCGAAGCCTTGAAGGCCAAGCGCTTCCTCACCGATTCATCTCTGGCGGTCGCGGTATGAAGCTCGCCGCGCTTCAGCGCGCCGTCGCCAGAGCCGTCATGCAGCCGCTGACGCCCTCCGAACGTATGCAACGCAGCGCGCCCGGCGGTGGGCGCATGAGCGCTTACGCGGCCCGTTACATCAAGCCCAACGACCGCCTGACCTCCTTCGAGCGCCTCGAAATCTACAATCGCCAATACTGGCTGCGCGTTCTCGGTGCATTGGCCGAAGATTTTCCCGGTTTGCGCGCTATTTTAGGCGGCCAGCGTTTCGAATCCATGTCCAAAGCCTATCTTACGGCGTGTCCCTCGCGCTCTTTCACGCTCAGAAATTTGGGCGCGCGTTTGGAATCCTGGCTGCGCCAGAATCCCAGCTGGATGCGCGACCGCCAGGCGCTTGCCCTCGATATGGTTCGCCTCGAATGGGCCGACATCGAAGCGTTCGATGGCGAGGCCCGTCCGCCCCTCCGCTCAGAGCATCTCCAGCAGTTGCAGTCGCCCCAGCTCCGCCTCGGCCTTCAACCCTATGTGCAACTGCTTGCGTTGCGCTATCCAGTGGACGACCTGCTCCTGGCCGTGAAACACGGCGACGACACGTCCGGTTTTGCCAGCAACGCCATCCAGGAACGCAGCCGGCGCAGCAAAGTGCGCGCGGTGGCCAAGCTTGCTCCCGAACAAATTTTCCTGGCCGTTCATCGGCTGGATTTCTCCGTCTATTTTCGCCGCATCGAACCGGAAGACTTTGCCCTCCTCACCGCGTTGCGCGCCGGAAAAACCATCGAGCGCGCCATCGAATTGGCTTTCCGCAACAGTTCCGTTCCCGCGGCGGATCGCCCGGCGTTCGTGCAGCGCTCATTCCGCGCTTGGGCGGCGCTTGGCTGGTTCTGCCTGTCAGAGCACAAAGTTCGCGGCGATAAACGCCGCAAGAAAAGGGCATAGCACCAAATCATGAGTAAACTCTTCGCGAAAGTTCGCCAATTGCACGACCGCTTTTTCGGTTTGGTTTCGTATCTCCAGTCGCCCCTTCTTTTGCTCCTGCGGCTCTATTTCGGTTGGCAGCTTGCCCAAAGCGGCTGGGGCAAGCTCCATCATCTTTCCGGTGTGGCGGAGTATTTCGGCACGCTTGGCTTGCCGATGCCCGCGCAGATGGCCGTATTCATCGCCTGCGTCGAATTCTTTGGCGGCATTTTCCTCGCCGTCGGCCTCGCCTCCCGCATCACCGGTCTCGTGCTCACCGTGAACATGATCATGGCGTACGTCTTCGGAGATCACGAAGCCCTGTTCTCTTTTATCTCCGATCCCGATAAGTTCGTCGCCGCTGCCCCTTTTGCGTTTCTGGTGGTCGCTTTGCTCGTACTCATCTTCGGCGCCGGCAAGCTCTCGCTGGACACGGCACTTTCCTTTTTTCTTGGTTCTTCGCGCGCGAAACAAGCGAATTCAGTCTCAGCCTGATCGTTCGCTTCTTCCGCACGGCGGTTCTCATGGTCACCCAATGCTCCGAACCTTTTCCGCCAGCTTCTTTGCAAGAGCCGCTCTCGCCGCTCTGCTTTCGCTTCCTTGTTTCTCCCCGGTTTCCGCGAAAGACCAGATGACTTCCAGTCTTTTGATCGGAAACTCCCGCATCGACATCACCGTCGAAGGCGGCACTCTTCGCGTCCCCGCTGACGACATCCTTCACTGGGTCCAGTCGGCCGCCGAATCCGTCGCCGCCTATTACGGCCGCTTTCCCTTGCCTCGCGTCTCCATTCACATCACTCCGTTCGAAGGGCGCGGCGTTCGCAACGGCATCACGTTTGGCGATCACGGCGGAAGAATCACCATTCGCGTCGGCAACAAAACGGGCGCTTCGGAATTCGCCTCGGATTGGATGCTCACCCACGAAATGGTCCACTTGGCTTTTCCCTCCGTCGACGACAATCACCATTGGATCGAAGAAGGCCTTGCCACTTACGTCGAGCCCATCGCCCGCATCGAAGCCGGCCATTTCAAGGCCGACCAGATGTGGGTCGATCTTGTGCGCGACATGCCGCAGGGCCTTCCCCAGGCCGGCGACCGCGGCCTTGATCACACCCACACTTGGGGCAGAACCTATTGGGGCGGCGCGTTGTTTTGCCTCTTGGCCGATGTCGAGATTCGCCGCCAAACCAATAATGCAAAGGGTCTTGAGCAAGCCCTTCGTGGCATTCTCGACGCCGGCGGCGACATCCGCCGGGAATGGAGTCTTGATGATGCACTCAAAGCGGGCGATCGCGCCGTCGGCGTCAATGTTCTCGAGCCGCTTTACATAAAAATGAAAGATGCGCCCGTCAACGTCGACCTTCCAAGCTTGTGGACCGAGCTTGGTGTCCAATCGGATGGGTCGAGCGTCCACTTTGACGAAAGCGCCACCCTCGCTGCCGTCCGTCGCGCGATCACCACGGCGGAATCCGGTGCGCTCGCCGGCCGGCCTTCGGTTCCCAAACTCTCCGCGGTCTTTGCCGGCCGTGCAGCCGGCCGCTCCTGATTCATTCGGCGCGGCGAGCAATTCGCAGGTACGATCCATCCCGAAAACCAACCAAAACGCTTTTGCCAACACAAAACCGTTTGCTATCGAAACGCATTCTTACTGGAACAAGTTGTTTCTGATCCAACTCTCCACTTCGTCCAGATCCGCATACGGCGCCAGCCGGCAATTCGGATGGGCAAGCCCCGTAATCAGCAGCGATATTTTGCTCTCCACATCTCGCCGATAAAATAAGACCACCTTCTTCGTGCTTCCTCCCAGCAAATAGCCCGTCTCAAAGCCCAGGCCAAAAGATGAACCGGAAACTTCCGCCACAAACAGCTCGCACTCCGCAAGCCATTTCATATCCCGCAAATAGACTTCTTTGGCCGTGATGCGCCGGTCCGCTTGCCACGCATTGTCCTGCACCAAATGCCGCGTCAGCACTTCGTGACCCATCTCGACGAGGGTGTCCACAATCTTCCTCGCAACCGTCACTCCCGATCGGTCCCCCGCAACGGTGAATCCAAAATAGATTTTCATTCGAGTAAAGTTTCCCTCGCCAAATTCTACCGCGCCATATTCATCCCGGCCACCAGGCCCCAGCGTGCCGTGCGGTCGCGAATCGGCAACCGTCCGGCCTCGGTGTTCACTTCGCTCCGGCGGCCGTGGCGTTCGATTCGAGCGCGCGGCTCAAGAAATCTTTTATCGCACCGGCAATTTCTTCATGGTGCGTTTCCAGCGCAAAGTGGCCCGTGTCGTAGAAATGCACCTCGGCGTTCGCGTTGTCGCGCTTGAACGCTTCCGCGCCGGCCGGCAGAAAAAAAGGATCGTTCTTGCCCCACACCGCGAGCAGGGAAGGTTGTTTCGTGCGGAAATATTCCTGAAACTTGGGATAGAGCGCAACATTGCTGGCATAGTCCAGAAAGAGATCGAGCTGGATTTCGTCGTTCCCGGGCCGTGCCAATAGCGCGGAGTCGAGCTCATACGTTTCCGGAGCCACCAGCGATTCGTCCCGCACGCCATGCACGTATTGCCACTTCGTCGTTTCCGGCTTCAGGAATCCGCGCAGTGCCTCGCGGTTTTCCGGCGTCGCGTCCTTCCAATATTTCTCGATCGGGCTCCATCCTCGGCTCAGGCCTTCCACATACGCATTGCCGTTCTGCGAAATAATCGCCGTGATGCGCTCCGGATGCGCCAGCGCCAGCCGGAAGCCCACCGGCGCGCCGTAATCAAACACGTAAATCGCAAAGCGCGCAAGTCCAATGGATTGCGTAAAGCCTTCGATGGTTTTGCTCAGATTCTCAAACGTATAGCGAAACTCATTTCGGCTCGGTGCATCGGAAAAGCCAAAACCCGGCAGGTCGGGCGCCACCACGTGGTAGCGCTCGGCCAGCGCCGGAATCAGATTGCGGAACATGTGCGACGAAGTCGGAAAGCCGTGCAGCAAAAGAATCGTTGGCGCGGTCTCTCGTCCGGCCTCGCGATAAAAAATCCGTTTGCCTTCCACGGCCGAATATTTGTAGCGGATCATTTTGCCTCTCCTTGCGTGCGGGGGAATCTCCGTCGGCCAAGGTGCCCTTTTTCGGCCTTCCGGTCTCTCTGTCGTTTGACGCACTAACCGATAAAATGTTACATTATCGGTGTATTACTTTTCTGCGGCCTTGGCATGAACAAAGAGACGAGTCCGTCCGTTTCGAATCATGGCTTCCTGTTTGTCGGAAACCAGCTCGCGCTCGATTTTCTCAACACGCGCCCGGTGCAAAACGGCAAACCGGCCGAGTTGCTCCAGCACTTCCACGCGCTCTTGCGCTGGTTTCACGCCGCCGGTCTATTAGGTTCTCGCGAAGCGCGCATTCTCGATCGCCGCTGGGCCGGTTCGTCCCGCGCCAGGCGCGTTACCCAAGCCGTGCGGCGCTTCCGCGAGCTCCTCCGGCACGAAGTCCTCGCCTGGGAGCGCAGCGGTCGGGTTCGCCATTCCACAAGGGACGAACTCAATCGCCTGATGGCCCGCCACCCCATGCGTACCCGGCTGGCCAGGCACGGCAAATCCTTCGCAACCGAGCTTTGGTTCGAACCTCGCCAATTGGAAGATCTCTTTGCACCGCTCGCGCACAGTGCGGCCACTTTATTCGCCGCGCTCGATCCGCACCGCGTCCGCAAGTGTGCCCAGTGCGTGTTGCATTTCTACGATGTCAGCAAGAAGGGAACGCGACGCTGGTGCAGCATGCAGCTGTGCGGAAATCGCCGGAAGGTCGCCGCGTATGCGGCTCGCCAGCGCGGCGAGGTATGACGGAATGTCCGTCGCCGTCCGCTCTTTTCACTCAAGAAATAGCAAGAATTCTAAGGTTCAGGTAAACGTAGCTCTTCCGCCCAATTTTTCTTTTCTCGCGCCAGCTTAGGTTGGTCGCAATTCGTTCGGCGCGGCACGATCGTTACAACTGCCGCCAAAACCAGTGGATGAGGTTGAGGCAAGCCCATTCGCCAATGCAAAGTGCGCCGCCATACACCGCAATCGTCAGCAGAATCGGCGTCACACGCAGCGTCCTCGCGCTCAATTCCCGCTCTTGCACTTGCCCGATTTCCCGTGCCGCTCGATTCTCCGCCATGGCTGTGTCCCGCTCTTTCTCAACTCGTTTCAAATCCTTGCCGTTCTCCAATTCTCTCCGATTCGCACTCCGAAAGGCGCCCTTGTACCCAGACCCATATTGCAACATCGAACAAAAATCCGTACTACGCACAAGTGCATGTAAATAAATACGTTAGCTGCGTTTTTCCGTTTTCTTCTCAAAAAGTACTACTGTACCGAATTCGCCCTTTTCCCGCGTCTAAATGGCAGTCTGCCTTTCTGCGCGTTGGCCATTGCCGCACGCGTTGGGTATAGAATCTCTTTCACACCGGGGGAACTCGAGATGATCGGCAAAGCGCTGTTGCGGTTGTGTTTCTTGTCGGCACTCTTTGCCTTTCCGCGCTTCGAACTTCTTTCTGCCCAGGACGCGCCGCAAAACGCCCTCATGCCCGCCACAACGCGCGCCGTCGGCACCATCGTCTCGATTTCCGGCCAATCCATTACCCTCAAGACCGATGCTGGCGCGGAAATGGTCGTCGTCGTCGTCGCGGACTCCACCAAACTTCTCGGGCTCAAGCCCGGCCAAAAAGATTTGAAAGACGCTTCGCCGCTCGCTCTCTCCGATCTCAAACCCGCCGACCGCATTCTTGTTCGCGGCGCAGCCTCGGCCGACGGCAAGCAGCTGCAGGCCACTTCCGTCATCGCCATGAAGCAAACCGATATCGCCGATAAGCAGGCGCGCGATCGGGCCGAATGGCAGCGCAACGGCGTCGGCGGTCTGGTCAAGTCCGTCGATCCCGCTTCCGGCACCATTGCCATCACCACAAACGCGGTCGGCACGACGCGGGAGATCTCGGTCCATACCAGCAAATCCACCGTGCTCCGCCGCTACGCCGTGAATTCCGTCAAATTCGATGATGCCAGGCCCGCGCCGTTAGCCGAGATCAATCCCGGCGATCAGCTCCGCGCCCGCGGTCAAAAAAGCGCCGACGGCAAGGAAGTTGCCGCCGATGAAATTGTTTCGGGAACTTTTCGCAGTATTGCGGGAATTCTAGTTAGCACCGATGGTGCCGCCGGAACGATCACCGTCACGGACTTGGCCACGAAACAGCCCGTCACCTTGCGCATCAGCGCCGATTCGCAGTTGCGCAAATTGCAGCCCTCTCTGGCCCAGGGAATCGCCATGCGCATCAAGGCCGCCGCCGCTCCGGGCGGATCGAATGGCGCTTCCGGCGCGCCTTCCGCCGCCGCCCCGGGCCAGCCGGCAACGCCTCCCTCGGGCGGCGCCGCTGGTGCCATTCCCGGCGCGAATGGCCAGGCGCGGGGCGGCGGAGGCGACTTTCAACAAATGATTGCGCGCATTCCGGCCGCGTCGATTTCGGATTTATTGAAGGGTGATGCCTTAATGATCGTCGCAACGGAAGGCTCGGCCACAACCCCCAGCACCATCATCACGTTGCTCGGCGGCGTCGAGCCCATCTTGCAGGCGTCGTCCAAAGCCACGCCCGACATGATTCTGTCGCCGTGGAGTCTCGGCGCCGGTGGCGGCGGCGAAGGCGCAACGCCGTGATGTGCAACGCCGTCAACCGAAACTTATATTTCAAAATGAGGAGTGCCTGAGTTTGTCGATCAAGCGATCTGTGCAGTGTTTCTCTCTTTTCCTTTTGTTGAGCGTTTTCCTTTGCGCGTCGCGCGGCCAGGACGCTTCCAGCGCGCTCACCGGCGTCGTCACCGATCCTTCCGGTGCCGCCGTGCCCAACGCTCGCGTCATTGCCATCCCTGCATCCGGTCAGCCGGTTAACTCGCGCACCAACGCGAACGGTATGTACGAGTTCAAAGCGCTTTCGCCTGGCCTTTACACCCTTCGCGCCACCGCCAAAGGGTTTGAGCCATTCGTAAAAGCGGGCGTCGCGATCGAAGCCGGCAAACCCCTCAGCCTCAATATGCAGCTCGAAATTGCCGTCCAGAATGAAAAAGTCGAAGTGCAGGATTCCGGCACGCAACTCGATGTTTCCGCCGCCGGCAACGCCAGCTCCGTCGTCCTCAAAGGCAAGGATCTCGACGCTCTCTCCGACGATCCCGACGAACTGCAAGACGAGCTCTTGGCTCTCGCCGGACCGTCCGCCGGACCCAACGGCGGTCAGATTTATATCGACGGTTTTACCGGCGGACAGTTACCGCCAAAATCTTCCATCCGCGAAATCCGCATCAATCAGAATCCTTTCTCCGCCGAGTACGACAGGCTCGGCTTTGGCCGCGTCGAAGTCTTCACCAAACCCGGTACGGATAAATTCCACGGCCAGTTCATGGTCAACGGAAATTTCAACGGCTTGAATTCGCGCAATCCTTTTTCCGGTACCGGCGCAATCCCCGGGTACGACTCCGAGTTCTACAACGGCAATTTCAGCGGCCCGCTCGGCAAAAAAGCTTCGTTCTTCGTGGACTTCAATCGTCGGAACATCAACGAACTTTCCGTCATCGATACGCCCGCGCTTGACGCCAATCTGAATCCCATTCAATTCACCGATTCGGTTCCGAATCCGCGCACCCGCACCAGCTTCAGCCCGCGCCTCGATTACCAGCTCAACGCCAGCAACACCGTCACTCTCCGCTACCAATTCGAACGCGAAAGCGAAACGAATAACGGGCTCGGAATCTTCAGCCTCCCGTCCCAGGCCACCAACAATCTCAACTCCGAGCATCAAGTGCAGTTTTCCGACACGCAGGTCGTCAGCCCGAAAGTGATCAACGAAGTTCGTTTCCGTTTTGTGCGCGAAGAAAGCCGTGGCAATGCCCTGGACTTTACGCCCACCGTCAACGTCAACGGCGCTTTTACCGGCGGCGGCAATAGTTCCGGGCTCAGCGACGACGTGCAGGACCGCTACGAACTGCAAAACTATATTTCCATCGTGCACAATTCGCATTTCATCAAACTCGGTTCGCGTCTCCGCGTGACCAGGGAAATCAACGTGGAAAATTCCGGCTTCAACGGCTCCTTCGTCTTTGGCCCGCCCACCGCCGCCGATTGCGCCTCTTCCTCCGTCCCCAACTGCGCCGCCCTCACCGGACTCCAGGTATTTCAGATCGTGCAGCAGGGAATTGCGAACGGCATGACCGCGGCGCAAGTTCGCGCGCAAACCGGTCTCGGTCCGACGCAATTTTCCGTGGTCACCGGCCAGCCGAGCGCGCAAAACACCTTGCTGGACTGGGGCCTTTACGCGCAGGACGAATGGAAAATCCGTCCCAACGTTTCGCTCTCCTACGGCTTGCGCATCGAGACGCAGAACGAAATCAACTTCAACGCCGACATCGCGCCCCGCGTCGGCATCGCCTGGGGCATCGACGCCGGAAAAAAAGGCCAGCCGAAAACCGTGCTTCGGGCCGGATGGGGAATTTTTTACGACCGCTTCGGTCAGGATCTGCTCCTGCAAGCGCAGCGCTTGAACGGAACGACGCAGCAGCGCTTCGTCGTCACCGATCCAAATTTTTTCCCCAATCTGCCCACGCCCGCCGATCTCGCCAATTCCTTGAATTCGCCCACGATTTATCGGGTCGATCCGAACCTCAAAATTCCTTACACCATGCAAGCGGGCGTTACGCTCGAGCGCCAGCTTTCAAAAAGCGCGAACGTCGCCGTCACCTATTTGAATTCGCGCGGCATTCACACTTTGCTCACCCGCAATATCAACGCGCCGCAAACTCCGCCTTTTGACGACGCCAGCCGGCCCTTCGGCGGCACCAACAATATTTACCAGTACGAAGGCGCGGGAATTTTCAAACAGAACCAGTTCATCGTGAACAGCAGCGTTCGCGTCGGACAAAAAGTTTCCCTCTTCGGCTACTACACCCTGAATTACGCCAACGGCGATTCCGCCGGCGCCGGAAGTTTTCCCACCAATCAATTCAACGTCGCGCAGGATTACGGCCGCTCCGCGTTTGATATTCGCCACCGCGTCTTTCTCGGCGGCAGCATTTCCTTGCCGAAACAATTCCGGCTCAGTCCCTTCGTGATTGCGAGTTCGGGTTCGCCCTTCAACGTCACCAGCGGCCAAGATTCGAACAAAGATTCCATTTTCAACGACCGGCCAACGCTTGGCGCTTTCGCGCAAGCGCTCGCGGCCGCGCAGGCCAAAGGGGGCGTTACGCAGAACGCCAGTTTCGAATGCAACGAACCGAGCGCGGACACGCTCGTCCCCATCAATTGCGCCACGGGGCCGGGAAGATTCACTTTTAATTTGCGCTTGAGCAAAACCATCGGATTCGGCAAAAAAGCGGAATCCGCGGGCGCGGCCGCGGGCGGCGGATTGGGCGGCGGAACCTTTGGTCGCGGACCGGGTGGCCCGGGCGGCGGCCGCGGCGGACCGGGCGGGCGTGGCGGCTTTGGCGGAGACAGTTCCGGCCAGAAATACAGCCTCACGTTTGCCGTGGCCGGCCGAAATATTTTTAACCACGTGAACGCGGGCAATCCGGTCGGCGTGATCAGCTCGCCGATTTTTGGAGAAAGCAACTCTCTCGCGGGCGGGCCCTTCGGTTCGAGCTCCTTTAATCGCCGCTTCGATTTGCAAGTCACATTCGGCTTCTAGCCGCGCGCTAATCTCGGTCGATTGCCTTCTTTGCATGGGCCGCAGGCGGCTCCGCTGGAAATACGTTGTGCTGCGGCGGCGGCAAGGGCGCGTCGCCCATGCGGTCTTGCCAGAGAAATTTGTTTAGCAACGCGGTGTCCACCGCGTCGGCGTGGGTGAAGTCCAGATTGGCGCCTTCTTTCCAGCCCTTCGTATTCATTTCATAAATCTGGCCGTTATCGCGATTGCGATAATCGGCGGTGAAGGGCGGCTGCGTGCCGGGGCCGGCGAAGAGCGGCGCCATGGCGGCGGCGCGGGCGTCGTTGCTATTCATCGGTGGAACGCCGAGAAGCACTTCGATGGTGCGGACCATGTTGATCGTTGTGTAGAACGCGTGGTCGATGAAGGGCACGGTGATGGCTTCGTGCGTTTGCGGAAGCGGGGAATATTTGCTGATCACGAGCGCGATGCTGCGATGGGAGTCCACGTGGTCGGGGCCGTTCTGCGAGTCGTCTTCGAGGATGAGGACGGCGGTGTCGTCCCAATAGGGGCTGTGCGAGAGGGCGTCCACGACGCGGCCGATGGCGAGATCGTTGTCCGCGATGCTGGCGGCGGGGCGGGGCTGATTTTCCCGGAGGCCGGCGGTGTGATCGTTGGGAAGACGAAGCGAAATGAATTGCGGCATGACGTCTTTGCCGGACTTGCGCGTGGCGACGAACTGATTGAATTCGTTCAAGAATTCGTCGGCGCGGAGCTGATCGGGATAAGCGACTTCAAAATCGGGGAAAAGCGCATCGAAGTGGCCGCGAAGTTCGACCTCGGAAGCGATATTTTTGGCGATGACGGGGATGTCCCACGGATAAGGGCTGGGGCCGCCGCGCGGTTCGCCGACGTTTTTTTCCAGCGGTTCGCCTTTTTTGATAACGGAGCGATTGCAGGTGACGCCGGAGACTTTTGGCGGTCCCCAGGTGGGCGCTTTGTTTTCGGCCTTGGCGTTGCACCACTTGGTGACGATGAATTCGCCGTAATGGCGATAAGTGATGCCGTGCGTGGCGAAGTTTTTCCAGAGATAGCCGCCGGTGGGTTCGCCGGCGTCGGGAAGTTCGTCGTCGGCGGAGATGCCATTGAGAAAGGTGCCTTCGGAATCGTAAGTGTGTTCGGCGCCGCGGTAGCCGATGGGCCAGGTTTTTGCGACGTAATCGGAAATGGAGGCGGAGTTGGACCAGATGTGGCCGTCGCCGGAGACGTCGCCGCTGTCGTAAAAATTGTCGAGGATGCCGAATTGTTTGGCGAGATTGTGCTGATTGGGAGTGATGTCCGCGCCGTACATCGTGATGGAGGGGTCGCCGTCACCGTGGCCGAGGTCGCCGAAAATCTGGTCGTACGTGCGGTTTTCCTTGATGATGTAAATAACGTGGTGGATTTTGTTTTCGCCGGATGAGAACACGATTTTATCGGAATTGCCGCGAAGGGAATTGGCGGCAGCGGCTTGTTTGGTGTAGGCGGCGAGATTGGCGTCGAGTTCGGAAAAGGGAAGCTGCGCGAGCGAGCCGCGGATGAGGGCGGGAGTGTAAGGATATCGGGGAGAGCCGTCGGGATTTTTCTTGAGCGCTGTGCCATTTGGACCGGAGCTGCGGCCTTTGGCGGTGGCGATGAGGAGTTGCTTGGGCGTGGCGAGAACGACGGTGGGATACCATTCGGTGGGGATGAAGCCAACTTCGGATTTTCCGCCGAGATCGATTGCGGACACGGAATCGGAGATCGCGTTGGCGGAAAAGAGAATTTTTTCATCCGTGGAAAGCGCAAGGGATTGAGGGTCGCTGCCGCCGTAGGTCTGACCGGGCTGTTTTGTGGAAAAGGATTTCGCGGTTTTTGCTGTTTTTGTGTCGAGGGCAACGATTTTATCGCGGTTGGTGAGGGCGACATAGAGAATGGAGTCGTTGTGATTGAGCACGAGGGCAGTTGGATGCGAGCCGCCGGCAAGAGGGGCGGAAGGTTTTTCGAGCGGAATGATTTTTGCGACGCGGCCATTGAGCAGATCGAGTTCGGCGACGGAAGAAGCGTTCCAGAGAGAGACGAAGCCGCGTTTGCCGTCGTGGGCGATGACGGTGGTGTACGGAAGCGAAGCGGGAATGCGTTTGAAAGTGGAAAGATCGAAACGGTGAAGGATTTTGCCGTCGGTCGCGCTCAATAAAATCGCTTCGTCGGAATTGTTGCATGCGACGAGGATCGATTCGGCGCCGTTCACGTTGGCGACGCTGAGACCGGCGGGATAGGTGACGTCGTTAAACTCTTCGCGGCGGAGTTTGCCCTTGGGCAGAACGGTGCGCGGCGCAAGTGGGAAAAACTTTTCGGGAGTGACGCGGCCGTCGGCAAAAGTGTAAACGGCGATGCCGTTGCCGGTGTCACCCGGATTTTTGCCGAGGGGATCGCTGAGAGAGGCCATGGAAGCATAGAGACGATGGCCATCGAGACTGAAGGCGAGGCCGAGGAAGTAGGTTTGGTGGGCGCGGTGGCTGAGGCGATCGTCGGGAAAATCGGCGAGTTCGTTTGTTTCGAGATTCAGAACGGTGAGAGACTGCTTTTCGCCGGAAGTGTAAGAGCCGTAGCCGCTGTGCAGGAACACGGCAAATTTATTGTCGGGAGAGAGAACGGCGGCGGTGGGGAGATTATTGATGGGGCGAGGATGGCCGGGGACTTCGGCGAGGACGCGGCCGTTGGGCAGATTGACCGGCGACTGCTGCGCCGAAGTTGAATGGATGAAAAACGCCAGGAAAAGAAGGAACAGCAGCCGAATTGCGAGAGATAGTCGTGTCATGGGATCAGTATAGTTGCGCTTTGTAGCTAGAATGTAAACGCGGAGCGCGAGGAGTGCGGACGTGCGGAAGAAGAAGAAAAAGCTGGACGCGGCGACGGAAGCGCGGCGCAGGGCGCGAAAAGCGGGCTTGGCGCCGGGCAGCATGAAGGTGATCCCGGACAAGCGGAAGAAACCGGCGAAACATAAGAAGGACTGGACCGCCGAAGGCACAGAGTCCTGAAGCGAGGTGGTACTAGTCCGGGGGACCCCCCTCCCCCTTTTTTTGTAAGTGTTCATTCTAAAGGACTTTAAGTCTAACGTTTTGTAAGTGTTGATTATACAGGGCTTACAGGCGGAAATTCTGTAAGTGTTCATTCTGCAGGGGTTACCGAGATGGAGAGGGCGACTCACGGAAAAGTGTAGCACAAAGCGTCATGTTAGTCAAGTGGGTACTAGGACGAAAAACGGGCGGTGGCGTGATTTGGAGATGCAAAAAGCTTTACGCAGAGTCCACAGAGAACGCAGAGCGCACAGAGAGCAGAATAGTTACCTGGGAAATTTGTGGACGTAACTAGGTGGCTTTGTAGACGGGGACGAGGAAGAAGGCCTGGAGGTTGACGCGGGAGGATTTGCCGTTGGCTTCGATTTCCCAATAGGTGGGTGGAGTTGAGGTGAGCGACGTCCCGGGTTGCGAATCGGGCAGAGGGAATTCGATGGGGATGGTTTGATTTGAATAGGCGGCGAGTTCGCTGCGGGAAAAAGTTTTGGAGGCGCAGTAGAGTTCGAAGCAAACGACGTTTGTTTGCCGGTCGCTATTCGCGCCGCTGGTGATGTATCGCTCCTCGACGCAGCGAAGGGTGATGGTGAGCTCGTCGATGTCGGCGAGATGGCTTGGTGCGCGAAGGCGCGCGGAAAGCGTGTTGCCGAGAAAATAAGGGAACGCGTTGTAATCGAGGAAGGTGTTGCCGTAGCGGAAAAGCTCGGCGAGCATTTGCGCCCAGCGGAACCAGAAGACGAGACCGATCAATGCGAACAAGCCGGCGAAGAGGACGAAGACCCACGCGCCGCGTTGGGCGAGGCCAATCCAGAAAAAGGGAATCAGGAATGCGTTCCAGACGAGCGCGGCGACGAAGCGCTGGAGCATGGTGTTGAAGGCCGAGAACGAGATGCCTTCGCGCTGCCAGCGATGATCGTAAAGCCATGGCTCGTGGGGCGCTTTGCGCGCTTCGCGGTCGTATTTCGATTTGCGCACAACGCCGCGGAGGCCGTGGAGGATGAGAAACGCTCCGGCGGCGAAAAAGAAAAATCCGATGAGGCCAATGAGCCAGTTGGGCGCGTCCTTTGCGCCGCCGACGAAGTCAAGCGCGACCGCCTCAATGAAAATGCCCGCGGCGAAAAAGGGAAGACCGAAGAAGACGGACTTCCAGCCGTCGATGGCGGTGGCGCTTTGCGTGGGGTGATTGACGAGAACGCGCTCGGAACTATTGGCGGGAACGCCGACGAGAAGTTTTTGATTGGGCGTGGCGAGGGTGGACATGGTGTTTGTTCAGGCTTGGGCGCGCGGGGAATGAAGGTTGAGGGCGAGGCGCGCGACTTCTTTTACATTGTTGACGCCGAGAAGGCCAATGTTGACCTGGGAATAGGAATTGCGCTGCTGGATGAGACCGCTGGTGCGGATGATGACGTCGCCGGTGCCGCCGGCGCGCTCGCGGTGATCGATGGAAACGATGTCGGACGGAGTGCAGGATTTGACGGTGCGCGTGCGGCCATCAGTGATGACGAGAATGCGCTTGTCGGTGATGGCATAAGCGGTTTTTTGCGCTTTGAAATACGCGAGAAGCGGAGAGAAAACGATGCCAAGCCCGATGAGCAAAAACGGCAAGCCGAAAAACGGAAAGAAGGAAAACACGCCGGAGACGGCACCTGAAGACCGGGAAGCGGCGTGGGTGCCGCGGAAAGCGATGGTCATCCAAAAAAGGGCGAAGCCCGCGAAAGGGATGCCGACGAGGAGTGTGGGCAAAGCGGCGAGAGCGGAGCGGGCGGGATCGGCAAGGCCGGTCCACGCGAGGCTTTCTCCGGCCTGAAGCTCGGACTGAACCATCATTTGAGCGTCGGTTGGCGTCATGCGGCTTCTCCCATCGGGCGCGAATGGCGCGCCCAAGACAGAAGTTTAGGAAATATCGCGGAGGGAGCCTATAGAAGGTTGGGCACAGAGCAAAGAATTGCTCAAAGAGGAACCTGAATGAACGGGCAGGTCCGGACCGGACCTAATTTTTGGAGCCTCAACCGGGTCGATTGAGGGGAACGGATTCGGAAGGCTGGAAAAGCGGGGCTTTGACGATGCTGGCTTGCTCCGCAAGTTTGCCGGCGATGGATTCGAGGTCGGATTTGACGAATCCCATGGAGCTGACGAGGACGGAGCCGGCGGCGCCGACGAAGATGAGCGTGGGGACCATGGTGAGGCCGTAGGCGTTGGAGACGACGTAGCGCTTTTCTTCGGGATCGAGAAGGACGGGAAAAGTGACGCCGTATTCCTTGTTGAAGGACGTGGTTTTTTCCGGGCCGTTCTGCGAGATGCCGACGATGGTGAGATTGGGATTTTTGTAACGTTGATGGAGCCGCTCGAGAAACGGGAACGTGAATTGGCAGACGGGGCAGCCGATTTTGAAGAAGGCGAGGAGGACGGGGCCTTTTTCGAGGGCGGCGGCGAGGGAGAATTCTTTGCCATCGAGGGATTTGAGGGAGAAGTTTGGCGCTAGATTGCCGGCGACGATGTGGGTCATGCTTGGTTTAGCTCCGAACCAACGAGAGATGCGGCTGAAGATGGACACCAAACGAGTGTAGATGAAAGAGACGGAAAATCGAAAGGGGTTTTCCGTTGTAACTCTGGAGCCGTAAGGCGGAAAGCGGAAAGACGAAACACGAGAAGCGAGTGACGGAGAAGGATCGACGAAGAATTGCGAAGAAGAAAACAAGAGAAGAAGAGACGAAGAGAAAATTTAACACAGAGGCCGCAGAGGCCAGAGCACAGAATTCACGGAGAAGAAGGAAGAAGTGACATAGATGCGGCGATCAGGAACTGGCGTCTTTGATGTCGTCGTGAGCGGTTTTTAGGGCGTCGTCGGCGACGGATTTGGCGTCGGCAGCGGGCGCGAGGAGGGTGATGGAATTGCGAAGGGACATGGTTTTGCCGTCGGACGGGCCGGCGCAGGAATCGGAAACGGAGGCGGGCTTGACGCCGGTGACGTCCCATTTGAGACAGGCGAATTCGAGCTTGAGGTCGTGACTGATGCGGAGGACGGCGACGCAAAGGGCGAGGGATTTGAAGGAGGAGCAAGCGTCCTGCAGGATGGCATCTTTTGCGAGAATGCCGTGGGTTTGCAATTGATTGGTGAGGCGAATTTCGAGTTCGTCGCTCGAAGCGAGTTGATCGTTGGCGGATTTTGCGGCGTGGGGAATGAGTTTTTTGGGATTGTATTTGGCGGGATTGCGCCAGGAAGGCGAAGAAGACGAAGGAGCGGAGGACGGCGAAGAGGAAGAGGGAGTGGAATCCGGAGCCTGGGCGGGCGGCTGTTTTTCTTCCTGCTGAGTTTGCGCTGAGGCCGCAAATGTGAGAAGCGACAGGCAAAGCGTGGCCACGATGGGATTGCGCGAGATTCTGAACATACGCACCTTTCCGAGGGCTGGCGGGACAGTAAGTATTTTAACCGGAAAAAACGGGAAGTTGTCGAGTGCAAAAGATTTTATAGTCGTTCAAGTTTGATTTACTGCGTATTGCGTTGCGAGAAAGGAAATTTGAGCTGACGCACCACCAGGCGGCGGACCGGCCGCGGCGAAGCGTTTGCCTTTACGCTCCCGCGAAAGCTATGGGAAGAGAGGTTCGGCTTTGGCGGCTTCGGGAATCAAAATGCTTCCGGGTTCAGTGCCATTTGATGGACGAGCGGGCGGCGCGGAAGGATTGCGCGGATAGGTTTTGCCGTTGAAGGAAAGAATGGCTTCGGATCCGGGTTGAATGCCGCCGCCGGCGACACGAACGGCGAGATCGTGCCAGCCATTGGATTTTGCCGCGAGCACGCGGATCGGAAGGCGAACGACGGTGAAAGACGCAATTTTTCTGAAGGTTGCGCCTTGCGGCTCAAGAAGCAGCGCGGAGCAACCGCCACTGCCGCAGGAATCTGGATCGTTGAAATAAACAAATGCGCGCTGGACTCCGTCGTCTTTCAAGTCGGAAAAGGCGGCGATAAAGCGAGTGGATTTGTAGTCGTAGTCCTGACTCTGGACGTAAACCTGGAGAAACTTTCGCAAGGACTCTTTTTGGCCGTCGGCTTGCGCGTTTTTCTCTTGTGCGAGCGCAACGGGAAAGACGATGAAAGTAATTGCAGTAATTGCAGAAGCGAGCAGAACGATTTGGCGTAAGCGCATCGTGATCACCTTTTCAAAAAACCGTTGAGATCGAGCCATTCGGCGAAGCGGTCGATCCAATGGTCGGTTGGAATGTTGTGAATGTGCATGCCGAAGCCGTGGCCGCCCTTGGCGTACATGTGGAGTTCGACGGATTTTTGCGCTTCGCGCCATTTTTCGTAGAGGGCGATGCTGTCGGGAGCGAGGCCGAGACTGTCGTCGGTGGCGGCGGCGATGAACATGGGCGGGGCGTCGGCGGGGACGGTGGAGTCTTTGAGTCGGCCGGCGGCGGCGTAGATGGGCGCGACGAAGGCGGGGCGGCCTTCTGGAGCGTAACGGAGGGCGGCGCCGGCGGCGACGGTTCCACCGGCGGAGAAGCCGATGATGCCGACGCGATCGGGAGAAACGCCGAAGTCGGCGGCGTGCTGGCGAACGTAGGTGACGGAGGCGAGGCCGTCGGCGATGGAAAGAGGAATGACTTTGCCGATGGTTTCGCTGAATTTCTGCCTGTCCGCGTAGAGCTGAGTGAATTCTTGCGTGGCGTCTTCGCCGGTGTGCGCGAGGCGATACTTCAAAACGAAAGCGGTGACGCCTTTTGCGGCGAGATATTTTGCGACGTCGGTGCCTTCGCTGGCGATGGAGAGAGCCATGAAGCCGCCGCCGGGCGCGATGACGATGGCGGTGCCGTTTTTCGTTTCGGGAGAAGGTTTGAAGACGGTGAGAGTGGGCTTGGTGACGTTCGTGACGACTTCGGTGTTCCAAATTTTTGAGAAATACGATTTTTCGGGATAGTTTGCGGGCTCGGAGCCGGGCGGCGTACCTTGATAGAGAGGGATGACGTCCTGAGCGGTGGCGACGGTTGTGGCGAAAAGAAAAAGGCAAAGCGTGCGAAACATTTTTGTTTTCATGGGCGGATAGTTTAGCAGAGAGAAGCCGGCTAATGGATGGTGCGGGTTTTGCGGGACATGTAGTCCATGAGGAGATACTGGCCCAGGTTGTAGGGAGTGGTGAAGTAGGCTTTGCCTTTGCACATCTGCGTGATTTTCTGGACGAAATTCACGAGCGAATAGTCGGTGGCGAGCATGAAGGTGTTGATCATGATGCCGGCGCGTTTGCATTTGTTCACTTCTTCAAGAGTTTCGCCGACGACGAAGGGATCGAGGCCGAAGGCGTTTTTGTAGATGCGGCCGTCGTCGAGCGTGAGGGCGGAAGGTTTTCCGTCGGTGATCATGACGATTTGGCGCATATCTTTGCGCTGGCGGAGAAGAATGCGCTGGGCGATGCGCAGGCCTTCGCGCGTGTTGGTGTAAAACGGGCCGACCTGGACGCGAGCGAGTTCGCTGAGCGGAACTTCCTCGGCGGAGTCGTGAAAGAGAACGAGATTGAGCGTGTCGCCGGGATATTGCGTGCGAATGAGATGCGAGAGGGCCATGGCGACGCGCTTGGCGGGCGTGAAGCGGTCTTCGCCGTAGAGAATCAT
>Ga0070730_10000618_pt1 | contig 39148 bp, 34 predicted proteins | sample Coa_R1_3_FD_66447 | JGI IMG/M metagenome (GOLD analysis project Ga0070730, IMG submission 66447) | Surface soil microbial communities from Centralia Pennsylvania, which are recovering from an underground coalmine fire - Coalmine... | ecosystem: Environmental > Terrestrial > Soil > Unclassified ...
AATGTTCTCGCCGAGTTCGGGAAGTTTGAATTCGGTCGCACCGGAGGTTTGAGCACGAGAACTAGAAGCCCCAGCTGTCGGCCCAGGCTTCGGTGGCTTCGTCTCCTGCGTAGCAACAGGAGCGGGTGATTTTGGTGGAGCTTGCGGCGTCGGTGCGGACGGAGCCGCGGCGGCAGGTTTGGCCGCGGAAGATTTTGCTTCAGCGCCGTCGACGGTGAAGATCACCTGCCCGACCTTGATCTTGTCGCCCTCTTTAACCCGGATCTCCTGTACGGTTCCGCTGACCGAAGAAGGCACCTCCACGACAGCTTTGTCGGTCTCGAGTTCCATGACCGACTGGCCCGCGCTCACGGTGGCGCCCGGCGCAACCATCAGGCGAACCAGGTCGCCTTGTTCGATATTTTCTCCCAGCTCGGGAAGTTTGAATTCAAGCAATTGAGTCATTGTGTGATTCAGTCATTGAGTGATTGAGAATGAAGGTTCGCCAGAGAGTGCAATCGCTCAATCACTCAATGGCTCGATCTTTCAGCTGATCGCCGGATTCGCTTTTTCCGGGTTGATGCCCAATTCCTCTATGGCCTTCTTGACTGCGTCGTTTCCAATCTTTTTCTCGCGAGCCAGCGCCCCCAGCGTTGCGAGCACAATGTGCTTCGCATCGACTTCAAAGAAGTCGCGCAGCGCGGCACGATTCTCGCTGCGCCCGAAGCCGTCGGTACCTAACGATACCAGCTGTCCCGGCACCCACTTGCCCAGACTTTCCGGCAATACTTTCATGTAGTCGGACGCGGCGATAAACGGGCCCTGCGCGTCCTTCAATGTTCCGGTCACGTACGGAACCTTTGCCGTCTCGCCAGGATGCAGCATGTTCCATCGCTCGCAATCGTTCGCGTCGCGATAGAGCTCTTTGTAGCTGGTCACGCTCCAGACGTCGGCGCCAACTCCATATTTCTCTTCCAGGATCTGCTGCGCCTTGAGCACCTCGTACATGATGGTACCGCTGCCGAGCAACTGCGCGCGCAGCTTCGTGTCGGCCTTGCCAGACGCCTTGAATCGATACAGTCCTTTCAGAATCCCTTCGCGAACATTGCCGCCGTCCGGCATCCCGGGCATCGGGAGCGGTTCGTTGGTGACAGTCAAGTAATAGAAGATGGATTCCTGATCGATGTACATCCGCTTGATGCCATCCTGAATAATGATGGCCAGTTCGTAGGCGAATGCCGGATCGTACGCACGCAAGTTTGGCACCGGCAGCGCGAGCACGTGGCTGTGGCCGTCCTGGTGTTGCAGCCCTTCTCCGGCAAGCGTGGTACGTCCAGCCGTGCCGCCGACGAGAAATCCGCGGCAACGCATGTCGGCGGCAGCCCAGATCAGGTCGCCAATTCGCTGGAATCCGAACATCGAGTAATAAATAAAGAAGGGAATCGTCGGAATGCCGTGGTTCGCGTACGCGGTCCCGGCCGCGATCAGCGAACACATTGATCCCGACTCGGTGATTCCTTCTTCCAGGATCTGCCCGTTCTTGGCTTCCTTGTAGTAGAGCAGCGTATCCATGTCGACCGGCTCGTAGTTCTGTCCCACGCTGGAATAAATTCCTACCTGCCGGAACAATGCTTCCATACCGAACGTGCGAGCCTCGTCGGGGACGATGGGCACAATGTACTTTCCCAGCTCCGGATCGCGCAGCAGCTTCGCCAGCAGCCGCACGAAAACCATGGTGGTTGAAACTTCGCGTCCCTCGGTGCCTTTGTGGAACTCTTCGAAGTGCGCGTCCGGGAACGGCTTCATCGGCGAGGTGCGCGTCTTACGCTGCGGCATGTATCCGCCGAGCTGCTGACGCCGCGCCTGCATGTATTTAATTTCGCTGCTCTCGTCGGACGGACGGTAGAACGGTGCGCCATGGAGTTCGTCGTCGGGAATCGGAATGCCGAAGCGCGAGCGGAACAGTTCCAGTTCGTCGTCGTTGAGCTTTTTCTGCTGGTGCGTGATGTTCTTGCCTTCTCCCGCTTCGCCGAGGCCATAGCCCTTGATGGTCTTGGCCAGGACGATGGTTGGCGATCCGGTGTGATCGACCGCCGCTCGGTAGGCGGCGTGAACCTTGATCGGATCGTGTCCGCCGAGGCGCAGGCGAGCGAGCTGGTCGTCGGACAAATGCTCGACCATCTTCAACAGGCGGGGATCGCTGCCGAACAGGTTCTGGCGGAAATAAGCGCCGCTCTCGACAAAATATTTCTGGTATTGCCCGTCGCTGACTTCGCCCAGCCGCCGCACGAGCAAGCCGTCGCGGTCGTTCTGAATGAGGCTGTCCCAATCCGAGCCCCAGATGACCTTGATGACGTTCCATCCCGCGCCGCGAAAAATCGCTTCCAGTTCCTGAATAATTTTTCCGTTGCCGCGCACCGGGCCGTCGAGACGTTGCAGGTTGCAGTTCACGACGAAGATCAGATTGTCGAGCTTTTCGCGCGAGGCCAGCGTGATCGAGCCCAGCGATTCGGGTTCGTCCATTTCGCCATCGCCGAGGAATGCCCAGACTTTTCCGCCGGTGGACTGCTTGAGGCCGCGATTCTCCAGATACTTGATGAAGCGCGCGTGATAGATCGCCTGGATCGGGCCGAGTCCCATCGAGACAGTGGGGAACTCCCAGAAATCGGGCATCAGCCACGGGTGCGGATAGGAAGACAGACCTCCGCCGGCCTTCAGTTCGCGGCGGAAATTCTGTAGTTTTTCCTTCGAAATGCGGCCTTCGAGATAGGCGCGGGAGTAAATTCCCGGCGCGGCGTGGCCCTGGAAATAGACGACATCGCGATCGCCATTCTCCGTTTGCGCACGGAAGAAGTGGTTGAACGCAACTTCGTAGAGAGTGGCCGCCGAAGCAAATGTCGATATGTGTCCGCCGATTCCTTCCTGGACCTTGTTGGCACGTACAACCATGGCTAGCGCATTCCAGCGAACCAGGCTCTTGATGCGGCGTTCCATCTCTTGACTGCCGGGGAAAGGAGCCTGCTGCCGCGCAGGGATGGTGTTCTGATACGGAGTGGTTGCGGTAAAAGGAAGGTTGATCCCAGCTTCACGGCGCGCGTGCAGCGCTAACTGCTGCAGCAGCCGTCCGGCCCGGTTCGGGCCGCCATGCGAAAGAACATAATCCAGGGAGTCCACCCATTCCCTGGTTTCCAACACTTCCAGGCCATCAGTTTCAGTCTGAGCCACGTCTACTCTCCCCACAGAGGTATGCGCAATACTCCATCATAACGGTAGTCGGTATCTCATGTCTCGCTGCAGATCTTGCGATTTGGGGATTGAGCGATTTGGCGATTGAGCCATTGAGTGTAGAAGCATTCAATGGCCCAATGACTCAATTACTGAATCACTCAACCGGAGTCTTCGTGTCCTTAGTGGTTACGCGAGTGGTTACGCGCCTTGTTGGTGATTTAGAATCACCCACGGCGTGAGGAGGCTTCTGTGCTCCGCATCATCCTGCTGGTGATCGTTGTCTTGGTGCTGGTCATGCTGGTTCCGCGCGTGCTGTCGCATTCGGCCGCGCCCGTGGCGGGAAGCACCGCTCCCGATTTCACATTGCCTTCTCAGGATGGCAGTGTGAGCCTGAGAGATTATCGAGGCAAGTGGGTAGTCCTGTACTTTTATCCCAAAGATCAGACGCCGGGTTGAACGCTCGAAGCCCACCAGTTTCAGGTGGACCAATCGAAATACGCCGAGCGCAATGCGGTGGTGTTGGGGGTTAGCGCCGACAGCATCGAGTCGCACAAGGAGTTCTGCTCCAAGGAAGGACTGAACTTCAAGCTGCTGGCCGATACCCAAGGCAAAGTCGCGAGAACCTACGGATCGTTGACCAATCTTGGCGTGGTGAAGTTCGCGGCACGGCATACGTTCCTCATCGATCCCAGCGGAAAGATTGCCAAGGCGTATACCGACGTAAATCCGTCCAAGCATAGCCAGGAAGTTCTGGCTGAGTTGGATCACGTGCAGAAGGTGAAGCCGTAATCGCGGTCAAAGCCCGCATCACGGCCGCATTTGACGGTACACTGATAACATCCGAAGTGCACGAAGGCGGGCCAGACGGCGACTTTCAGAACGCTGAATTTCCTGGGGGAAAATGCAGGTCAAGCGCACACCGAAAACGTATGACGTTTGCATCATTGGCTCTGGGGCCTCGGGGGGCACGGCCGCGAAGGTGCTGGCCGAAGGTGGACTCAGTGTCGTCATGCTGGAAGCGGGGCCGGGTCTCGTCCCGGCGCGTGATTACAAAGAGCACGTGTGGCCCTACGAGTTGCCGCATCGTGGAGCGGGAGTGGGCGGACGCGCGCGCCACGGACTCGGCGACGAATTCATGGCGCCGAATGGCGCGTGGGAAATCGACGGGGAACCATATGTCTCCGCGCCGGGCTCGAAATTCCGCTGGTTCCGATCGCGCATCGTCGGCGGGCGCACGAACCACTGGGGCCGCATTGCGCTGCGCATGGCGCCAGTGGATTTCAAAGTCAGGTCGCGTGACGGGATGGGCGACGATTGGCCGCTCAGCTATGAAGACCTCTCTCCTTACTACGACAAGGTCGAGTCTTACATCGGAGTCTTCGGGACGAAAGAAAACATTCCGAGCGCGCCGGACGGGATTTTTTTGCCTCCGCCGAAACCGCGCTGCACCGAAACAATTATCAAGAAGACCTGTGACCATCTGAACATTCTCTGCATTCCCAGCCGGCTGGCGATTCTCACCAAGCCGCACAATGGGCGCCCCGCCTGCCATTACTGCGCCCAATGCGGGCGAGGGTGCGTGACCGCGTCGAATTTCAGCTCCAGCCAGGTCATGATTCCTCCGGCGGAGAAAACCGGACGCTTCACGCTGATCACTGGAGCGATGGCGCGGGAACTGGTCGTGGGCAAGGACGGCAAGGTCGCGGCCGTTTCCTTCATCGACAAGGCGACACGCCAGGAGCAGCGGGTTCACGCACGCGCGTTCATCGTGGCCGCCAGCGCCTGCGAGTCGGCGCGGCTGCTGCTGAATTCAAGGTCCACGATGTTTCCCGACGGACTGTCGAATTCCTCCGGCGTGGTAGGCCGGAATCTCATGGACACGGTCGGGGCCGACGCAGTCGGATATTTCCCGCGGTTGGAGAAAATGCAGGCGCACAATCACGACGGCGTAGGCGGCATGCACATGTATCTGCCGTGGTGGAAGTTTGATCGCAAGAACGAATTTCTGCGCGGCTATCACACCGAATTCTACGGCGGGCGTGGCATGCCGAGCGTCGGCGATTACGACGACCTCTGCGATTATTTTGAAGGATACGGAACTTCGCTGAAACAGGCGTGCAAGAAGAAATACGGCGCATACATCGGGTTCGCCGGCCGCGGCGAGATGATCCCCAACCAGCATTGCTACTGCGAGATCGATCCGGCTGTGGTGGATGAGTGGGGAATTCCCGTCCTGCGCTTCTATTGGAAATGGAGCGACAACGAAATCAAGATGGCGAAGGATATGCAGGAGACTTATCGCGCCATCATCGAAGCCTCGGGCGGCGTTCTTCTCCCCAATAACGATATCGACGCGCTGCACCCTTATGGCATTGCCGATGGCGGCGTCATCATTCACGAAGTCGGCACGGTGCGCATGGGAGAGCGGCCTGCGACATCGGTCCTGAATCAGTTCTGCCAGGCGCACGATGTGAAGAATCTTTTTGTCACCGATGGAGCTTGCTTCGTGACGAACGCGGACAAAAACCCGACGCTGACCATCATGGCGCTTACGTGGCGCGCCTCGGAGTATCTGCTCGATCAGGCGAAGAAAGGAAACCTGGGCGCATGACGATTTCGCGGCGTGACATTCTCAAATCGTTGACCGTGACGGCCGTGGGCGGATCGGTGCTGCGCGTCATTCCGCTGCAGGCCGCGGAATACGCTCATCGGATGGTCCAGGCAGAAAAGGCGGCCGCGGCAACTTATACTCCGAAATTCTTCTCTGCGCATGCTTACAAGACACTGCAGAGCCTGTGCAATTCGATCATCCCGCCCGACGCCGAAGCAAAGGGAGCGCTGGAAGCCGGCGCGCCGGAGTTTATCGACCTGCTCACCAGCGAGAATCCTGAGTACCAGGTAGCTCTCGGCGGAGGCCTGATGTGGCTCGACAACACCTGCATTGACCGCTACGAGAAGGCTTATCTCGATTGCACACCGGAGCAGCAGAAAGAAATTCTCGATCAGATCGCCTACCGCAAGAATGCCCTGAAAGACCCGAGCCTGGGGCAAGGCGTCGAGTTTTTCAGCTTCCTGCGCAAGCTCACCGCCGACGGGTTCTTCACCAGCGAGATCGGCATCAACTACCTGGGCTATATCGGCAACACCTACGTAGACGAATTCCCCGGCTGCCCGCCTGTTCCGGAAACTTAAGGATTGTCATCCCGAGCGCAGTGCCATCCATGCAGCCAGGGCGGCGAATTTTTCATCTTGCGACCAGGGTGGTCCCAAGGGCCTGCCCAGAGCCGTAATACGCCTGAGGAGTTCCTCCTTGCCGATCTCCAAGGTCTGGCAGGCTGTCGTTACCAGTTCACGGTCCGCCAATGTAAAAGCTGTCATCTGGCAGCATTCACCGGCGTGAATAAGGGCGCGGCGAAAAAGTTCTCCATCCGCCGTGTGCACGAGCGCATGCGAGGCCAGGATGTTTTCCAGGCCCGGTAGGGGCCGCGCCGATGCCAGTGGCAAACCGAAACACGTGAGTTCGTAACCATTTGAACGAAGCTCGGCCTGAGTGTTTCGAATCGCCTCCTCCGCCAGCCGCGTTGCGCTGGCCTCGATGTCAGCTACAAACTCAGCAGCTTGATTGAAGGGCATCTTCCCGGCTGTGTGATACGGCTGGCGAAGCTTGTAAGTGAACTTCTCGACAAGCTTAGGTCGCTGGCGCGCGAGAACCCGCGGCTGATTCCTTTCCAGGCATAGAGCGACTAGCGCGGTCCAGCCGGAATGTGCGCGAAAGCCTAGAGCAGCGCGCTTCATGATTCCTTCCACCGAGTCGCATGTGGGCATGCTGTCACAACGCAAACAGGTCGCGAGACAGATTCTGATTGTGCCGGACAAACCCCTCCGCGTATTTCACTCCGCATTCCATTCCGCGAAAGCGGTTCATCATGTCATGGAGTGGCCAGAAGTCCGTTTCCGGATGCTGGCTGGCGTGAAGGAAGCATGCAGAACGCTTGCGGCTCTCAGTCTCAGTGATATCGACGTAGTGCGTGGGATGAAAGATCTGCGTCTGCGAGCCCTGATCGACTTCGTAGTAGTACAACGCGAATTTTCTGCCGCTCGCCAGCCAGGCGTCGTATGCCAGCAACGACGCTGCCCGGTGATCGGGATGAGTGTCGATTGGCCAATGAGTGAGCACAAGATCGGGATGCGCGCTTTCCAGAATCTTCCGGAAATCTGCGTAGCGGGTTCGATTCACTTCCGTGTCGCCATCGATCTGCCCCGCGAATAAAGGACGCGCTCCCAGGAGCGCACACGCCTTTTCCGCTTCCGCCGTGCGGATCGCGGCTGCCTCCGAATGAGATTTGCCATCGATCCCGGCCTCTCCGCGGGTCAGATAGAGAATCGTGACGTCGTGGCCCAGGCCGGAGTGCAACGCAATCGTGCCTCCGCATCCAGACTCCGGATCGTCAGGGTGAGCCCCCACCACAACGATACTTAACTTCTTTTCCCCCGGAGGCTGATTGTTCTCTGCCACGCTCAGTGCGGGCAGTGCAGTCGAAGCGCCCAACACCGCGGCGGACTGCTCGAACAAATCTCTCCGCGTGATCTTCGTCATGCGGCTATCCTCGCTATCGGATCATGATGAGGGCAAGAAAGGTTTATCGCAACAATGAACCTGCATGGTCGGAATCGCAGGCCTTCTATCGGTCTTTTAGCAAAACAGGACGGTTTGCGGACCCGCTCCGGGCCGGCTTGAACGGACATTAATCCTTGCGGGACCCTGTCCGCCGGTGTTAGCATTTCGCAAATTCCCCCTCTGTCGCTGGCGAAAACTTCGCTCCGAGGTTCGTCATCATGCAAGATCGTTTTGCAGGCAGTACAGGGGCCCCTTCGATTTCACGCGGCGTTTGTCGCAGCTTTTGCCTGGTTGCCGCAGGGCTGATTTCGTTCTTAATGTTTCCCGGCAACCTTGCCCACGCCGTTCAACCGCCCTACAGCTCCGGACTCATTGGAACCTGGGTCAACACGCAATCCAGTGGACTTATCGCGCAAGTGGTCATCGGCGGGGGAATTAGTATCGTCCAGGCGCATGTCTATGGCTATTGTCCCCCCACCACATGCGACTGGGGAAGCTTCACCCCCTCCCGCTTTAGCGATGGCGTCACCTCCGACAGTGCGATCGGTTTTCGCTTAACGATTTCTTCTTCCACAGACACCAAAATCATCCAGGGACATTTGCTGGGCTTTGGAATTCTGGAGATAAGCACGCAAATTTCTTATCCGCCGGGCGGCTCGAACAACAACTACCAGGTCACCGAAGAGTTCCGGCTTCAAGGTTTAACAGGTGGCCCGGTAGTCAAAGTGCCTTCCAATCCCCCTCCGCTTACAGGCACCTGGACCGCCGTCAATTCAAGTGGGGGAATCTCCCAATTCATTGTTACTGAATCGGACGGCGCTTTTCAGATTCATCCCTACGGGGCCTGCTCGCCCACCGATTGCGATTGGGGCGTTCAGCCGGTCTCGCTATTCAGCGATAGCCCGACTTCTTCTACCCCCATGGGCTTCCAGGCATCCTTCAACCTGGCTGCCGCCAGATTCCTCCAGGGCCACCTGATCCTGAATTCTACGGGAGAGACTCTGCTCGAAGTCACGAACCAATCGAGTTTCGCAGCTCCCGATCCCCGCTACGATTACGAACTTACCGAGGACTTCCAACTCTCCGGCAGCGGAACCCCTAGCTTCGCTATCAACCCTGCCTCAAGTTCGCTTACGATTGCGAGCGGCGCGGCAGGTACGGAGTGATCACGATCTCCTCGGTGAACGGATACTGGGAAACCCCGGTCGACCTGACATGTTCGGTCGCCGGACCGTCCCCGCTGCCAACGTGCTCGTTCTCCGAGCCGTCTGTCACCCCCGGTTCGAGCCCGGTCGCGTCCACCCTGACCGTGAACATGCCGACTCTTGCTGCGTTGGACGCAAGGGTACTCCCGCGTTGGATTTCCTTCGCCGCTCCCTTTGCTTTGGGGCTTGTCTTTGCCGGGGGCTCTTACCGGGGTCGAAAAGGACGGCAGATCCTGTGCATGCTCGTCGTGCTCGCGGCGTTTTGCATTGCGCAAACAGGCTGCGGCGGGAACGCCATGAACAGTAAAGCGAACCCGCAATCCTACGTCGTAAGAGTCATCGCCAATTCTGGAGACATCCAATTGGCTTCCCAGGTCACGGTGACGATGCAGTAGAGATTTTGATCAGCGATATCCGGTAACGGAAACTCGAGGCCATTCAGAGGCTGAGCAGACCAATTTGTGTAGGGTTGATCGCGTTAACGCTCATCAGCCCGCATTCTTGCCGCGCAAGGAATTTACAATTCCGATATATTGCTGCATCGATTCTTCTGCCGTCATGCCCTTGATCGAATCCCAGGCATCGAACTTGGCACGGCGGACAAAGTCAAAGCTCCCTGGCCGTTCGCCTGTAGCATCTCCCTGCGTGGCCTATTTGTACCGAGCGTAAAGCTTCAGCAAGGTGTCATTGGCGGGTCGTTCGGCGAGATCGTTCACGTTCTGTTGGGCTTTCTCAAACTGAGCCTGTAAGTTCGACATCCATACCCTCCTCACCACTGGCTCGACGCTAGCTGCCTTGGGCGAATGGTACTAGGATTCGGCTCACACCCGGCTGTGGACGGAGATTGGCCGATGTTCGTCCCGCTTTTTTATGGTTGTTTGAAACAGTCGACAGGGCTATAATCCTGCTCCCAATGCGGCTTTCGGCGGGTCCGTGAGCTGCAGTCTTCACGGTAACATTCCTTCCCCTGTATCTGTGCGTTCTCTGGTTTGAGCGACCGCGAAGGTGGATTCGGCACCGGGCTTTGGCGGCTGGTTTTCGGCCGCGCATATCCGTGATTGGTCTAATGGCGCGAAGCAGTCTTACTGTCCGAAATCAAGGAGGACGCATGTTGAGCACAAAATCAAAGATGGCTGTAACTTTAAAACGTTTTCTGGGAGCGATTTCTATTCTGGTTCTGGCCTCATCGGTAGCCGCACTCGGCCAATCCATTACTGTAAATTGCGACAACGGCCAGTCTTTGAATAGCACTTTGGCCAAGCTCAATAAACAGATCCCGAATACAGTCGTCGTGCAGGGGACCTGCACGGAATATGTCGCGATTGACGGCTTCGAAGGACTCACTTTGCAAGGCCAGCCCGGTGCGGTGGTTCAGCAGCCCGCCACGAATCCGCGGAACCTTGCTTATGTATTTGGCATCGCGGGTTCTCGGGGAATCAACGTCTTTGGTTTGACCGTCAACTCCCTGCCTACCATTTTTTCTGGCATCGGCATTGCAAAAGGCAGCAGCCAGGTCCTGTTGAAAAACGTGAAGGTCACAGGCTCATGGGGGGTTGTCGTTTCCGAGGAAAGCCAGGTCTGGTTGACTGGACTAAACGTCACGATCAGCTCGGGATACGCGGCTGTTTCGGTCTTCGACAAATCGGACGTACACATGGCCGGTGGCTCGCTGCAACGCCCTTCCGACAATAATTTCTATGTCGGCCTTTTGGTTGGTTCGGGACACGTCACGATGCAAGGAATGACGATTCGCGATATGCAGAACTCGATCAACATTTTCTCTAGCGGGAGCGTGGACACGGTTGACGTTGACACCACACAACCCTCTGATGTTCTCATCGATAATCCATCCGGCACAAACACGGATGGCGTCATCGTCTCAGATAGCTCGTCCCTTAATCTGGGGAGTGCGAGGTTGTTGATCAAGAACGCAGGACAGTCTGCGGGAGGCACTACCGGCGCGATTTTCGTCACCCATAACTCCTCCATGTCCGCGGGAACCGGCCTTATTGTCTCGAACAGTCGGGGGCAGGGTGTGGTCGTAGCTGACAATTCCCATGCGACGTTGGCCGGGTCGAGCATTACGGGCGGCCTTCATGGTGGCCTGGTCGCAGCCAACCTTTCCACAATCGAAGTACAAGGATGGGCGGGGCTCACCACGGTCGGTGGTAACGCGCCGGATTTGTTCTGTGATTCAAGTTCGTGGATCACCGGGACCGCGAACTTGTCCGGCGCCCCCACCTCCATTTGTGTAAATCAATTGCAGCAAGGCTATTCATCACTGCCGTAGCAAACTGTCTGGAGTGCAGCCCACCCTTCGTCAGTCGAGGGGTGGGCTTGCCTTGCCGACGCTTCCTCTGCCAACCTCACTCGCTACGCAGTGTCTTGTTCGGATCGATCCGCACTGCGCGTACGGTAGGCACATAGCTGGCCACCAGGGCCACGCATGCGAGTACTGCAATCGCGGCCGCGAAGACACCGGGATCCAGAGCAGACGTGCCGTACAAGAGCGTTCGCACGATGCGAGACAGCAACCCAGCGCCGGCTATTCCCGCGGCCAAACCGAGGCAGGTCACGAGCAGGGCCCGCCGCAACATCAGAGCGATGATGTTCTGGCCGATTGCTCCTAACGCGATCCGTATCCCGATTTCACGCCGGCGCTGCTCGACCATCTGTGTCATCACCCCGTAAACCCCGGTTGCGGCGAGCAGAAGGGTGAGCAGGGCAAAGCTGCCCGTCAGTTCCGCACGCAATCGCGGTTGCGAACGCAACTCGTCCACGATGTCCTCCGTCGTACGGACTTCACCCACGGCAAGGCTCGGATCTACCGCGTGAATGGATGCTGCGATCGAGGCATTTCCCAGCGACGCGCCTCGCAAGTAAAAATACAAAGTGCGCGAGGCAAACGGTTCCGACAGCTTTTGATCTTTCTGTTGGTACTGCGCTACGTACACCGCCGGGTAACGGTTCCAGTCGATGTGGTTGTACCGCACCGAACTGGTTGTGCCGACTATACCGATAATCGAGACCCAAGGCTCGCTCGGCTCTTTTTCCTCTACATACCGGATCCGTATGTACTTGCCGATGGGGTCCTCTCCTGGAAACGCGCGCCGCGCCATCTCGTCATTGATTACCGCGACAGGCAATGCGCCTTGACGATCGCGGTTATCGATGACCCGGCCCCGCAGGAGCGGCACACCGAGTGCGTCAAAATACCCAGGGCCAACCGCGAATCGGACCGCCTGCGGCATTTGCTCGACCAGGACATGCTTGCCCGCATCAGTCTCAATGGGATTCAGTCCATTGACCTGAAATGGCCAGGTGCGTCCCACGCCGGCGGCCCGCACCGTGGCCAGCATGCGCAACCGCTCCAACGTACTTTCGGAGAAACGCTCTTCAGATTTCACGTCGGCGTAGTCACGATAAGGCAGGGTGACAGAAGCGACGAGCGCATCGCGCGTATGAAAACCGAGCGGCTCCGCTGCGATTCGCGAAAACGTTTTGATCAGCAATCCCGCGCCCACCAATAGAAGCACTGACAGCGCAAATTCCATTCCGACGAACAGTGTTCGTGAACGCAGGTGCGCCCGCCCCGCGGTGGCTCTGCCGCTCCGCAGGGAATCCGCATCACTCTCCCGTGCTGCTCGCAGCGCGGGCAACGATCCAAAAACCAGTGCCGTCGCCAACGCTGTTCCCGCCGTCATCAGCAGAACAGTTCCGTCAATACCTACACCGTTTGGCGGCAGAAAGCCAAACGGATTTGTTGCGACAAACGCTCGCACACAGGCAAACGCGACCAGCAGCCCCAAAGCGCCCGCCACCGCGAAGAGAACGAGGACTTCCGTTGTAAGTTGTTGCAGCAAACGGCGCACGCTGCATCCTAGCGCCGCCCGCACCGCAAATTCCATTTGGCGCCGCGCATTCCGTCCCACGATCAAGCTGCCCGCATTGAAGCAGGCCATGATCAGCAGCACGGCTACTCCGCCCAGCAATAACAGCAGGGAGCTGCGCACAGTTCGCGTGTTGTCCTGCTGCAGTCCCGAAACCAGCACCCCGAAACTCGGCGGGTAATCCGTAAAACGTCGGCTCAATTCCTGCTGCAGGCTGCTGATGTCTGCCTCGGCTTGCGCCGGCGTTACGCCCGGCTTCATCCGCCCAATCACCGCAACCGGCGTCGGCGATGTCGCTTTGTGGCGGGTGTCATTGGCTGTGATCAACACCCACACCGCATCCTCAAATGGACGATCGAGCACCCGCAGCGAAAAGCCCTGGGGTAAAACTCCCAGCACGCGATACAGGTCTCCATTTAGATGAATCGACCGCCCGACGACATCATGCGATTGATGGAAATGAGTCACCCACAAGGCATGGCTGATCACGCATGCGGGCTCGCCATTGTAGTCGTCCGCGGTGAACAAGCGCCCGACCTCTGCGGTTGCTCCTACCGTCGAAAACAGATTCCACGAAGCGACCGCTCCATGCAGTTCTTCCGGATCGCCTGCCCCGGTGAGCACATAGGGTTCATCGAAGGTCGCCGCCACCGACGTCATTGTGTGGTTCGCCGAGGCCCATACCACATAATCGTGATAAAGGTTGAAATACGCGGGATCGCGTGGGGCTGTTGCATCGGTGCGCCACACTGCCACCAGCCGTTGCGGATCCTTGAGTGGTAGTGGACGTAGCAGCCACGCATTCAGCAGGCTGAAGATTGCTGTGTTTGCGCCCATGCCCAGCGCAAGCGTTAGTACCACGGTGATCGTGACCGCCGGCGATTCACGCAACTGGCGTACGGCGTATCGCAAATCCTGCAGCAGTGACTCCACAGACTGCGCCCACATGATTCGACGATCTTAACCCCGGTTGGAAAGGCATGCCAATTCCGCGCGCCCCTCTGTCAGGTTTCCATCTCGATTCCGGCGCAGCGGGCGTTACACTAACCAGATGGCGACGGTGCCGGTAAAGACCCTGCGGGCCCACGCCGGCGGATACCATTTCCCGCCGGGTTTCCAGCGGAACCTGATCTGGTTTGCCTGGCGCAGATTCCGTCCGGCCAACCCGATCTTTCTGTTCCAGCACCTCGCCCGGGAGTATGGCGACATCGCCCACTACAAAATTGGATGGAACCATATCGTCTTTCTGAATCATCCCGACTACGTCCGCGAAATCCTCGTTGTGCAGAATGACAACTTCGTCAAGGAGCGCACGGTCCGCCGCACGAAGATGCTGCTTGGCAAAGGCATGATCACTGCCGAAGGAGCGGAGCACAGGTTGCAGCGGCAAGTGGCGCAGCCGGCGTTCCATCGCCAACGCATTCCGGAGTACGCAAACACGATGGTCGAAGAAGCCGTCCGCATGAGGGACCGCTGGCGGCATGGCGAGCAACGCGACATTGCGATTGACATGATGCGTCTCACTCTGAGGGTGGTCGCCCGGACTCTGTTTGCCACTGATCTGCAGGACGAGGTGAACGAACTCACCGACGCCATCAATCGCATCATGGGTCTCTACAACTTCCTGGTCATGCTTCCCGCGGCGGAGTGGCTGGTGCACGTGCGTCCTCCCGGTCTTGCCGCCTTCGTTCGCGCGCGCAAACGGATCGACGCAGTCGTTTACCGCATGATCAAGGCGCACCGCAGGCACCATTCCGACAGCGGCAGCCTGCTTGATCTGATGCTGGCCGCGTCTCCGGACCGGAGCACCGAATCCGAGCAGTCCCTGCGCGATCAGGTCATCACGATTTTTCTCGCGGGATACGAAACTGTGGCCAACGCGCTTTCCTGGACCTGGTATCTGCTTTCCCAAAATCCTGACTGCGAGCGCCGCTTCCACGAAGAAATTGACCGCGAACTGCAAGGCCGTCTGCCTTCATTCGAAGATGTGCCCCGCCTGCGATACGTCGAAATGGTATTGGCGGAATCGATGCGGCTGTACCCGCCTGCGTGGGCAATGGGCCGCCAGGCACGCGCGGATTTTCAACTCGGCGACTATTTCCTGCCTGCAAAGACAACCGTGCTCATGAGCCAGTTCATCACGCAGCGCGATGAGCGATTCTTTCCCGATCCCATACGCTTCGATCCCGAGCGCTTCACGCCCGAAGCCAAAGCCCGTCGCACCAAGTTCATCTACTTCCCATTCGGCGCCGGATTCCGCCAGTGCATCGGCGAGTCATTCGCCTGGATGGAGGGCGTGTTGCTCCTGGCCACGCTTGGGCAGAGGTGGAGATTGAAGCTGGTCGAAGGCCACTGCGTCGAGCCCGAGCCGCTGATCACCCTGCGCCCCAAGTATGGGATGAAAATGCACGTCGCAGAACGACCCTAAATTTCCAGTTTGGCGTCATCCCGAGCGGAGCCGCTGTTCAGATGGGGAGCAATACAACGTCCGAGCATGTAGGCCATGTCTGGGTCTGGCACTACCGCGAGAACGACACTTGAAATGACGAAAAGTATGTAGCTGTGGAATGTCATCTCCGAGATGCTATCAGGCGTACCTGTCGTGTAGCGGGCGATTTCACTCAGAGTCCCCCGATTGCTCTGCTGTTGGCTTGGTTCCGGCTGAGGACGGGCTTCCGCGTGAAGGTCCCTCCCAGTGGCGACATGAGACGATGAGTGAAATACGGTTTCTTACCAACTGCGAACCACGGAGTAAAATAACCCCCGGCTAAGCACCGACCCCCGGTCACCGCGTGTCGTTGTATCCATTGTGAGTCGATTCATTAGGACAGGGTTGAACGAGGATCTGAAATGGACCTTTTCAGAGTTTGGATTTTCCGACAGAACGGCATGTTTCAATTGTGCGGATGGGTTGCCCTTCAGCTTTTCGCATCATCAGCGTGCGCGCAAAGTGCAGCGGAGATCGCGTTCATCGAACAGGTCTACGTTAAAGCCGGTCACGAACAGCAGTTTGAGGCCACTCTGAAGCGGCACTGGGGTTGGCACACAAAGCAAGGAGAGAAGTGGACCTACTTCGTCTGGATGGTGGATACGGGGAAGGACGATGGCTCGTACCGGATCTCTAGCTTTGGGCATACATGGAACGAGGCGGATGAATCGAACGCACTCGTGGCTGCGACGCCGGGTCCGGGGGAGGACATCGGACCTTATGAGCAGAGCTCGCACGAGAGTTATTATCGCTATCGATCAGACCTAAGCATACCCCCGCCAGTGCAGAAGCCTTCGGACGTTGCATCTGTTACTCAGGTGCTTTTGAAACCAGAAGCGATGCACGACTTTGAAGTTGTTCTGCGTGGAGTTAAAGAAGCTGCTCAGCATACGAATCCGCAAGGTCATTTTGGCTGCTGGTACGAACTGGTGCTTGGAGGAGATCGTCCACAATTTCTTCTTATCGAGCAGCGCCCCAACCTGACGAGTCTCCAGGAAAGGGGTGAACTCGACGCTTTAATGGATGAGGCTTATGGCCTGCAGGTTAGTGAAGATGCCTTGAAGAGACTATGGGCGTCGATGCGATCGATCTATACGGAAACTTGGCACTACCGCGGTGATCTGAGCCGTCTCGTAAATGTGAAGTGACTGGCTGGTTGGCCCAAGCTCTTGAACTTGTCCGACGCTACCATGACGGGGCATCCACAATTCTGGTGGCCTCAGACACCAAAAAGTTGGGCCACCCGTCCCCCTAGTACAGAATCTCACTCTCGCCTTTTTCGGCGACCAGCTTTTGGAAGTGCTCCACAATCTTGTTGCGCCGCGCCATGACCGCCTCAACTTCCTCCTTGGTAAGAAAGCCTTTCGTTTTTGCTGCCAGCTCGTTGCCATCGAGTACCTTCAGTCTGCTGAGGAGCTGACGATCGCACTGCACCAAATCGTTTTCGCTTTTTAAGGTTTTGAAGAGCCGGAACGCACGGCCGAAGTCAATTCTGTAAATTTTCCAATCCTCGCCAATCTGCACGTTGGTCATATTTGCATCGGTGTCGTAGACCAACTGGTCCAACACGCGAATCTTATGCATCTGTTGGTTCCAACTGTCAGCGTCGGGACTATGTAGTTTTTGTCTTACACGGTCTGCCTCGTCCATTTTCACGGGCAACCACCAGCCGAAAGAGCCCTTTTGCCCGTTCCATTGGCGTTCCACGTATACCGGTACCATGTCATCGAGACCGAGCAGCTCAGCGAGTCGATATGCAGCAATGTTGTATTTGTAGGAATCGACGAACATGAGCTCGGTGCTCCCACTCGAAAACTTTTTGCCTATGGAATGCTCATCGATAGTCTGAAAATGAGCATCGTGTGTAATGGTTCCGTCTGTCAACGTGAGCCGAAGGGTATTTGTAACGCCTTTGCGGGCGGGCCTGCTATCAATGACCTTGGCTGTCAGGAGAAACTGTTTTATCTGCTCTTTCGTGAGCCCAGGTTCGTCCGTAAAAGCTGCAACTCGGACCGATAACAAGCCCAGAAGGATGGCGAGGGTCAACGAGCGCCAGTGTAAAGGGAAGGGATGCATGCGAAACCTCCCTGCGGTGGATTCCTCTCTGCCGAGAAGTGCCGACTGAGCCCGAAAGCCAGTACAGAAAAGAAGAAGCCAGCCAGATTGATTGCGCCCCAATGAGGAAGGGAGAACGGGCAAACTAAGACGACCCCACGTTCTCGGACGGCATTATGCTGTCCCTGCGATCTCATGTCAAGTTAGAACGTGCAGCCCGGTTGGTGAGGGTTAATGGAGAGTAAAGGCGACCTTTGCCAGTCTGGCACCTCGCTGATTCTCGCGCCGGGTCACGCGTTTGCGACATACGACTCCACGAAGTGCAGTAAGGTTCTGCGGCAGGGGATGTCACACATCGGGAGGGCAAGCTGAGATTTGAGCGCGAAGCGACGAGCATCCTTAGTCTCATCCACCCCACAAATCCCGAAGCGACATAAGGCCACGCCAGAACTGGTTTGCTGTCACTCCCCCGAAGACGCGCAATCCGGAAGTCAACTGCAATCAGGCCATAGCATTCAAGATCCTCCGCGCTGGAGGCGATCCCCGTTCTTGAGTTTGCGCGTAAAGTAGGGAAGCAGCCTGCCCGTCCATGGAAACGGGACCGGTCACCGCTTATTCGCCGCGCTCATCCGCTGCTTCAGTTCTTCCGACCAGTTGATCCAGGAGTGGCACCAATTTCATAGGAACCAATTTTTGTGCCGGAGGTCAGAGCCATGCGTGCGTGATTATAACCTCACGATCCTCCGTTTCAGCTCCTCTTGTCGCTAGCGGAAATTCTTGTCGCGGTACGTGTCCTTCCCACCCATGACGGTGAGAAGAACTTTTGTGTTAAGAATTTCCGCCGGCGGGATCGTGAGAATGTCGTTCGAGAGAACGACGAAATCCGCGAGCTTCCCCGCAGTGAGCGTCCCGCGCAGATTTTCATCGAAGGTGGCGTAGGCGCCGTCGCGGGTGAAATGGCGCAGGGCCGCTTCCACCGAAATGCGTCCTGCTGGATACCACCCTCCTGCCGGAGTTCCCTCTGGAGTCATGCGCGTTACCGCACAATAAATCGCGGGCAAGGGCTCGAAAGGGAAGACTCCCCAATCGCTGCCGAATGCCTGTACCGCTCCGGCATCGTCAAAGATCTTGAAAGAGTCGGCATGAGGCGCGCGGGATGGTCCGAGCAGAGGGTCGAAGTTCTCGAGCACGGTCGCGTCCGGATTCGCGAACATGGCTTGCGTCGATGCGATTACGCCCAACTGCTTGAAGCGAGGAAGATCGGAGAGCAGCGGAACTTCCGCGTGTTCGATACGATGCCGCCGTCCGGTCGTACCGTTGGTTTTGGCCGCGTACTCAAAGGCATTCAGGGCCATGTTGATCGCCTTGTCGCCGATCGCATGCAACATCACCTGGAAGCCCTCTTTATCGTAGAGGGCAACCGTCTTATTCAGATCGTCCTGCTCCCAGAACGGAATGCCGGTTCCTCCTCCCACATAGGGCTCGTACATGGCCGCGGTTCGAGCATCTACGGTCCCATCAAGCACGCCTTTGACGGCAATCAGTTTCAACAGCGGTCCCTGAAAAGTTTCCCTCAGCTTGCGATAGGGAGCCAGATCTGCCTCGGTCAGAGGCTTCTCTAAATTGTGCTTTGGAGGCGCGCCTTCTCCCTGGGCGGGCAGGATGCCGGGCGCAAAGCGAATTCGCAGCTTGAGTTTATTGGCCGCCGCGGCTCGCTCGAAGACTGGGAAAGACTTCATGCTCGTGTAAGCGTCTTGTACCGAGGTGAGGCCCGCTGCCGCTGCTTCGTCCATGTGCTGCAGCAGGGATTCATACTCGTCTTCCAGGGTTCGCGGCGGAATCTTTCGGAAGATCAAGTCTTGAGCGGCTTCTTTTAATTCGCCGGTAGGCTCGCCATTCTTCCCCTTCATGATGTTGCCGTTCGGCGGATTGGGCGTTGCGCTTGTGATGCCCGCAATCTGTAGAGCCTTGGAATTTCCGAATCCCATATGCCCGTCCCGTTCCAGCACGTAGACCGGACGGGCTGAGATCACCGCGTCGATATATTTCTTGTCGACTGTTTGATTGGGAAACGCGGAATAGCCCCAACCGTGCCCGGTGATCCACGGCAATGATGGATGCGCCTTGGCAAAGTCCGAAAGACGTTGCTGGAAATCCTTGAGTGTTTCTGTCCCGTGAAGGTCCACTTCGTTCACCGAGCGCCCGGGCACGTGGAGATGGGAGTCCTGAAACCCGGGAACGACAAGGCGTCCCTGGAGGTCGACACTCGCGGTGTCGGGCGCGGCGAGCGCTTTGATTTCCTGATCGCTGCCGACGGCGAGGATTTTGTCGCCGCTGATGGCCAGGGCCTGGGCTTGCGGATGAGAGTCGTCCTCGGTCCAGATCTTGCCGTTAACGAAGATCCGGTCGGCGTGCGCTTGCGGGGTTTGTGCGGGCGAGTAGCGAGCAAGGGAGGCCGCAGCAACAATGAGAATCCAGAGTCTTCTGCCCATGATCGTCCTCAGGAATTTTCTTTAATCCCCGGTCCCGGTCGGCATCATGGTTGGGAGCGCAGAAACCAGGGCTGCCTTGCGCATCCGGATTTCCGCCCCGTTGCGCTCGAACGAGACCTCATCCATGACCTGATTGATCAGATAAATTCCGCGGCCGTGCGTGGATTCGAGATTCTCTACGGCAAGTGGGTTGGGAACAGCATGGAGTTCAAAACCTTCCCCGGGATCGCGCACGATGATCACGATGTCGGAATTTTCCGTGCAGGCCACGCAGCATTCCACTTTCTTGGTGCGATCGTTGTTGGCTCCGTGAACGATGGCGTTGGCGAGTGCCTCGCGCAGGGCAAGTTCGACCTGAAATTCATGTCCCGTCGCGCATTTCATCTCGCGGGCGATCTGCATCACCCCGTCGACGACTCCGGAAATCGCGTTGGGATCGGCGGGGATGGTCACGTCCAGCTTGCAAGCGGAACACGTGGGCAGCAGGCCGCTCAGGCGCTTTACGTGCTCCAGAGCATGTTGCAATTCCACGATCGTGCGGTCGCGCTCAGTCTCGGCGCGGTCGCGCTCCTCGAGGGCCGCTTTCAATTCCATCAGGTTCTTTCGCAGCTCGAACTGCGCCTGCACCTGCCGGCTCAGCGCGAGCAGCGCGTTCTCCTGGCTGGGCGTGAGTTGCCGCGGCACAAGATCCACAACGCACAGCGTCCCCAGCGGGTGTCCATCGGAACTGCAGAAGGGTGCGCCCGCATAGAAGCGGATTTTCGGTTCAGATACCACAAAAGGATTCGAACTGAAGCGCGGATCCTGAGTCGCATCCGGCACTACAAAGAGTCCCGTGTGCTGGATGGCTTTCGAGCAGAAGGAAATCTCGCGCGGGGTCTCGCTGACGTTTACGCCGATTTTCGACTTGAACCACTGCCGATCGGAATCGATGAGAGAAATGAGGGCAACCGGAGTCTCGCAGATGTGCGAGGCAAGAATCGTGAGGTCGTCAAAGGCTTTCTCCGGATCGGTGTCGAGAATCTTGTAGCGGCGCAGCGCCTGCAGTCGGGCTTTTTCGTTGACTTCCATAATGCCCCCCTCCCCATCACCGTCTGGAACGCAGTCAGTGTACAGCGTTCGCCGGATGAAGATGTTACTCAGCCGGAGCAATACCTGCAACCTTTGACTTCCCCGGCGTTGCCCTTGGGGCACAGGAATGATCGACCAGACCATCTCCCACTACCGCTTCTCGGCCATCGAAGAACTATCAAATCACTGACGAACCAGTCCTCCAGCAGTTGTATACTTCGTACCGCAAGAGCGGGTGGATGTCGGGGAACCTCGCTCGATTTGGGGCACAACCTCGATGGGGTAGAGGCCCATCGTGTGCGCTGGAGCGCGCACGGGTTGTAGATTTGCGAACTCGGGGAAGCACATGTCCGCTGCGCGGCAGTGGGATTTTTTGGGGATCAAGCGGAAGCATTTCTGCAGGGGCCGCTCGCGCTCGTGGGCGGAAATAATCCTTCTTGGGTTTGTAGCTTGCTCCGTTCCTACAACAGCTCAGAATTCCCAGCCCGCTCCCATTCAGTTCACAAATGTCGCCCCCGCAGCCGGGATTCACTTCACCCACTTCCGGGGGAACGACGGAGTCGCCATCAACCGCGAGATCTTCGGCCCTGGAGTCTGCGTTGCCGATTTCGACGCTGATGGTTATCAGGACATCTATTTCGTCAACGGCCGGGACCTCTACGGGAAGGGTGCTTCCGCTCGCAATGCGCTGTACCGCAACGCGGGGGACGGAACCTTTACCGATGTCACAGACAAAGCCGGCGTCCCGGGCACCGGCTATGGGATGGGGTGCGTCTGGGGAGACTACGACAACGACGGTCTTCCGGATCTGTTTGTCACGCAATACGGCCGAAACGTGCTTTATCACAATAACGGGGACGGAACCTTTACCGATGTCACGGACAAGGCAAAGGTGGCCGGAACAGAATCAGGCGCGCTGTTCCATAGCGGAGCGACATTCTTTGACTACGACCGCGACGGCCTCCTTGATCTGTACGTAGGTGGATATGTGAACCTGGAGGCGGGCCCGCGCTATTGCGCATTCTTCGGAATCCGCACCAGTTGTCCGCCTTCTGCTTACAAAGGAAGCCCAAATATTCTGTACCACAACAATGGGGATGGAACCTTTAAGAACGTAACAATCTCCTCCGGGATCTCGCAACCCGAAGGCAAGAATCTCGCGGTAGGAGCAGCCGACTACGATAACGACGGCTGGCCGGACCTGTTCGTCGCAAACGATGGGATGCCCGCCTACCTCTTTCATAACGAGCACAACGGCAAGTTCACCGAAATTGGGATGACGGCGGGTATGGCACTGGCCGGCCTGGGCAATACGATGGCGGCGATGTGTATCTCGCTGGCCGACTACGATAACGACGGTTGGCTCGATCTTTTTATCTCCGATTTTCAGCAAGCCACCGATCACGTCTTTCACAACGACGGCAAAGGCGGCTTTTGGGACGTGAGTACACAGGTAGGTGTTGCCGGTCCCACTTACAACGTGCTCAGTTTTGGCGGAGGCTTCTTCGATTACGACAACGACGGCTGGGTGGATTTGTTTATCGCCAACGGCCACGTGTACCCCGAAGCCGAAAAGGTTCAGGCGACCACGCATTTCAAGCAAATCAACACGCTGTTTCACAACGATGGAAAAGGCAAGTTCGCCGAGACGACCCAGATTGCGGGAGATGGTTTCAAGACGTCTTACGTCAGCCGCGGAGTTGCTTTTGTAGACCTGGACAACGATGGTTTTGTCGACATCGTGGTGGGCAACAATGGGGACCCTCCGCTGATCCTGCACAACAGCGGCGGCAATGGAAATCACTTTTTGAATTTTCGGCTGGTCGGAACCAAGAGCAACCGCGACGCCCTGGGCGCGCGAATCCGGGTGGTGGCTGGCGGGATATCGCAAATCCGTGAGATCGCCGGGGGTGGAAGCTATCTCTCGCAGAGCGATTTGCGCGCGAACTTCGGATTAGGTAAAGCAGCGCGCGCTGAGACCGTCGAGATCAGGTGGCCCAGCGGCCAGAAGCAGATTTTCCGCAACGTCGAAGCAGATAAGTTCTACCTGATTGAAGAGGGCCGCGACCAGCTGGGACTTCAGAAGTTTGCTCGCGCAGGCTCAGGCGTTCCCAAGGTTTCGCAGTAGCGAGTCTCAAACCACGGCCTGTGCTTCACGCGTCATTCAAGGGCGCATAAACAATGATTGTCGATAAATCGCCAACTTCACTCATTGGCTCCGGCCAGCGAATTTGTCCGCGGACCACCTGCCTGGACCATGGGCCGCAATCATCAGTAGTCCGCCCATGATGCCGAGATTCTTGAAGAATTGCGTCTGCATCCCGCCCGCGCTCGCTCCTTGGACAGCCCAAAAATTGTGTAGTAGCACGCTCACAACACCTAAGTAAATAAACATGACGAATGCTGCGGCGCGCGCTTGCCACCCCACGACAAGGCAAAGCACTCCGCCGGCTTCGATCAGCAATGCGATGGCCAGCATCGGAGCTATCAATTGCGCAGGTAGATTGTGTGATTGCATGTAGGAAGTCTGGCCGCTCCATTCCAGAATCTTGCCCATCGCTCCTTGCACGAAGATGCCGCTAATGAATAATCGTGCGATAAGCGGAAATACGGCGTTGGTGAGGACAGGGCCAAACAAAGGTTTGTTCGACACACACTTTAGACGGGCTCTTCATTCATAAGTGAGCGAAACCCGATTTTGCGCATGGGCTGCGCCTTGATTGCTGGAACACCCCACTACACGCTTTGACCCACAAGGGATCCGCTCACCACGTCGTGCACGGCGACCTGTTGCCAACAATTGGGTGGGTGACAACCGCGGAGTCGAAGCTTGAGGTAGTTCTCGGTGAGCGATTCGGTGAATTCGCCGCCGGCATCGGTGCCCATCACATTTAAAGTGATGGCTTCTACGGTCTTACCAATAAAACTGCGCATGAAAGTCAGTTTCTTTTCGGCCGCCAACTCGCGCAGGATGCGGTTGCGTTCGCGCGCGGTGTGTACCGATACCTGATTCGGCATGTCGGCTGCCGGAGTTCCCGGGCGCGCAGAGTAGGTGAACACGTGCAGATAGGTGAACGGCAGATCTTCCACGAACCGGCGCGTCGCCTCAAACTCCGCCCCCGTTTCGCCGGGGAATCCAACCATTACATCCGCGCCGATGGCCGCATCCGGCATGGCGGCGTGAATCTTCTCGATTTTCTCGCGATAGTGCCAGGGACGATATTTGCGATGCATGCGACGAAGCACCGCATCGCTGCCAGACTGCATGGGGACATGCGCATGCTTGGCAATCCGGGACGAGGAAGCAACCAGCGAAATGAGCTCGTCGGACCAATCCATCGGCTCAACCGAGGAGATGCGGAGCTTCTCCAGGCTCGTCTCAGCGAGAATGACGCGGATGAGTCCTGCAAGTTCGCCTGGACAGCCGAGGGCGGCTGTCCCTACATGATCCAGATCCCTTCCCCACCTGCCCAGATTGATTCCGCTGATCACGACTTCGCGATAGCCAGCTTCCACCAGCGTGTTGACTTCGCGAACGATGCGGTCGATCTGTAGCGAGCGGCTCTGCCCACGCACAAACGGGATCACGCAGAATGAGCAGCGATTGTCACAACCGTCCTGCACCTTAAGGTTGGGGCGGGTGCGCTCGTTGGCGGCATCGAACACTGGGGCGGCTAGAAGCTCGGTATGGGCAAAGATGTCAGAGACAAAAATCGGTCGTTGGTCGCTGGTCTTTGGTCGTTGGCTCAACGCATCAAGAGAAACGAAGCTAGTCGAGAATCGAAAATCCAAGTGATTGAGCGCAATCTCTGCCAGTTCGTGCTTATGAGAGTTTCCAATCACCAGGCTCACGCCCGGGAGGGCGGCAATCTCTTCCGGCGCGCGCTGGGCGTAGCAGCCGGTGACGACGATCTGGGCCTCGGGATTCTGGCGTCGCACCCGGCGGATGGCCGCCCGCGCATCCTGGTCGGCTCCCGTCGTCACGGTGCAAGTGTTGAGAATTACGATTGCGGCTTGTGCTGCGGTGGACGCGCGCTCCAATCCGCGTTCCTCGAACTGGCGTTCCAGGGCCGCACCATCCGCCTGGGTAGCGCGGCATCCGAAGTTTTCAACGAAGAATCCACCCACTTCTCCATGGTACCGCACCGCGTCGCACATAGGGTGTCGGTGCGGGCACGAACTCGGGAATCCTCAAGCAGCCTGGCCGGCTTTGAGCGTGCTGGGAGAATCCTGGGTACGGGTCCAGGTGTAGCGCATGCGGTGAATCACCGTGATCGTGCTGAGCACGGCAATGACCCAGAGCACGGGCGCCATGCGGTTGAGCAGGGCTCCGAGAATTACGAGCACGAGGCGTTCGGGGCGTTCCATGAATCCGACGCGGCAGGAGCCGATGAGGCTTTCGGCGCGGGCGCGCGTGTAGCTGACCATGATGGCGCTGATCATGACGAATGCGCTGAGCACGACGTAAAAGAAGCGTTCACCGCGGGCGTAGAAAACTAGCAATCCCAAGAATTGTGACGCGTCGGAGTAGCGGTCGACGACTGAGTCGAAGAAAGCTCCGAAGCGGGTGACGCGGTTGGTGGCGCGGGCGACTTGTCCGTCGACCAGATCGAAGAAGCCGGAGAAGATGATGACCAGCCCGGCGTAGATGAACATGCGTTTTTGATTGCTGGCATTGGCCGAGCCGAACAGGATTGCGGCCCAGGTGTTGACCACCAGACCCATGAACGTGAGGACGTTAGGATTGATGCGCGAGAGAGCCAGCCAGCGGACGATGGTGTCGAGCAGGACTCCGCAAGCGCGTCCGAAGGCGGAGGTCCAGGAAGGAGCCATCAGGCTTGCGCCTCTTTCGGCTCGTCGTCGATGTCGTGGATCGTGCTCAGGCTGAGGATTTCCAGTTCGCGCTTGCCGTTGGGCGTGACCACGACGGCCTCGTCCCCGACTTTTTTGTTCAGAAGCGCGCGGCCGATTGGGCTGGTCGTCGAAATCTTTCCCGCCGCCACGTCGGACTCCTCGCTGGTGACCAGCTTGTATTCGACCTCTTCGTTCTTGGTGCTGTCGAAAACTTTAACCGTCGATCCCAGGCCGACCTTGTCGTGCGGGATGTTGTTCATGTTGATCATGGACAACTCGGCCAGCCGCTTCCCGAGCTGGCGCACGCGGGCCTTGACAAACTCCTGGCGCTGCTTGGCCATGTGGTACTCGGCGTTTTCGCTGAGGTCGCCGAGAGCGGCGGCTTTTTTGATTTCCTTGGGAAGTTCGTGAATCAACTCGTGTTCGAGCGTGTTGATCTCTTCCTGCAATTTTCGCTTGATCGCGTCTGTCATCTTGAATTCAGCCGGATTACTGAGTGGCCAGATTACGGCAAGGCTTGGGACATTATACCCCCGGCTTGCGGCTTTGGGCTTCCGGCTCCGCCAGGGCAGAGAAACGGGCTCACGTGTAAACTCTCTTACCTCAAGTCGTTTTGCTGCCAAAAATTGCCGAAGGGATAACGAAATGTCGAGTCAAATGACGCCCCCAGTTGCCAGTGCACCTCCACGTCAGCTCGGCCGGAGTGTGGTGGCTCTGGTGGCCGGATTCGTCGCAGTCGTAATTCTTACTCTGATAACCGACACCGCATTGCGCGCTCTCAAGATCTTTCCGCCGCTTGGCCAGTCAATGTCGAATGAGTTGTTTCTGGTGGCGACCATCTACCGAAGTATCTATGCGGTATTTGGCAGCTACATCACTGCAAGGCTCGCGCCATACCGGCCAATGGGTCACGCGCTGGTCGGGGGCTTGATCGGGCTGGTCTTAAGCATTGTGGGCGCAGCAGCCACATGGAATCGTCCGGAATTGGGGCCTCACTGGTATCCGCTGGCGCTGGTCGTGACCGCGATTCCGTGTGCCTGGATCGGCGGTAAAATCAGGGAAACACAACTTTCTAACCCAAGAAACTGAAGCTTGTCGATTTTGCGCCTCCTCGTTCGACATTCATATAGAGCAGGGACCCAGCCGTTCTGGGTCCAGCTCGAATCTAAGCAGGAGAATTGCAATGCGAGTCATGGTCATCGTAAAAGCCACGAAAGATTCGGAAGCCGGGGTTATGCCCAGCACGGAACTGCTAACGGCAATGGGGAAATACAACGAGCAACTGGTAAAAGCGGGCATCATGCTGGCAGGTGATGGGCTGAAACCTACGTCCAAGGGGAAGCGGGTGCGGTTCGAAGGCGACAAGCGAACCGTGATTGATGGGCCGTTCACTGAGACCAAAGAATTGATCGCGGGATATTGGATTTGGCAGGTACGCTCGATGGAAGAGGCGGTGGAGTGGCTGAAGCGCTGCCCGAACCCACATCCCGGGACCTGCGAAGTTGAGATTCGTCCGGTATTTGAGGCCGCGGATTTCGGCGAAAACTTGACCCCCGAATTGCGGGATTCGGAAGAGCGGATGCGGCAAAACATCGCTGCGAAAAAAGTCAGCTAATCTGTTCAAAGTGGGATGTCGAACTGAGGATACATCGTTCGACGCAGGAATAGAGGGCGGGAAGATTCGCCGAGCGCATGAACCCGGCCTGATCTAACTCAAAGGAGAAGAACATGAGATTTCTCAGCATTTACAAGACGGTAGAGCGAAACACACCTCCCAGCCAGCAGGAAATGGAAACCATGGGCAAGCTGATCGAAGAAAGCATGAAGAATGGGTCGCTGCTGGCCACAGAAGGCTGCATGCCAACGGCCTTGGGTGCACGCGTGCGGCGATCGGGAGGAAAGATCAGCGTGACCGATGGCCCCTTCACCGAGGCGAAAGAAGTTGTGGGTGGCTTCGCGATTTTGCAGGCGAATTCGAAAGAAGAAGCGATTCAGATCGCCAAAGATTTCCTGCAGGTAGCCGGAGAAGGCGAATGCGAAATTCGCCAGATCTTCGAAACCAACTGCGTGGAGCAGAAGGCGGCGAATGAGCGCGCCGAGGTTGCGTTGAAAGCGTAATCGGGCAACGCGCATTCGGGGCTTGTCATCCTGAACCCGGCGCTAAGCCGGGTGAGGGACCGTACGATAGCCGGCCGTAAAGATGCCGTCGGCGGGATCGGTTGTGCTGCGGGTGGAGTCGTGTAGTCCGCCGCATTGGTTGTTTCTGCTGTCGTGCGGTCCCTCGCGCCGGCTTCGCCGCCGCTCAGGATGACATCCAACGCATCTTGCACTCGTCCGTTGAACATGATGTGATCGGTAATAGTGACGACTACCGAGACACATCGCGTCATTGAAGCGGTTTGGAAGATCGAGTCGGCCCGGGTGATTGCCGGGCTGACTCGCATCGTCCGCGACGTCGGGGTCGCGGAGGAACTGGCTCAGGATGCGCTGGTCACGGCGCTGGAGCAGTGGCCTGAATCTGGAATTCCGCAAAATCCCGGTGCGTGGCTGATGGCCACGGCGAAACATCGGGCCATCGACTATCTGCGGCGCGGCACCATGGCCGAGGGCAAGTATGCAGTGCTTGGCCGCGAGATGGCCGAGCGGGAAATGGAAGTTCCCGACCTGGCGGCCGCCATGGATGACACGATCGGCGACGATATGCTGCGGCTGGTGTTCATCGCCTGCCATCCGGTGCTTTCGATGGAGGCGCGGGTTGCGCTGACGTTGAGGCTGCTGGGTGGGCTCACCACGGATGAGATCGCGCGTGCCTACCTGATAGCAGAGCCCACGATTGCGCAACGAATTGTTCGCGCCAAGCGAACGCTATCGGATGCGCATGTTCCCTTCGAAATTCCCCGCGGAGCTGACTTCACGGCGCGGCTGTCGTCGGTTCTGCAGGTGATCTATCTCATCTTCAACGAAGGCTACTCGGCGACGGCGGGCGATGACTGGATGCGTCCGGCGCTGTGCGAAGATGCGCTGCGGCTGGGCCGGATTCTGGCGGAGTTGGTGCCGAATGAGGCTGAGGTGCATGGGCTGGTCGCGCTGATGGAGATCCAGGCCTCGCGATCGAAGGCGCGCGTGAATGCGGCGGGGGAACCGATCTTGCTGATGGAGCAGGATCGGGCGAAGTGGGATCAGTTGCTGATCCATCGGGGCCTGAAGGCGCTCGAGCGGGCCGAGCAAGCTGGCGAGAGACGTGGGCCTTACACGGTGCAGGCGGCAATTGCCGCGTGCCACGCGCGAGCTGCGACCGGAGATGCCACCGACTGGGCTCGCATTGTGAGTTTGTACGGAGAGTTGGCGGAAATGGCTCCGTCCCCGGTAGTGGAGTTGAATCGCGCCGTGGCGGTTGCGATGGCGTCGGGCCCGGCTGCGGGATTGGAGTTGGTCGATTTGCTGCGGGACGATCCTGCGCTCAAGAGCTATCACCTGCTGCCCAGCGTGCGCGGGGACTTTCTGAAGAAGTTGGGCCGGATGGACGAGGCGCGGGTGGAGTTCGAACGGGCAGCGTCGATCACGAGGAATGCCCGGGAGCGGGAATTGCTGCTGGAGCGGGCGCGAAGCTGCGGGGATTAGTTCTCGGAGGCCAGAGAGGACCATTAATGTGGATGCCCCATCCTTTCGCGTTTTGTGCGAAAGGGTGGGCGGCAAGGACCTCAATGCCAAGTCAATAACCTTAGAGGCATGGGTTCGTGGTTCCCACCCTTGCAACGAACACAAGGGTGGGCACCCACAGTCGTGGTGAATTTAACAAAAATGAAAAGGTGACCACGTGTCTACAGCCTTTCCTTGAACACTGGAAACCCCTGTTCTGAAAATGCTGCGTTGAGGGCCTGCAGTCGTGGATGCAAGAGTCTACCTGCGTCTCCCAGACCATACATCGCGTCGCGTTCCGACAGATGCCTACCCTCCAGTGCCGCGAAGAGCGGGCCAAGCTGGTAGGACTTGCCTGGCACGTGCTGTGGTGCGACAGTCACGCTCGTCTCACCGTGCCATCGCACGAATGTAAACAGTAGGTTGTGCCAAGAGACTTTGACCGTAGGGACCTCTGAATGGAGTATCCCAATCCATGAAACATTGGCCTCTGGGTCGGAAATCAAGAAATGCAGGTTTGTTGTGATGTCATCAACCAGCTTGCGATTATCCTGACGCCGAATCAAAGGACTGAGCCACCACCCAAAGAGTCCGGTGTACATCATTCGGACTAGAAATCCAACCCCCAATAATAGGTAGTAGAGCGGTTTCGCGAGTTCGGCAATCTGAAGCTTTGTCTCTGGCTTCATGCTGCAAGATACTACTGCATTTGCGATGGTGGTTACTATCAAGCGCTTTCAACCTTCGATCTTGCGAATGAGGATCCGTCAGTTCTTCCTCTCATTGCCCAACGAAACATCAATCGTCTGGAAATCGGTGTCGCGATCCTTGAGCGTCAGGACGATTCTTCCGGTTGCGTCCGCCACGAAGCTGGATCCTCCGTAGGTCTGGCCAGTCCACGGGCCGTGTGTCATTTCGCCGACTAGATCCACGCCGGCCATCGGGGACTCTGCTTCCGCGGCACGCCTTTCCACCAGTTTTCGCAACAACTCCGAGTGCTGGGGCCACTGATCGTTGGGCGCGGCCCAGCCATAAGGAACCAGCATCAGATCGGGTTTCAGCGCCTTCATACGCGACACGAAATCGTCGGTGAAGGTGTCGGCGCAGATCAGCACGGCAATGCGCCCAAACTCTGTATTTACCACGCCAATATCTTCGGGCTTGCCCTGGGAGTAGGGCGGCGTCATCAACTCGGGCAGCACATTGATCTTGCGATGCTTCCAGAGCAGCTTGCCGGTGTTGTCCACTAGGATCGCGGAGTCGTACAGGTGCTCCCCATCTTTTTCATCGAGACCGATGGCAATCATCACATGGTACTTGCGCGCCAGCGCGGCGATACGATCGCTGTCGGCGCCGGGGATCGGCTGCGCCATACGATGTGCTTCCGGATTCTCCCAGCCAAGAATGGAGGACTCCGGGAAGATGGCAATGTCGGCATGCCGCGCTTGCGCCTGCTCCAGGGCGTACTCGATCCGTCGAAAGTTGCCTTCGCGATCGCTGTCAATCACGAGGATCTGGCAGATTGCCAGCCGAACGCTCTTCGGCGGAGAAGCGGCCGCCAGCGACGCGAACAAGCACAGTAGCAGCGCGCAAACCTTGTTCATGGCAACGCCTCCAGTTACGACGGGTCCGGTTGTGTTTCGGCGCCCATAACCATCGCCGATTCTATTCTCATGCAGCGGCACAACCCAATGCGTTTGGCATGAGTGATATATTTTGCGGCGCGGTCTAAGAGCCACGCCGAAGTCACTCCCGCTGCATGGAAGATTCCGATGAGACGAAACCTCTTTCTATCACTTCTCCTTGCAGGCAGTAGCCTGCTTGCGCAACAACCCCAAGTGGAGCCGATCCAGTTTCAATCGGTTCCCGACTTCTTGAAACTTCCATCCGACCTGCACCTCGGGGAAGTAGCGGGCGTGGCCGTCAATTCCAAGCGGCACATTTTTGTGCTGTCGCGAGGCGGCACGACGGGGCCCGCCTATGGCGCCGCGGCGACGCAACTGCTGGAGTTCGATGCCGACGGCAAATTCATTCGCGAGATTGGCCACCACCTTTACGCCTGGTCCTACGCTCACGCCGTCAAGATCGACAAGCAGGACAACATCTGGGTGGCCGACAAAGGCTCGGACATGGTGATCAAGTTCAATCCCCAGGGCCGGGTCATGATGGTGTTTGGACGTAAGCAGGAGGCCTCTGACGAGAAGACCGGACCTCTGCCTCACCCGAACCCTCCGCTGCCTCCCGTAGACGGAATGTTCCGCCAGGTAACTGACATGGCGTGGGACAAGGCAGGCAACACCTACATCAGCGATGGCTACATCAATTCGCGAATTGCGAAGGTCGACCAGAATGGCAACTGGATTAAGTCATGGGGAGAGCTTGGGAATCAGCCCGGACAGTTCAGCACCCCTCACAGTATTGCCGTCGATGCAGAAGATCACATCTACGTGGCTGACCGTGGGAATCGCCGCATCCAGGTATTTGACGCGGACGGAAAATTTCTTCGACAGATCACGATTGATGTGCCCTTTGATCCGAGCGCCCGTCCGGCCATTGGCAACAAACCAACGCTGCCCCTCAGCGGCGGTCAGACCATGGCGCCGGGCTCGCCTTGGGCAATCTGCATCACTCCCGCCCCGAACCAGGTGTTGTTCAGTTCCGATGCCTATCCGGGCCGCATTTACAAGCTCTCACTGGACGGGAAAGTTCTCGGAGTATTGGGAGAATCCGGGAAACAGCTGAAACAGTTCGGCTGGATTCACGAAATGGCATGTCCGTCAGAACACGAAATCTACGTCAGCGAGTTATTGAACTGGCGGATTCAGAAACTCATTCTAAAAACGGGTCAATGAGAGGAAATTCGCCCCATGGAAGTCAAAGGAGTGACGCCGATATTGAACGTGTCCGACTTTCCGAGCACATTCGCGTGGTTTGAAAAGTGGGGATGGAAGAAATTGTGGGATTGGGGAACTCCTCCCACCTTTGGCGCGGTCGGAGAAGGAAGCCTGCATCTTTCTCTGCCAGGGAGCGCAGGGAGGCCGCGGCTGCGGCGCGAACACCACCACGTTTCAGCGCGATGGCGACGAAGAAGGCGATAAGGGCGTATGGATGTCAGTCTGGGTCGATGACGTGGACGAGATGCACAAGCACTGCGTCGCTGCCGGTCTGGAGATTACATTCCCGCCCACCGACATGCCCTGGAATGTTCGAGAGATGCACCTGCGCCATCCCGATGGGCACGTGTTCCGGGTGGGCCGGGGAATCGAGCCTGAGAAGTAGTTCCTTGTTTCGGAGCGATTGTCATCCTGAGCGAGGCGAAGGACCTCTGTATTTTGTCGGCACAGGCAGAATGCACAGATCCTTCGGCGCGCTAAGAACGCGCCTCAGGATGACACGGCGTCTGACCAGGCAACTCACCATAATTCTGATGAACTACGCCGGGGATGTCCGGCATTTGGCGACGATCAAAGTGATGTCGTCGTGCTGCTCGCGGGAGTTGAAGTTGCGAACTTCGTCGGCGATGGCGGTGGTCGCGGCCAGGCAGGGAAGCTCGCGGTGGCGGCGCAGGCGCTCGATGAGGGAATCCTCTCCGAACTCTTCGCCGGAGTCGTTATAAGCTTCGGTGACGCCGTCGGTGTAGAGCGCGAGCAGATCGCCGGGCTTGAGGTCGCACTCGGCGATGTGGCAATCCCAGTCGCGGAAAAGTCCTAGCAGCGTGCCGGTGGACTGCAGGCGATCGCAGGTATCGTTGGCGCGCAAGACCAGTCCCGAGAGATGTCCGCAGTTGGCATAACGCAAGCGCTGCGAGTCGTCGTCGTATTCGGCGAAGAAGAGCGAGGCGAAGGCGCTGTCGACGGTGTTCTCGTAGAACAGGCGATTGACGGAGCGCAGAAAAAGTTCAGGATGGGTTAGCGCCATGGCGAACTGGCTGCGCAGGTTGGCCTGCAGGTTGGCCATGAGCAGCGCGGCGGCGATGCCTTTGCCTGACACATCGCCGATAACGAGGCCCAGGCGCTGCTGGCCGAGGTCAAGAAAGTCGTAGTAGTCTCCTCCGACCTGACGGGCCTGTAGGCATAGTCCCGCATACTCAAGCGTCTTTACTTCGGGGCGGATTTGAGGAAACAGGCGGGCCTGCACTTGCTTGGCGATTTCGATTTCCTGGGCGGCGCGGCGCTCGGACTCCTGTTTTTGCGCGAGCAGGCGGCGTTGCGCCTCCACGCTGCGAGTGAGTTCGTCGAAGCCGGCAAGGCCGAACCAATTGCCGTCAGGATCTTGAAAGCGCGTGGTAATGCCGCCCCACGCCGGAATTTCCGGCGGGTTGCGAAAGTGAACGCCACGCGCGTTCCATTCGTTGTATTGGCGAGGGACGTCTTCGCTGATGAACCATATGCTGGCTTCAGGATGGATCAGTTTTTCGGCGTCGTCACCAGGCTGCAGAAGCGTCAGTCCTATATGGGCATTCCCGTCGGCCGGGGCGACTTCGATCCAGCGCTGGCCGTTGTCGAATGTGTGATCAACTACGGCCTTGAAGCCCAGCTTATCGACATAGAACCGCAAGCTACGCTCCAGATCGCGCACCCAAATGATGGTGAAGTGCAGGCAGAGATAAGGGCTCCGGTCATCCAGGCGTACCGTGCGCTCAATCCCCCATGGTGCGTCGTTATCAGTCATCGGCGAGATTATACGGGGACTAGTGATCAGAGGTCAGGGGTCAGAGGTCAGGGGTTAGGGATTGGCCTCAAGTTGTGAGCGTGAGTCTGGGCCTGAGGTCCGAGGTCCGCTTTTACGCCTGAAATTCCGACGCTTCGGGGAAGCGGAGCTTGCACTTGGCAAGGGTGAGAGTGAGAAGTTCTTCGATCTTGGATTCTTCGCAGTTGCGGGCCATGGCGAGCTCACTGACCAGGAGGTAGCGGGCGCGCTCCAGCATCTTCTTCTCGCGGAAGGAGAGCGGCTTGGCCTGATGAAGCGCGATGAGGCTCTTGAGCACTCCGGCCACCGCGAGAAGCGATCCGGTGCGCATGCGGTCGGAGTTTTCTTTGAAGCGGTCTTTCCAGTCGCCGTTGCCGTTGCTCTCGGTAATCGAAAGCAAATCCAAAACTTTTTGAACTTCGCCATTGCGGACGACGCGCCGCAGCCCGACGCTACCTGCGTTGTGGCAGGGCACCATCACTTTGAGGCTGCTGGCTTTAATGTTTAGCAGGTAGAAGCGTTCGACCGTAGGACCTATCGAGCGGCTGCCAATCTGTTCGATGATCCCCACCCCATGATTGGGGTAGACAACTTTATCGCCGATGTGGAAATTCAGATCTGCACCACTCATATTCGGGCACCCAAAGGCAGGCAGAGTTCGTGGGGAAGAACGTCGTACGAATCTGTACCTATGCTACTCCCACGCTACGGCAGATGGCAAGGAATGTAGGTCCTTGCAGGCACATGGGTTAGGGGGAATGGTTCGCCGTTCTCGGCTTCTGGCAACGGTTCTAGTGCATCAGAATTATTTCGAGCGGCTCTCCATCCAACCCTGGAGGATCAGAACGGCAGCCATGCGATCGACGGCTTTGCCGCGCTTCTGGATGGAGAGTTCGGTCTCGCGCAGCAGGCGATTCGCTTCCGCGGAGGTCAGGCGCTCGTCCCAGAGGTGGACGGGGAGTTTGAAGTTTTTGCGCAAGTCGTCGGCGAAGGCATGGATCTTTTCGGCCTGGGCACCCTCAACGCCACTCATGCGCAGCGGCAGGCCTACAACGATTTGTTGGACGTCATACTCGCGAATGACGCGATCGAGGTGGGCGAGATCGTGTTTCTTGTTCTTGCGCTGCAGAGTCTCGAGTCCTTGTGCCGTGATGCCCAGGGGATCGGAAACCGCAACACCGATTCTGCGCGCGCCCACGTCGAGTCCGAGGACACGGCCGGACTTCTGTTCTGTCATGAACGGATTATAGGGCTCGGGACAGCGGACGTCTGACCCGGATCTCCGGCTTCAGACTTTCTCCAGGAATATCCTGGGAGGGACGTCTACCGCTACCGGTTCGCGGCTGGAAACGCGGCTCATGGCAACTCTGCAAAAACGATTCGGCATTTTCCCTGCATTACAATTAGGTTCCGTATTTCCCGGAGTTAAACTCGATTGCCGACTGTCATCACTTCCTGGACGCAACTGGCGTGGATCGCCCTCGACATCCTCCTGGTGTCTCTGCTGATCTACCAGGTGCTGGTGATGATTCGAGGCACGCGCGCGGTTCCCATGCTGGTGGGGTTGCTGGTTGTGATGGTCATCTTCTATTTCGCCCGCATCGGCGAATTGACCACGCTAAACTGGGTTGTCAGCCACCTCGCTCCGTATGTGGTTTTTGCGTTAATCGTGGTTTTTCAGTCGGAAATTCGACACGTGCTGGCCGATCTGGGACGCCGGTTGAACTTCCTTCGGGGATCGTCCGCGGACACCGATTCTTACGACGACATCGTTCTCGCCGCCAATCTTTTCTCTCAGCATCAAACCGGCGCTCTCATCGTGATTGAGCGCGAGATCGGATTGCGCACGCATATTGAAAGCGGGGTGCCGCTCGACGCCCGCCTGTCCTACGATCTGCTGGCGACGATTTTCCGGCCCAGCGCTCCTTTGCACGACGGCGCCGTCATTGTGCAGAAAGACCGTGTGGCGGCGGCGGCGTGTTTTCTTCCGCTCTCCATGAACCCGCTGCTCTCAACCCAACTCGGCACCCGCCATCGCGCCGGTATCGGCATCACGGAGGAAACCGACGCGATCGCAGTGATCTGCTCGGAAGAGACCGGCGCGATCAGCTTTGCCATGGGAGGCAAGATCGAACGCGATCTTACGGTCGAGCAACTCCGCGAACGTCTTGGCGCGGAACTGCGCCGTCACATGACGCCGGTGGCATTGCCGACCTCCATCGCACAAAGTGTTGACGACGAGTCCGACGCCAATCTCGATTCGCCCTTGGTCGAACCGCCCCATCCGAGATCTGAGCCGGGAACGTCCATGGAGCCGCGCGCATGATCGCCTTCTTGCAGCGCTACGTGCTCCATAATTTCGTCCTGAAACTGACGTCACTGTTGCTGGCCACAGGTCTGTGGTTCTTGATCTCGCGAGATGAGCAGCCGGCCGAAGTTGCCGTACGCGCCCCGGTGGTCTTTCAACACGTTCCGGCGAACCTCGAAATCAGCTCCGAGTCGATTCCGGAGACACAGATCCGCATTCGCGGGCCGGAGCGTGTCGTCCGTCAACTGCGCGCCAATGACATCCAGGCGGAGATCGACCTGGCTGACGCCAAGCCCGGCGAACGCACGTTCGATCTCACCCCGCAGCAGGTCCACCACCCGGGAGATGTGACCGTCGGGCCCATTGTGCCCAGCCAATTGCATCTGGCTTTCGATACGCGCCTTACGCGCGATGTGGAAATCCATCCCCGGGTCACTGGTAACTTTGCGACGGGAGAGCAGATCGTCAAGGTCGATGCCGACCCTGCCCGCGTCACCATTACAGGTCCCCGGCATCACGTCGAAAAAATCGATGCGGCCACAACCGATCCGGTCGATGCCACCGGCACTCTCGGAACCGGCACCTTTTCCACCAACGTCTATGTCTCAGATCCATTGGTGCAGGTCGATCAGGCAACCTCGATTCGGGTCACCGTGGTCGTACAAAAAATAGGCACCGCCACCACTCACTGATAAAGTAGTAACGATGGATGGATTGTCATCCTGAGCGGAGCAGATCGGTCAGCGAAGCGACTCGAACTGCGGAGTCGAAGGACCGTGTTCCTGGGCTCATCCGCAATGCCCAGTTTCTCGCGAGCAATCATTCCCTATGGACGAACGGCAACTGTTCGGAACCGACGGCATCCGCGGTGTGGCGGGAGAATTCCCGCTCACCAAACAGAGCACGTACCTGATTGGCCGCGCTCTCGGGCATGACCTGATTCGAAACGTGCCGAAAGCTCAGGCTGTGATTGGCCAGGACACGCGCGAGTCCAGCCGCTGGATTGCCGATCGCGTCGCGGAAGGACTCGCGGCGGTTGGAGTAGAAGTACACAGCGCCGGGGTTATCACCACGCCGGGGGTGGCTTATCTGGCGCGCTCGCGCGGAATGGCCGCCGGAGTGGTGATCTCAGCTTCGCACAATCCCTGGACCGACAACGGCATCAAGGTTTTTTCCGGCGACGGATTCAAACTCACGGACGCCCGCGAACTTGCCATCGAGAAGGAAATCTTTGCCCTGCTGCAGAATCCCGCCTCCGCCGACGACACTGCGCTGAAAGTCCCCCGTCCATCGTTGCCGGGCGAATCCAAACTACGGCACGCTTACATTCAGTCCTTGGTGGAGACTGTCTCCTCCGACTTGAGCAAATTGCGGGTGCTCGTGGACTGCGCCAACGGCGCCGCCACTGCCGAGGCCCCCGAGTTGTTTCGCCAGCTCAAGGTTCAGGCCACCTTCACTCACATTTCGCCTGATGGCAAGAACATCAACGAACAATGCGGAGCGCTGCATCCGGAAAGTTTGGGAAAGGCCGTCGCCAAATCCGGAGACAAGTTCGATCTGGGCGTGACTTTCGACGGCGATGCCGACCGAGCGCTTTTCTGCGATGCCAACGGGCGCATTGTCAATGGCGACGGCATTCTGCTTGCCGCTGCCCGTGATCTGCGGTCGCGGGGAGAGCTGAAATCGGATCTGGTGGTCTCCACGACCATGTCGAACATGGGACTGGAGATTGCTCTTAAGAGTTCCGGCATCCGCATGCTCCGCGCCAACGTCGGAGACAAGTACGTTCTTGAGGAAATGCTGAAGACCGGCGCTACCTTGGGCGGAGAACAGTCGGGTCACATCATCTTCCGCGATGGAGAGGCTACGACCGGCGACGGCCTGCTCACCGCGCTTCGCGTCCTGGACATAATGGTTCGCGCTGGAAAACCGTTTGCCGATTTAGTCGGCGATCTGAAAGTGTTTCCGCAAAAAATTCAAAACGTGCGCGTGCGCGAGAAAGTTCCATTTGCGCAGGTACCGTCGATTCAATCCGCCATCGAGGCCGCGGAGCGCGAACTCGACGGAAACGGACGCGTCGTCGTCCGCTACTCCGGCACCGAAGCCCTTGCGAGAGTGATGGTCGAAGCGGAATCAGAGGCGAAGATGCAAGCCATAACGGCGAGCATCGCACAAGAAATCCAGAAAGCCCTGGGAACGTAGCGCCGGCATCCTGCCGGCTGTCCCGAGGGCGTCTCGCCCTCGGCCCCCTGCCTTACAACGCAAAGTACGTTTTCTTGTGAAATAAGCTGTTCTCGTCCCCGATCACCAGGTGATCCGGCCACGCCGGAGTGGTATTGAGCAGCAGCCGCAGACCATTGGCGTCTTTCGGAACGCGGAACTCCAGCTGCGTGGTATACGACTCTGATGGTTTCAAAGGTGTCATCAGGGAAGTCCCGTTGATCGCTGCCGGTTGATACTGGCGGCCCGCAGCATCGATCAACCGCACGTCGCGCGGAGACGGTGTAAGCGTCGCGTCTTTCGGACGGCTTGGAGAGGTCGTGGTTTCGTCGAAGCGGGTGCGCAAGGTGATCAGGTAATCGTTCGTCGCGGCATCGGCTTGCGTCTTGACGTCTGCAACGGAATAAGCCAG
>Ga0070730_10000619_pt1 | contig 39141 bp, 36 predicted proteins | sample Coa_R1_3_FD_66447 | JGI IMG/M metagenome (GOLD analysis project Ga0070730, IMG submission 66447) | Surface soil microbial communities from Centralia Pennsylvania, which are recovering from an underground coalmine fire - Coalmine... | ecosystem: Environmental > Terrestrial > Soil > Unclassified ...
TCCGGGGCAAGGTCACGGTGAAGGTCGTGCCCCGCCCCGGCCGGCTCTGCACCTCGATGGTCCCGCCATGTGCTTCGGCGATCCACCGGCAGATCGCGAGCCCCAACCCGGCCCCCGCGCGCTCTCCCGTGCGGGTCCGCGCGAACTCGGCCCGGTAGAACCGGTCGAAGATGTGCGGAAGGTCACCCGGCGCGATGCCGATCCCCGTGTCCGAAACGGCCAGCATGACCCGTTGCGGCTGCTGCGCGAGCGAGATCTTCACCAGCCCGCCCGCGGGAGTGTACTTCACCGCATTGGTCATCAGGTTCATCACGAGTTGCCGAATCCGGGTCCGGTCGACTTCGAGCATCACCGGCTCCGCGGGCACATCGATCTCGATCCGGACCTCACCCGGTTCGGCCAGGAGCTCGCCCGTCTCCTCGACCTCGTGGATCAACCCGCGCAAGTCCACCATCTCCCGGGCGAGGGGTGCCCGTCCTTCGTCGGCCCGGGCGAGCGTGAGCAGCGCATCCACCAACTCGGTCATCCGGTTCACTTCCTGCAGCGTCTCTTCCAGGACGACCAGCGTTTCCTGCGGAAGGTTGGGCGTGGTCACCGCCCGCTCGACCCCGGCCCGGAGCACGGTGAGGGGCGTCTTCAGCTCATGGCTCGCGTCGGCGGTGAAGCGCCGCAGGGCCACGAAGGTCCGCTCGAGACGGCCCATCATCTGATTCAGGGTTTCCGCCAGCCGGCCGAATTCATCCCGGACCATCGGTTGCGCCAGCCGCCGGTGCAGCGACCGCCCGTCCGAGATCTCCTCCACTTCCGTGATGATCTGGTCCAGAGGCTCGAGCGCGCGCCGCGCGATCCAGGACCCGAGCAGCCACGCCACCAGCAGGCTGAACGGAAATACCAGGGCGATCGGCGTGAGGAGCTGTTGCACACCCAGCTCCGTCGGCGCGACGTCCGCGCCCGCCAGCACCGTCCCGAACCTCGGCCCTCCTTCCGCGGAGCGGACCACATACCGGATCGTGGGACCATCGGGGTCGATCCGCGCCGTGCGCACCGCGTGATTGGCGGTGTCGGTCCGCGCGAGCCGATGGATCTGTTCGAGGGTGGCGAAGGTGCCGGCGCGCACGTCGGCCGAGGCGAAGAGAATTCCGGCGGAGTCCGAGGCGGTGATGAGGAGGAAGCCCGGCACCGGTTCCAGCGTAGCGGCGACCTGCGGTACGAGCACGAACCCGCCGTTCGGCCCGCGCTGGAGGAGCTGACCGCCGGAGCCGTAGATCTCGGAGAGAATGCCGTTGGTCTGATCGGCTTCGGTGCGGATGCGCTGGTCCAGCTCCTGGTACGAGGCGCTCCGCCCCTGGACGTAGACGATGCTGGCGAACGCCGTGAGGGTCAGCGCCATCGCCGTCGCATACCAGGCGGTGAGCCGGCCCCGGATGGTCTGCACTTACGTCTTCACCACGTAGCCGACGCCGCGGACGGTATGGATGAGCTTGGGCTCCCGGCCCTGGTCGATCTTCTTCCGGAGGCGGGTGATCACGACGTCCACGATATTGGTGCCGGGATCGAAGTGGTAATCCCACGCGTACTCGGTGATGAGGGTCCGGGACATCACCCGCCCCTGGTGCCGCACCAGGTACTCGAGGACCGAGTACTCCTTGGGTGTCAGCTCGATGGGTTTTCCGGCCCGCTTCACTTCCCGCGCACCGGTATCCAGGACGAGGTCGGCGACCTTGAGCGAGGGCGAAGCGATCTCCTTGGGGCGCCGGCCCAGCGCTTCGACTCGCGCGAGGAGCTCTTCGAGCGCAAAGGGCTTGGTGACGTAGTCGTCGGCACCGGCCCGTAGTGCTTGCACCTTGTGGTCGACGGCATCCTGGGCGGTGAGTACCAGCACCGGCACCGACAACCCGCGGTCGCGCAGCGTCCGGAGCACTTCGGGCCCGGTGAGCTTGGGCAGCCGCAGATCGAGCACGATCAGGTCGTAGTGGCCACTCGACCCGAGCCGGAGCCCCTCTTCCCCGTCGGCGACGAGATCGGTCTGGTATCCCGCCTCGCTCAGTCCGCGCCTCACGTACTGGCCGACGGTCTTGTCGTCCTCGACGACCAGGACTTTCATGCGATGGGCAGGAACACTCTGAAGGTGGATCCGACGCCGATCTGGCTTTCCACTTCGATCCGGCCGCGGTGGTCGGCGATGATGCCGTAACAGATCGAGAGCCCGAGGCCGGTGCCTCTCCCCTGGGGCTTGGTCGTGAAGAAGGGCTCGAAGATCTTGGAGATCTCCTCCTTCTTGATCCCCACGCCGCGATCGATGAATTCGACCACGATCTCGTCATGGCGTTCCGGGTTCATGCGGGACCGGACGGTCAAGGACCCGCGCTGGTTCATGGCGTCCATGGCGTTGAGCAACAGGGCCATGAAACTCTGGATCAGGCGTTCCGGGTCCGCCGGAAACGTCGGCAAGCCCTCGGTGAACTCCCGGTTGACCACCATCCGCTTGAAACGCTCGTGGTGCTTGAGGAGGAACAGGGTCTGCTCGATGACGTCGTTGATGTCCACCACGCGCTTTTCGGCGGTTCGCGGACGGGAAAAATCGAGCAGCCGGTCGATGATCCGGCGGCAGCGCTGCACTTCCTTGTCGATGATCTCGAGATACTCGTCCCCGCGCGACGATCCGTCGTCCCGGAGCTTGAGCGCTTCCGCGCACGCCAGAATCGTGGCCAGCGGATTATTGATCTCGTGCATCACCCCGGCGGCCAGTTGGCCGATGGCCGCGAGTTTCTCGGTCTGTGCCAGGCGATGCTGTGCTTCCCGCCACTCGGTCACGTCCTCACCGATGGTGATGACGTGGGTAATGCGGTCATCCGACGCGATGCGCATGGGAATCTTCGTGATCCGGTAATACCGTGCGTCCCGCGTGGCCTGCGACTCCATTTCGACCTGCTGGATTTCCCCGGTTTCGAACACCCGGTCGAACTCCCGCTTCAAGAGGTCGCGCGGCTGGCGGTCCAGGACATCGAAGACCAGGCGCCCCACCGCGTCCTCCCGCGCGACGCCCTGCGTGCCGCTTTCCCGCTTCCGGTTCCAGGCGCGGATCGTGTAGTCCGCATCGATCACGTAGAGTCCCACCGGGAGTGAATCGATGATCCGCGCCGCGAAATTGCGCTGGGCCTCGAGCTCCCGGGTCCGTGCGGCGACCTCGGAGGCGAGGTCCTGCGAGAGCTCGGTGGCGGCGAGCAAGGGCGCGAGAATCCCGGCCACCACACTGAGCACCGCGTGCGCCATGTGCTCGGTGGGTCCCGTGGGCACCACGGCTTCGAGGGCCCCGAAGGGCACCTCATCGTGCAGCAGCGGCAGCCGCACCAGCGTGCCGAGCCCCCGCGGGGTACGCGTGGGTCCACCCTTGATCCAGTTCTCGACCGGATTGCTCTCGCGCTCCCCGGGCAGGAGCTCCGTGGACCCGGGACTCGTGGCGTACGAAACACCGTCTGGCCCCCGCAGCCACAGGCGGCACACCTGGATGCTGAGCCGGGACCGGAGCACGGCGAGAACCGACGTGATCGTGTCGTCGGTGTCCAGCCCGCTCCCCAGCATCGCCGAGATCTCGGCGATGACCTGGAGGCCGGGGAGCTGTGTGAGGGGAATGGGTGCGGCCATCAGGCCGCTAAGCTAGGACCGCGTTCCGCCCCTCGCCAGCGGGGTCTCGAAGCGGATGCCCAGAAACGTGTGGACGTCGGCGTGGCCCCGTCCCCAGAAGACCGTGGGGCCCACGACGATGACGTAACTCGCACCGTCGTTCGCGCCGAAGCGAAGTCCGGGGAGCACGGACAAGGAGACCCAGGCGCTCCCCTGTGGAAAGGGCGAGTTCGAGCCCAGCGTGCCGGCCGCCTCGAGGGTCAGGTCCGCCCCCAGCGTGCTGGTGTTGGTCTCACTCCCCATGCTGGCGATCGGCAGCATGCCGGTGCGCGCGGAAAGGGCGAGGCCGCCGACGATCCCGCGGGCGCCCCCGATGATGGCACCCTCGTCCACGAACGATCCGAGCCGCAGGGTTTCCCCGACGCCGCGGAAGGGACCGAACTTCGTGTGCTGCGTCAGCCCGATATCGCCACCTTCGATCTGCCACCCGCCGCCCAGGGTGGCCGCCAGTCCGAGCGAGAGCCACGACTGCGACGCCAGTGGCGTAGACAAAAGAGCGCCGACAGAGAACATTGCCGCCATGAACCGCCGCACCTTCGTCCTCCTGTCCGGAGCTGCCTCCGGATCGTTGCTGGTTCCGCTGCGTCCATCCACCGGATGGACATTCGAAGAGACGCCCGGCCGTCTGTTTTTCGAGTTCGACAACCGGCACCGATGGTCGTTGTGGTACCGTGGGGAAGGCCCCGCCGTTCCCCTTCTGCCCTTCACTCCCGCCGGTGTCCACCTCAGTGACCGGATTCTGACTCTCGGAGACCTGGACGACGTTTCCCTGCAGGCCGGCAACCCCGTCCAGGGGGAGTCGACGGTGATCCGCGGCCGCGGTGCCGGGATCTTCGTCGAGGCCACCTTCCTCATGGAGCCCTCGACGGCCGCGCCGCGAGTCCGGATCAGCATCCGAATCTACCCGGACACGAGCCTTCCGGTGGTCGGCGGAGTCTCCTGGGCCTCCTTCCCCGTCGACCATGCGCTCCCCGGGCCCGGCGACTTGCTCGCCCAGGTCGACGAACGGACGCCCGACGTGGTGCAACCGCACTCCGAGATACGGTCGAACGGGTCGCTGGCGCTGACCCGCCGGACGTCGAACGGCGTGCGCGCGTTGGGCCTCATCCAGGATCCCACCGGCGCGGGCGCCTTCCGGGCGTCCACCAATGGCGACCAGCTGTCGCTGGACAGTCTCTGGGCCCCCGCGCGCCCCGTCTCGACGGCCGGCGACGCCCAGACCGTCACGATCTGCTACCACCCGCATGGCGATGGCGTGGCTGCTCTGACCGGGGCCTGCGCGCCCCCGGCCGGAGATCGGGACTTCCTGGCGACCCTCGAGCCGCCCGCCGGGCTCTGGCTCTCCGGCTCACAGGGCCGCGGGGACGACCTTGTCGACATCCTGGGCCGCGCGGCGAATCTGTTCGACCCGCGCTTCGCCAGGTACGTCGCGTACGGCCCGGGCGACGGGTCCCCGCGCGGTCATCGTTGGTGCACCGATCAGATTCATGCCGCCGGCCTCTTGGCGGCGGGATCGTGGGCGCCCTTCACCGGCGCCGAACCGTCGATCGACCAATTGCGCGAGGGCGCACGGGTCGCCGTGAAGGATTGGGGATACGACGCGTTGATCCTCCATGGCCTCGACGCGGTGCTGCCCAACCTCGAGAGCCTCCGCGCCGGGCTGGCCGCGATTCACGAGGGCGCGGGTGCAGCCACGATCTGGAGCGCGTCTGTCGTTCCGCAAACCGGGACGCTGGACGTTGTCCGCGTGGGATCCGACCCGGCGCCGGGCTGGAAGGCCGTCACCGTGATGGCGAACCATGCCGGGCTGCGGAGCTACTATCACCGCGCCTGGTGGTTGAACGACCCCGGCGCGATCACGCTGGGGTATCCCCTGTCCCTCGTGGAAACGCGGACCCAGCTGAGTCTCGCCGCGGTGACCGGGGCCGCCACGACCTTCACCGCCGACGTGCTGGACATTCCCGACGCCCAGGTCGACCTCGTGCGGCGCGCCGTGCCTCCGGCGCCGGTCGCCGGACGCCCCGTCGATGCCCTGAACGGCTCTTCGGTCTGGGTGGCGCGCTCAGGCGAGTGGTCCACGGTGATGCTGGCCAACTGGACCGACCAGAACGTCGACCGCGCGATCCGCCTTGCCGACCTCGGCCTCGCGCCGGGGGCCTACACGGCGTACGACGTCTGGAACGACTCGCCCTTGCCGGCCACCGATCCTCTGCACGTCACCCTCGAGGCCCACGATTGCCTGGTGCTGGGATTGCGCTCGCGCGCCGATCACCCGCTGGTCATCGGGACCACTCGCCACGTGGCACAGGGGTGCGTCGATCTTCAGGATGAGCACTGGGACGGCAAAGCGCAGACGTTGAGTGGGCGCGCGGTGAAGCTCGACGGGCGCCCCTACGGCGTCACGATCGCCGCCCGGGGATGGACGGCGGATGCGCTCACGGGGGACCGGCCTGGAACGGTGCGGGCGCTCGACTCAGAGTATCTGGTGCTCGAATGGCCCGGGGGTGAGCGCGGAGATTTCAGCTGGAACCTGTCGTTCACGCGAGCCGCTCGTGCGCGCCGTCCGTCGCGCCGCGGTGCCCGCCCGGGCGCGCGCTAGGGCCACGCAAGCCGCGATCGCCATGGCGGGGGCCGCGATGGTGACCCCGACCGCCAGCAACTCCGGCACGCTCATGCCGGACGCACCCTCCACCAGCCGGCGCGCGAACCCCTGCTCCACGACCTCGGGCCCGGCGCGGTGCGACACCACCAACGGCCAGAGCAACCCCCGCCACTGCGCGAGGATGGCGAAGCCCGCGACGACCGCCAGGGCGGGGCGCGCCTGCGGGACGACGACGCGGGAGAACACGCGCCAGTGCCCGGCGCCGTCGAGTCGCGCCGCTTCTTCGGGCCCCCGGGGGAGCGCCCGGAACACCTGATAAAGGAAGAGAATCGCCCCCGCGGACACGAGTGCCGGCGCCGCGAGGCCGGTGAACTCATCGGACCATCCCCACGCATCCACCATGACCCACCGCGGCACCAGCAGGACGATCGACGGAATCGCCGCGAGCACGATCACTCCACGTACCATCGTTCGCCGTCCCGGGAACCGCAGCCGCGCCAACGCGAACGCGGCCGCGGCACCGGTCAGGATCTGGAGCGCGGCCGCGAGCACCGCGAGGAGCGCCGTCGTGAACAACAGTCCGCCGGCCCCCAAGCCACTCCACCCCGTGAGGTAGTTCATGAATTGCGGATCGAGGGGCACCACGGCCGGAGGCAACGCCCGCGATTCGACCGGCGTCATCAGGGACACCGATACCTCGTACAACACGGGGACCGCGAGCACCAGGCCGGCCAGGCCGGCCGCCAGGGTGGCGCCCCAGGTGCCCCAGTTACGCCTCATCGATCACCCCCCGGCCCCAGATCCGGACTTGAAGGACCGCGAATACAGCGAGTCCCACGGCCAGGAGCACCGCGAGTGCCGCGGCGAGATCGAGTCGTCCCTGCCGCCAACCGAGCTGATAGAGGTGAAGGGCGGCAAGGTCGGGTGCGTTGGGACCGGTGACGAACGCGAGCGTGAATCCCTGCGCCGCCACCACGATTCCGGTCAACAGAATGCTGAAGGTCACGGGCCGGAGCAGCGGCTCGGTAATCCGGCGGAACCGGGTCCACGCACCGGCGCCGTCGAGCACCGCGGCGTCCCAGAGCACGCCTGGGATGCGGTCGAGCCCCGCGAGGAACGCCGGCACCTGATATCCGATCTGCAGGACCGCGGCGATCCCGACCAGCGTCCAGAGCGCGGACCACGGATCCGAGAAGAGTCCCCACGCCCCGAGGCCGTTCTTCCAGATGAGTCCGGCCGCGGCGACGGACGCGAACGGCGGTACCACCAGCAGCACCCGGACCAACGGGGTCGGCGCTCGACGGGCCATCAGCGCGAGAAAGAGCGCAATGGCGGTCACCACCGGAGCGTGCAAGGTGAAAAGTGCGGTGCGCCCGAGCGCGCTCCAGGTGTCCGCGTGCGAGATCACGTCGGCGAGATTCGCGACCCCGACGAACGAGCCCCCGCCGGTCGTAAGGTCCCAGTGATGCACCGCCACCCAGATCAGGACGCCGAGTGGCGCGATGGTCAGCGCCGCGAGATGGGCGCCGGCGGGGGCGAGGAACATCCACGCGGAAAGCGTCTCCTCGATCCGCCCCGGATGGGCACGATCGCCCGCTCCCCAGGAGAGGGCGATGAGCAGGATCGTGCCCGCCAGCGCGGCGGTACCCGCAACGGCGTGACGCGCCGTCACCACCCAGTCTTCCGGAGGCGGCTGGAGCGATAGCCAACGCCCGCCTCCCAACCAGATCGGGAGCGGCGATCCCGGACGCGTTCCGGCCAGGGCGCGTTCGAGCACGGGATCGGATGACGTGTCCGGGGTCAGCGTCCCGTCGGCGGCCATCGCCTGGAACGTTTCCGCCAGCGCCGACGTGGGTGTGTGCTGCAACCGGCTTCCCGCGTCCTCGATCAGGACCGCCGTTTCCTGCAGCCACTGGATGGTAGACGTCCGCAGGGCCGCGTGAGCCGCACTCGCGGCGACGCCACCGAACCCGATGGCGCTGAGCGCGTAGGCGCCAAGCCAGCGGGCCCAGCGGCGCCGCCGAAGCTGCGTCGCGGCGACGGCGCCAAGCAGTGCCGTCAGCCCCAGGAGCCCGAGCAGCCAGGGTGCGGTCGCATCCGCCGGGAGGTGCGGGCGCACGCGAACCACGCCGACCACCCGCCCGGGCGTGGGTCCGGGGATCGGCGCGTAAGCCCCCCCCGAAAACCATTCCGGTGAGTGTTGGCTTGCCAGGGAGGCGATGGTGGAGAGTGGCAGGGAGGGCTCGGTGGGATGCACCAGCGGCGCCGTGCCGAAGTACACCTCGACGTCCGGGGACCAGTCGGGGAGCGTGGCGAGAACCCGGACTCTCCTGAGGAAAGCCGCGGGATCGAGTGGGACGGGCTGCACGCCTTTCGGCGTCGACACCCGGGCCAGGTATGCGGCCGCGCTCGCCGCCGTCCGCTCGGCATACCGTCGCTCGGCCAGACGACGGGAGCCCGTCGTGGCGAGGTAGGCCGACGCGACGGACAGCACCGCGGCGCACCCGGCCGCCCAGCGGAACAGCGTGATCCGCGTCATGAGAGCCGCTTGCCGGACGAGTCGAAGAAGTGGATCTGCGTGACGTCGAACGTCACTCCCACCGAGGCCCCGGGCGTCACGTCGAGGAAACCCGGAATCCGGGCCACGATCACGCTCTCACCGGTGTCGAGATGCAGCAGGGTGTCCGGTCCCGATGGCTCGATCAGTCGCGCCGTCGCATCGCCCATCCCGCGCCCGGGGGGGCCGATCGAGACGTTTTCGGGACGGATGCCGATCGTGATCTGGCCCTCGTATTCCCGCAGGGGGACGGGGATCAGCAACGGCCCGCACTGGACTTCAGTCCCCGCCTTGAGGTGGTGGGCCGTACCACCCAACACGTTCATCCCCGGCCGCCCCATCATCCGGGCCACCTGCGTGTCGGCGGGAGACAGATAGACGTCGCGGGGCGTGCCGGTCTGCCGGATTCGGCCGCCATCCAGCACGGCCACGCGCCGCGCCAGCGTGAAGGCTTCGGTCAGGTCCTGCGTCACGTGCAGCGTCGTCACCGGACGATCCGCGTGCCACTGGGCGATGGCGGCGGCGAGATCCGCCCGTGACACAGGGTCGAGATGCCCCAGCGGCTCGTCGAGCAGGAGGACCTTCGGATCGCGCACCAGCGCCCGCGCCAGGGCCACGCGTTGCTGCTCACCGCCGGACAGACTCCCGGGCCGCCGGTCCAGCATCCGCTCGAGTCCGAGATTCTCGGCCAGCGCCAGCACTTTTCGCGCAATGACCGCGCGGCTGGCCCCGCGGACTTCCAGCGGGAACGCGAGATTCCCCCGGACCGTCAGATGGGGGTAGAGCGCCTGTGCCTGGAACACCATCGCGACGTCTCGCGCCGCCGGGGGGGACCGCGTCACGACTTGATCGCCGATGACCACGTCGCCGGCGGTCGGTTGCTCGAGCCCCGCGACGCAGCGGAGCAGTGTCGTCTTGCCGGCGCCGGAGGGTCCCAGAAGAGTCAGAAACTCTCCATCGGCTACCTCGAGCGACACCTGATGCAGAACGGGGGCAGAAGCGGAGTCGAGGGTCTTGGTCACTCCGCGGAGGGCGACGGCGGACATTGAAAGAAACTAGTGACCGCCTCGGGCCCCGCGCCAGTTGGCACCCCCAAGGCCGGCGGGGTATATCCTTGCACCTGTGCGACCGTCCCCGATCGTCCTCCTGGGCATCCTCGCGGCCTGCGATTCGCCGTTCACGCCGCCCCCGCCGACCGTCGGCACGACACCGACCGATGCACCCAAGACGCTCACCCTCCGGCCTGACTCCGCGAACCTGTTCGCGGACGATACCCTGCAGATGCTGGCCACCGTGAAGGACAGTGCGGGCCAGTCTTTGGTGATGGCGGTCACGTGGTCCGTGGATGATTCGAACGTGGTCACGATCGACCCGAACGGGCGCGCGATCGCCGTCGACTCCGGGACCACGATGGTCCGGGTGAGAGCGGCGGGCCTCGAGGATTCCACCCGGGTCCGCGTCGTGCGCACGGTCTACCAGAGCATTGCGTCGGGCGGCACGCACAGTTGCGCCATCGGCACCAATCACCGCGTGTACTGCTGGGGCGCCGACAACGACGGACAGCTCGGCGTCAAACCACAGGTGTTGGAGCGCCCCGTCCCCACCGCCATCGCGTCAGGCGCGGTGTTTCAAACGATCGCCGCGGGAGACGCGCACACGTGCGGCTCGGGGACGGACTTCGAAATGCGCTGCTGGGGCGACAATACGGCCGGTCAGCTGGGACTGGGCGCAACGGGGGGGACTTCGTTCCCCGCGACGGCGACCGCCCCATTCGATTTCGTCTCCGTGACGGCGGGCGGAGATCACACGTGCGCGTTGACGACGACCCATGTGGCCGATTGCTGGGGTCGCAACCGCTCGGGCGAGCTGGGCGTGGGCGACACCGCCAGCCGGAACGTCCCGACGCTCGCGGCCGACGGGCGTGCCCTCACGGCCATCGCCGCCGGCACTTCACACACTTGCGCGGAGACCAGCACCGGAACCGTCCTCTGCTGGGGCGCGAATGGATTCGGTCAGCTGGGTGACTCTTCCACGGCCGGCCAGGCGACGCCGGATTCGGTGCGCACGTCGATTGCGTTCGACCTCCTGGCGGCAGGGGGTAATCACACCTGCGGCCTGAGCTCCGGGATCGCGTACTGCTGGGGATCCAACCAGCGGGGAGAATCCGGCACCGGCGCGACGGACAGCGTGCTGATCGCTCCTGCGGTGGTCTCGGGCCCATCGTTCACGGCGCTGACGCTGGGGAGTAATTTCACGTGCGGATTGGCGATCAGTGGATCGGCCTACTGCTGGGGTGCGAACGACAACGGCCAGGTGGGCGACAGCACGCAGACCGATCGGTCGACCCCGACGCCGGTGCGAGGCGGCCAATACTTCACCGCCATCGCGGCCGGCGCTTCTCACGTCTGCGCGATGACCGCCGACGGCCACGTCTACTGCTGGGGTGAAGGCACCTCGGGCCAGCTCGGGCTCGCCGTCCCGGTTCCCCTCAAGACCATGCCCACCCTGATTCCCCTCCCCAACTGACGACCGTCAGCCGAGGGCGGCGATCTGCGCCAGGAGCTCGACGTCCTCCCGGCGGTGCCCCAACTCGGCTTCGGTGTGCGTCCAGCGGAGGATCCCCGCGCGATCGATCAGGAAGTAGGCCCGCTTGGAAAAGAACTTCTCTTCGATGAGCGCATCGTAGCGGCGGGACACATCTCGCTTGAAATCCGAGAGCAGATCCACCTTCATCGCGTACTTCGCCTTGTATTCCTTGAGCGTCGGGACGGAATCGGTGCTGATCGGAAGGACCACCGTGCCGGTCGACGCGAATTTGTCGAAGTCATCGGTGAATGCACACATTTCGGCCGTGCAGGTACTGGTGAACGCCAACGGGAAGAACGCGAGCAGCACGTTCTTCTTCCCCCGGAACTCACCGAGGGATATGTCCCGTCCGGCGGTGGACGAGAGGGTGAACTCGGGTGCGGGTGCTCCAATCCTGGGCTTCGCGTCGGCCATGCTGGAAACTCGTGGGTCCCGGAACCGGGGGCAACCGGGGGGTGTTACCTTTCTCGGTCAACCTGATCCGCTCGACCCCACTTTGGAGTGACGACCCGTATGCCCCACACGTTGCCCGCTCTTCCCTACGATTTCGCCGCGCTCGAACCGCATATCGACGCGCAGACCATGCAGATCCACCACGGCAAGCATCATCAGGCGTACGTCAACAATCTGAACGCCGCCCTCGACAAGCACCCCGAGCTCCACACGAAAAGCCTGGACGATCTGCTGAAGGGGATTGCGTCGGTTCCTGACGACATCCGTACTGCGGTCCGCAACAATGGGGGCGGACATCACAATCACTCGCTGTTCTGGACGGTGATGGCCCCCAAGGCCGGTGGCGAGCCCACCGGCGCCCTCGCGGATGCCATCAAGAAGGCGTTCGGAGATTTCGCGAAGTTCAAGGAAGCGTTCGCGGCCGCCGGCACGACGCGCTTCGGCAGCGGGTGGGCCTGGCTCACCGCGGGTGGTGGGAAGGTCGAGATCTCGAGCAGCGCCAATCAGGACAGCCCGCTGATGGACGGCAAGACACCCATCCTGGGCCTCGATGTGTGGGAGCACGCCTACTACCTGAAATACCAGAACCGCCGGCCCGATTACATCGGGGCGTGGTGGAACGTCGTGAATTGGCCTGAGGTCGCGCGGCGGTTCGCCGCGGCGAAGTAACCCGGCGCCTAGATCCGGCCGGCGTCCAGGTCGGCGAGGGCGCGGGTGAGACGATTGATGGCGGCGTCGGCATCGGAGGACCACTCCGCCGACGCCTCCCCGCCTTCGATCCGCTTGAAAATCTGAATCGCGTTGCGGATATGCTCGCGTGCGGACTCCACCGTCGTCCCGATGGAGTGGCGCGCGTGGCCCCCCGAGCGGCGGTCGAACCTCCGCCGGCGTTCGAAGACGCGGCGGTCATTCTGGCTGCTGCGGCGTTCCCGATTCGTATCCACGGCCCCCCAATGTAGGAACGAACGCCATTCGCGCTAGGGGATCGGCTCAGGGGATCAGGAGTATTTTCCCCGCCGACTGCCGCGACTCGAGCCTCCGGTGCGCATCCGCCACGGCCGCGAGTGGATACTCGGAATCAATTCGCACCTTCAGGCGTCCGTCGGCGACCCAACCGAGCGTTTCGTTCGCCCTCGCCAGCAGCTCGTCTCGGGTCGCGATGTAATGTCCGAGAACCGGGCGGGTAAGAAAGAGCGAACCGCGCTGGCTGAGCAGCAAGGGATCAAACGGGGGGACGGCGCCACTCGACTGACCAAAGGTCACCAGCATCCCCCGAGGCGCCAGAACGTTCAGGCTTTTGGCAAACGTCGTCTTCCCGACTGAATCGTAGACGACCTGCACCCCGCGCCCGCCCGTCAGCTGCTTCACTGCCGGCTCGAAGTCCTCCTCGACGTAATTGATCACGTGGTCGGCGCCGGCGCCCCGGGCCAGCTGAGCCTTCTCAGGCGTGGATACCGTGCCGATCACGGTCGCGCCCTTGCGCTTGGCGACCTGGATCAGGAGGAGTCCCACGCCACCGGCCGCGGCATGGATCAGGCAGGTGTGGCCCGGCTTCAGACCGAAGGTGTCGGTGACCAGGTATTGCACGGTCATCCCCTGCAGCAACACGGCCGCGGCGACCCGGCTGGTCACCCCGTTTGGCACCGGTACCAGCCGGTCCGCCGCGATGACGACACTGTCGGCGTACGCCCCCATCGCGTGGGCGAATGCCACCCGGTCCCCCACCTTCAGGGTTTTCACATCGGCGCCGAGGCTGACCACGCGCCCGGCCCCCTCCTGCCCCAGCACGGCGGGGAGCGGGAGCTGATACAACCCACTCCGCTGATAGGTATCGATGAAGTTCAGGCCCACCGCTTCGATGCCCACCAGTACCTGCCCTGGACCCGGTTTCGGCGTCGGCAGCTCGACCACCCGCAGCACCTCAGGTCCGCCATGCGTCTCGATTCTGACCGCTTTCATCGGGCGGCCTTCCAGGCTCCATAAAAAGCCTCCGCTTCGGCCACGAAACCGTGATGGCGGGGGCGCCACCCCAGGAGCCGCTCAGCCTTGCCGCCGTCGATGCGCTGATCCGCCGCGAGCGCGTCCGCGTAGGGTCCCAACGACTTCCGCGCATCGATGAGCGGCCGCGAGCGGATCTCGCCGCTCAACCCCGCCGCGCGGGCAGCGGCCACCGCCATCTCGCGGACTGTTTCGGCCGAGCGCTCAACCACGTCGAACACCTCCCGCGCCAGTCCACTTTCCGCGGCCAGGCGATAGGCGTCCCCAAGGTCCTCGATGTGCACGAGGGCCCACCGGTTCGCCCCGTCGCCCACGATCTCGGGCGGCAAACCCTCCGCCGCCGAGGCGAACCATTGCCCGGGCATCCCTCCCATGCCGCCGTAGACACACCCAGGCCGCAGGACGATGCCACGTACTCCCGGGGCTTCGAGGACGAGTGCCTCATGGGGTGGACGCCAGGACACCAGCGGGAGGGGATCGAGTGGACAGGTCTCGTCCACCAATGCGCCACGCGTATCCCCGTGGACCCACACGCCGCTCGTATAGATGAACGTCCGGGGCTGCGCGCCCCCTCCCCGACGAGTGGCCTCGAGCAGGCCTTCCACGGCCGCGCGGTCTTTCGGGATGCCGCGGGACTTGTCGTCGAAGGCGGCGTGGATGACCACGGCGCAACGGGCCGCGGCGCTCGTGTACGTGGTGGGATCGGCGAGATCGCCGAGGACCGGAATGATTTCCTGTGACTCGAGGGCGCGCGCCTTGACGTCAGTCCGCGTCAGCCCGAAGACGCGATGTCCGGCGCGCCGGAGGGCGCGGGCCGCCGCCCCCCCTACGTACCCACCGGCACCGGTGACGAACACATCCATGTCAGCTCCCGAAGTGGTCCATTCCCGACTACAACGTCGCCGAAGGACCCCGGGTTCGGGAGGGCGTACCCGTCAGGAGCCGGCACACCCCGAGTCGGCGGCCATGGGAGGGGGCGGCCGGTGATCGTGGCGTCCAGCGAGCCGCAGAAACTTGGCGCGCTGATCGGGATTGAGGACCGCCGAGAGCTCGGAGTCGACGCGATTCCGCAACGAATCAAACCGCGGGTGCGCCGCCTGCCAGATATCGCGCAGGGCGCACCGATGGCGCGCGAAGATCGCCCGGGCCGAGTCCTGTTGGACCGGCGAGAGATCGAGCTCCCTGGTGAGTCCGGACACCATGTCCGGACGGCCGATGGGGCGCCGGAACATGATCGGATCGTGGCGGTGCCTCCAGATGATGACGCCGTGATCGACTGCCGCGCCCGCCAGGAAGGTGACGAGGAAGGCCGCCAGCACCCAGCCGCGTGAACCGCGGCCGCTATGCACCGGGAGTCCGGTCATGGCGTCACCAGCCCGGCGATGGCATCGGCGTCAGGTGGCCGGGGGGACGCAATGAACGCCGAGGGCGGACTCCCGGTGGCGGAGCTCACCATGGCGCCGTCGAGCGAGAGGGTGTCCGTGGATGCGGGTTCGAGCAGACCGCCCGCCACCCACGCGGCCAGCGCAATCGTGGCGGCGGCCGCGAGCGCTGGACGCGCCCAGCGATCCAAAGTGCCGGCGGGACGCCCCCGCATGGCCTCGGCCCGGGATATCACCCGGGCCCGGAACTCCTCCCGCCCGGTCACCGGCAGCAGCCACTGGAGCGCGGCTTTGACCTTGGGATCCGTCGGTGCGTCGTGTGAATCGAAGTCGAGAATCATGAACCCCCCTCCCTCCACCCCTCCAACAGGGGACGTAGCGTCCGTCGGGCGTGAAATACCGCGGACCGCACCGTGCCGACCGGGATGCCGAGAATCTCGGCGATCTCCGGATGCGAATAGCCTTCGACGTCATACAGTACCAGCGCCACCCGGTACCGCTCCGGCAAATGCGTCATCGCTTCCTCGAGCTTCTCCCGGAGCGCGGCCCGTTCCGCGTGCAGCTGCGGAGACGGTTCGTGCGAGTGCGCTTCCGGCGCCAGGGGCTGGCCCCGGCGCACGTGCCGGCGGCGTTTCCGGTCGATCGCCATGTTCGCCGCGATGCGCATGAGCCAGGGTCGAAAGGGCCGTCCTGGGTCGTATTGCGCGAGCTTGGTCAGGGCCGACAGGAACGCGTCCTGCGCGGCATCGTCCGCTTCCTCGGCGTCGTGCAGGACCGCCCTGGTCACGCGGCGCACGGCGTTCTGATAGATGTCCACGAGTGAGCCGAACGCCTCGCGGTCTCCAGTCCGAGCCCGCGCAACGATCGCCCTTTCATCTTCCGGACTCGGATCCGGCATCACCCCTCGGGCCCTGGCGGTCACACCACACCTACGGGGACCCGCGTCCCGGGGTTGACCACCCTCCCCCGGGCAAGCGGTGTAGATTAGCGGGAGGAGGATTCCATGCGGCGGATCATCGCGTTCATGCTGTTGCTATCGGCCCCGGCAGTCGCCCAGTCTCCATACGGCGGGGGGGGCATGGGGAATGGGACCGGGCGGTCGGGAATGGGAGACACGCCCCGTCCGACGACCATCATGGATCCCCTTCCCTCGCCTGAGGATCTGGCGGGACCCGCCATTCCGGAATTCGTGATCGACCGGTTCGAGCTGGACACCGCCGAGGGGAAGGCCTACCGGGTGGCCTACGATTCGTTCATGGTGGCGACCAAGGCTTTGCGCGACACGGCGAGCGCCGTGCGTCAGCACATCGACCAACTCTGGCAATCGGGAGACCGCGAGTCCGCGCGCGCTTACTTCCCGATGTTACGGCGTCTCGGCGACCGGCTGGCCAAGGAAGACGACCACTTCGACGACCGGGTCAAGAAGATCTTCACGAAGCCGCACTTCAAGGATTACAAGGATTGGCGCGGCGACCAGCGGAGGCAGGCGGAAGAGGACCGGAAGGAACGCATGAAGCAGCTGACGGGAACTAATCCGGGCCGGTAAGCCCCTCGGGGTGGGCGTACACGTTGGCCGTCCGGCCCCGGAGCAGTGCCACCAGCGTCAGGCCACTCGCCTCCGCCAGCCGAACCGCCAGTCCCGTCGGCCGGGACACCGCCGCCAACATTCGAGCCCCCGCCACGGTCGCCTTCTGGACCATCTCGTAGCTTGCGCGGCTCGTCACCAGCAGAAATCCCTCATCGGCACGGCGCCCACTGCGCGCCAGCGCACCGATCACCTTGTCGAGCGCGTTGTGCCGGCCGACATCCTCGCGCACCACTTCGGGGGCTCCCGCGTCGCTCACCCACGCCGCCGCGTGTAGCGCACCGGTCTCCCGGTTCCACTCCTGCAGCTCAGGCAGGACCTCCTCGGCGCGCCACAGCGCGTGCCGCGGGACGGGGGGCCGGCCCACCGGCAGCCGGCGCGGTGGCCGCAGCGCTTCGGCGACCGTTTCGACGCCGCACAGTCCGCACCCCGTCTGGCCCACCAGCTGCCGGCCGCGGGACTCGAGGCGCTTCCCCGCATCCTCCGGGATCGTGAGCTGCAACTCGATCCCCTGCGCGTGACGGACGACCTCGATCCGGGAAAGGTCGGACGCGCGCGGGACGATCTCCTCGGTCAGAGAGAACCCGACGGCGAAGTCTTCGAGGTCCGCGGGGGTCCCCATCATGACCACATGAGGGCGGCCGTTATAGATGAAAGCGATGGGGACTTCTTCCGCCACCGGTGCTTTCTCACTCCGGTGCCCGCCCTCGAGCCTGGTGTACTCCCGCTCTCGCACCGGCTCAGTGTAGCCGAGACCGAAAAGCGGGTGCTCCGGGGAAAGGGCGGGCGGGACCCGGTCAGTCACGGCGGTTCTGTACGTACCGCCAGCCGAAGCGGCCCTTGATGCAGAGGTTGCCCCGAGTGATCGAATGGTCGAGGGGAGACGTGACCCGGACGATCTCGTTGTCCTGGACGCGGAGCTCCAAAGTGCAGCCTACGCCGCAGTAGGGGCAGATCGTCTCGGTCACGTGCTGCCGGCTTTCATCCCAGGTGCCCGCGTCCCGGTGATCGCGCTCGGTCTTGAACATCAGGGCACCCGTGGGGCACACGGCGATGCAGTTGCCGCAGTAGACGCACGCGGATTCCGGCAGCTCCACGGCGAACTCCGTCGAGATGCGCGCGTCGAAGCCCCGACCCGCCACCGCGATCGCGAACGTGTTCTGGTAGTCCACGCCGCACGCTTCGACGCACTTGTAGCAGAGGATGCACTTCGCGTAGTCCCGGACGTAGAGGTCGTTGTCGACCTTCATCGGCTGTGCGACGGTGGCGGCGACGCCGTTCCGGGGGGGCTCGTGATGCCCGGGAGAACGGGAGTCGCGGTCGCCCTCCGCACCGGGGTGGTCGGGAGGACCGTACCGGTCGGGCCGGGCACCGTATTCGGCGAGCCAGTCCGACACGTGCGGAGTGGTCGACAGATCCACGGACGAGGCGAGGAACTCCAGGACCATCTTGCGGCTGTGCTTCACCCGCGCCGTGTTGGTCCGCACCTGCATGCCGGCTTCGACCGCGCGCGAGCAGGCCGGGACCAGAACGCGCGAGCCCTCGACCTCCACCACGCAGACGCGGCACGCGTTCACCGGATGCAGGGTCTCGAGATAGCAGAGCGTCGGCAGGGTCTGGTCGAGGCGGGCGCAGGCATCGAGGATGGTCGTGCCTTCCGGCACCGTCACCGCTTTCCCGTCGATGGTCAGCTCGACGTCCCGGCGAGGTCCGGCCAGGGGAACGAGGGGGCCTGCGTGCGTCGCGGTCATTGGAAGACCTTCAGACGTTTCACAGCCGATTCAACCGCGCTGTAGGCCGTCTGTCCCAGCCCACAGATCGATGCGTCCTTCATCCCCGCCCCGATCTCCTCCAGCAAGACGAGCTCCTGCGCCGCGGAGCCGAGCGGCTGCTTCGCCACGAGGCGGTGCAGCGCCTCTTCCTGGCGCACGGTCCCCACGCGACAGGGGACGCACTGCCCGCACGATTCGTCACGGAAGAACGCGGCGATGCGCAGGAGCGTGTCCTTCATGTCGACCTGATCATCGAACGCCATCACGACCCCTGAGCCGAGGGTGACGCCGGCCGCGCGCGCTCCTTCGAAGGTCAGAGGGATGTCGGGAGTGTCGCCAGGGACGAACATCCCGGCAGCGCCGCCGAGGAGAATCGCCTGCAGAGTCCGGCCTTCCGGCGGCCCGCCCGCGAGGGCGATGAGCTGGTGCAACGTGGTGCCGAAGGGCACCTCGTAGACACCGGGATTCCGGACTGCTCCCGATAAGCAGAACAGTTTGGGGCCGGTCGCGTCCGGGGTCCCAACCTTCGCGAACGCCGCCCCGCCACCGAGGACGATCGCGGCGACATTGGCCAGGGTCTCGACGTTGTTGACGAGTGTGGGTTTGCGAAACAGCCCGACGGCCACCGGGAAGGGCGGCTTGTTGCGCGGCTCGCCGCGGTACCCCTCGATGGAGTTGAAGATCGCGGTCTCTTCCCCACAGATATAGGCGCCCGCGCCCTTCCTGATCTCGACGTCGAACGCGAAGCCCTTCCCCATGACCGACGGACCGAGCAGCCCCGCCTGACGGGCCTGATCGATCGCCCCTTGCATGCGGCGGATGGCGAGGGGGTACTCGCCCCGGATGTAGACGTAGCCCCGCTCCGCGCCCACCGCATACCCCGCGATCGTGATGGCCTCGACGATCGCGAACGGATCCTCTTCCATCAGAACCCGGTCCTTGAAGGTGCCCGGCTCCGATTCGTCCGCGTTGCAGATCACGTAGTGCGGTCGGGCCCCCTGCTTGGCGACTGCGTCCCACTTCCGGCCGGTCGGAAACGCCGCGCCGCCGCGCCCCATCAGCTTGGACGTGACCATCTCGTTGATCACACCCTCGGGCTTGAGCTCGAACGCTTTCGCCAGCGCCCGGTACCCGCCGGCCCCCTGATACGCGCGAAGACTGGTGGGATCCACGACCCCTACACGGGCGAGCAGAGCGAGACCGGGCGTTCCCTTCTGAGGAAGCCTGGCACGCAGCTCATCGGGGACCACCCCCCGGAGCGCGGCCACGGCGGCGGTAGGAGTCACGTTCCCGAGGAGTCGCTCGATCGGCTTTTCGTCCGCGACGGTCAGCAGGGCCGCCGGAGCCTGGTCACACAGTCCCAGGCAGGGACTCCTGAGCCAGCCGTGCTCGCCGGGATCCATGGCCTCGGACGTCTCCCCCTGACCGGCCTCGGTCACCGGCTTGCCGACATCATGCTCCAGCCGCTCGCAGATCCCGTTCGCGCCCCGCATGCGGCAGGCGATGTCGTCGCAGACATGGAGCACCCGCGGTGGACGCGGATGCGTCGGCAGGAGCGCGTAGAACGTCACCACACCCCAGATCTCGGCCAGCGGCACGGTCAGGCGCGCGCTCAGGTAATTGAGAGCACCTTCGGAGAGCCAACCGGTTCGGGATTGCACTGCGTGCAGGGCGGGAAGCAGGAGGTGGCGGCGGGCGCGGGCCTCATGCCCGCCGACGGCCAGGTGACCGTCGCGGCCCGCCACGCGCTCTCCACCATCCCACCCGGACGACGGCGGGCCCAAGACGCCGTCGATGGCCGCCCGCTCTCCGTCAGTCGGCGTGGCATCACGGAGATGGAGATCCATTGGACCTCAGCGGCTCGCGACGGCTGCCGCCGTCGCCGCGGGCGTCACACGCACCGCGCAGGCCTTGAACTCGGCGGTTCCCGACCGTGGATCGGTCGCGTCGATGGTGAGCAGGTTCACGCGCACGTCATCCTGGTTATGCAGCGTCATGAAGACCAACCCCGGACGGAGCCCCGAGTCGACGTGCACGGGGGCCGTCACGCTCCCGCGCCGCGAGGCCACGGTCACCGAATCTCCCTCGGCGAGCCCCAGCTCCGCCGCGTCCTCGGGAGACATGTCGAGCGCCTCCGGCCGGCGCAGGGGGGAAGCGTACCCCATGGTCTGCACCCCGGTGTTGTACGAATCGAGGCGACGTCCCGTGGTGAGGACGAGCGGATACTCGGCGTCGGGCGCCTCGACCGGCGGCTCATCCTCCACCGCCGAGAAGGGCGCCGCGGGCCCCCCACGCGGCTCGGCCCACAGACGCTCATGCAGGAAGAGCGAGCCCGGATGGGATTCGTCCGGACAGGGCCACTGGATGCCCCCCAGCGCCTCGAGTCGCTCGTAACTCATCCCGCCGAACATCTCGGGCGCGAGCGTCCGCACTTCTTCCCACACCGATTGCGCGGTGGGCTCACCCCAATCGTGCCCCATCCGCTTCGCGATCTGCGCCAGGATCCACAGCTCGTCACGGGCATCACCCGGCGGCGTCAGCGCCGGTCGCACGCGCTGCACCCGGCGCTCGCTGTTGGTGACGGTCCCTTCCCCTTCGCACCACGTCGCGACCGCGGGGAGCACCACATCGGCCATCTCCGCCGTCCTGGTCAGGAAGATGTCCTGCACCACGAGGTGATCGAGCCCGTCGAGCAGGCGTTGCGTGCGGTGCTGGTCGGCTTCCGACTGGGCCGGGTTCTCACCGATGACGTAGAGCCCGGTGAGATCCCCGTGGTCCATCGCCTCGAACATCTGCGTGATGGTCCACCCGTGATCAGGCTGCAGGGTCACCCCCCAGGCCCTCTCGAAGCGTGCCCGGACGGCGGCGTCCCGGATCTCCTGGAACCCAACGAACTTGTTGGGGATGGCACCCATGTCGCCGCCACCCTGCACGTTGTTCTGACCGCGGAGCGGGCTCACCCCCGAACCGTACCGGCCCACGTGTCCGGTGAGCAGGGACAGATTGATGAGCGCGAGCACGTTGTCGACCGCGTTGTGGTGCTCGGTAATCCCGAGCGTCCAGCAGATGACCGCGCGCTTGGCCCGCGCATACGCCAGCGCCGCTTCTTCGATGGCGGCAGCCGGGACGCCGGTCAGCTGCTCCGCGCGCTCGAGCGAGTACGCCTCGACGCACTTCCGGTATTCCTCGAATCCCGTGGTCGCGTTCTTGATGAACTGTTCGTCGGCGAGACCGGCGTGGATGATGACGCGCGCCATCGCATTGGCGAGCGCGATATCCGAACCCACGTGGAGGCCCAGCCAGCGGTCCGCCCATTGGGCGGACGTCGTCCGCCGCGGGTCCACGGCATAGAGCCGGGCCCCCCGGTTCACCGCCTTGAGCACGTGATGGAAGAAAATCGGGTGGTTCTCCCGGGCATTGGCGCCCCAGAGGAACAGGACCTCGGTTTCTTCCACCTCCCGGTACGAGGTGGTTCCCCCACCCGCACCGAACACCGTCGCCAGACCGACGACGCTAGGAGCGTGTCACGTTCGGTTGCAGCTGTCGACGTTGTGCGTTCCGAAGGCCACCCGCGCCAGTTTCCCGGCGAGGAAATTCATCTCGTTGGTGGACTTGGAACAGCTGAAGATGCCCAGCCGGTTGGGTCCGGGTTTCAGATTCCGCCGGAATCCCTCGGCCGCCCGGTCGAGTGCCTCGGCCCACGTGGCGGGACGCAGTGACCCTCCGTCGCGGACCAGGGGCTCCGTGAGCCGGACATACCCATGGGCGTTCTTCGGTTGCACCATAGAGACTCGCCTCTCTCATAGAGAGTTGGTCGTATGGACTAACCTAGAGGAAGCTGGGGCGGAGGTCTAGACTCGTGACAGGGTCGCGCGCCCGCCGCGAATGGCGACCAGCAGCGCGGGAACCGCGTACAGGGTGATCGGCGTCGACAGCGCGAGGCCCCCGATCACGGTGAGAGCCAGCGGCCGTTGCAGCTCACTTCCCGCCCCGAGGCCGAGGGCCAGGGGCAGCAGACCGAAGAGGGTGCAGAGCGTCGTCATCAGAATGGGACGCAAACGTACGCGCGCGGCATCCCGGAGGGCGGTTTCGAGATTCAGCCCGTCGCGGCGCATTCTGAGCCGGGTGAAGTCCAGCAGGATGATCCCGTTCTTGACGATGAGCCCCACCAGCAGAATGAATCCCATCATGGACGACACGTTGAGAGCGGTCCCGGTGACGAGCAGCAACGCGACGCCCCCGGCGAACGACACCGGCGCGACCAGCAGGACGATCAGGGGCTCGACGAACGATTCGAACTGGACCACCATCACCGCGATCACCGACAGCGCCGCCAGCGCCAGCACTATGACCAGAGCCTTGAACGCCTCCTGTTGGTTGGCGTATTGGCCGGCGAGCACGACCCGCACGCCCGGAGGGGGCGGGTTTTGCGTGAGCACCTGTTGGACGTCGCGGCTCACGGCCCCCAGGGAGCGGCCGCTCACATCGGCGTTGATATCGATCATCTGTTGCTGGTTCTCCCGCAGCAGCTCGGCCCGCGAGTCCACCGGACGAAAATCGGCCAGGGCGCCCAGGGGCGTCGGCCGGGACGACCGCGGTCCGAGAATGGGGAGACTTGCGAGGCGGGCGACGTCGTACCGGACGGCGTCGGGCGCCCGGGCCCGCACGGCGATGGGCCGGTCCTCCGCGTGCACCTCGCCGGCATCCGTGCCCAGGAGGGCCGCGCTCACCTGGTCTCCGACCTCCGTGGGTGAGAGCCCAAGGCGCTGCGCTTCCGCTTCCCGGACCCGGAGCTCCATCTCGGCGGTCGGCTCGCTGACGCCGTTGTAGAGGTCTTCCAGCCCCTCGATTTTTTCCAACGGACCCTCGAGGCGGCGTGCGTAGGCCTCCAGCGTGTTCAGGTCTTCGCCGAACAGCTTCACCTCCACGGGCTTCGCGGCGCCGGCCAGATCGTTGATCACGTCCGAGAGGATCTGCACGAACTCGATGTGCAACCGGGGCACCGCGGCTCCGATGGAATCCCGCATCGCGTCCATCACCGCGAAGATGTCGCGCCGACGGGTGCCTTGCGGCGTGAGTCGGGCGACGATGTCTCCGGAGTTCTGCAGGGTGGCGAACAGTCCCATCTCCGCGCCGGTCCGGCGGGAGGTGCCCGTGATTTCGGGCGTCCGCGCGAGAATCCCCTCGGCTACGCGGACCTCGCGGTCCGTTTCGGCCAGCGCGGTCCCACCGGGGGTGAAGTAGTCCAGGACGAACGCCCCCTCGTCCATTTCAGGGAGAAATCCGGTGCCCACCAGCCGGTATCCGGCCAGGCCGAGCACCACCACGCCGGTCAGCGCCGCGACCAGCCGCCGGGGGTGACGCAGCACGAGCGACAGGGTGCGGCCGTACCACTCGGTGAGGCGGGTGAGCGCCCGGCTCACGCCCCCGAGCAGGGATGCCTCGGACGCGGGAGCCGCCTCGTGCGCGGTGACAAACTGTTCGGCCAGAAGCGGGATGATCGTGAAGGCGAGCCCGAGCGAGACCAGGACGGCGCACGTCAGCGTGGCCGCGAGCGCCGCGAAGAACTGGCCCACCACCCCGGTGAGCAGCCCAAGCGGCAGGAAGACCACGACGGTGGTGATCGTGGATGTCGTGACGGGCCACAGGAGCTCCTGCAGAGCCTCGCGGATCGCGATGCGCCGGTCCGGCGTCAGGGCGAGATGCCGGGCGATGTTCTCGGTGATCACGACGGCATCGTCGATCACGAGACCGATCGCAATGGCCATTGCGCCCAGGGTCATGAGGTTGAACGTCTGACCCAGCGCCCGCATCCCCACCACGGTGATGATCAGCGTGAGGGGAATCGCAGTGGCGCTGATGGCCGTGATCCGCCCGTGGCGCAGAAAGACCAGCAGGACGATCACCGCGAGGACGGCGCCGATCAGCATTGCGTCCCGCACCGAGCGCACCGCGTCCCGCACCAGCGCGGCCTGGTCGTACACGGCCTTCAACTGGACACCCGGAGGAAGCTCGGGGGCGAGGGTCCGGAGCGCCGCGGCGGCGCTGTCCGCGATGTCCAGCGTGTTCCCGCCCAGCTGACGGGTCAGGTTTATCTGAGCCGCGGGCTTCCCGTCTCCGGCGATGATCCGCACGTGATCCTCGGTCCCGAGGGACACCGTCGCGATGTCCCGCACCCGGAGCCCGTTGGGGAGCACCACGGCGCCGACGTCCTCCGGCGTGTGCGCCTCCTGGTCAGTGACGACCAGGTACTGCTTGTAATCCCGCGACACACGGCCGATGGCCTGGACGGTGATGGCCCTCCGGATGTCCGTGGCCAGGTCGTCATACGTCATCCCGAGGGCGGCGAGGCGGGCCGGGTCGGCCACGACCTCGATTTCGTGCACCTCGGACCCCTGCACGATGACCCGCCCCACTCCGGGGATCCGTGACAGGACCGGACGGATCTGGTAGCGCGCGATGTCGTAAAGGGTGGCCGGGTCGCCCCCTTCCAGATTGTAAGAAAGAATCGGGAAGAGGGACGGCGTCATCATCTCGATCTGGATGTCGAGTCCGGCGGGCAGGGTCGGCTCGATCTGGTTGATCCGCGCCCGGGTCAGGCTCAGCGCCTGCGTCATGTCCGTGTGCGGGTCGAAATAGACGGACGTCTCGACCGCTCCCCGGATGGTCCGGCTGTCCACCCGCACCACGCCCGGCACGATGCTGATCGCCTCTTCGACAGGCCGGGTGACGGTGAAGACCATCTGCCGTGCCCCCAGCGCGGACCCTTCGACCACCACCTGGATGCGATGAAACTGGAGCTCCGGGTAAATGGCTGACGGCAAACCAAGAGCGAACCAGGCGCCGGTAGTGGTGAGCAGCGCCACCACGAGATAAATCAGCCGGCGCTGGTGCGACAGCAGGTCGAAGAATTTCACGGCTTTCCGGCGGAGCGGGGCGCGGGCCGGACCCGGGCGCTGTCGGTGATCCCGTACGCTCCGGTCGTCACGACCGTTTCCCCCGCCTCGAGTCCGCTCAGGATCTCGGCCAGGGAGTCGGCGCGGCCCCCCAGCCTCACGGGGGTCAGGTGCGCGATGCCCTCCGAATCCACGACGAAGACACTGTAACTCTCCCCATTGGGAACCAGTGCCAGCTCGGGAATCACGATGGCGTGTGGCATCGTACGGACGGCGATCCGGCCGCGCACCGCCTCCCCGATGCGGAGCACCCGCGGCGGCCGGCTCAGGTGGGCCCGGACCGTGACGGCGCGGGTGACCGAGTCCACGGTGGCGCCGACGTCACGGATCCGGCCCGGCCCCAGGGTGTCGCCCGCGCCCTGTTCTCCGGCCAGGACCAAGAGGGAGTCCCCGGCGTGGACCCGGCTGGCGTCCTCCACGGAGAGGCTGAAGACGAGGTCCAGCATTTCCGGATCCGCCACCGCCACCACCGGCTGGGATGGATCGGCGGGGCCGCCCATCACCGCCGAGAGCCGGGTGACCACGCCCGCCAACGGCGACCGCAACGCCGACAGATCGGCGTTTCGTCTCGCGGTGACCGCGGCGGTCTGCGCGGCGGCCAGATCCTGATCCGCCTGGTCGGCGTCCTTCTGCGGAAGAATGCCTGCGGCGACGAGGCGGTGCGCTCGATCCGCCGCGTGCCGGGCGGCGAGCAACGCGACGTCGGCGGCGTGCGCCGCGGCGTCGAAGGACGCCTGCTCGAACACCACCAGCGTGTCACCCACGGCGACGCGCTGTCCCGGCGTCACGAGAATGCGCGCCACTCGCGTCGGCGCCGGCGCGGCCAGCTCGGCATAGTGGCCTGGCCGGGGGGCGACCGTCCCGATGGCGGTCACGATTTCCGTAAAGGGTCCCTGCCGCACCGTCGCCGTGGCGACGGGGGCCGCCGCCGGCTGATCCGCCTCGTGTCCTCCGCCGTGGCAGGCCGCGATCAGGACGAGCAGCGTCACAAGACGTTTCACGGATGCTCCCGGGTCGCATCGAGGAGTTTGACCAGCCCTACGGCCGTATTGGCCAGCGCCAGATCGTCGACATAGCGGCCCAATGCCTCGCGCGCGTTGCGCTGCGCCTCGAGTACCTCGGGCAGGGAGACGGCTCCCTCACCGTAGGCCTTGAGAAACATCGCGGCCACCGAATCCGCGCTCGCCACCAGACCCGCATCCCTGTGGGCTCGACTCACAGCCACCGAACGCTCCCCCACGGCGCGGGCTCGCTCCGCGGCCGCGGCGCGCCGCGTCGCATCGAGACGGATCTGTGCCGCATCGCGCTCGGCCCGTGCGCGCGTGATCGCGCCGCCATTCCAGTTGAAGAGCGGCAAGGGGAGCGCAACTCCGAAGGTCGGGAGCGCGCCGGGCTCCGACCCGGTCGGATCTCCCCGTTCGACGCCCACCTGAAAGCTGGGGGAGAGGAGGTTCACGGATTTCGTGAGTGTGAGCGACCGTTCAGCCGCCGTCAGCTCAGCCTGCGCCGCGAGTACCGGCAGGGGGAGCGAGGGCATCTGGTCCCCGGTGGTGTCGGGAAACTGGAGGGAATCACTCAACACCACGGCCGAGTCCCCAGGAAGTCCCATGACGAGCTGCAGGTTCACGAGCGCCGCGACGGCCGCGAGCGAATCTTCGGCCGCGGTGTTCGCCAGCTCCCCCGCGTTGATCTCCGCAAGCCGGGTATCCATCTCGCTCGCGTCCCCGGCATCCCGCCTGAGACGCGCCACCCGCAGGAGTGAGTCGGCGTCGCCTGCCGTCCGGTGGGAGAGCCGCGCATGCGCCTGAGCCGCGAGTGCGACGGTGTACGCCGTATCGGCATCGAAGCGCACCGCCGCGACTTCAAAAGCGAACCGCGCACGCGCCGCCTCCGCTCCGGCGCCGGCGGCGCCGACGCGCGGCGCGCGTAGCCACGGCCAGTCGATCGGAATGTCGAAGATGTAGTGGTACCGCGGCACCGATTTCGTGTACGTGGCCAAGAACGACGGGTTGGCGAACGCCCGGGCGGCGGCGAGATCGCCGTACGCAGCGGCCGAGTCGGCGCGTGCGGCAGCGACGCGGGGTCCGTGGGCCAGCGCGAACGCGACCGCATCCGCGCGGGACACCGCGCGAGGCGTCTGCGCCGAAAGGCCGGAACACGGCAGCAGCAGGAGAACCAGGACCGGGCGCATAGGGCCCGCAAGCTATCCGTTTCCCCTTACGGGAGGCTTACACCTCGGCGGGAAACCGCACGACGACTTCGGTGCCGGAGCCGTTCGAGGAGATGTCGATCTTCGCCTGATGCGCGTCAGCGATCCAGCGCGCGATGGCGAGTCCCAGCCCGGCTCCTTCGTTCCCCTCCCCGGCGCGACGGGCCTGCTCACCCCGGTAGAAGCGCTCGAACACGTGCGGAAGCTGGTCAGCCGGAATCCCGATGCCCGTATCCACGACCCGCACCGTCGGCGTTCCCTTCTCGACACTCGCATCGATCCGCACGCGCCCACCCGCCGGCGTGAACTTGATCGCATTGTCCAGGAGGATGCGCAGCAGCTGCCGGAGGGGGACGGGATCCCCGCGGACGGCGCATTCCTCGAACGACCCGACGGCGACGGTCACACCACGCCGGTCGGCGAGGGGACGCAGATCGTTCACCGTATCGGCTGCCAGATCGTCCAGAAATACCCGCTCCTGAGCCAGCGGGCGTTCGCCCGCGTCGGCCCGGGCCAACGTGAGCAAGTCACCGACGATCGCCCCGATCCTCCCCGCTTCCCGCGCGACGGCCTGCAGGAGGGCCGTGTCCCGGTCGGGGTCACGGGCCTGATCGAGGGCGAGGTCGGCGCGGGTACGCAGGATGGTGACGGGCGTGCGAAGCTCGTGGGCGGCATCGGCCATGAAGCGCCGCATCCGGTCCATCGAGCGTTCGATGGGCGCGGTGGATTGCCGCACCAGGAACCAGCCGCCGGCGGCCACCAGCACCAGGGCGGCGAGCGCGCCGGCGGCGAGTGTCTCGATGAGCGAGGCGTACTGGTCTTCGAGCTCGACGCGATCGGCGGTGGCGAGCGCCACATACCGGGTCCCGGTACCTCCCGTGAACCGTTCGGCGTGCACGCGGGTGTCGTGATCACCGGGTCCGTCGATCGTCAGGTTCACACTTCCCGTTTGCGCGGCTCGCCGTGCCACGCTGGCCATCTCGGGGGGCACCGTGGACGGGATGATCGCGCCACCGGCCGAGTCGAAGAAGTACAGGGTGCGATCGGGGATGTGGAGCTCCTCCACCGCGTCGGCGACGGGGCCGCGCGTCTGGGCCCGTTCCACCTCGCGAACCCGCGCCGCCTGCTCGAGGGAGTGGGCCGCCGCTTCGAGGGACAGGTCGAGCTGGCGGGAGATCTGGTGCCGGATGGCGCGGAAGAGTCCGAATCCCAGCACCAGGAGAATGAGCATGAGGACGCCGGCGTACCACAGCGTGAGCTGGAGCCGCAGGCGGGTGAGCGGCTTCATCCGAGGCGGTATCCGGCGCCGCGAACGGTGGCGATCAGCTTGGGCGTGAACGGATCGTCGATCTTCGCGCGGAGCCGGCGGATCAGGACGTCGAGGACGTTGGCAAAAGGATCGTGGTTGTCATCCCAGACGTGCGCCGTGATCGCAGCCCGGTCGACCACCGCGCCCGTATGCAGCACGAAGAGCTCGAGGAGCGCGAATTCCTTGACCGTGAGGGTGATCGCCTTGCCCGCGCGCGACACCGTGCGCGCGGAAAGGTCGACGGTCAGGTCGGCAATCTTGTGAACGGCCGGGGTGACCGACGGCCGGCGCCGGGCCAGAGCCTTGATCCGGGCGACGAGCTCGCGGAAGTCGAAGGGTTTGGTGAGGTAGTCGTCCGCCCCCGCTTCCAGACCGCGGACGCGGTCGTCGACGGCGTCCAGGGCGGTCAACATCAGGACGGGCGCCGCGACCCCTTCATCCCGCAGACGCCGGCAGAGATCGAATCCCGTGCCGCCGGGGAGCCGGACATCGAGGATCACGACGTCGAAATCGGTGCCCCTGCCCCGTTCGAGTCCATCGGCGAACGTCGTGGCGAGAACCGGATCGATCCGCTGCTCCCGCAATCCCTCGCGGAGGAGCGCGGCCAGCTGGGGGTCGTCCTCGACGACGAGTACGCGCATGGGGCGAATCTAATGTCGGCGGGACCGGACGTCGCTTCGGCCGTCAGGTGGCCGTCAGATGACCCGGAGCGCCCGGCGAGCAGCCTCCACCGTTCGGCCGATTTCTCCCGGGCCGTGGGCGGCCGACAGAAAGGCGGCCTCGAACTGCGAAGGAACCCAGTACACGCCGTCCTGCAGGAGAGATCTGAAGAACGCTCCGAAGCGGGCCACGTCGGCGCGCCGAGCCTCATCCCAGCTGCGCACCGGGTGATCGGTGAAGAACAGAGTGAACATCGCGCCCACCCGGTTGACGACGCATGGCACCCTGGCGGATCGCGCCGCACCGTTCAGGCCCTCGACGAGGTCCGCGGTGGTCCTGGCGATGGAGTCCCAGACGCCGGGGCGACCGAGCTCGGTGAGCGTCGCGAGCCCAGCGGCCATCGCCAGCGGATTCCCGGAGAGCGTGCCCGCCTGATACACGGGACCGGCTGGTGCGACGAGCTCCATGATCTCGCGGCGGCCGCCGTAGGCTCCCACGGGCAAGCCGCCGCCGATGATCTTGCCGAGCGTGGTGAGGTCGGGCGTGACGCCCGTCATCCCCTGTACGCCCGACGGATGCGCGCGAAATCCGGTCATCACCTCGTCGAAGATCAGCAAGGCACCGGCCGACCGCGTGAGGTCCCGAAGCCCTGCGAGGAATCCGGGCTCGGGCGGCACCACGCCCATATTCCCCGCCACCGGCTCGACGATGACCGCGGCAATGGTCTTGCCGTGCTCTTCCATTATCCGGTCTACCGCGCGCAGGTCGTTGTACGGCACCACCAGCGTCTCCGCGGCCGTCACGCTGGGTACGCCCGGCGAGTCAGGGAGCGCCAAGGTGGCGACTCCGGACCCCGCCTTCACCAGCAAGGCGTCCGCGTGTCCGTGATAACAGCCTTCAAACTTGAGAATCTTGGAGCGCCCGGTGAACGCGCGCGCCACGCGCAGCGCGCTCATCACCGCTTCAGTGCCGGAGTTCACGAAGCGCATCAGCTCGAGCGCCGGCATCTGAGTCCTGATCAGCTCCCCGAGCTCGACTTCGCGGGGTGTGGGCGCGCCGAAACTCGTGCCTTCGAGCGCCGCTTCCTGCACCGCGCGCACGACCACCGGATGCGCGTGGCCAAGGATGAGAGGTCCCCACGACAGGACGTAGTCGATGTAGCTGCGTCCGTCGACGTCTTCCACCGTGGCACCCGATCCGCGAGCCAGAAATACGGGCTGCCCACCCACGGCGCGAAACGCGCGGACGGGAGAGTTGACGCCTCCCGGAAACAGTTTCTGCGCCCGTTCGAAGAGGAGCGCCGAACGCGAGGGAGTCAGGCGGGCACCCGCAGGGAGCGGAGCACCTGGTCGGCGGCGGCCCATCCGGAGGTGATGCAATCCGGGATGCCGACTCCCCGGTACGAAGCTCCCGACACATGCAGGCCCGGCACGTCGCGCAACCAGGCGGCGATCCGCTCCATCCGGTCGAGATGGCCGATCACGTACTGTGGGAGCCCGCGCGACCAACGGAACACCCGCGCCAGCACCGGCTTCTGCACGACTCCGCAGACCTTCTCCAGCTCCCGGCGCGCCTCGGCGATCAGCGCGTCATCCGGTTCGTCCACCCACCCTTCGTCTCCCGCCCGTCCGAGGAAGACCCGCACCAACGCGCCACCGGCGGGGGCACGCCCCTGGTATTTGTTGGACGACCAGGTCACCGCCACCGCCGCTCCGCCTTCCGCCCGGGGACAGACGTACCCCGATCCGCCGAACGCCGGTGCGTCGGCATAGCCCAGCGAGACCGTGGCGGACGAGACGAAAGGAATCCGCGACAACTCGATGGCGAGGGAGGGATTCAGGTCTTCCACGAGCTCGGCTGCGACATGGGCCGGGGTGGCGATGATGATCTGGTCGAAGGTGCTGGTGGCTCCGTCGTCGCACCGGATGCGGAACCCGTCGCCCTCCGTCGTGACGCTTCGTGCACCGACCCCCAGGCGCAGGGTCTGGGCCGGAAGTCTGGCCACCGTCGCACGGACCAGGTGCTCGACGCCGTCCGGAAACGACAGGAATCCGCCCCGCTCTCCCCGCGGCACACCGCGCTTCCGCCAGGTCGAACGCAGCACGCTTCCCGCGTCGCGCTCGGCGCGCACGAGTTGCGGGAAGGTGGCCGACAGCGAGAGCTGTTCCCCATCTCCGGCGTAGACTCCCGACAGCAGCGGCTCCACGACCCACTGGTAGGTTTCGAGACCGAACCGCCGGGAAGCGAACTGGGCGATGCTCTCGTCCCGCCCCCCGCCACGCGGTACGAACGCCTCGAGTCCCGCCCGGATCCGGCCGGTGGGGGACAGGAGACTGGTGGTGAGCAACGAGGCGATGCGCGACGGGACGAGTCCGGTAATGCCTTCGGGAAGCGGATGGAGGCGGCCCTGTCGCTTGACGAACGTCCCGCGGTGCGCGGGGTCGGTTCCATGCAGGAGACCGTCAATCCCGAGCGACCGTGCCAAGGCTACAGCGCCGGGTTTGGACGAGAGAACACAGTCGGGGCCTCCCTCCACCAGGAAGCCCCCAACCGACTGGCTGACGATCTTCCCGCCGGGCCGATGATCCCGCTCGAGCACCGTGCAGGAGACCCGCGCCTCGACCAGTCGCTGAGCGGCCGCGAGTCCGGCGATCCCCCCGCCGATCACCGCCACCCGCGTCATGACCACCCCTCGCGCCGGGCGGTGTCGAGCACCAGGCCGGCCAGCCCCGCCATCATGAGCGGGTCGTCGTTGACCATGCCCGCCCGTTCGAGATGCACTCCCAGCTCCCCCGCCTGACATCTCAGCTCCACATCGAGGTCGTAGAGCACCTCCACGTGTTCGCACGTGAAACCGATGGGCGCGACGACGACGTTGCGCTCCCCGGCATCGGCCAGCTCCTTCAGGACCGTCCCCACGTCAGGCCCGAGCCAGGGATCCGGCGTCAGGGCCGCCGACTGAAACGCGAACTGGTGCCGGAGTCCGCCGTTGCCGATCCGTGCGACGATGGCGCGCATCGACGCGGCCAGCTGATCGGGATACGGATCCCCGGACTCGAGAATGCGCCGTGGAAGACTGTGGGCCGAGAAGATGACCGGGATCTCGTGGCGGCGGTCGGCCGGAAACCGCTCCAGCGCGTCCCGCACGCGATCCGCGGCCGCGGCGACGTATCCCGGGAGCAGATGCCAGTCCGCGATGCCCACGAACGAGAGCGCCTTCAGATCTTCATCGACCTTGCGGAAGTAGAGCTCGATGGACATCCGGGAGTAGTGCGGCGCCATCACCAGTCCCACCACGTGTTCGACTCCGCGGGCCCGAAGCTCCTCGAGTCCCGTGGCGATCCGCGGCTTCCAGTGCCGCATGCCGACCGCCACCGGCACGGCACGGCCCCGCGCCGCCAGAGCCTCCTCCAGCCTCCCTGCCTGTGCCCGCGTGCGTTCGAGAATGGGGGATCTCCCGCCGATCGCGGCGTACCGTCGGCGGACTTCTTCCACCACATGGCCCGGGGTGGGCCGGTGCCCGCGAACGTCGAGCAGATAGGGCTCGACGTCACTCAGCGCATCGGGGCCTCCGTACGCCATGACGAGGACGCCGAACGGCTCGCTCATGCCGTCAGGGTGTGCACCAGGTCGACGACCCGGCGTACCGCATCGACGGGCGTCGTCGGCAGGATGCCGTGGCCAAGGTTGAAGATGTGGCCCGGGCGCCCCTCGGCTCGCGCGATGATGTCGTGAACCCGCGCCTCGAGCTCGGCAGGTGGCGCGAACAGCGCGACGGGATCCAGGTTCCCCTGCACTCCCCGGTCGAATCCGATGCGCCTCCAGCCGTCGTCGAGTCCGATCCGCCAATCCAGACCGATGACGTCCCCCCCCGCCTGCACGAGCAGGGGCAGCAGCTCACCCGTGTTCACACCGAAGTGGATGACCGGGACGCCGAGGAGCCCCAGCTGGGTAAACAGGGCGCGGGTATGCGGGAGGACGTAGCGCCGATAGTCATCCGCGTTCAGAACGCCGACCCAGCTGTCGAAGACCTGAATGATGTCGGCCCCCGCCCCCACCTGCGCGGCGAGGTACTCCCCCAGCACCCGCACCAGTTTTGTGAGCAGTGCGTTCCAGGCGTCGGGATGCTCGTACATCAACCGCTTGGTCTCGACGAAGTGACGGGAGGACCCGCCTTCGATCGCATACGAAGCGACGGTGAACGGCGCGCCGGCGAAGCCGATGACCGGAATGGTCGGCGGCAAAGCCCCGCGCACCAGCCTCACCGTCTCGGCCACCGGGGCGAGGGCATTGGCCACGTTGGTGTCCACCAGGCGGGCGACATCGGCCGGACCGCGGATGCGGTTGCGCAAGACGGGCCCTTCGCCTTCCACAAAGGCGAGATCGAGTCCCATCGGGACCAGCGGCAGGAGGATATCGGCGAAGACGATCGCCGCGTCCACTCCCAACCGCCACACCGGCTGCAGCGTGATCTCGGTGGCCAGCTGCGGGTTGGCGCAGATCTCGAGCAACGAATGCTTTTCACGAATGGCGCGGTACTCGGGGAGATACCGGCCGGCTTGCCGCATGAACCAGACCGGCGTCGGGCGGCCGGGTTCGCGCCGCGCCGCGGCGAGCAGCGTCGAGGTGCTGGGAGCCGTCACAGCCATTGTGAGGCGGTGCCCCAGTCGGCCTGATGCACGGCGGCATGCAGCGGAGTGTCCCGCTCAGTGAAGGGCCTGCCCTGCGTACTGCGGAGCTCCGTCACCAGATTCGAGAAGCGCGTCAGATCGGCCGTTTCGTACACCACCACGAACTCCTGATCCTGAAGCCCGGTGGAGTAGAGGAGCAACTGGGTGATGTCTTCGTACTGCTTCCCGAGCTTGATGTGCTCGAGCATCATGTCGCGCCGCTCTTCCCGGCTCTTCTGATACCAGTCGGAAGTTTTCGTGAACGGATACATCACGAGGTAGGGTGACCGCTCCGCGGTGAACGGATCGATCTCCTGACGGCTCTTGGTCTTGGTGTACTGCGACGGCTGCGTGAAGCCCCAGAGCGCGGTGGTCAGAGTGGCGAGCTCACGAATCGGAGCCAATGCCCGCCCCAGATGCGGGAAGTAGCGAGCGGGGACCGCCGGATCTCCGTCATCCACGGCGGTCCAGACGAGCAGATCGGTGCCCGCCTCGACGCCGAACGTCTGATATAGATGAAGGGCGTCCACGCCTCCCCGGAGGGCTTCCAGGGCCGCACAGACCGCCTGACGGCGGGCCTTCGGCTCCTGCCTCCAGTACTGCGCGTCGAACCGCAGCAGGGAGAAATGGTTGAAGGTGCGGTGGGTGTCTTCGGCCATGGGCTACTCCGTCAGCCATCGCGCGGCGTCGCGCGCATGATAGGTGATGATCAGATCGGCACCGGCGCGGCGCATCGCCGTCAGGTGCTCCAGCACCGCCCGGCGCTCGTCGAGCCATCCGCGCTCCGCCGCGGCTTTCACCATCGCGTACTCACCGCTGACGTTGTAAGCGACGAGCGGGTGATCGGGAAACCGCATCCGCGTCTCGCGGACCACATCGAGGTACGCAAGGGCCGGCTTCACCATCAGGAGGTCGGCCCCTTCGTCCACGTCGACCGCGGACTCCCGGAGCGCTTCGCGGCCATTGGCGATGTCGAGCTGGTGCGACTGCCGGTCTCCCTGTTTCGGCGCTCCTCCGCCCGCTTCGCGAAAGGGGCCGTAGAAAGCAGAAGCGAACTTCGCGGAATACGAGAGCACCGGAATGTGGCTGAACGAGTTCTGATCGAGTGCCGCGCGAATGCCGGAGACCATCCCGTCGAGCATGGCGGAGGGTGCCACGACATCCGCGCCCGCCCGCGCGTGAGAGACCGCGACGCGCCTGAGGATCTCCACGCTCTCGTCGTTCAAGACATAGCCCTCGGGAAGCTCGGGATGCACCCGCCCCTTCCCGGCGCCATTGAGTACTCCACAATGGCCGTGCTCCGTGTATTCGCAGAGGCACACGTCGGTGATCACCGGCAGGTCGGGGACCGCCGCCTTGATCGCACGCACCGCGTCCTGGATCACGCCGTGGTCGTCGAAGCTCCCGGTGCCGGTCGCATCCTTGGTGCGCGGAATGCCGAACAGCAGAATCGCGCCGAGCCCCGCGCGGTGCACGGCCTCGGCTTGAGCGGCTATCTGGGCGACCGGCCATTGCGACACACCGGGCATCGACGCGATGGCGCGCGGCTCGCCCGACGCCGCGGTGACGAACAGCGGATAGATGAGCTGCGCGGGATCGAGTCGCGTCTCCCGCACCAGTTTCCGGAGCCCCGGTGACGCACGGAGCCGACGCAACCGGATCACGCGGCGAGACGCACGCGCAGGGCTTCCGCGACGGCGGGGACCGTGTGCTCGGCGGGTTCGACGTGCACCTCGAGCCCCAGCGCGCGCGCCACCCCCGCGGTGACCGGGCCGATACAGGCGATCACCGCGCCCCTCAGAGCCAGGTGCGCGCCGTCATCCCCCAGGAGCGCGAACAGATGCCGCACGGCGGATCCACTGGTGAAAATCGCGGCATCGACACCCACGGCGAGTTCGGCCAGCGTCCCGGGATCCGGATGCTCGGGTGGTGCGGTCCGGTAGGCCTCGACGACATCGACACGCGCGCCGCGCCTGATCAGTGCCTCGAGGAGAGCCGTTCCCGCCTGATCGCCCTGTGGAATGAGCACCTTCCGTCCGTCGACGTCCGGCAGCTCCAGGCCCAACCGCGCGCTCAGATATTCCGAAGGCACGAAGTCCACCCGCGCGCCGCGACGCCCGATCTCGGCCGCCGTGGCCGGGCCCACCGCCGCAATCCTGGGACCTTCCAGGGGCGCACCGCCGACCCGGTCGAACGTGGCCTCGACGGCGTTGGCACTGGTAAAGACCACCCAGTCGTAGTCCGGCAAGTGGATCAGGGCCCGGTCGATGGGTGCGGAGTCCCGCGGTGCCAGAATCTCCACCGTCGGGAAGACCACGGCTTGTGCTCCCCACGATTCGAGCGCGGTGACGAGGTCCCGCGACTGGGCGCGCGGCCGGGTGACGAGCACTCTGGGACCGCTCATGCGAGCAGCGCCCTGGCGCCGCCGGCGGTCACTCGTTCGGCGAGCGCCTGCGCCAGGGCCTCACCGCCGTTCCATGCGCCCTCCAGTGTCGCTCGCACCACCCGGCGCCCGTCCAGGGAGGCCACCAGACCCGTGAGGCGGAGCTGCCGGCGGCCTTCGCCCTCGAACGACTCTCCCAGCGCGGCGATGGGTGCCGCACATCCGCCACCCAGGTCGGACAGAAAGGCCCGTTCGGCGGTGGTCGGGACCCGGACCGCGGGGTCGTCGAGCACCATCAACAGGGTCCGCACGGCGTCGTCGTCGGCCCGGCACTGCACCGCCAGCGCTCCCTGTCCCGGTGCGGGCAGCATCTGGTGGAAGGGGAGGTATTCGGTGATGTGGGCAGTCAGTCCGAGGCGGTGGACCCCCGCCGCCGCGATGACGATCGCGTCATACTCTCCCTCGAGCGCCTTCCCGACCCTGGTATCGACATTTCCGCGCAGGGGCCGGATCGTCACGTCGGGCCGGAGAGCGGCGATCTGCGCCATGCGCCGGTTGCTGGACGTGCCGACCACCGCGCCGGAGGGAAGGTCCGCGAGGGATCCGGCCTCCCGCGCGATCACGACGTCGCGTGGATCGTCACGGGAGAGGATGGCGGCCACCGTGATCCCCGCCGGGTCGACCACCGGGAGATCCTTGAGGGAGTGCACGGCGAAATCGATCCGCCCGTCGCGCAAGGCTTGCTCCAGCTCTTCCGTGAACGCTCCCTTCCCGCCGAGCGCGGGGAGCGGGGTGTCGAGCACGCGATCGCCGGTCGTGGAAATCACGATCGGGTGCGACGGAACGCCCGTGAGCCGCTCGAGGGACTCGCTCACGTGGGTCGTCTGCCACCGTGCCAGTGCCGACGCCCGCGTGCCCACCCGAAGCGTCACCAGTCCCGCGGTCACGCAACCTCCGCGTTCGCGTCACCCGGTCCGCGGTCGTCCGGGGCGTCCCGGCCGTCGAGGCCGAACAGCTCGCGGGTGACGGCACCGAAGGTTTCGGCGCGGGATGGATCGTCCGCCTCCCGGAGACGCCGGCTGGGCGCATCGAGGAGCTGATTGACGAGCGTCCGCGAGAACGACTCGATCTGCTCGCGAATTGCGGGAGGCACCGGCCCCAGCCGGCGGAGCATGCGTGCCACTTCCCGCTGCCGGATGGCCTCGCCCCGGGCGTGCAGGCCCGCGAGCACGGGCCGCAGGCTCCAGGCCCGAAGCCACGCGTCGAAGCGCTGCACCTCCTCTTCGACGATTCGTTGCACCGCGGGCACCTCACGGCCGCGGAGCTCCAGGTTCTCTCCGACCCGGAGCTGAATGTCGTCGATGTCGTAGAGGACGATCCCCGGTACCGAGCCCACCGCGGGTTCCACGTCACGGGGGACCGCGATGTCCACGATCACCCGTCGCCGGCCGTCGCCCCGGGGTCCGATGGCCTGGTCGACGAGCTCCCGGGTCAGCACGGCATGTGGCGCGCCGGTCGATGAGAGAATCACATCCGCGCCGCGTACGGCGGCAGGCAGTTCGTGCCACGGCAGCGCGATGCCTTTCCATTCCTTGGCCAGCTCGTCGGCGTGCTCACGCGTGCGGCTGATGACCGAGATCCGTTCCCCGCCCCGGCTCCGGAACGTCTCGCCCACCACCCGCCCCATCTTCCCGGTGCCGACGATCAGCAGGGACACGTGCTCGAGCGGCCCGGCGACGGACGCCAGGAGCCGGACGGCCTCAGTCGCCACACTTCCGGGGAGCCGGCAGATCCCGGTTTCAGTTCGCGCGCGCCGCCCGGCCTGCGCCGCGGCGCGGAAAGCTGCGTCGAGAACGGGGCCGGCGGCGCCCTCACCGCAAGCGACTTCGCGAGCGGTCCGCACCTGTCCCAGGATCTCGGCTTCGCCGAGCACCATGGAATCGAGTCCGGAGGCAACGCCGAACAGATGGCGGAGCGCGTCAGGACCGGTGAATTCGTAGAGATGCGGCGCAACGTCGCTCACCGGCAGGTCGGCGAGTGAGAAGAAGAGATCGCGGAGGAGATCGGGAGATGGAGGCGCGTTGTGCGCCGCGTAGAGCTCGGTGCGATTGCAGGTAGACAGTACGGTGACTTCGGTGATGCCTGCCCGCGCCCGATGAGCGACCGTCTCGGGAGCATTCAACCAGCGCCGCTGGGCCTCGACGCCCAGAGCGACTCGCTCACGCTGGGACACCGATGCCGTGCGGTGATTGATCCCGATGCAGGACAACGACATCGCGCGATTTTAGGCCAAGCGCGCCTCACAGGCCATTCGAAATCCTACCACCGTACTGCT
>Ga0070730_10000620_pt1 | contig 39136 bp, 46 predicted proteins | sample Coa_R1_3_FD_66447 | JGI IMG/M metagenome (GOLD analysis project Ga0070730, IMG submission 66447) | Surface soil microbial communities from Centralia Pennsylvania, which are recovering from an underground coalmine fire - Coalmine... | ecosystem: Environmental > Terrestrial > Soil > Unclassified ...
CTGCGGAGCAATCCATCCAGCGCTGTTACGGCCAGCGGCACACCTGCCAGACCCGGATCACTCAGCATCAGGCTCAGATTCAGGCATTAAAAGCCCGGATGCAACGGCTCCCCAAGCGCGCGCGCAAATTGAAGCGGCAGATCGCCTCCCATCAAGACCAGAGCCGTCGCAATCGTCGCCGGGTGAAACGGCATCGGCAACAGATCGACCGGTGGCAGCAGCAAGTTATCCGAGCGCGGCAAGAAGCCGAACTGCTGCGTGAGGGCAGTCACAACTTGATCGCACTGGCGGACAGGCCGGTCGCTATCGGCCAGGTGCGGTTGATCGTACTGCGGGCCGACAGCGGCCTGGGAACCGGCGAGACGATCAGCGTTATGCTGGAGCACGGCTACCTGGTGGTGGTCAAGGGGCGCGATGCCCGCACGGCTCGAAAACTGGCTGCGGCGATTTTGGCACCGGAGTGGCGGCGGGTGGATGCGCATCTCCGCGCGGCGGAAGCCAAGAGCACACGGGTGACGGGCTGCCCCTTTGACGTCCGCCTGGTGGTGTGTGAGCGCACCGCTGATCGCGGTCGCGTGAGCTACTATGTCTTGGTGACCAACCTGCCGCTCAGCACCTATGGGACGGTCGCCTTGGTCGCGTTCTATAACGCTCGACAAACGATCGAAGCCTTCAATAAAGTGATCGGGAGGGTCTTGTTCTTGGATCATCTGCGCACCGGTTCCATCACTGCCAATGAAGCGGTCGCCCAACTGGCCATGTTGGGCCACGACTTCTTGAGTTGGTCGACGCAGCGTTTCTTTGCCGGCACACCGTATGCCGGAATTGCCATTCGCGAGTTGGTGCAGAAAGGTCTGCATGTGCTGGCACGCGTCTCCTGGCCCCAGCCGAACCTATGCCGCACAGAACTCGCCTTGGATAATCCCTATGCCCGTGCGTTTGTGGCCGGTCCCCAAGCGGCCAGCGGCCAGATGTCGATTCCACTGGATTTCGGCCCAAAATCGACACCGACAAGAACCACGTGATTCGGGGCCGAAAAAACGATTTTGCCCGCTGGAACCGGGAAAGCTACGTCCATTGAACTCCAAACACCGCCAAACCAGGCTATTCGGCTTATCCGCAAACGCGCCACTCGGCCCTAGGCGCCGGCGCGGCGGCTCGCTACACTGGGCAAAAGGTGGACCTTATGACCCAGAGTCTTCTCTTCAATTGCAATGGAGAAACGACTGCCCAGGCTGCCACGCAAGCCCTGGTCCGCCAGGGCCTGCGGGTGGTTCGCAGCTTTGACCTGCACTCGGCGCTGGCCACGCAAGCGGACTGCGAGTGCCCCCACCATGGCACGGAGCAGTGTTCGTGCCAGTTCGTCGTCTTGCTGGTCTATGGCCGGTCGGGCGCACCGGTCGTGGTCACCACCCACAGCCGTGACGGCCAGGCCGAGGTTGAGATCGTGCAGGATGCCAATGCCCTACCCGAGCCGCGGCTGGCCGAGCAAATTATGGCGGGCCTGTTCGAGGCCGCCCTGAGCGTCCAAATCGCGTCCAACCGGGCAGCGATGGCCCCCGCCAACGTCTGAAAGGAAATCCAATGTCTGCTGTAACCCGCTCGCTTAGCCTGCCCATTCAGGGCATGACTTGCGCCTCCTGCGTCGCACACGTTGAGGGCGCGCTCAAGGAAGTGCCCGGCGCCTCCAAGATCGTCGTCAACCTTGGGAACAACAAGGCCACCCTGACCTACGATCCGGCTCAGGCTACGCTGGCGGATGTGATCCGCGCCGTCGATGAAGTTGGCTACGCCGTTGCCAAAGCAGAACTGACCCTGCAAGTCAACGGCATGACCTGCGCCTCCTGTGTTGCCCACGTCGAGGGTGCCTTGACCGAGTTAGACGGCGTGACCGGAGCGGTCGTCAATTTGGGGCTCGGTACCGCCCGCGTCACTTATGTCCCGGGGGTGGTCAGCGCCAGCGCCATGCGGCGGGCGGTCCGCGACGCCGGCTACGAAGCCCAGGAGCGTGACGAAGGCGCCGACGCCCTGGATCGCGAGCGGCAGGCGCGGGAAGATGAGATCAAGCGGCAGGGCCGCAACCTGCTCATCGCCGGCACGATCGGGCTGATCGTCATGACCGGCACCTTCTACGACATGCTCGGCCCGTTCAAGGCCGTGGTTCCGGTCTGGCTGTCCTATAAGTGGGTCATCGGGTTGCTTACGACGCCCATCGTCTTCGGCCCAGGCCGGCAATTCTTCACCAACTCGTGGCGCGGCCTCAAGCACGGCGTCGCCGACATGAACCTGCTCTACGCCACCGGCATCGGCGCGGCTTACGGCATCGCCGTGATCAATACCCTGTTCCCCAAGGCCGGTTTCGGCGGCGAGGGCGCCACATTCTTTGAGAGCGCGGCGCTGCTGGCCACCTTTATCATCCTGGGGCGCTGGCTGGAGGCGCTGACCCGCGGGCGGACTTCCGAAGCCATTCGCAAGCTGATGAAGCTTCAGCCCAAGGTTGCCCGCGTGATCCGCGCCGGCCAGGAAGAAGAAATCCCGGCCGACGAGCTTGAGATCGGCGACCTGATCATGGTCCGCCCCGGCGAGAGCATCCCGGTCGACGGCGTCGTACGAGAGGGCTATAGCGCCGTGGACGAGGCCATGCTCACGGGCGAGAGCTTGCCCGTCGAGAAGAAGACGGGCGACGCCGTCATCGGTGGCACGCTCAACAAGACCGGCGCCTTCAAATTCGCCGCCACGCGCGTCGGCAAGGACACCGCCCTGGCGCAGATCATCCACCTGGTCGAAAACGCCCAGGCCAGCAAGGCCCCGATCCAAAAGCTGGCCGACTGGGTGGCCGGGCACTTCATCCTCGGGGTCCACATGTTGGCAGTGGCCGTGTTCGTCTTCTGGTTCTTCGCCGGCTACCCGGCCTTCTTCAACCCGAACAGCTCGTTCATCCTCTCGCCCTACAAGCTCGGCGCGATCGGCGTGTTCGGCTTCTCGCTGTTGCTGTCGGTGACCGTGCTGGTCATCTCCTGCCCGTGCGCGGTCGGCCTGGCGACCCCCAGCGCCATGATGGCCGGGACGGGCAAGGCGGCGGAATACGGGGTGCTGTTCAAGGGCGCTGAGGCCATCGAGAACGCCAGCCACCTGAAGACGATTGTCTTTGACAAGACCGGGACCCTGACCAAAGGTGAACCGTCGGTGACGGACCTGGTGGCGCTGGACGAAGGACGAACGACGAGTGACGCTGGACTGGACGAACCTTTGTCTTTCGTCATCAGTCCTTCGTCGCTGCTGCGTCTGGCCGCCATCACAGAGAAGAACAGCGAGCATCCGCTCGGCGAGGCTATTGTGCGGGCCGCCCAAGCCAAGGGGCTGATACTGGCCGACGCCGAGTCGTTCAATTCCATCCCCGGCCACGGCGTCGCCGCGCGGGTAGACGGCCGCGCCGTCCTGTTGGGGACTCGTAAGCTGATGCGCGAGCAGAACGTGGACTTTGCGCCACTGCTGTCCCGCGCTGAAGGACTGGAAGCCGATGGCAAAACGGTGATGTTCGTCGCCGTGGACGGCCAACCCACCGGGCTGATCGCCGTGGCGGACACGCTGAAGGAACACTCAGCCGAAGCCATTGGGCACCTGCACCGCCTGGGATTGGAAGTGGTGATGATCACCGGTGACAACCGGCGCACGGCGGAGGCCATCGCCCGCCAGGTGGGCATCGACCGCGTGCTGGCGGAAGTGCTGCCGCAGGACAAAGCCGAGGAAGTGAAGAAGCTGCAGGGCCTCGGCCGCAAAGTGGCCATGGTCGGCGACGGGGTCAACGACGCCCCCGCCCTGGCTCAGTCGGACGTGGGCATGGCCATCGGCTCGGGCACCGACGTGGCCAAGGAAACGGGCCATGTGATCTTGATCAAGGACGACCTCCGGGATGTGGTCGTGGCCCTGGAGGTGGCCAGGGCTACCATGAACAAAGTCAAGCAAAACCTGTTCTGGGCGTTCGTTTACAACACGCTGGGTATACCGCTGGCCGCCGGGCTGCTGTATCCCTTCGTGGCGTTGATTATCAGCCCCGAGCTGGCCGGGTTGCTCATGGCCGTCAGTTCGGTGACGGTCACGCTCAATACGTTGCTGCTGAAGGGCTTCAAGCCGTCTGTCCGGCGCGAGGATCAGCCGCGCCGTGGCGCGGGCGAGCCTTCGGCGCAACTGGCGGCGGCCTCGTCTGCCGGCGGCGATTGATGTAGATGTAATGGAGAGCCACAATGGAACATGATGATATGGAAAGAGACATTGCGCGCCGAAGCGCCTTGATCTACCTGCCGATTGCCACCGGCGCCGGCCTGCTGTTCCTGCTGGCTGCCAGCGTCTTTGGCAACTATCCGTTGGTCGCCAAGATCGGCGGGACGGTCTGGGTGGGGCTGCTCAGCCTGATCGTCTCCATGCCGCTGGTCACCGCGCGTGTCAAGAAGCAGATTGGCCGATCCTGAAGAGGCAGCGGAAGGTATAGATGCGTAAGCGACTCGGTTTGCACTCGGACGAAATGGCATTGGCGCTGGCTGTGTGGCTGTGTAGCCTGCCGCTGGTCGCGCTCATCGTCATCCCGCTCTTCGGCCTAAACGCAGCCGGCCTGGTCGCCCTGGCGCTGCTCTTCGTGGCCATGGCGATGTGCTGGGGCGCTTGCGGTTGGAAATTTCTCAAAGGCTGAAAGTCACGAAGCTCGTACTAAATATGGGCGCCCCTGATTACCGCGCTAAGGTTTTTCCATGAAAGGATCGGAATGGTTACCGTTGGCATTGACCCTATTATCTTCAGTATCGGCCACTTGATGGTGCGCTGGTACAGCCTGATCGTCATGACCGCCATCGGTCTGGGTGTCTGGTTGGCGGCGCGCGAGGCCGAGCGTAAAGGGTTCGAGAAGGACGACATCTACGACGCCGCCCTGTGGGTCGTCGTCGCCGGGCTGATCGGCGCGCGGCTGTTCCACGTCTTGGATCACTGGCCGCACGAGTTCGCCGCCGATCCTATTCGGGCCTTGTACGTTTGGGAAGGTGGCCTGGCGATCTGGGGCGGCGTGGCGGGCGGCCTGATCGCGGTAGCCGTGCTGGCCTGGCGGCGGGGCTGGAAACTGCCGCGCCTCTTGGACGCCGTGGCGCCCGGGCTCGTCCTGGCGCAGGCCGTCGGGCGTGTGGCGTGCATTATCACAGGCGATGCGGTCGGAAAGCCCACGACGGGCCCCTTCGGCCTGGCCTACACCAGCCCCAACGCCATGGTGCCGCAGTTGGGCGTGTATTACACCCCGATGCCCGTCTACGAAATTATCGCCAATCTCGGTATCTTCGCCGTGCTGTGGCAGTTGCGCAAACGGAATTGGCCGGATGGGGTGTTGTTCCTGGTCTATGGCCTGTTGTACAGCGTCGAGCGTTTTCTGTTGTCCTTCACCAGCGCCTACCAGATCACCGCCTTCGGGCTCACCCAATCCCAATGGGTGGCGCTGGTCGCGCTGGCGGCAGCGGTCCCGCTCTTGATCCGCGCGCTTACCGGCCAGGCCGCCATGCGGCGGGCCAGATAGTGGGCTGCCGGGCGCCGTTTTGCCTTGCCGTAGATCAGCCGATGAAACTGAACCGGCTCGAATTCGCGCTCATGAATAATCCGATCCACCCGCCTCACAGCGCTTCCTGGAAACCCCCTGGCTCATCGGCCGCCGAGGCGCCTTGGCCGGACAGCAGGCTCTCGAAGTGGGCGTCGGACGCAATGTCGGCCTGGAAATTCTGGACTGGCTCGGGGCCGCCCGCGTTACGGGTTTTGATCTGGACCCGCAGATGGTCAAACTGGCCGAGGCGCGCCTCGAGGCACATGGCGACGGCGCGCGAGTTTTCATCGGCGATGCCGATGCGATCGAGGCCCGCAACGCGGCTTATGACACGATCGTAGAGTACGGCATGTCAGACGATGACCCGAGAACACTGAATCACGTGCCGGTCAGAATTGGGCTTGCCTGGCCTGGGCAACCAAAGCCTGCCAAAACCTGACTGAAAGGAGACAAAATCAATGACGAAAGACCCGGTGTGCGGCATGCCAGTGGATGAGAAGATTGCCGCCAAGTCAGAATACGATGGGCGGACCTATTACTTTTGTTCAAATAGTTGCAAGAGCGACTTCGACAGCAATCCAGCCCAGTACGTTGGCGCATCGTCGGAACGTGACTTAGGCGAACACAAGTGAGTCTATTATTTGCAGTGGACGGCTGCTGGGATCGTTGGCTGCCTTGCTTTCGTAGAATGGTTCACAGAAACACCACAGACAGGGAGCAAGCCTGTTTCAACGCACAATGATCCCGACTGCAACCGGGTCATTCAAGGAAGAAATGCCGGAAAGCGGTCCCTTCAAGGGCGACATTGTGGTCGGCGACTTTAGTCCAACGGACAAAGTGGGCTATCGTCTGCCCGACCAACCGGATGACAAATGACTCTCATATCGGTCTTGTGGGCCATCGCGTTCGGCATCTGCCCGCAGCGGCCCAGCCACAGCCTGTTTCTCGGCGGCCAGCAGATGCCCATCGAAGCGCGCATGGCCGGCATGTTCGGCGGCTTTGTGATCGCCGCGGTCTATGGCTGGGCGGTGGGGCGCGGGCGCGCCATGCGCCTGCCAGGCCGGGCGATGATGGTCACGCTGGTGGGCTTCATCGCGCTGATGGGGGTGGACGGCGTCAACACCTTTCTCTATGACCTCCGGCTGCCCCACCTGTACGCGCCCAATATCCTGCTGCGTTTGGGAACCGGCCTGCTCACCGGCGCGGCGTTTGCCGGGTTGGTGGTCCCAGCCTTCAACTCCACCGTCTGGGCTTCCGGCCCCGAGATCAGCCTGCTGGACCAGCCCCGCCATGTGCTCGGCGCACTCCTGTTAGAGGCCGTGTACTTCGGTATAGCCATCTCCGGCGCTGGCCTGTTTCTTTACCCGGTGTCGTTATTGGCCGTGCTGGGCATCCCAATTCTCATCGGAATGATTGGGAGCATCGTATTGGCTGTCATTCTCAGGCGAGAGAACCGCGCCGGCCGTCCCGCCGATTTGATTCCGCTGCTAGTCGGCGGGCTGGCTGTCGCCGCCCTCATGCTGGGGCTGATGAGCGCGGTGCGCTACTTCATGTTCGGCGCCGGCCCGATGGCGTTCTGACAGAAGTGGCGCGGGCGTGTCGGCGCGGCGATCTACGCCGCCAGACGCGGTGGTTGCGGTGCCTTAAAGGTGTAGCGGCCCAAGAGCCTCAGCCCAAGCAATCCGGCCGCCATCAGCAGCGTGCCGCCTAAGTAGTAAATCACGCGAACCCCGAGCCGGTCGGCGAGCACACCGCCCAGACCCAGGCTGACCAATTGCAAGGCGTTCCACACGACATCCATGAGCGTGTAAACCCTGCCCCGCATCTCTTCGGGTACTTCACTCTGCATGAGCGAGTTGTAGACCACCATGCCGGTGGACGTATTCAGGCCGTACACCACCAGGATCACCAGTGTGGCGGGAAGCGATGTGAGCAGCGCCAGCAGAATATCGCCCACGCCCCGAATCACGTAGGGCCCAAAAAGAAAGCGAGCGTGGCGGTAATCTTGTACCAGGCTGCCGAACAGGATTGGCCCCAGCAAGGCGCCAATTCCAATGGCCATCAAGAGCCAGGCAAAGCCTTCCGGTGGGAGGCGTAAGTGCCGCTGGGACAGCACGATCAGCAACGCGCCGGTTGCGCCGGCGGCCAGCGAGGCGAGTGCCTGCACCACCATGAGCCGGGATATGAAATGGTCTTGTCGGGCATATCTGAGACCAGCGCGCAGGTCTGCCAACCAGGCCGCAAAACCGCGCTGGTTCACCGGCGGCACAGGGCTCAGCTGCTTCGGGATGGGAAGTTGCACAATCATTAGAGCCGAGAACACAAAGCTGGCCGCGTTAACCCCAAAGGCAGCCGCCGTGCCGAAATTGGCAATCAAACCACCCGCCACGGCAGCAGCCACGATTTGCACTAGTTGGGCCGTCGACCAGCCAACCGAATTGGCGGCCAGGAGAGCCTCAGGCTCAACCACCCTGGGAATGACGGCCTGGAGAGTGGGATTGAAAAAGACGCCGGCCGCCGTCAGGCCGGCCACAATCCCATAAATCTGCCACGTTTGATTCGCAACGATCAGAAGGCTGATGAGACCCGCCCGAACCAACTCGCTCACCACCAAAATGGCTTGGCGAGGCAGGCGGTCGATCACCACGCCGGCGATAGGGGCCAACAACAGCACCGGAACAATTTCCAGAATAACCGTCAAAGATACCGCCAGCCCCGACCCCGACAGGCGGTAAACCAGCACAACCAGGGCCACATAGTTCAGGGTGTCCCCAAAGTTTGAAACCAGTTGGCCCAGCCATAAAGGGAAATACGTGCGGCTGCTAATGACTCGTCGATATTGGTTCAGCACCGTCCAGACTGGCATGGTCCGGCTCCTGTACGCGACAGCATTCAGTCACGGGGACATTGTATATAGTCACAAGCCATTTTGCCGTCTCAAAGATACGCCATCTTGCCCTCCCTGATTAGAACCAAAGCCTTTATTCTGTGTAAATGCCGGCGCCCTGGGGCGTCGCCTTATGCCATCGGAGGTACTTATGCCCGTCAAAGATCCCGTGTGCGGGATGGAAATCGACGCCAAGACCGCGTTTGCCACCCGCCAATATCAAGGCCAAACCCTTTACTTGTGCTCCGAGAACTGCGTCAAGCAGTTCGATGCCGACCCGGCCCGCTACGTGGCCCCGCCTTCGGCGACGACCGGCGTTTCGGCCAGCGGCACAGGCCCGGTGCGAATTGCGCTCCCGGTCGGCGGCCTGCACAAGTCAGGCGGTCCGGCCCTGGCACGCGCCCTGACAGCAGTGCCCGGAGTGAGCCAGGCCAACGTAAATGTCAAGGCGGGCCGCGTCTTCGTGGACTATGACCCGGCCAGGGCCAATGTCGCTGATTTGCTCGATGCCGTCCGCGGCGCCGGGTTATTGCCCAGCGGCCAGACCCTGCGCCTGAAAGTCAGCGGCCTGTATTGCGCCGAGTGCGTGGCCCGAATTGAAAATGCAGTCAAAGGGGTGCCCGGCGTGCTGGCGGCGACGATGAACGCGGCGACGAACGAAGTAAAGGTGGAATACTCGCCCGCCATCGGCGACTTGAGCCTGCTCAACAAGGCCATTGAGAGCGCTGGGCCGTACAAGGCCGCTCGGGCCGCCGAAGCCTCGGAGCCGGAGATGGACAAGGAAGCGCAGGCGACGGAGAAGGAATACCGTTCGCTCCTGCGAAAATTTTGGTTCGCCGCCGTCATCGGCGTGCCAACCATGATCCTATCCTACGCCAGCCTGTTCCCAATCTTGCGCGATTGGTTCCCGCGTGGCAGCACGAGCCAATGGTATTTGTGGGTGGTGCTCGGCGCCGCCAGCCTGGCTGTGATGGCGTACTCTGGCAACCAATTCTTCACCGGCACCTGGCAGGGATTGAAGCATCGTTCGGCTAACATGCACACCCTCATCGCGCTTGGCACGTCGGTTGCGTGGCTCTACTCAACTGTCGCCGTGTTTTTCCCACGGATATTCCCGGCGCAAGCGTTTGTGGACGTGTACTACGACGTGACGGTCGTGGTCACGGCTCTGGTGGTGCTCGGGCTGGCGATGGAGATCAAAGCCAAAGGTCGCACCTCGGAGGCGATCAAGAAACTCATTGGCTTGCAACCCAAGACGGCGCGCGTCGTGCGCGATGGGCAAGAACTGGACATCCCAGTAGAAGAAGTACTGGTCAACGACATCGTCGTTGTCCGCCCCGGCGAGAAAATCCCGGTGGACGGTGAAATCACTGAAGGCAGCTCGGCAGTAGACGAGTCCATGATCACCGGCGAGTCTCTGCCGGTCTCCAAGAAAACGGGCGACGAGATCATCGGCGCGACTATTAATAAGACCGGCGCGTTTAAATTCCGCGCCACCAAGGTCGGCAAGGACACCGCCCTGGCGAGTATCATCCGTCTGGTGCAAGATGCGCAGGGCAGCAAGGTGCCTATCCAGCGTATCGTGGACACGGTGGCGGCCTACTTCACCCCCGCGGTGATGATCCTGGCCATCGCCGGTTTCGTCGTCTGGTATGTCTTCGGCCCCAGCCCGGCGTTTACCTACGGCTTGATCGTCGCGGTGACCACCTTGATCATCGCCTGCCCGTGCGCGCTGGGCATGGCCACGCCGATGAGCCTGACGACCGGCATCGGCCTGGGCGCGCAGAACGGCATCCTCATTCGCTCCGGCAACGCCCTGCAGGCCGCCGAGAAATTGAATGCGATCATCCTCGACAAGACCGGCACGATCACCCTTGGCAAGCCTTCGCTCACTGATGTGGTGCTGGCTCAGGGGCATGACGAAAAAGATGTTCTGCATCTGGCGGCTTCGGTCGAGAAATCGTCCGAGCATCCCCTGGCCCAGGCGATTGTTGAAGGCGCCCAGGCCCGCGGGCTCAAACTGAGCGATGTGCAGACGTTCGACGCCATCCCTGGTCACGGCGTTTCGGCCACTGTGGAAGGACGCCGTGTGCTCATCGGCAACCTCAAGCTGATGCAGCGCGAAGGCATCGCACTCGACAGCCTCGAAGAACAATCAAAGGCCCTGGCCGACGATGGCAAGACTCCTATGTACGTGGCCCTAGACGGCCAGGCAGCGGGCATCGTCGCCGTGGCCGACACGGTGAAAGAGGACTCGCGGGCAGCTATCGCCGCGCTGAAGAAAATGGGCCTGGAAGTCGTGATGATGACCGGCGACAATGAGCGCACCGCGCGTGCCATCGCGCGGCAGGTGGGTGTGGATCGCGTGCTGGCCGAGGTGCTGCCGCAGGACAAAGCCCTCAACGTTCACAAGCTGCAACTGGAGGGCAAAGTAGTGGCGATGGTCGGCGACGGCATTAACGACGCCCCGGCCCTGGCGCAGGCCGACATCGGGCTGGCGATCGGCACCGGCACGGACGTGGCGATCGAGGCCTCGGATATCACCCTGATCAAGGGTAGTCTGATGGGCGTCGTCACCGCCATCCAGCTCAGTCGCGCCACCATGCGCAACGTGTATCAAAATTTGATAGGCGCATTTGTCTACAACAGCATCGGCATCCCGATTGCCTTGGGCGTGCTTTATCCGTTTTTCGGCCTGCTGCTCTCGCCAATTTTGGCCGGGCTGGCCATGGCTTTCAGCAGCGTCACCGTAATCAGCAACGCCAACCGGCTTAAGGGCTGGAAATTAAGTAAGTAACGAGTAGCGAAGGGTGGGTGAAGCACGTCACCCACCCTTCGTCACAGAAAGAGGACAACATGACTCCGGACAAGATTCTCGTCATTATCGGCGGCCTGGCCGCCATCGCCTTCATCGCCTGGTTCTTCTGGCTGGTCAAGAAACCTGGAGTGAAAGCCGCGCTCACCAGCGGCGGCTATCAGGAAGTCATGATCCTGGTCAAGGGCGGTTACACCCCAGACGTGATTGTCGTTGAAAAAGGCAAGCCGGTGCGGTTGAACTTTGTGCGCACCGAGTCGGCCTCATGCTCAGAGATGGTACTCATCCCCGACTTCAACAAGAGCACCAAATTGCCCGAAGGCGAGACGGTGGCGGTGGAGTTTGTCCCCGATAAGGCCGGCGAGTTCGGGTTCCAGTGCCAGATGGGGATGCTGCGCGGGAAGTTGATCGTGGAGGGCTGACACGACAGCTATCCACGCCAGGATCGCGAAAGCCCTGCCGGTCACTGCGCTCGGCCGGCAGGGCTCTTGCGCTAGGCACCTTCCCTTGGGACTGGCTCGGCATGCTGATTCGTACAGTTCTGGCAGGTGAGGCGATGTCCAACCAGCACACCCTCCAACAAGTCAAAATACTATCTCTGACGCTCCGTATCCTATTGGTTTCAGGGCGAGTGACGCAGAAAGATATGCTCCGCACTGCCAGAATTGCCTCTGCCGAGGTGCGCATCCGGCGCCCGCCGGACCCAACTGCGCCCATCGGGCTCGACGAGAAACCTGTCATGGACGGGCCTGCCTCATAGGACGGCGCCTTTCCCCAACGACCCATGCGCCATTTTGCGTGTGCTCGGACGGGCCAAACGGCGCTCCCATGTGGTGACTGCCCGTGATAGTGTGGGTGTATGGCAATCGGGAGAGAGGGCCGGGAACCGCCCTCGCGAGGAGATAAATCATGAACCCGCAAGACGCACCTGCCTACGGCCTCTGGCCGCTGGTCATTATTAACGCCGCGATCTTCATCCTGTTCGCGTTCAGTTTCACCAAGCCGCGCACGGCGCGCGACTGGCGCTCGTTCGGCGCCTTCTCGGCTTTTTTGGTGGCGCTGTTCACGGAGATGTATGGCTTCCCGCTGACGATCTACCTGGTCTCCGGGTGGCTGGCCAGCCGGTATCCCGGCCTGGATCTGCTGTCGCACAACGCCGGACACCTCTGGACGACTCTGCTGGGCTGGCAGGGTGACCCGCACTTCAGCCCACTTCACTTGCTCAGTGATGGGCTGATCGCTGGCGGCTTCATATTGATCGGCGCCGCGTGGAGTGTGCTCTACCAAGCCCAGCGCACGCATCAGATCGCCGTCACCGGCCCCTATGCCTACCTGCGCCATCCCCAATACGTGGGCTTCGTCGTCATCATGGTTGGCTTTCTCGTCCAGTGGCCGACGATCATCACGTTGGTCATGTTCCCGATCCTCGTGACCATGTACCTCCGTTTGGCGCGGCGCGAGGAGCGCGAGGCGTCGGCGGAGTTCGGCCAGAACTATGCCCGCTACGCCGCGACCACGCCCGCCTTCTTGCCGCGCCGGCCGCAAGCGATCACTGGAGGCGCCGCATGAAACGCATCGTCGGACTTGGCGTACTGGTCGTGCTCATCGTTGGCGTTGGCTGGTTGGTCCAGGGGGCGCGGACGAGCGGACCGTCCGGCGCGTGCTTGACGAAGTCCAGACTGCCTCCCTGGGCGGCCTCAACAGCCGCAACGCCGGCGCGCTCGACGATTACTTCGCCACCGTCGCGGAAGGGGCGCAGGCAGCCGGGCTGGCAGAGACGCAGCAAGCCTACAAAGACTTCGTTGCGAAGTTGCCGGGCGATAACGCCGTCCAAATCCACTCGTTCGACATCACCGCGCTTGAAGTCCACCAGGAGGCTGGCCTGGCAAAAGTGACTTACCGCCTGCACTTCAGCGTCATTCGCAGTGGGCAGGCCATTTTCAGCGCCGCGGCCACCCAAGATATTGCTATGCTCAAGACGCCCCGCGGCTGGCGCATTTCCGGCGGTGACGCGCCACAATTGGATAACGTGACCGGCAGTTGGCCGTCGCGGTGAGAGGCCGCCTCCGACGAAACTCAATTCGTCCCATTTCATCTCCGCCTAATCCACCTTGCGCCAAACGGCGTACCCGGAAACACGCCAAACACCGCTTACGCTTGTCGCACAACGCGCCTAGACTGATCCTTGTAACACACTTCGGTTTCAAGGAGAGCCTCACATGGAGCATAATCCCCCTGTCTCTGATCGCCTGGTGCGCATCCCGCCCATCGCCTGGTTTCTGGCTATTGGCCTGCTCATCGCGCTGGTGGCGATCGTAATCTTCAACGTCCCATTCGGCACCGTTGGCTACTACGCGTTCTTCGCGTTCTTCATCGGCAGCCACTTCTTCATGCACGGCGGCCACAGCGGCCACGAGCAACACACCGACGCCCAGACCAACGTGGATGGCCCGGCCGGCGCGGTCCAATCCCAGCCGGACGGGCATGCCGGCCACTCCGGCGGCTGCCACTAAACCTTGCCGCAGAAAGGTAAAATGCCATGGATGAGAATTGTCACGTCGAACCGCTCCAGAAAACGCCCACCGTCGAAGAACAGCGGGCGATCACCTCGGCGCTGCTGGCCGTGGAAGGGATGGGCTGCCCCAACTGCGCCGCCCGGGTCCGCAACAGCCTGCTCTCGCTCACCGGTGTCGTAGAGGCACAGGTAGTGCTGGAGACGGGCCTGGCGGATGTCACGTACAACCCCGATCTGACCGGCGTCGCGGCGCTGATCAACGCCGTCGCCCAGGCCGGAGCGGATGGGCGACACCACTATCGCGCCCAGGTGTGGCAGGAGCTGACCGCTCCCGTCATCTGGTAGAGGCAGGCTCAAATGGCTGCCCTATACGATGTCATTGTGATCGGCGCCGGTCCGGGCGGTGCGACCGCGGCCTATTTCCTCGGCGAGGCTGGTAAGCGCGTGCTGGTGCTGGAGAAAGAGATACTGCCGCTGGGTCATTCGCAAGGCGGACCTTCTCTCGGTGGGCATTGGCGCGTTGCGCCCCAAGCCGAGCGAGCTGCAAGCTACTCTGGCCGCATCGCGAGCATCGGCCTGGGTGAGACAGGCCATTTGGCGCTCCCACCCGGCGCGGAAATCGGATAGCCTCAATCATATTGAAACCCTGAGTGTTCGATCACTCAATAATCTGGAGGATCAAATGTCTAGTCGAAAAGTTCGCGTAGTCGTCAACGGTTATGGAGTCATCGGCAAGCGCATTGCCGACGCCGTCGCTGTGCAGGATGATATGGAGCTCGTCGGCGTGGCCGACTTGGTGAGCGATTGGCGCATCAAGGTCGCCGCAGAAAAAGGCTACCCCGTGTACGCCGCAACACCACAAGCCGCCGACCCAATGCGCGCGGCTGGCATTCCGCTGGCCGGCAAACTGGACGAACTGCTTGGTCAGGTTGACGTCGTCGCCGACGCCACGCCCAAGAAGGTGGCTTCGGCTAACTTCGAGAAGTATAAAGCCGCCGGGATCAAGTCCATTTTCCAGGGCGGCGAGAAGCACAGCCTGACCGGCCACTCGTTCGTGGCCCAGGCCAACTACGAAACGGCGCTGGGCCGGAACGCGACCCGCGTGATCTCGTGCAACACCACCAGCATCGTCCGCACGCTGGGCGCTTTGAAGAATGCCGGTCTGCTCAAGAAGGCGCGCGGCGTGCTCATCCGCCGCGCGACTGACCCGTGGGAATCCGATCACGGCGGCGTGATGAACACCGTCGTTCCCGAAAGAAGCATCCCGTCCCATCAAGGCCCGGACGCGCAAACCGTCGTCCCCGATCTTGACGTGGTGACGATTGCGGTCGTGGCCGCCCACAACAGCAGCCATCTGCATGCCTGGAGCGTCGAACTCACCCGGCCGGCCAGCAAGGACGAAGTGCTGGCCGCCTTCCGCGCCGCCCCGCGCATCGCTTTCTTGCGGATGTCGGAGGGCGTGGTCGCTCTCAATAGCACACTCGAGATGATGGCCGACCTGGGCCGCCCGCGCGGCGACATGTGGGAAGTGGGGCTCTGGGAGGACGGCCTGACCGTTGTCGGCAGCGAGTTGTTCTACAACTACCAGGTCTACAATCAGGCCATCGTCGTGCCGGAGACGATTGACGCGATCCGGGCGTTGACCGGCCTCGAGACGAGCGGCGCGGCCTCCATCGCCAAGACTGACCAGGCCATGGGCCTGGTGCGCGAGTTTCTGACGCGAGAGCCCGCGTTGGCGTAAATGCTGGCCCTGTCCGGCTTACTCGCCGCCTGGCGCGAGGTTCTCCAACCTAGACTTCGCGCCACGCGACTCATATACTCGTTCGAGTCGCGCGAGAAGAAAAGACGTAATCTGATTCCCTTACAGATTTCATGAAACCCCTGCGCCGAGAATGGCCAAACGCTTCAAGGGCGACAAGCGCGCCATAAAGGCAGGTAACAAGCCGATGTTGGTCGAGACACAGCGCTTCAACCAGCGGAGGCCCAATTGAAACACGCTCAGTTCGCGCGTGGGGCCGGGGTCAATCGCGCGGCGAGCGCCTTCCCCCTGCTCGACGACGTGCTCGCCCAGCTCATGACACCAGAGCGTGGCAATCGCCAACGCCAGCAACAGCCGTTCCAAGCGGTCGGCATGCTGCAAGCGGGTATGGGCCATATCGAAGCCGCCAGATTTATCGTCCCGAAAACTCTCTTCGGTGTGCATCCTGACCGCGTACTCGCGCAGGCGGGCGTGCGCGGCCGGTTGGTCGGAGATGAGCGCCAACAATTCGGGCGGGTGCTTCTCGTCCCCAGGGGTCCACGTCATCGACAAATTCGTCAGCAGCTTACGGTCTTGGGTCAACCAGACCTGCTGATAGTAACGGCGCTGGCCGAGCTTGACCCCCAAGGCGGAAATAGGGCCATACCAGCCGTCGGCCAGCGTCACGTAGGTATTGCTGGCAATGCGGATGGCGTAATGCCAGCCAATTTTCAGGCACAATTGCGCCCAATCGCAATCGCGGAACCCAGCGTCGGCCAAGAAGATGACCTGCTTCACCCGCGCATTCAAAAACGTCGCCGCGCGGGTCAACAGCGCTTCCAGTTTTTCCATGTGGGTCAAACCCTTGCCCGGCAACACCACCCACACCAAGGGAACCGCTCGTCCACCGTGGGCCAACGACAAGCGAAAGATCTGCCAGCGATCGCCAAAGACCATGACCCCATCCAGGATGACGATCGCCGTCACGGTCTGCCAGTCTTGCAAGGCCTGTTCCAACACGGGGCGATAAAACTCCCACACATCCACGCGAAAGTTTTTCAGCCAACGCCGAATCGTGGTCACACGCGACTCGGCTTTCGCGTCGCCGGGAATATGGGTGGCGATCCGGCTCAAGGCGATTGAGTTGGCCTGCACGATCCCCACCACGATCCAGACCCAATTGGTCAGGTGAGAAATATGGGCCACATTCACCAACGGGCTCAGGGTATGGATCAACCGCGTGTACAATTCTCGGCTGCTGCTCATGGGCTTGGCTCCTTTGGCACTTGAACAACCAAATTATGCCAAGTTCCATGAGCAGCAGTCCTATTTCATGAAATCTGTAAGGGAATCAGAGACGTAATCGGGTTTCCCAATCCTTCCTCTTGGCCTTCAAGGTGAAAACCATCACCTGCACGCCCCTGTCATGATGACATGCCTTATACTTACGGCGGTGAGCCGCGGCCTCGGCCTCGTCGGCTATGATGCGCCTTTCACCCACCGGCCTGGTTATTTTCGCTCCCGCCGCCCTGCACCGCGAGGCCTGGCGCGCCTTGCTCTCCGGTCAGCCGGATATTGCCGTCATCGGCGCAATCGCCGACGCCTCTGTCATCGCTCCGCTTCTGTCGGCAGGCCAGCCAACGACCATCTTGATTGACTGCCCCACGCCTCAACCTGACCTGGCCCGTGACCTCCGCCTGTTTGCTCCTGATTGCGGCCTACTCTTTCTGGTCGAGTTTTACGACCTGAACGAGGTAGTCGCGCTTTTACAGGCCGGGGCTGCCGGCTGTATTTCGCGGAATGCCTCGGTGGGCGATCTGGCGCGCGCGATTATTGCCGCCGGACGCGAAGAACTGGTCTTGCCGCCACAGATCGCGACCCAGGCGCTGGTGGCCTTGGCGCGCGGGAAAGTCATGGACCAGGCTCAACTGGAGATGCTGTCTGAGCGCGAAGCCAAAATCGTGCGCCTGCTCGCGCAAGGGTTGACCAACAAAGACATCGCGCAAGCGTTGATTCTGAGCGTCCGCACGGTGGAAGCCCACCTGCGGAATATCTTTGCCAAACTTGGAGTGCACTCGCGCACCGAGGCCGCAGTATGGGCCGTGAAACACGGCTACGGGCCATAGGCGATTCCACTTAAGCCTTAATAGGTGGCCCTGCCGTTTCCAGGCCGGGCTTATGCCAGTATGCTGGGTCCATCCTGAATTGGAGGCAACAGACATGGCAAACCTCACTACCACCCTCGGACAAACGGCCGCTCGCCCTGCCAGACACGAGCGCGAGCGCCGTAGTCTCCGTTTTGATTGGCTCGTGACTCTCCTTGGCTTGTGGATGATTGGTGGCATTCACCTGGACGCCTGGGCGCACCATCACTTCGACGTAGAGACGTTCTTCACGCCGTGGCACGGCGTGCTTTACTCTGGCTTTCTGGCGTTGGCGGCCGTACTGGTCGGGACATTTGCATTCAACCGGCGGAAGGGTCGTGCATGGGGCCAGGCAATGCCGATCGGCTACGGATTATCCTTGCTCGGTGTAGCCGTTTTCATGGCGGGCGGCCTGGGCGATATGCTCTGGCATGTCCTCTTCGGCATTGAAGTGACCATCGAGGTCCTCCTCAGCCCCACCCACCTGATGCTGGCGCTGGGCGGCGCGCTTATCATCACCGGGCCGATCCGCGCCGCATGGGCGCGGGTCGGGGGCGGCTGGAAGTCTCTACTTCCCGCCCTGGTCTCGCTGGGCCTGATGTTGTCGCTCCTCGTGTTCTTCACGTCCTACGCCAACCCATTCTCCAACGCGGCGCATGCGCAGGGTCAGCGCTCAAACTCCGATTACGAATTATTCCTGATGCAGAGCGTCGGCGTGGCCGGTATTCTGGTTCAGGCCGCGCTGATGATGGGCGTGATTCTGCTGGCGGTGCGTCGCTGGGGGCCGCCAGAGGACCGGTTGCCGTTCGGTGGCCTGACGCTGTTGCTCAGCCTCTCTACATTGCTCACCGTCTCTATCCACCAAGACTGGCGGCTTGCGCCCTTCGCCGTGTTGGCTGGTTTAGTCGCCGACGTGTTGCTCCGGTGGTGGCAGCCCACCGCCACACGGCCCAGCACGTTCCGATGGTTTGCCTTTGCCGTGCCCGTGGTGTACTACGCGCTTTACTTTGCGACGCTGGCGTTGACAGGCGGTATCTGGTGGACGATTCACCTTTGGGCCGGGGCCATCGTCGTGGCTGGGGTCGCGGGCTGGCTGTTGAGCTACGCCTTCGTGGCGCCTGCGCAACACACCGAACACGTCTAGAGGCGACGATGCAACACACTCCGGTGGCCGTTCTTGGAACGTTGGCTGAGTTTCATCGCGAGCCAATCCCTTACGACATGGCCGCGCTTGTCCGGTTGGTGACTGACCTGCGCCCCGATTTGTTGTGCCTGGACATCACACCGGACCAGCGGCAGCGCCGCGACTTCAGCGAACTGCCGCCGGAGTATCAGGAGGCCCTTCTGCCATTGGCCTATCAGACTGACATCGTCGTCGTGCCTATTGGAGATCAATACTCGGTTCAAGACGCAAGCGCAACGGGCTGGCGCGGCTGGGTCATAGCCATCCTGCGGCGCGGCTTGGCCTATCTCCAACGCCACGCCCCCGGCCCGGCAGCCATCAACGAGGGCTTCCACCATTTCTTGGCTGACCTCCTCTACGAGGCGATTGGGTGGCTGGCGGGACGCGATACCCGGCGTGCCTGGAAAGCCCATACGAATCAGCTAACCCAGCGAGTGCTGGAGGTCGTCCACCGCGATCCGGGCTGCCGAGTGCTGGTGGCGGTCAATGTGCGATATTGCCATCACATCCGCCACATGTTGAAAAAACAACCTGAAGTGCGACTCATTCGGTACAGTGAACTCTGACTGTCGAATCGGAGACGTACGTGAAGCAGTATCGCTTTGCATCTCACTCACCGCAGGAGCAGCGTCAGCGCTCCAACCTGGGTCACATTGTGGAAGGCTTGCTGTTGGGGGTGGTCGGGGTTTTGGTGGTCCTGGACAGTACCGGCGCGGCCCTCTGGGCTGCGACCGACTGGTCCATCCTGATTCTGGTCGGCGGGGTGCTGCTGCTCATTCTCGTCTAAGCGCGCCGTCCCTTCTCCGACTGGCTCGCCATCTGGCATGACGCTCAGCAGCGGCAGCATACGGTCATGGCCGCCGCCATCGCGGCGGCCGGCGCGGCAGCACTACTGCGCGGGTTTGGTTCGGTCTGGGGCTATGTCTGGCCAGGAGTCGTACTTCTCATCGGCGGCCTGTTTACCATTCACGAGCAGCACGGCACATCCGAAGCGTCGGCCAAGGCTGTCCGGCAACATCGCATCCTCGGGCTCGCTGCTATCATAACCGGATTGTTGCGACCGGGGAATCAAAAACTGTGGCGGCTGACACTGAACTTGTCGATTGAATGAATCGCACAACGTCCTGCGAATGTTGTCCCAATAACCGAACTGGCACCAGCCCAAGTTTTGCGCTACCAGGCCACATCGCGTTGAATCGGATGGGAGCTAGGCGCCATACGCCATTCGGCGCATGCTTGACACGCCAAACAGCCCTGGTTGCCGCCCGCACAGCATGCGACAATGGCCCCAGGTGTTGCACATGCATTCATCATTCAAGGATTTCTAACCGTGCAGACCGACTGCACAACCAACAGCGGCTTCGGCTTACGGATTCACGACCGGAAGGTAATGGACAAGTGCGCGCGCCGGCCCGATTGCAGGCACCTATCTTGTTGGGCCTGACTGCGATCTACGCTGCATGCTTCGCAGTGATCAAGGCCGGGCTGGCCTTCGCGCCCCCGCTGCTGTTCGGCGGGCTGCGAGCGCTTATCGGCGGAGTTGCGCTGCTGGGCCTGATAGTCGTACTCCGCCAGCCGTTGTTGCCGCCGCGCGAGAGTTGGGGCGGTGTGCTGGCCCTGGCGCTCACGGCCACCACGTTGGGGTTCGGTGCCATGTCCCTCAGCCCCGGGCGCACCGGCGCGGGCATCGCTTCGGTGCTGGGCAACACTCAACCGTTGATCGTGGCGGTGCTGGCGGTGGCGTTTTTAGGCGAGCGGATGACGCGCAGCCGGTGGATCACCCTCGCCCTCGGCTTGACCGGCGTCACGTTGATTTCGTGGCAGGCGCTGGCCGGGCCGGACGCGCATGGCCTCTCGGGCGCGGCGTTGGCCCTAACCGCCTCGGCCGGCGCCGCCGTTGGGAGTGTCATCTTCAAGCGCATGCGCGTCACGACCGGTCTGCTGGCGATCACGGCCTGGCAGCTCATCTTGGGCAGCCTGCCGTTACTCGCCGTCTCGGCCCTCGTCGAGCGGCAAGTACCCGTTAGCTGGAATGTCCAATTCGTGGGGCAGTTGTTGTTTCTGGGCTTAGTCGGAACATCCTTCGTCAGCGCCGCGTGGTATTGGCTGGTGCAGCGTGGGGAGTTGAGCCATCTGGCCCTGTTTCTCTTTCTGGTTCCGGTCTTCGGGCTGGGGGTTGCGGCGCTGGTGTTCGGAGAGCGGGTCAGCCTATTGGAAAGCGCCGGTTTGCTCTTGACCGTTGTGGGTATCGCCGTGGCCGCCCGAGCCGGCGCGGAGCATTCCGGCAACCCGGGTGGCGCCGTCAGGTGGCCCCGCCGCGCCTGAACTTCATCTGCAGCCCGGCCGGAAGGTCTGCCTCGGGCGCGGCGAGCAAGCCGGAGAAGCGTCGCTGAAATTCAGCTTAGCATAGGAGGCTATCGATCATGGTCAAAGACCCCGTTTGTGGCATGGAGATTGATCCCAAGACCGCGTTTGCGACCCGCGAACACTCCGGGCGGACGTTCTACTTCTGCTCAAAGAGCTGCGTGGATAAGTTCGACGCCGACCCGCACAAATACGGTCACCCGGCAGAGCACGACGAGCACGGCCATCACGGCCAGCACGCCTAGCCGGCGCGACGCGCGCCCGGATCCGGCCGCTCCGTGAACTGCGTACGACCGCCCCAAAACGGGTTGCCCCCGCTGGTGGTCCCACGCCTGTTCCGTTAATGGAGACCCTGATCCCCATGAATGGCTTTCATCGTTGGCTCTGCCGGTCGGCGGGGTGGCAGAAGAACTTGGAACACACCCTCGTGCCATGGGCGCCGGAGGGTGTTGAGTTGGGCGACGACTTGCTTGAAATTGGTCCCGGGCCGGGACTGACCACCGACATCTTGCGAAAACGGGTTGCGCGCCTGACCGCCGTCGAGATCGACCGGCGCCTCGCCGACGCGCTTAAGAACCGTCTGGCAGACACCAACGTGCAGGTCATCGAAGGCAATGCCACCCAGCTTCCGCTGGACGACCAGATGTTTTCGGCCGCGATCGCGCTGACGATGTTGCATCACGTCCCCTCCGCAGCCCTGCAAGACAAGCTGCTGGAGAACGCCTATCGCGCCCTCCGGCCCGGCGGCATCTTTGTTGGGATTGACAGCACCGCCAGCCTCGGTTTCGCGCTCATTCACATCGGTGACACCATGGTCCCGGTGGACCCGGATACTTTCGGCGACCGGCTGGGAAAAGCAGGCTTCACGAACATCCATGTCGACAAGGCCAGTGGGCGTTTCCGGTTTCGGGCGCAGCGCGGGACAGCGGTTTGAATCCTAGAGTTTGTCGGGCCTGCCAATTGCCGTACGCAAAATAGGGCGATGAGCTGGCCGTCGTAGGCCATTTGGCGCTTCCCGCAAGCGCGGTGGGAGGGTAAAGTTGAGTCCGCCAGTCCGATAGTGCGACTGACCGGAGGATAAGCATGTCTCACGCCCTGACGCTGCCAACCACGAACGCCACCATCCAGCGCGCAGTTTCCCTGCTTGACCGCCTCTTCCCGCCGCCGCGCCCTTTTGGCCTGCGCCTATGGGACGGAACCGAGTTGCGGGCCGCCGGCTACCCTGCCTTCGGCCTGGTGCTCAAGCATCCAGGCGCGTTGCGGCACATGTTCATACCCCCTATCGAGCTCTCGCTGGGCGAAGCCTTCATCTACGGCGACTTCGACATCGAAGGCGACATCTTCTCCGCCTTCCCCGTCATGGATAGCCTTGCCACCCAGGCCTACTCGCCCGGCGACCTCGCCAACCTGGCCCGCGATGTGTTGGCCCTGCCAGATGCTGGCCCGGACCGGCCCGCAAACGCTCGCGGCCGCGCCCGGTTACGCGGCGCTCTGCACTCGCGCGAGCGCGACCGCGCCGCAATCCAGTATCACTACGACGTGGGCAATGACTTCTACTCCTTCTGGCTGGACCGCCACATGCAATACTCGTGCGCCTACTTCCCGACCGGCGCGGAAGACCTTGACACGGCCCAGGAGCGCAAACTGGAGCATATCTGCCGCAAGTTGCGGCTCAAGCCCGGCGAGCGCTTGCTGGACATCGGCTGCGGCTGGGGCGGCCTGGCGCTATACGCGGCGGAAAACTGGGGCGTCCACGTCTTGGGCGTCACGCTCAGCCAGAATCAAATGTCGTACGCCAACACCCATCTTACGGACCGGGTCAGCGTCAAACTTCAAGATTACCGCGACCTCGGCGCGGAGTCCTTCGACAAGATCGTCAGCGTGGGCATGTTCGAGCACGTGGGCCAAAACCATTTACCGGAATACTTTGGGCAAGCTTATCGCCTGCTCAAGCCCGGCGGCCTGTTTCTCAACCACGGTATCTCGCGCCGCGCCCCGGTCCCACCCGCTGCCCGCGGGTCGGATCCACATCGAAATGAGCGGCCAACCAACTGGCAGAAGTTTGTCGAGCGATCAATTTGGGGTTCGGGCGCATTTGTGGAGCGATACGTCTTCCCAGACGGAGAATTGACCCCGGTGAGCCAGGTCAACGCGTTCGCTGAGGCCGCGGGCTTTGAGGTGCGCGACATGGAGAACCTGCGCGAGCATTATGCGCTGACTCTGCGTCACTGGGTCAATCGATTGGCGGCTCGCCAAACCGAGGCCATGCAATGGGTGAACGAGGCCACCTACCGCACCTGGCGGCTCTATATGGCAGCCTCCGCGCACGCGTTCGAGGCCGGCCAGGTCAATGTGAATCAGACTCTGCTGGCGAAGCTGGCGGGTGGACGCGCCAACGTACCCAACAGCCGCGCCGATTTGTACGCATGAAACTCGCGCCGATCGGCATTATTTGCCTCCGCCAAACAGCCTGTCCCATTCTGAGCCGATCAGCGCTTCCCTCAGGCGCGTGGCACGATTATTCTTCCCCATGATGTCTTATTGGGTGTAAGATTACGGGGGGTATTTGTCCCCACCTGCCGTTGGAGGCCAAACGTATGAAAACCACTGTGATCAAACTCGACGATATCGAGTCGGTGCTCTCACCCACCGGGGTCGAGAAGAAAATGTGCCGGCATCCCGGCATCCACAAGGTTGAGACCAACTTCATGACCGGCACGGCCACCGTCTTTCACGACGACACGGTGACGTTGGCCGAAATCAAGCAATGTGTGGCTGATTGCGGCTATCACTGCGCGGGCGAAGCCCTGCCCGAGCACCTCGCCCAACGCGGCGACCCACCCGCGGCCATGGCGCACTCCGGCCACGAAGGGCATGACATGCAGGCGGCCGTGGCGGCGCATGCTGGTCACAGCATGCCGGCGCCGCCCGTCGCCAGGCCAGATGAGCACGCTGGTCACGCCGCGCCGGCTGCAGCGCCGGGGGCACATGCGGGACACACCACACCGGCACCGGCGTCCGGTGCAACCGTGCCAGCCGCCCAACCCGCGGCGACGGCCGAGGCGCACGCCGGGCACGATCGGGCCGCCATGGGCGCCGAGTCTGGCGAAATGCAAGCCATGGCCCACGAAATGGGCCACGGCGGGGGCATGAACATGCAAGGGATGGTGCGCGATATGCGCAACCGCTTCCTGGTCTGCTTCGTGCTGGCCATCCCGATCTTCCTGTACTCGCCGCTCTTCACGCAGTACTTCAAAATCCAACTGCCCACGCCATTTGGTTTGTCCAATGAGGTGCTCTCGTTCCTGTTGACGACGCCGGCCGTGCTGTATGGCGGCTGGGTGTTCTACGTCGGCGCGTGGCGCGGGTTGAGAAATCGCACCCTCAACATGGCAGTGTTGGTGACCCTGTCCGTTCTGGCCGGCTATCTCTTCAGCGTAGCGGCTACCTTCTTGTTCAAGGGGGAAGTGTTCTACGAAGCGGCGGCGCTACTTTTGACCTTCGTGCTCTTCGGCCACTGGATGGAGATGCGCGCCCGCTCCGGCGCGTCGCAGGCCATCCAGGCCCTGATGAACCTGACGCCGCCCAAGGCCACCGTCGTCCGGGATGGACAGACGGTTGAAGTCCCGACCGCGGAGGTGGTGCTGGACGACGTCGTGCTCATCCGCCCCGGCGACAAGATCCCGGTGGACGGCGTGATCGTCGAGGGCGAGTCGAACGTGGACGAGTCCATGATCACGGGCGAGAGCCTGCCGGTCAAAAAGGGAGCCGGATCGACCGTGATCGGCGCCACCATCAACAAGACCGGCGCTTTCAAGTTCCGGGCCACCAAGGTCGGTGCGGACACGGCGCTGGCGCAAATCGTCAAACTGGTGCAGATGGCGCAGAACTCAAAGGCGCCCTCGCAGAGGTTGGCCGACCAGGCGGCGCAATGGCTGGTCGCCGCCGCGGTGCTCTTCGGCCTGGCCACGTTCTTCGGCTGGTATTTCCTGGGTGGCTCGTCCATCCCGACCGGGATGGACAAAGCGGTGTGGGCGCTGACGTTGTCCATCACGGTCGTCGTCATCGCCTGCCCGGATGCGCTCGGCCTGGCAACGCCAACCGCCGTGATGGTTGCCACCGGACTTGGCGCGCAGAACGGCATCCTGTACAAGAACGCGACCGCGCTCGAGCAGGCGGCCAAGCTGCAGGCGATCATCTTCGATAAAACCGGCACGCTGACGGAAGGCAAACCGCGGGTGGTGGAAATCGCGGCGGCCGGCAATCCGCTGACCGAGAGCGAGCTGTTGCGATTGGTGGCGTCGGCCGAGCAGTCATCCGAACACCCTCTGGCCCAAGCAATTGTCGACAAGGCCAAAGAGCAGAAACTGGCTTTGGAGGCGGTCACTGGTTTTGACGCCATTCCGGGTCACGGCTTGAAGGCGACGGTGACCGGCAAGACTCTGCTGGTGGGCAATCGCAAACTGATGGCGGACAACAATCTCGCGCTCGATGGGCAGGGCGAGCGGGCAGCCTCGCTGGAAGGCGCGGGGCGCACGGTCATCTATGCCGCCGTGGATGGCAAATTCGCTGGCCTCATCGCCATCGCCGACGCGGTACGCCCGAATGCGAAGGAGGCCGTCGAGACGTTGACCAGCATGGGCGTGCAGGTCGCCATGCTGACCGGCGACAATCGCGCCACGGCTGAACGCGTCGCCGGAGAACTGGGGATCAAGACGATCTTTGCCGAGGTCTTGCCCGGTCAAAAGGCTGACAAGGTGAAGGAACTCCAATCCGGGGGCAAGTTGGTCGCGATGGTGGGTGACGGCATAAACGACGCGCCCGCCCTGGCGCAGGCCGACGTGGGCATCGCCATCGGTGCCGGCACGGACGTGGCGATGGAGGCGGCCGACGTGGTGCTGATGAAATCCGACCCATTCGACGTCATCGGCGCCATCACCCTCAGCCGGGCCACCTTGCAGAAGATGCACCAAAACTTGTGGTGGGCCGCCGGGTACAACACCATCGCCTTCCCCATCGCCGCCGGGTTGTTTTATCCGGCTTTCGGGTTGATCTTGCGCCCGGAGATTGCCGCCCTTTCCATGTCGGGGTCGTCTCTGCTCGTGGCGATCAATGCTCTATTGCTGAAAAACACGAAGCTCCAAGGGATTAAACCCAGGTCACCGTGAGCTTTACCGAATCTTCATCTGGGCAACATCCGCACTTCACGCCTCTCGGCTAGGCTGATCTCAAGTCAAGCCGAGAGGAGCACGTCCATGTCCAACAAGACCAAGATAATCGTCATTGGATCGCTGGCTTTCGTCGCCGCGCTGGCGCTGAGTGCCTGCGGGGTTGTGCAGTTTGCCGCCAATCACCGGCCGACCGCCGCGCCGGGTTACAATTATGGGCCTGGCATGATGAATGGCAGCGGAATGATGGGCGGTTACAACTACAACCCGTCGGGGCCGACGGCCGTGCCGACGCCCCTTGGCGCGACGCCAGCACCAGTAGATGAGGAGCTTCAAATCACGGCCGCCAACCTGCGATTCACCCCGGCGCAAGTCACCGTCAAGCCCGGCGAGACCGTGCGCTTCGTGGTGACGAACCGCGATCCGTTCCTGCACAACTTCGTCAGCCAGGCGGCGGGCATCCCCTTCCTGAACCTGCCCGGCAACACCACGCAAACCGTCACCTGGACAGCGCCAACGACACCCGGCACGTACACCGCCGTTTGCACCCTGCATCCGGGAATGAGTCTGACGGTTTCAGTCAAAAACTAACCTGCTTCAAGCGCGTTCACCGTCATCCGATCACACGACAACCTGCTTTTGAGCAGGTTGTCGTGTTTCCGAGGCATGCGCCATTCTGCCCGTGCCCGAATGCGCCGTTTGGCTCTTGAAACCTGCGCCCAGAAGGTCTAGCCTCAGGAGGGTCAGAAAGAGCTTGATAGCAGGTTTGGCCTGTGTTGTTCATATGAAAGGAGTCGACTATGGTCACAAAAGAGTCGGCCGATGGCAGGGTCCGCGTGACTTTTACTATGCCGGCCATAGAGGGCTGTGAGTGCCTGTATCTGGTGGGTGATTTCAACGTCTGGAACGAGTCCGCGCACCCGATGCAGCGCAACGAAGAGGGCGCCTGGGTGTTGGCGCTGGAACTAGAGCCGGGCCGTGAGTATCAGTTCCGCTATCGCACCGATACTGGCGTCTGGCACAACGATCCAGCCGCCGACGCCTACGCCCCGAACCCGCACGGCTCCAACAATTCGATTGTGAGGACGTGAACTCCGCAAGTATTTGGATCGCGGCGATCTTGATTGAAAGGAGAGAATCCCATGAAGACCTTACGTTTCTGGAGCATTGCTTGGACCCTGGCAACCTTTGCCGCCGTTGTATTCACGCTCGACATGCTGCTGGGCGCGCTGTTCCCGAACTGGTGGGTGATGCAGAAGGCGTACGAGCTGCTGCTGCCGGGCTTCACTTTCATCAGTTGGGGGACGTTCATCCTTGGCCTGGTGGAGAGTTTCATCGGCGGTTTCCTGACCGCCGGGCTATTCGTCCCGATCTTCAACTTTTTCGCCAGCCGTGAGGAGACCAAAACCGCGCCGCTGATGACGCCGGCGGGGCAGCATCGCTAAGCGGTCACCGACAAACGCATAACGTCCCAATGCGGGGCCCGGCGCGCGCCGGGCCTCCGCTCGAAACTGTTACGGGACTTTGGCCCGCCCTTTTCCTTTTCGGCCTCATCTTCTGGGGCATCTGGCAAATCTTCCAGGGCGACTGGGCCGACGGCCTGTGGATCGCCTTCGTCGGCTGGTTCATCGAGCAGGCCGCGACACAGAGCGTGGCGCGCGTGGCCCTGAAAGACACGCTGGCCGGCCACGCGGCGCGCGAAGCGATGATGAGCGATTGCCCGCACGTGCCGCCCGCGATGACGATCCAGAAATTGGTGGATGACGTGGTGCTGTCCAGTGGGCGGCGCTGCTTCCCGGTCATCGGCGGCGCGCGGGTCACCGGCCTGACTACGCTCAACGAAGTCCGCGCGGTGCCCCAGGACCGCTGGGCGACCACCACGGTGGGAACCGCGATGATACCGCTCAAGGAGCTGAAAGCGGTATCCCCGGACACCGGGCTGTCCGACGTGTTCGAGCAACTCACGCAGGCCGACGTTAATCAACTGCCCGTGATGGAAAATGGCCAGCTGGTCGGCATGATCGCCCGCGACAACATCCTGGCTTTTCTGCAGACCCGCGCCCCGTTGGGAGTGTGACCCGCCATGCCCGTTACCCTGACGAAACTCAACTGCCCCAACTGCGGGGCGCCGCTGGACTGGGACGGCGCGTACGGTAGGCCCATCACCTGCCCTTACTGCGGCTCGACGTTTATGCCCGGCCCAACCGCGGTGGACGACGTCTGGCTGTTCACCGACCCGGTGGCCCGCGCGCGCTTTGAATTCGACGGCACGCTCGACAAGCTTGAGCACGACATCCGCTACGAGGTGCTGCGCGGCGGGACGTGGAGCGAACGTGACCGCGAATGCAAGCACGAGCTTGACCAGTTGGAACGACAGGGCGCCATCCGCAAGTTGGCTTCCTTCTGGGCGCTTTCCCCCTTCCCGCCCGTCTATCGCGCGCGGCAGGACGGCGAATTGACCCTCGGCGGCAAACGCTTCCCCTTTCGCAAAGGGCAGGAGTTGGTCTGGGCCTGCCCAATGACGCGTGACCGCTTCGAACTCGACGACCCCATCCTCATCGGCGACTTCGCCTCTGAGCGCGTGCAGCGCACCTGTGGGGAGATGGCTGACGCGATGATGGGCAGAATGAAAAACATGGAGACCTGACCAATGTCTGATTTACTGAAAGCCCTATTTGGCAATCCGCAGTCCGGTTCCCGCGCCGATACAAGCGGCGACGGCCTGGACCCTGACCCGAACGACGTTTGGGCGTTTACCGACCCGGACGCGCGCGACGAATACGCCCGCCGCGGCGAGTTGCCACGCCTCGAACACGACATCCGCTTCGAGGTCATGCGTGGCGGCCCGTGGCAACCCGAGGAGCTTGAGTACAAGTCCGAAATCCGCCACCTGCTGCGCGAAGGCCTTATCGCCGACAAGGGCACGTACTGGTACCGCAGCCCGCACCCCACGGTTTACCGCGCGCAACGCGACGGCGCATTTTCTGTGGCAGGCAAGATCTACCATTTCCGAACAGGCGACGACGTGGTGTTTCAATGCCGCATGGAGCGCGATGCCGCCAGGGATGACGCCGGCCCGGTGTTGATCGCTCATCTGCAATCCGGGATAGAACCCACGCTGTGTGGCGGGATGTCGGGGGCGATGAAGGGCATGGGCCGGTAAGCGCCTGGCGCGCCGCAAGGGTCGGCACATGAGCATTCAATAAGACCCGGCCGGCGTACGCCATTTGGCGCTTGCGTGGCCCGCCTGAGTTGCAGTAAGTTGATGGTGTCGCTTGGCAATGCTAGGTTAGGCAAACCTCGGCGGAATCTCGCGCTTTGGGGTTGGTTGGCACTCAGGATTCCGCATGCCCTGCCCGGCTTGGCCTCCGCATTTGACTGAGGAATTGTGGTTGTGCGCGTTGGCGAGTGGCTCGTTGTCACAAAGACAAAGCACTGTCCAGCTAACCTAACATTGCCACGCCAGTGATAGACGTAAGTCAGATCGTGGTGGTGCATCAAAAGGTAGAGACATGGCAATCCCTCTTCCCCCATCGGCGATGGTTCAACCGACTCGCGGGCCGCGTCCCTCCTATCGACCGGGTGACCTCGTGACAACGGTTACAGGCTACCCGGTGCTCTATGAGGTGCTCAGACTTGAGTGCGATGGCTTGCTGCGGGTCCGTGGTATGAACTGGGCGCAGGGTTACAGTGCGGTGGTCGGGGCGCAAGAAGTCCGGCCGGTCACTCACATTCTCTCGCATTAGCGTCTTGTCCGTCGCTGTCGCTAGAACGGCGCCCGCGCTCCCGATCATTTTGGGCGTGGGTGCAAGCCAGCAACAATGAAAAGCTGCCCAGCCTTGTTTTGCATCAAACAGATGGCGTAGCACCTTACTGGGCGCCCCCCCAAGGGTCTTATCGTCCAGGTGCATTCCCACACCCGCTTGGGCGGGTGGTTATCGCGGCCATCCAGGTCGCCGTCCCTTAGCCCGAACGCATCGCGAATGGCCGCGCGCTGCAAACGATGGAATGCCTGCGCCAGGTTTTCGGGTGTGTGGGGCCGGCGCTTCTCCAGCCACCACTGCACTAGCGCGATCCGTGCCCCCGCCACGCGAAGCGGTTCGACGGCACGTCAAGCGCTATGGTGCTGTCGGTCCCGGCAAAGACGGCGCGCAAGTTGGCTTCGATGGCCTGAGCGCTCGAGTCGCGGATGCGCCGCAGGATCAACGGTCCATCCCTGCCCTGGAAGATGGGATTTAGCCGCGTCCGCCTCGGCCAGATGCCGATAGGCCAATGCCTTGGTCGGCCGCGGCTCAGGCGACAACAGTTCTTCTCGCGACAGGGGATGGGAGTAGAGCGGCCCGGATTGGAACTCGCTGACGATGGATTCGTGGCAGCTCATGAACAAGTCGTCTTTGCTGCGGTAGTGCAGATAGAAGCTGGTGCGGCCGGCGTTGGCTCGGTCTGCGATATCCTGAATGGTAATCGCTTCATAGCCCCGTTCGCGGGTCAACTCGATCAGCGCCTTTTGCAGCAATTCGCGCGTACGCTCTACGCGACGGTCAGTCTTCGCCATTTTGCCTCCGCCTCAGTCGCGCAATTGGCCTCTCCGCGGCCAGCCCAAGCGCCGCGGCTAAAGTTTCTGAACAGATCGCTCATACTGTTCACAAATGAACAAATCCCACGCTTTGATTATTGAAGTTTACTCGCAAGACGCATAGTCTGTCCATCGTGGATCTCAAATTAGGCAAACAGAAACAAGCAGGGAAATATGGCTGCCAGGCCCAGGCTGCACAACGATCCCAAAACCAGGAGCGACCCGACGACCACTCGAGACAGCTTCGATCAAACGGCTATTGAACGCCTGTATCAAAAATGGGCCAAAGTCTACGACTGGCTGACCCCGATTTATCTGCTTGGCAATGAGAGCCGCCTTCGCAGGCGAACGATCGATTGCCTTCACTTGCAACCAGGTCAAACGGTTTTGGACCTCGCCTGCGGAACGGGGCGGAATTTCCCATTGATCCTCGAGAAACTTGGCCCGGCGGGAAGGCTGGTCGGGGTGGATTACACCTTTGCCATGCTGGCCCGGGCCCGACAACGGGTTGAACGCGAAACATGGGAAAATGTAGAACTGATCCAGGCTGATGCCGCGCGTATTGACCTCCAACGCAGGTTTGACGCTGCCTTGTGCACCCTGGCGATCGGCGTCATCCCCGATTATCGTAGTGCTTTGGATCGTATGCTGGCGCACGTCAATCCGGGCGGACGGCTGGCCATCAGCGACGGCAAGCGCAGTTCTCTCTGGTATGGTCGTCCCTTTAACTGGTGGGCCGATTTAGCGGGGCATGGTGCCGGCGAAGTGATGTCGCGACAGCCATGGGAATCATTACGAGGGATGGTCGACAATTTTCAATACGAGGAGTGGTTTTGGGGATTCTTCTACGTAGCCGGAGGTAACACCCAAAACGGCTGATATGAGCAACACATTTCCGGAATTATGTTCGGAGGAACAATTATGTCACAAACATCTGCAAAACCTGACCGCGGAACGCCTCCCAGCACGCCACGTTGGGTGAAGGTGTTCGGGATCATCGCCATTGTTCTGGTGGTGGGGTTTGCCATTTTGCACCTCACCGGCAACAGCCCCTTTGGCGACCACATGGCGTCCATTCAACATTGGCTGCAACAGCTATGGCACTGACACCCGGCCTCCGGCAAGGCGCTCCCGCGTAAGAAGCGGTTCAACTCGAAATGTGTTCAGCCGCGCTCATTGGTCAATCCGGTGGGCCCATTTTCGATGATCAAATGGGCTCGTTTTCAGGATGTCCCGCAATTAACGTGAATCGCGGTTGATCGCGATCGCCGACAACTAACGCGGGGTACTGATCAGACGCGATTCAATACGCGCTGGCGCAGCAGGTTGAACCCTGCTTTTCCGTACATCTGCCGCTTGAGCGTTTTGAGCCGATTGATGTGGCCCTCGGTCGGGCCGGCGCTCCAGGGCAGCGACAAGCCCGCGGCAACGGCCTCGTAGTCACGCTGCAGGCCCCGTGCGAAGTAGCGCAACTCGCGAATGCCGCAAGTGTGGGCCACTTGGAGCCAGTCGTCGAGGTGATCTCGTTGGCGTTCGCGAACCATCTGAGCGAACTCGTGCACCAACCGGCTGGCGGTGGCGACCTGCGGCGAGGCCCGTTCCAACCGCGCCACCATGTCGCTCTGGTCCTGATCGAGTTGCTCGGGTGGCTTCAGAAGGAGGAAGGCCGCTCGCCGTGCCGAGATCGGCCGCGCCGGGGGTGGCGGTGCCAAGGGATGCGGCCATTGGCCTCGCGGCGCGTGCTGCGGTCGCGACGGTAAGAGCCGGCGTTGTTGAGCCACCCACATCGAGATCAAGGGCCGTGAACCCGCGTAGCCCTGGCCACGAATCTCTCGCCACAGTTGCACACCGTTGTGGCAGCCCGCCTGCCAACGCTCTGCTAAATAGGGAACGAACGGGTCCAAGATGCTGGGGGCTTTCCGCCGCCGGGCGATTTCGGGAAACGTCGTCGCGTTCAGGTAGCGCCTAACCGTCCCCTTGCCGATCTGCAATTGTTGGGCAATGGCTCGATGGCTCAGGCCTTGCGCGTGCAGTCGCCGAACCGTTTCGAAACGCTCAAACCGCCGGGTACGGCGGGCTTGCTGGATTTGCTCGGGCCGTGTGGGGGGTCGAACTGGGGCCGACTGCTCGACCGAAGAAGCCCGTTCTGACCGTGTTTTCGACTTGGAATCAGCCTCCGGAGCCGACTGGCGAATGGTCGGCCTGGTGACAATGGGTGACGCCGGCGTGCGCACGTCTGTGGGCAGACGGTCAAATAGACGCTCGAGCGCTTCCACCAGATTGTGCAGGAGATGCCAGCGGTCGGCCACTTGCACCGCGTTGGGTGCGCCGCGCCGGGCGCCATCCGCATAAGCGCCCGCGCGGTCGCGGCTGATGATCTCGACACTTGGGTGTGCTTTGAGCCACACGGCCAGCGCTTCGGCGGTGCGGTCGGGCAACAGATCGATCGGCTGGCTCCGCTCCAGATCCACTAACAGCGTGCCGTAGCGTTGGCCGCGACGCCAAGCCCAATCATCCACCCCCAAGACACGAACCGGCGCCGCTACAGGTTCGGGCGTGCGGCGGATCAAGCGTAGTAACGTATCTGGACTCGTAGCCATGCCCAGACGGTGGGATAAGCGCGCACCGGGCTCACCGCCCAAGGCCAGACCAATACCTTGCTGGGCAGTGATCAGGCGCCGGGTCCGGCGCGACCAGACCGCGACCACCTGCGGCAAGCGCTCAGCGAAGGTGGCCTTCGGGCAGTTGGAGGTATCGCAGAAAAAGCGCCGGGCCTTGAGGGTCCATTGCACCGGGATCCCGGCGCACGGCACATCGGCGATTCGGCGGCGGTAGCGGCTGTGAACGCGTCTGGACATCTGACCACAGACCGGGCAGAGGGCCTCGGCTTGAAACGTGACGACGGTCAGGCGGATGACTTTGGCCGAGAGATAAAATGCTTCCAGGGACAGTTGCGATGGGCCAAGCAGGAGTATGTCGTTGAGCAATTTCGGAGAATTCTAGCGACCCGCCCAGCAGGTCGAAGGCAATACTCCCTTTTACCATCCCTTGGTCTGATTCACGTTAATTGCGGGACATCCTGTTTCATATTGACACGGACAGGCGCGGTCGCCAGCTTCCTGGCCCTGTCTATCGCCGGTCTGACCAGCGCGGACGCTCAGCTTGTGCGCGGCGCCTACCTCGCGATGGACGTGATTGCGCGCCTGGTCATCCTCCCGTTGAGCCTGGCGCCACTGCTGCTGACCGGGCCTCTCCTTTCGTTGGGCACCCCCTGGGGCTTGTTCCGCCACTACTGGATCCTGGCGAAATTGCTGATCAACACACTTTCCACTCTTGTCTTGCTCGTGCATCTGCAGCCCATTAGCTACCTGTCGCGCATCGCGGCGGAAAGGGCACTATCCAGCGCGGATCGCGGCCTGCAGATCCAAATGGTCGTCGCCTCCGGCGCCGCTTTGCTCGCTTTGCTCGTGGCTACGGCGCTGGCGGTGTACAAGCCGCGGGGCATGACTGCCTACGGGTGGCGTAAGCAGCACGAGCAGCGGGCCGTGTCGCCGGCCGAAGATGTCGCGGCTTAGGTCATCCGTCTGCCAGGCGCTGCCCGTGGCCAGTGTTCATCACTGTCACGGCGCTTGCGCCGCTCGGTCTGCTATTCACGGGCGCTAAGATGAGCGGCATTGTGCGCTCTCCGGATGAGCGGCGTTTTGCCGGCCGAAGTCTTGGGGATGACCGGTGCGACCTGGACCTTGATATAGGGGACGCGCACCCCCTGCTCGGCCAGTGACTGGTTCAGCTGGCTCACCAGGCTCCCGCTGGCAAAGCCCTGACGTGGGGCGCTCACCCAAACCGTTAGGCCATCATCCTCTTCTTGCGCCACCTGCCAAGTTGTGATGGGAAGGATATCCATGACGCGGTTGAAGACCAGCGGCTCTACATCCGTTCGGCCGCCCGCCAGCGCGGGCAGGCGCAGCGCGTCTTCGACCCGCCCCTGAATGCCGTCGATCATGCCGAAGAGGTGGCCGCTGGGACAGGTGCCGCTCGCCAGGCGAATGCTGTCGTTGAGTTCGTAACGGATCAGCGGCTGCGTTCGGCTGAAGAGCGTCGTGATCAGCACGTGCGCGCCATAGGCGCTCGGTGGTACCGGTTGGTAGGCTTCGTCCACGACCTCGGCGATCACCAGGTCCTCAAACAGGTGCATCCGCCGGCACTCCTGGCGCTCGGCGGCGATGTCAGCGGTTTCGGTGGCCCCGTACTGGTTGAACGGTTCATCGCCCCAGGCGGTCTTTTCCCGCCGCCGCGTCTCGTCCGTCAACACCTCGGAACTGGTGAAGGTCTTGGCCGGATGGATATGAAGTCGTCCGCCGATTTGCTCCTCAGCCAGGATGCGGGCCATGGAAGCATAGCCAATCAGGATGTCCGGCTGCCAATCGTTGAGGCGCTGCACGATGTTGGCTAACGAATCACTAGCCTGCAGGCGGATCGAGGGCGTCCACCAGGTTTGCGCGGTCGCCGCCACCTGCGATGATAAATGCCAGGGGCTGACTGCGACCGTCGCCATTTTTCGGCGGTGCGACAGGTTAATTCTTGCACCAGACCACTCCTGCCCACGAGCAAACGAGGCCATGATCGTCAGCCACTCGGGCTCGTTGAACAGGAAGAAGCCCGGTTGCCCACTGCTACCCGAAGTGGCGGTGACGCGATAGCGATCGAGGAAAAGTCGGCCGTCCAAGCGCTCGCCGGCAAAGGCCCGCACGGCTTCCAGGTGAATGGCACGGTCGGTCACCAGGTCGTCAAAGTGCTCCATGAGCGTCGCCTTCGTCAGCACCGGCAGCTCAGATAGTGGCCGCTCGAACAAACCTTGATGGAAGCGCTGATAAAAAGGCGAGCGGGCATACGCGAAGTCGCGCAGGCGGCGCAGGGAATGGGCCTGATGCGCCTCCAATTGCCGGCGCGTCCAGTGCTCGTGTTGGCGCAACTCCCCCACGTGGTTTATTACTTTGAGCATAAGTTGCAGGTCCATGATTGACCTCCAGACGATAGATTAGTGTGAAGGAACCGTTTCAATGCGATACAGCCCCAAGGCGATGGCCCACAGGATGGCGAAGGCCAGGAGGAGCCATTTGAAGTCTGAGCCAATGATCAAGTTGACTACCGCCATCCACCCAATGGAGGCCAATCCGGCCACGGCCACTACGACAGCGGCCCCTTTCGCCCTGGAACGAAAAACGGTGAGGGCCGCGTACACGGTCAGCAAGCCGGCGGCAAACATGTAGCCGCCCAACACCCAGAACACGCGGTGCAGCCAGGTCAGCAATCCTGGCAAAGTTGCCTGCAGCTGAGAGAGCGAAATGCCCATGTAGCGTAGATCTTCTGGCAACAAGGGCGGGCGCAGGAAGACAAAGTACAACCCCAGCCCCATCAGGATGGCGCCGCTGAGCGCCAGAACTGTTGATGAGTAAGGTCGAAGTTTCATACCGGGTCTCCTATCAATTTCGTGCCGCAGCTTTCTTCGGCGCCAGCAGCGCGTGAGCGCGAGCCGGTTGCCTGCGGGCGTAGTTGACGGATGGCACCCAGGGTAGTCAGAAGCGTGGGGATGTCCATAGTCGCTAGTCCACCATTTCCCAAATGAAGTCGCACTGGCTGGCCCCATCCGCAATCCGCCGATTGGCGCCGCCTCGATGAAACACCATCTGGTCCGGCAGGTACGAGTTGAAGACTGCGTTGTCGATCTGGCAGACGATGGGTGTAATCTCGGGCGCACCCACCGAAACAGCCAGTTCATGGTACAGACAGCGCGTGATTCTGATCTGAAAGCGGCGGTTGGTGCGTTCCACGACTTCCAGCGTATTCCATTTCGTCGTGCCGGTCTTGTTGATCTCCAGCTCCTGCTCAGCGAACGTCTGAAAGCTTCGACCCTTGGCCACCGTATCAAACAGGAAATTCTGTTTGGCCACACCGGCGGTCAGGAGCGCCACCCGCATAATTTCTAGCGCCTTTTCTTGGCCAATTCTCTTCTTCAGGTTCAGATATACCCAAAGCGGTAGGCCGGCCAGTTCAACCAAATCTGCGGGAAATCGCTTGTCTATGCGTTTCTTGAATCGGCCCAGCGTCAGCCGGCAACGGATGATAAATAAACTGGGAAAGCGAAGCTCGTTCCCTAGCAAATTGACCAGGATGGGCGTGCTGATTGTCTTGAGATCTAGTTCGCTGGACATAGGAACCTCTTATTGTGGTGGCCGGGAGCAAACACTCGAAAAGCGCTGGCTAAACCGGCAATCAACCTTTACTTGACCCTATTCAGCCTAGACCCCCTGGAGCCAGGTTTCAAGCGCCGAATAGCGCTTTCGGGCACAGGCAGAATGGCGCGTACATCACAAAGGTGACAACCTGTCCGACAGCAGGTTGTCACCCTTTTTCAGCGCTTCCAGGGGGTTTTTGGGGGTTACATGTCATCTAGCCAATCGACCATCGTCCTGAGCGCCAAACCATAGTTGCCCACCTGGCAATGATTCTGCGCGCTCTCGCTCTTTGTGAATAGCCGGGCCGTGATGGAGCGTGCTTTTGTCAGCGTCCTGATTTGCTGCTGGAATTGCTCCGAGGGCACATAATGGTCCTGGCTACCCGCCAGCAGCAGGACATCCTGCTCGATCAGTGGCGACACGTCGGCCGTACTGTACCGCCGGATGGCCTGCAAGTATTCATACGGCGACGACGTTCCAGTCACATGCATGCCCTGCGCAAGGCCCCACTCCAGGATCGGACTCTGCTTCATCGCTATTCCAGCCATGACGTTGACAACCGGGGCCGCCCGCATACGAAGTTGGGTGCTGAGCAGACCGCGTGTCAGTGGGGTAACCTGGCCGAGGTTGGCGCTAAAAAAGTCAGTCAAAACGTCGTAGGCGATCACACGCACCACGCGCGGCTCGAAGGCCGCGGTCCGCAAAACGAGGCAGCCTCCCAGCGATAATCCCACCAGCGTCACCCGATCAAGGTGGAAGTAATCCAAAACGGCTTTCACCGGCTTGTGCCAATCGGGCGTCATCGGCAGGCCGGCCTCGTTGAGAGCGCCACCCTGACCTGGCCCCTCGAATGCTATGACGTCGTAGCCCGCATCACGCAGATAGATGAGGGCGGGCATCGCCTCTTCAATGTAACTGTCGAACCCACCGAAGAAGACGATGGCGCCTTTGGATTGGTCCGGTACGAAGTGGTAGGCCGGCAAGAAGCCTTCCACCCGCCCATCAGCATAGGCGATTGTGTGGCGGTCTGTCGCTTGCAGGCTGTACGTTTCTCGGATTGCGCTCAGAAACTTCTCGCGGGCGACGATCCGGTCGGCGTCGTCCGGCCGCATGAAGAACTCTGCCGAGCGATAATAGAACCCGGCTCGCAGAACGTGCCCATGCAATGAGGCGCTCTCGGCCAGCGCCAGAAATTCTCGCTTCCAATCGGCATAACTCGTGATGCGGGGAGCTGCGCTACGCATCTCATCCAACATCCCCGGTTCGCCCACCCAGCCGTACCAGCGGTTCATCTGGAAATTCAAACTCGTGTCCGGGTGCAGCTGGTAATAACCGATCGGAAAAGTCATAGCAGTCATGCTTTTATCCCGTCACTCAGGGTCCGCCGGCCACAAGCGGAAGTCGCAGCGGCTGTCGCCGGCGGCAAGCGTCTGGGTTCTTCGCGCCATTCGGATTTGCCCTACGTCGCCCAGGGCATAGTCGAGGGTGCACCAGCTGCCCACGGCGACGTCGCCCGCTCCTTGGGCGCGGAAATATTCGGCCACCGGGCAGCGCACCATATCGAAACCCACGCCCTTCTCGGTGGGCACGTAGCGCGCGACATAACCAGGGTAAGTAAAACGAAAGGCTATCGGCCAGGTGCCGTCCGGGCGAGGCCGTTTGGCAAGAAGACCGCGTTGGGGAAACAGGGGAGCCACGAATCGCCCCAGGGATCCCCAATATTGGTAAATCTGCCAACAGGTATCCCCGAGCAATTCAATGGCATAACCGCGCTCAATCCCGGCGTCGGTGAGGCTACGGTGCATCGCGAGCGTCAAGGCGGCCAGCCGGACATTCAACCGGCTGCCCACCGTCAGTTCCTTCGACACGTCCGGCGCGAGCCCGTCAAAAGCGCGCCAGGTTTCAGCGAGATACCGCCTCACGTCTTGTTGGGTGAAA
>Ga0070730_10000621_pt1 | contig 39109 bp, 28 predicted proteins | sample Coa_R1_3_FD_66447 | JGI IMG/M metagenome (GOLD analysis project Ga0070730, IMG submission 66447) | Surface soil microbial communities from Centralia Pennsylvania, which are recovering from an underground coalmine fire - Coalmine... | ecosystem: Environmental > Terrestrial > Soil > Unclassified ...
CCCGTCACCAAGGTCACGATCGTCCCACGTGGTCAGGCGCTGGGCGTGACCCAGTATACTCCGCTGGATGATCGCTACAACTATACGCAGGATTACCTGGAGGCTCAGTTGGTGACTGCTCTTGGTGGACGAGCTGCGGAAGAGGTCGCGATCGGACATATCACGACCGGAGCTGAAAATGACCTGCAACGCGTTACTGCAATTGCGCGCCAGATGGTCACACGTTGGGGGATGAGCGAGCGGCTGGGTACCATCTCGTACGCCGAACAGGAAGACCAGTTCGCGGGTACCGTCCTGGCTAAAAGCTCGCGGGAATATAGTGAACGCACGGCCAGCGTGATCGATGAAGAGGTCAATCGTATTGTGAAATGGGCTTATAATCGGGCCGTCACCTTGCTGAGCGAGCATCGTGAGACGCTGGATCGCATCGCCAAAGCGTTGCGCCTCTACGAAACCGTTGACGCTAAACAACTACGCGATATCATGATTGAAACGGGCGCGATAGAGGCCGCTCCCGCCTCATACCGCTAACATCTCCCTCCTACGCGAGGTGGGTACAGAAGAAAGAGCCGCGCTCTCAATAACGAGAGCGCGGCTTTCCATTTGAGAAGGGACGGTTTTTTTCAAGTTGCCAGTCAAGGCTTAGAGATGCGACAAGAAGTCAAACACAAGCTGATTAAACTCCTCAGGCCGCTCCATAGTGAGCATATGGGCAACGCCTGGAAAGATGATGGAGCGCGCCTGGGGAATGGCTGATGCCAACTCCTCCACTGTACTCATCTTGTCCGGTAGATCATAATCGCCGACGATCAGCAAGATAGGCACACGAATCTCGTCCAGTCGTGTGTTCGCAGGCGGCGTCAACGCAATTTCCTGTGCTCCTTCAGGCATAGGAACCGTGAAGGCATGCAGTTGCATCTCGCGTACCCGCTTGCGCACAACGGGATCGACCTGCTCGGGTGTGCGCTTCGGCCCATCTACCCACAGGCGCAGATTTAGCTCGGTCGCAGCCTCAAGATCACCCTGTTCCAGCAGCGCATCTTCTTCAGCGAAAAACTTTTGCACCTCAGCTATCGTGGGACGACCTCCCACGCTGGGTGCGACCAGCACAAGCGAGGCGACCAGATCGAGATGAGTAAGGGCAAAATCAAGCGCAACCTTGCCGCCAAACGAGATGCCGATAATATGCGCTTTCGCGATCCCAAAGTGGTCCAACAGAGCGGCAGGGTCCTCGTGATGAGCAAATGGGCCGTCCGGCAACGCAGATTTCCCAAAGCCGCGCAAATCGTAACGTATAACGCGATAATGTTGGGCAAGAAAGGCAAACTGCTCATCCCACATGCGGCTATCCGCGACTCCGGCGTGGATAAGTAGGACAGGTTGGCCCTGTCCGGCGATTTCATAATAAAGGGGTGCCCCCTGCGTATGCAGGAAGCCTGTTTCTATTTGTGGCACAAACATCTCCTGATTTGTGTATGAAGACAAATGGAGGCGTACTCACACTATAGGGGTGGAGGATGCACGCCTCATATATTTCAGATTGCATTGACATGTTTTAACCAACGGCGGGTGCCTCCTTTCTTTTGTGTTGACGAAGTGATTAGTGTCCAAGGGAGAGTGTAGCACATGCTCTTGCCAGATACAATGCCTGATCTCTCCTGCTCTCCCGTGATGCTACTGTATTGCTGAGTTATGTTCCCAGGGAACATAACTCAGCAATACAGTAGCATCACGGGAAAAGCCTTACCACACATGCTGGATATAGAGCAGGTACTCCTTCCGATTTAGCGGATTATGATCCATGCGCTTTCTGGTGGGACACTCTCCCTCTATTTTGAGAAACCAGGCTTCCTGCGCCATAAAAACGCCCTCGCCCTCCGTAAAAGAGGGAAGTTCTCGCCTGAATTCCTCTGTTGTGGCCACAGGCAGCATGCCCGTCAACAGGAAGGTATCGTTGCGCAGGATGGGTTGCTCGTAGACGGCTCGCAGCTGCGACAATTTGAACATGGCCGTGCTGACTGCGTGGACGGGGACGCTCAGTTCGAACTGGTTGATCGGTTCATAGACATCCGTGCCAGCCTGAGAGAGCGCCTCCATCAACACTAGCGGAACCAGGTTTCTGAAGTCACCACCCTTCGTTCCATCATCCCTATGGCTATTGTAGCCTGTATGGGTGAGGGTGACCACGATATCTGTCACCTCCCATCCATACACACCTTGCGCCAGGGTAGCACGTACAGTCTCCTCAATCGCCCGGTGAAAGTGCATTGGCAGAGCGCCGGGAGTGCTTTTATACGTCACCCCACTGCCCACAGGCCCTGGCTCAACCTTCAAGCCAATGGTTGCTTTAAATGGGTTCCCCGGCGCTCCCATAAACTCCAGGGCTTCCCCTGTGCCCCTGGGCTTTTCGATGCAGACGATGCTGGTCTCCGAGAACAGAACATCCAGACCATAGTGCTCCTTGAGGATGGTTTCGATCACCTCTTTTTGTACCTCTCCGAAAATGCGGAGATAGATGGTTTGATGAACATCATCCTTTAGGACAGAGATAAGGGGATCTTCCTCTGCCAGTTCCAGCAGCGCTTGATAGAGCTGATAATCGTGTTCGCGTCGCGTGGCTTCAATACGCGTCTCCAGGTGGGGAGTCGCGAAATGCAGCGTTTTGATGTGCTCGGACCACTCACCGACCACGTCGCCTATCCTCACCTCTTTCAATCCCCAGATTTTACAAAATTCGCCTGCCCCCACATGTTGCACCTGCACCGTTTTCCCTTCACAAAACAGATGCAGCTTTTGAAGCTTACCTGTATACATCTCGATTTCGCCGTCACTCTTCCTCCTCTGCAGATTCACATCAGTTCTCACGCGCATACTTCCCGAAAACACCCTTATATAGGCGACTTTTTCTCCTGTCGCCTCTTTTTCCAGCTTAAAGACGACTCCCGATAACGAAGCATCTTCCAGGCTGGTATGGGAGGGAAACAGGTTGATAAGATCGGCGAGCAGCTCTTTCACGCCTGCACCCGTGAGAGCTGAACCAAAAAAGACCGGAGAGAGTTTTGCTTCCCCAACCTGCTGCATCAGTGCCGTTCGTACCTGTCCTTCGGTGATGGTCTCTCCCTCCACATAGGCGGCAAGCAACTGCTCATCATTGAGCGCAAGTTGCTCGATACATGCTTGCAGGAATGTTGGATCGTGCAGTTGGTTTTGGGCGACGCAAACCTGCTTCGTCCCGATGTGTTCGGTCCTGTTGAGGAGGATAATATGCTCGGTGAGCTTTTCCTTGACGCGCTTGATCAGTTCATCCGACTGAGCGCCACTACGATCTATTTTGTTGATGAAGATGATCGTGGGGATACGAAGCTTCAGGAGGGCCGAGAGCAACAATTTTGTCTGCGCCTGAATCCCTTCAACTGCTGAGATCAGTAGGATAGCGCCATCAAGAACGCTGAGGGAGCGCTCGACTTCAGCCAGAAAGTCCGCGTGTCCGGGGGTATCGATCAGGTTGATTTTCAGGGTGTTGACGAAAAAAGAGACGACCGAGGCTTTGATCGTGATGCCTCTTCTCTTTTCGAGATCCAGCGAATCGGTCTGAGTAGTGCCTTTATCTACCCGGCCAATCTCGTCGATGACGTGCGTTTCATACAGTATTCTCTCGGTCAGGCTTGTCTTTCCAGCATCTACGTGCGCGACAATACCTATATTGATTGTTGCCAACTATGATAGTCCTTTTCTCTGCTCTCATAAACTTTCCTTTCTCCTTTCTGAATTAACTACTAATACGATGTGCAAGTTGCCCGCGTAGGAGGACCCCTGGAGGGCCTCTAGCTGACTTGCAACTCTGCTCCGCCAGAGGTCCTCCAGGGGTCCTCCTACGCGGGATCAGAGCTTTTCGAACGGATAAACCTGTTTTGCTGTAAATGAATGTATCCAGGCAGAATGCTGGCCCACTCGTGAACTAAAAGAGGGTTCGAGGTATAGCGTAGCATGGATGAATTGGCCTGTCAACTCTGTAGAAACCGATGAGAACGATATTGTCTCTAGTCTCTGTTCCTCTCCATCTCTCATCCCTCCTATTTCGTTATTCGGGAGAGCCCTCTGAGAGGAAGATGAGTCTGATCTTCCTCTCAGAGGGCTGGAAAAGAACTGTCGGCCAATGGGGTGGCTCGACGAGATATGACTACTTCGGCGTAGCGTCGATCAGTGCTGGGAGTAATTTTGCCGCGTTGGGCATGCCCCAGCCTGTGACAAGATTCCATCCCGGTCCCGCCTGGTAGCCTGTCACCCCTGCTTGAAGATTATCATTATCGCCGCTGGTGATCGCGGTGAAATATTCCCTCGCATTGGGGGAGTTGCCAAGTTTGTAGAGGGCAGGATTGATAAAGCCAAGCGGGCGGCCTGCCATCTGATTGGCGATCGCGATGATAGCGGCCCATTGCGGCGTGCTGGCGCTTGTGCCACCAATCAGTTGCCAGGAGCCATTGAAGTAGATCGGCATAGCGGTACCAGGATCGGCGTTCGCTGCCACATCAGGAAGACCGCGCTTCCCATGCAGGCTCGTCTGCACCGCGGTAGGGAGCATCCTTTGATAATCCGGCTCAGTAAAGAAGCTGCTGATGCCGCCGCCGCTGCCCTCCCATGCAGCAGGAGGCTGATCTGGATATAGGGAAATGCCACCCACAGCTGTCACCCACGGCACATCGTCCGGGAAGCTCACCGCGCGCACATGGGCCAGGTTCTCGTTCACATCGAGGACATCGGTGGCGCCATGATCGCCCGAGGCTGTGAGCACGGTAATATGGTTATCTAGCGTGATTTTCCGGTAGAAATCGCTGTATTGCTTGATCAGAGCCTGCCCCTTCGGATCGGTGAGCGTCAGTTCAGAGGCTCCATAGCTCTGTGAGAAAATTGAGCCCAGTTTCTTGTCGACTGCGTACTGCTCTAATTGCAGGAACTCCGGGAACCCGGCGACCCCTTCTGTCTCAGAGACTGGGCTGAGTAATACGACGATATTGGCATCCGGCGCTATAGCGTGAATGGTTTCTACATCCAGCGTGGTTTCGCCAGCCCAACCCATCATGTCACCGTTGGTAGTGTCGAAGTGCGGCAAGGGGAGTGAGGGCAGAGTGGTAATTTTGAGAGTGGTTTTAGGCAAACCATACATTGCGCTAAATGTGTCGAGATCCTTCTGAAGGGTGGGGCTGCCAAATGAGTCAATGACCACAACGGTCTGGCCTTTCCCAGTGAAGCCCTGCCGGATCAGGGGCTCCAACCCAAAGGCGGTTCTCATCGACAAAGGTGTCTGACCGTCGAGCCCTTCACAGGCTACATGCTTGCCATCAGTAAACTGGCAGCTACGAGACTGTAAAGAGGGGGCTGTACGTTTCCCTACTGTGTGCGATGAAGAAGAGCCTGTATAAAAGGGTTGGAGGAGAGAAGCCAGACTATGTGTTGGCTGCTGTGCATGGCCAGGGGCAATGCCTAAAAAGGTCCCTGTGCAGAGCAGCAGGATAGCCAGAACAAAGGTGATACTATATACATAACGTTTCATTGATGATGAAAACCTCCCTATCTATCTACACATTCATTATATAGTTGGTCTAAAATTTGGGGAGTTGTCAGCGTGCTTCCCTACACACTGTTTTCTTGTGCTGCTCTCTTGAAGAGCGCAGGACCGTCGCTCCTCAGTTGGCTCTTTTGTCCTGGCGCAAAAAAAGGGCTTGACGAAATCGCTTCGGTTGTATATAATGCCTTTGTACTTAAGAGCTGATATTCCTCGATAGCTCAACGGTAGAGCGGTCGGCTGTTAACCGATAGGTTACAGGTTCGAATCCTGTTCGAGGAGCCACTTAAAGGACCACCATCTGCGGTGGTCCTTTACTCTATCCTGCGTAGATAGGCGAATGGAGATTGGCCGTTGAACACATCTATAGACTATCAGCAACTCTTCAATAACCTCCTGGGCGCGCTTCCCTTGCCTGTCTTTATTGTGGACGAGACCTTATCCATCTGCCATTCCAATCAGTCCGCGCTACGCTTAACCGGCAATGTGCTTTTGCCGCCTGGTAGCCCACTTGATCGGGCCATAACAGATAGCGCGATCATTGATCTTGTACGCACCTGTATCAACACCGGCAACCCTCAGGCCGGACACTATGACCAGACTGGTTCGGATATCTCCTGGAAGGTCTCGGTCGCCCCCCTGCTCCAAATGCAGCAGAGCAGCACCGAAAAGTCAGATCTGGCCGAGCCAGTCACTCATCGCTGTTACGCTGTAATGATTGAAGATCTGGCCGAGCCGCGCCGCCTGGAGCGTGTACAGCGCGAGTTTCTGGTGAATATCTCGCACGAACTGCGTACTCCCCTGGCCTCTGTTCGTTTGCTCGCAGAAACGTTGGAGGATACGATTGATACCGATCCCGATAAGGCCCAACAGTTTGTAGAGAAAATTGAGACTGAGGTGCACTATCTCACTGGCCTGGTCTCGGAACTGCTGGACCTGTCGCGCATTGAGTCGGGTCAACTCCCTATGACGATCGAGCCGGTTGAGGCGGAACAACTTGTGCGCGAGGTGATGGCTCGCATGCTTCCGCTGGCCCAGCGTCATCGCGTCCAGATGCGCACGGATATACAGCAAGGTCGTGCCCTGGTCGCTGCCGACGGGAAATTGATTATGCGCGTCCTGGTCAATCTTATCCATAATGCCATCAAGTTCACCCCTTCTGGCGGCATCATTACCATCGGAACCGCAACACAGGCCGATCAGCACATCCAGCGCTTTTTCGTGCGTGATACCGGCGTTGGTATTCGCGTCGAAGACCTGCCGCGCGTCTTTGAGCGCTTCTACAAAACTGATCGTGCCCGCTCAAAAGCTGATTTCATTGGCCCCGGCGGTGGCGGTACTGGTCTGGGCCTGGCAATTGCTCGGCAGGTCATCGAGGCTCATGGTGGCCGTATTATCGCGGAGAGCGCTCCTGGCTCAGGCTCGATCTTCATCTTCACCCTCCCCATCGCGGTGCGCTCAATACTACTGGGCTCGGAGCCTTCTGCCTGACGCTTGTATTCCTCTGTAAGAGAAAAATGATCTCCTCGATAAGGTCACGTTTATTGCCCTTCCACTGACAACTCTACCTGCTCCTGATCCAGGCGTGGCGATGCTTGTTGCCGCTCCCCTGATGCATTGATGAGCAGAGAAATGGCGAGCCAGACCAACCAGATCACCCAGGCCACGATTCCCGCGATCAGAACTAGTCGGAACACTGGTCCCTGACTTGCATTGGCCAGGATTTGTTCAAAACTCCCTATCAGCATCGCCGTTCCCCCTATGATCCCGATCCAGTGGAACCACGTTTTCCTGCCAGACGAGCGCAGCAGCATCGTCGCCAGGAATATGCTCCAGAGACCTGTGAAAATGTTATAGAAGAATTCGCCGATGGTTATTCCCAGAAAATAGCTTGCGCCTTTATAGGCAACATCGAGAGCCGCGTGCGTGGCTGCATCTGTCTGGGGATTAGTGGAGATTGGGGCCAGAAATGGCAGGACAATCAGCCAGCGCGAGGAAGCAACCGCCAGCGCTCCTCCCGCCAGCACCATACAGACGAGAACCATCAGCCGCAACGGTGTTTTCAGGCGAGCATGCAATGCAAACAATAAGGGCGCGAGAAGAATGAGCAGCACACCATCGGCCAGAAGTGCATAATACGTGAGGAAAACGGGGAACGGATGCTGTTGATAGGCCGCGAAAGCTAATGCTCCTGAGTCCTCATCAATGTTCAGTTGATCATGCAGAATGAGTAGTGTTGGGATGCTAATGGCGCCGATGATGAGCAAGATGCCCACGAGCCGCGTGAGCGCGGTGAAAGGCCTGCCGGAGATCTGAAACGCTGTGGTGTTCATGCTTTTTCCTCTCTCTGTCTGAGCAGATCACAAAATACGACGATTTGCAATATTCCTTGTTGGATCAGTGAGCAACCTTCTCCAGGGACTGGCCTGTCGTCCTGGGTCCGAGCAGGCCCACATCCAGACTCACAATACCCAGGATGATGGCGCAAGCGCCGAAGAGCGCAACCGGGCCGGATGCCTGCAGCAGGGGAAGTGCTACAAAAGGGAGGATGCCGCTGGAGATACGACTCAAGCTGTAGGCTATCCCCACGGCCGTCCCGCGCATCCGCGTGGGAAAAATTTCTGCCTGGTAGATGTGAAAGCTGTTGGAGAACACTTGACTGACCACTGTCAGCAGAAAACCAGCGATAATAATCACCAGGACCGAGGTGGCGAAGCCAAAGATAAGACCAAAGAGGGCCATCAAGAGTGCGGTGCTCACTATCAACCACTTACGCTCCATCCGTTCGACGATGGGAACTGAGAGCCATGATCCCAGAGGATACCCCAGGGCAATGGGCGCAGAATATGCCAGGGTGTTGATGACACTGAAGCCTTTGGTGGTCAGGATAATCGGAGCAAGTGAGCCGAAGCCATAGAAACCAACCGACTGAAAGAACTGAAAGATCAAGAGCATAATAGTGCGCTTCGCATAGATGCCACTGAAGGAATCCGCGAGCGTCATGCGTTTCGGCGGCTCCACTACGGCCAGCTCTGGTGGAGGTAATTCGGCTAAATGTAGCTCACGCATGGCAGCTTGCTCAATCGAGCTGACCGCAACCTCAGCATCAGTTGTTTTCCGGCGAATCTCGAACCAGCGCGGAGATTCGGGGAGGTTGCGGCGCATCCACCAGACAGCGAGCGCGCCTAGCGCACCCACGACCAGCAGCCAGCGCCATCCTGCCATGAGAAAGGTGACTGAGACAAGCACTTTTGAGAGCAGACCCGCGATCGGCACACCTACCAGGCCGAAGGTATAGGCCCACGCGGTGTAACGCCCGCGCACCCGGCTGGGAAGCATCTCGCTCAGATAGACGTCGGTGAGCGCGGGTGTGGCCCCGAGTCCGATACCAGCCAGAAAGCGAAAAACGATCACCCAGGTCACGGAGGGCGCAAAGGCGGTTGCCAGTGAGAAGAGCGAGTAGATCAGCAAGTCGATCAGGTACAGGGTGCGCCGACCGAAGTAGTCCGAGACGACGCTGAGGACGATGGCGCCAACGAACATCCCAAAGAAACCAGAGCCAATGATCGCTGCGGTCTGAAAGGCGTCCAAATGATAAATATTCGCCAGGATTGTCGCCAACAAACCGCCTAAAGCGACATCGAAAAGGTCGAAAAACGTTCCGATACCCAGAATAAAGACAAGTTTGCGATGCAGTGAAAACAGAGGCACGCGCTCCATGCGTGCCGCGATCGTTGCTTGCGCGCTAGTCACTGCCATAATTGTATTCCTTTCTGCTTTTGGATGCAGTGCCCCATCAGCATGGCCAGGGAAACTATCTTCTCTGGACTGTGGCTTCGGGGCTCCTTCTTAACGCCTGAGCTGAATGATCAACCCTTCTGGAAGCGGAATCTCTACGCTCATCAGCGGAGTAAACTGTTGTCCTCCGTGAAGGTCTCCATCCCCTAAATCCCCTTGAGGAAGAGGGCGGGGAATGGAAAATTTGAAGGCCAGGGCATTATCGCATTCGAAGAAACGCACCGTCTCCACCGGGCACGCGTAGAGGGTGGCAAACGTCTGCGCATTCAGGCGTTGCGAGCTTTTGACGAGTTGATAGTGTTCCTTATCATCAAAGAGAATGTCAAAGGTCAGGAAGAATGGTCCGGCGTTCTTGCTGCGGATCAGAGTGGCGAGATCTGCCAGTTTCATTGTAATGCTCCTTGATTGGCATAATAGCAGGATGATTTTTTATCCGATCTCCATGTAGGTTGTGCGGAACAGCTCCAGTGGAGACTGGGGAATGGCCACATGGTGGAAGTTGAAACGGTAGACGGGTCCTCGCTCAATATGTGCGGGGTTGTGGAGACATGCGAAGCTGGTGGTAGCGCCGCGCCATTCTGCGATGGGATAGTGCAAGAGCGGCTGGCGGCTGAGCTGGGCAATGATGGTGGCAAGCTGCTGGGTCGTGGCTGTAGCCTCCAGGACAATCCCCACCTCTTTGGGAACTACCTCGCGTTCCGGTTCCAGCGAACCCATCACGCCGTCGCGGCCATAGACATGGAACGCCAGATGGTAGTCTTCTTTCGTTACCTGATTCCCCAGCACTCTCTCAATGGTCTCCTCGATATAGGTCCGCACCTTTGCCAGCCAGCTACCGAGTTGCCGGAGCAGGAAGGGGTCGCGTATCCCGCCGATGATGATGGTCTGGTAGCCCACGAGTTCCGCCCCTTCCAGCTTGATCGTGTAGAGGTCTGCCGGTTGAAAGTGGCTGTTGGCCACGCGAACCATGATCGGATCAACGGCTTCATAGGTTGCCCCAGTAATGTCGGCGGTGCCAGAGGCTTCGGTGAAATGGAAGGGGTCCACATTTTCATACAGGCTGTGGGCGGCAACGCTCTGGGGCGTGCAGCGCAACCCCTTTCCAAAGGGCCTGACAAGAAAGTGATCATGGCGCAAACGCACAAACATGACCCCTTTTCCGGCAGTTACACAGGCCAATGTGCCACATTCCACCACTTTGCCAGCATGCCACGCCAGCCCTTCCGGAAACCCCTTCAGAATAGGCAGAGCGGCATACAGCGCCGAGTCGCTGCATCGACCAGTAAGGATAAGATCAACACCCTCTGCAAGTGCCTGCTGCAAGGGTTCTGTGCCCATCATCCCCACAATGTGCGCGCTCCTTTTGATCGTCTCTTCATCCAGGTGAGGCGCGGCATCAAGCGGCTTGATACGCCCTTGCTGGAACAGCTCGACCAGCGCATCTTTGTCCTGCTCCGCATAAATCACTGCCGCACGCAGGTTCACCCCTGCTTCCCTCACAATCTCCCTGACGATATCAAGCGTCCAGTCCACCTGTGTATCTCCTCCAGCGGTCCCGGCAGAACCTATCAATACCGGAATTCCCGCCCGGCTGCCCGCGTCCAGCAAGGCCGCGAGGTCATGTTTCACCGCCTCGCGGGCAAACGCAGGTTCTCCAGAACCGAGCGAGAACGGGCCAGGGTCCGTGGAGCCTGCGTCGCACGCGATAAAATGAGGGTCCTCTTTGAGAGCATCATCGAGCGAGTCCCGGTCAACACCTGCCCCAACCAGCGTGCCCGCAATATATCGTATTTCATCCATGCTGCTATTTTCCTTCTCTCTTGGCCGTCCACGTTTTCAGAAAACTGTCAACAATTGATATAAAAATAACCCGCCATTAGCATGACCTATGAACATTCCTCTTGCAAATTGTCAACACTTAGTCAAATATAGGCCCAAAAATCTATTTTGTCAAGGCTTTTTCGAGCAAATTGTCAACACTTTATAATTGATAGAGGCGGAAAGAGGCATTTTCTTGACCTCCAGGCTGTTATGCAGTATAATTGTCAACACTTCTTCCACCTTAAACAGAGCCAGGCTGGAAGAGCCGAATGAAGTAGAGACTGCATACATACAGGAGTGCATGTTCTCCCAGAAGAGAAAGGAATGCTTCCTATGGCAAGCGACGAGCAAAGCATCAAGACCAATAGCCAGCAAGAAATGGCACGGATATTGGAGAATTCAGATCGCACGAATCCACGCGTGACCTCGATCGCGCAATCGATTGGCTGTGCGATTATCGAAGGTCGCTTGCAGCCTGGAGATGATCTCAACACCGTTGATCTCTCAAAGCAATTTCAAACGAGCCGTACTCCGGTCAAAGAGGCCCTTTTGCTGCTCGAAAAAGAAGGTCTGGTGACTATACCACCGTACCGTCGTCCCTTTGTTGCACTGGTCAGCCTCGAAGAGCTACGTGAGATCTACCAGGTGCGGGCGCAGCTTCTGATGCTTACCGCGGAGTTGATTGTGAATATCGCCTCAGATGAGGATATCGCCTCGCTCAGAGCGTTTCTGCTGCCCATCCGTGAGATGGCAGCCGCCCGCGATCTCGATGGGGTGTTCTGGGCTAGTGTGGCCTTTCGCAATCGGGAAGCCGAGATAGCCAGCAATAGGCAGGTGAAGCACATTCTGGATTCCCTAGGCTTACGCACCCTTCAATTACGCCACCTGAGTATGAAGCTTGCGCCAGCTTATGCTGAGCAGCGGCTCAGTGATAGGGAACGCCTGGTGAGCGCATACGAGGATCGCGACGCATCTTTAGCGGTCGCTTTAACACGAGCAATGGTTCTCAGGTCGCTCGTAATCATTGAGCAGTCTGAGGGTTTTCGCGCAAAAAAGGATGATGGCCGGGTAGCGTGAGTTGCAGAAAGCCACGCTGAGGGTTTTCGTTCTGTTTCCCAGAGCCTCTCTATAGAAGAAATATCCACTGTTTGCTGGATTGCATCTTGGCATTTCTCCACCAAAACAGCCAATTTTGCCACTTTCTCCACCCGTTTTTCACAAAATTCTACACCACATCTTCACTGCCAGCCTGCTGAAACAGAGAAAAATAGGCAGATGAAAGCTGAATAAAATGTATTCTTCATGCAATACGTGTGCGCCTTTCCCGCCTCTTGATGCCTTCGAGAGCCGTTGGGAATAGGGATCTTGCATATTGAAAATGTACATGGAGGGTCGTCTCAAGGATTGACATATTACAGGCTGTCGGTTATATAGATTCATATAGAATCTATTTTATGGCAAAATATGTCTCCAGGCAGTGTTGCCTTCGCTCTACAATCTGCGCAGATTGTATTCTGGGAAATTTTCTCCAGCCAGAGTAGCCTGCACTTGCATAGAATGATTATGTAACGTTCTATCGCCTCCACACACTTATCACTAAGTAGTACCTGTTCTGTAGGAGTATGCGAGCATGTTCATCGGGGGAAGAGCGTGTTCGCTACCAGGAGTTTCAGTATTCTATGTCTCAAAAGGTACGCGTAATACCAGGGGAAAAGCAACATTTTTCAGATCCTTCTTTCTTGAATGGCAATGGCGAATATGGCGTCTATGCCTCCTATCTGGCACAGATTATCGAGTGTAGCCAACAACTCTATGGAGTAAATGATGATATAGAAGCCCACCTGGCCAATACGATTGCATCAATGACTCACGATCGGGCACAGTTGTATCTGCATCGACAGTCTATCTCATCAACTATTATGATGCCCCTGATCCCTGGACGACGAGGGTTTCTGGTCCGTTGGGGCGAGGTAGTCTATGGTTCCTTGCAGGTCAGTTGGCCAGATCGGTCATATGACCAATTCGTGCTTCCTGCCGCGCTTTGCGAACGCCTGGCATACGATTGTGGCTGGTGTCTGCATGTGCTGGAAATCGAGCGTCTACGCCTGCAACAGACCCAATGGAGCGATGAGGATGCACAACAGAAAGTCCAGGGTCTGAGCGCCAGTGAGCTTGAAGTCTTGAAGCTGATGGTCAAAGGCTTTTCCACACGCACTATCGCTGAAACGTTGCAGGTGTCTAAACGCACCATTGAAACACATCAACGCCATATCTATCAACTTCTCGATGTCCATTCTCAACGCGAGGCAATCTTGATAGGTCTGGCGGCTGGCATGGCTCTGTCCTGATGGTCTCTCTTGATGAAATTCTCATGAAAATACGTAAGTTTACGTAAGATCGACACGTAAGTTTACGCATGACAATCTCTTGTGTATCATGTATCTTATGTGAGTGGAGATCCCGATTAACAGGGTTTTCCACGCAAGGTTACTCACTCTATATACTGATGGCTCTATCGTTCATAGGTGAACGTAGCGGCAATAATTGACACATCTCACGCTGTTGTGGATAGTTCCCCCCTATTCGCACAGAGGAGATGTGTCAATTATTTTTTGACCCTTAACAACCAAATAATCTCATTATAAAGATGAGCGAAGAGAAGCTCAAACGTGGTGGGTATAAGGATGGAACCTGGCAAAATACCTGAACCAATGCGGCACAAAATAAAAAGCCTTTACGGCAGGGATGTTGATGTATTTTCACATATGTACATCTAAAGGGAAAGCACTCTATGTTGTATCAACAAGACTTTCAGCGCGATGTTGATTCAAAAATTCTTCCAGTCGATATTGCGGAACGCGTTATGTATTATGCCCAGTGGCTGGCTCGCGATGCCAGCAAAAACACTGGCGATCTGAAACTACAAGCCAGCACATATACCAATGAAGCCATGCAAACCGTCAAGGTCGCTGGCATTGAAGTACGTACCTTTGCCCCCTTTCGCCACGGCTTCTCTGCTCTGCAAACAATGACCGGCAGGCAAAAACTCATCTTGAGGCTGCTTGGCCTGGCTTATGTCGGTGGGCTCATCTTCTACAGCGTCTTGGGCTTACAAATCATTATCGCTGTTCTGACCAGCTTTTACATTGTCGATTTGCTTGTCTACTTTTTTCTCTCCATACGCATGGTCGCTCAACCAGCGGAGGAACAGATTGACGATGCGCTGGTTGGGGTCTTAGCTGATGCCCCCTGGCCTCGCTATACGATCCTCTGCCCGCTCTACAAAGAGGCGGAGGTGGTTCCACAATTTGCCCAGGCGATGCAGGCTCTGGACTATCCCACGGATAAATTACAGATTCTTTTTCTCACTGAAGATGATGATAATGTGACGCGCAACGCTATTAAGACGCTACATCTTCCGCCACATTTTGAGATTGTCACGGTTCCTGATGGGCAGCCCCGCACCAAGCCGCGCGCCTGCAATTATGGTTTGCTACAGGCGACTGGCGATTATGTGGTCATTTATGACGCCGAAGATGTGCCTGATCCGCTGCAGCTCAAGAAAGCGGTGCTGACCTTTGCTAATCACAACTCCGAGGTTGCCTGTGTGCAGGCAAAGCTCAATTTCTATAATGCGGAACAGAACATGCTGACGCGCTGGTTCACGGCGGAGTATTCGTCCTGGTTTGATATGACGCTGCCCGGCTTGCAGTCGCTCGGCATCCCGCTGCCACTGGGTGGGACCTCCAATCACTTTCGCACCGAACTGCTCCGCCAGGTGGGCGCCTGGGACCCTTTTAATGTGACTGAGGATTGTGACCTGGGGTTGCGCTTGAGCCACTTCAGGCTGAAAACTGTGGTTATCGACTCCACAACCTATGAGGAGGCCAACTCCCAGCTGAAGAACTGGATACGCCAGCGCTCTCGCTGGATTAAAGGCTATATGCAAACCTACCTGGTGTATATGCGCCGTCCCCTCGACTATCTACGCCCTGGCGGTCTGCGCGACTTCCTCTCGCTGCAATTTGTGATCGGCGGCAAGACTGGCGTCTTACTGGTAAATCCGCTTATGTGGATGCTGGTGGCGCTCTATCTGCTCTTCCAATCCTCTGTGACTCCCGCCTATCACGTGCTATATCCCGCGCCGGTGCTCTATATGGCTTCCTTATGCCTGATCTTTGGCAATTTTATGTATGCCTATATCCATCTTGTTGGATGCATGAAGCGCGGTCACTATAGCATTATCAAGTGGGCGCTACTGATGCCCATCTATTGGGCGCTGGGGAGCGCGGCCGCCTATATGGCCCTCTATCAACTGGTCTTCAAGCCGCATTATTGGGAGAAGACGTTGCATGGCCTGCATCTACGCAAACAGGCGCAGACTCCTCATGTCACATCTATCCACGAGGCGTCTTCGTCAACCGAAGAGGTGGAACTCCTGACTACGAGCATCTCTTCGAGTATCTCGTTGACGGCTGAGGATTATGAGCTTGAGGTGGTCGAGAAAACTGTGCGCTGGAAAGTGCAGTCTACTGGCAAGCTCCCGGCTATTCCCAAACAACGCGCTCTGGAGTCGAAGCACGATACTGGCTCCAGAGGGGTTGCAGTGCTGGATGCTCCTGAAGATGAGGTCACGGAATTACGCCTGCCTGCTATCACGAAGCCCTTATTGGAGGACGCTTCAAACAAACTCATAGGGTCGCTATCTGTAGGGTCGCCCCCCTTGAGGGGGCCCGCGGTGGGAGAGGATGCCTTTTGTCCTGACGACGGGCCCCCTCAAGGGGGGCGACCCTACGAGGGACGTGACGAGCAGCCCCAGGCGGAGGAGTTGGACGAGATCACGCAGGAACAACCGGCCATCAAGAAGCCGCTGCATTCGGAGGAAGGTGAAGTGTGAGCCCGGAGTCATCCCTCGTCAGTTCCTCAGACGTTACCCGGTCGGATGTGATGGAACAAGACGTTATACAACTGCGCCCTCTCTCACATCCGAAACGCTCGCTGTGGCGCCGTCTCTCTGAAGATCCCTGGCTGCTGGCGACTCTCGTCGTGGCCTGCGTTGCCAGCGTGGCCGCTCTGTGGTATTTCTTTCAGAACAATGAAATACTGCTCACCGGTGATACCTATGCTCACCTGTTGATTGCGCGTCGCCTCTTCGATAGTCTTACGCCCGGGATCGCTCAGATTGGTGGCATCTGGCTTCCATTGCCACATATCCTGCTGCTGCCCTTTGTCTGGAACGATTATCTCTGGCGCACCGGCCTGGCGGGCAGTTTTGCGGCGATGCCATGCTATGTCGTTTCGTCGGTGTATATCTTTCTGGCGGCGCGCCGCCTGACGCACAATAGTCGTGCCAGCTTTGTTGGCGCGCTGCTGTTCATGGTGAACCCTAATATCCTGTACCTGCAAACAACTCCGCTCAGCGAGTTGGTGCTGATTGTGACGCTGACGATGGCCAGCTACTACTTTCTGGCCTGGGCTCAGGAGGATGATCTAAAGTATCTAATCTGGGCGGCGGCCAGTACGTTTTTAGCGACTCTGGCGCGTTATGATGCCTGGGTGGTTTTCCTGGCGCTGCTGGTCTGTATTGTGATTATTGGTCTGCTCAGGCGCCACAACCGCAGTCGCATCGAGGGGAATCTCCTCATCTTCGCGGTCCTGGGCGGCCTGGGGATCGTGTTATGGGCTCTCTGGTGTATGATGATTTTTGGCGATCCGCTCTACTTCCAGCATAGCGCGTTCTCTTCACAGGCGCAGCAGCAGAGCCTGATTAATCTGCATCTATTGTTCACCTATCACGATCTCTGGCAATCGATCAGGACCTATGCGGTGGATGCGGCGCTCAATGTGGGACCAGTTCTCTTTGGGCTCGGCGTTTTCGCGGTGCTCTGCTTCTATGTGCGCCGTCGTTTGACACCTGAGATGGTGGCGGCTTCGGTCTTCCTGGTGCCGTTCGCCTTCTATGTGGTCTCGTTATACACGGGACAGGCGGCTCTCTTTGTGCCGGGCGCTTCTCCCGCTCATGCTCCATCGTTCAGTATGACGTTCTACAATACGCGCTATGGCGTGCAAATGGTCGCTCCAGCCGCGCTCTTTCTCGCGACTCTCGTCAGCCAGCAGATCGTCAAGCGCGTACAGTGGCTGCTCCAGATCGTTCTGGTAATCGTGATTCTTGGTCAGGCCGCCGCCACGGCCTCTAGCGGGATTATCTCCCTGCAGGATGGTCAATACGGGCTTGATTGTGCTCCCCTTCATCCCATTGTGGTCTACCTGGCGCAACATTATGCCGGAGGCAAGATCCTCGCCGATACCTTTACCTCTGGCACCAATGCCCTGGGCTTAGATGTCGGGGTCGAGTTCAAAGATGTGATTTATGAAGGCTCAGCCGATCTGTGGACGCAGGCGCTGGCCAACCCTGAATCGACGGTGGAATGGATTGTGATGAATCCCAATGATCCCAATGACCTGGTTACCAAACATATTCACAGTGAAAGCGCGCTTTTCCAATCTCAATTTACGCGCGTTGTTCAGGAGCAAAATGGCCTCAGCCTCTTTCACCGCAATGGCAGCAGGCCCCTACCCACGCGTCCCGTCCCGCCCGGTTTGCTCAGCGAGCATCGCCTCTGCGGCGCTACCGGCCCGCAGGCCCGCGTAGGGGCTGCGTCCTCTTACGCTGGTAAGAAGGCGGTGCAATAATGCTGAAATTTCTCAAATCGAAGCGCAATATCATTCTTTTCGGGCTTACATTGGCTTTGCTCTTTAGCCTGCCAGTGTACGCTATAGGTCGCACGGTCCTGCAGGTCGCTTCCAATAACACGCAGTTGCCTCCTGCCACGAGCCAGCCTGTTGCCTCGACGGCCACCAATCAGCACCAGTTGGCAGCGGGTGGCAGCGACTGGAGCATGTACTTGCACGATCTCCAGCGTACTTCGGCTAGCAAAGAAACGCTTCTCTCACCCGCCAATGCCGCTCATCTCACTAAATTGTGGTCATTTCAGACGGGCGATATTGTGGCTGCCTCCGCCGCCGTCGTCAATGGGATCGTGTATGTCGGCTCCTGGGATGGCTATGAGTATGCCCTTGATGAGATAACGGGGGCCCTGAAATGGAAGACATTTCTTGGCAGAACGATCGCTCGTCCAGTGTGTAATCCCCCTGAACTTGGTATCACTTCCTCCGCCACTGTGCAGGATAACGTGGTCTATGTTGGGGGCGGCGACGCCTATTGGTATGCTCTCAACGCCAAAACCGGCGCGGTCTTGTGGAAGGTCTTTACGGGGGATAATAGCGCAGATGGCGGCCACTACAACTGGTCCAGCCCTCTACTCTACAATGGTTACGCCTATATTGGTATCGCGAGTGAAGGCGATTGCCCGCTGGTACCAGGCCAGCTTCTGAAAGTGAGCCTGGCTGAGCATAAAATAGTGACGACGCTCAATCTTGTGGTTCCTGGCGAGGTGGGCGGAGGCATCTGGACCTCTCCCAGCGTTGACCCCGCCACCAATACCCTTTTCATCTCTTCCGGCACCGCTACCACGCCACAAGAGAAGCTGGCTCAGGCTGTTTTCTCTGTGGACGCGGATACGCTGGCCGTCAAATCCTGGTGGACGTTGCCCGCGAATGAGGCCATTGGCGACTCCGACTTCGATACGACGCCTATTCTCTTTAACGACGTGCATGGGACTCCGCTCGTGGCTTCGATCAACAAAAATGGCAAAATGTATGTCTTCCAACGTGATAATATCGCGGCTGGCCCGGTCTGGACGCAATTAGTGGCGATGCCGGGCATGTGTCCCCGCTGTGAGGATAGTTCCGTCTCATCGAATGCCTTTGGTCAGGGCACACTCTACACCGCTTCCGGCAATTTCGAGGTCAATGGCAATTACTATCGTGGCACGGTCTCGGCTCTGGATCCCGCGACGGGCAAGTTCTTATGGCAGCGACCCGAAGCCGGGGCGGTCCTCGGCTCTCTGGTGTATACGAATGGTCTGATCCTGGCGGCGGCTGGTCCCGCGCTCGAAGTGCTCGATGCGACGACGGGGCAGCGCCTCTACAGCTATCAGACAGAGCAGGTTGTCTATGCTACACCGATCATCGCGCATGGCCAGATCTTTATGGGGAGTACCGATGGGAAGATCTATGCCTTTGGCCTCACTGCCACCCAGCCAGCGGCAGTCGTTCCCGATACTAAGTGTCCTCATACCTGGTCCTGCCAGGATATCGGGAACCCGGTCGTTGTTGGTTCAGAGGATATAGCCGGGGAAACTCAAAAAGTGCAGGCCGGTGGGACCGGGATCAGCGAGACCTCTGATCAGTTCCACTTTATCTCACAACAGATGATGGGGAATGCCCAGGTCACGGTAAAGGTGAGCACGCCAAACTCAGTGGGGGTCGGTGGTATCTCGCAGCAGGGCCTGATGCTGCGCCAGAATACTCTGCCAGGATCGCCGTACTATGCGGTATTATTCACCGCGCAGACTGGGGTGGTGGTGCAGTATCGTTCCCACTTTGACGGTCAGACGATCAAAAATATTCCGCTGCGGCTAAACAAAATGCCGCTCTATCTCAGAATAGAGCGCATTGGCGACCACTTTCATGCCTTTACCTCACAGGATGGTATCAACTATACCCTGGTGCCCGGTGGCGACGTGATCATGGTCATGCCCGATAGCGTCAATGCCGGGCTGGCCGTCAGTTCGGGTGAAACGCAGACGATGGATACCGTTGTTTTCAATTCCTGGAATATACAAATGTCGGCGCTCGCATCTCCGGTCTCCTCCTTCTCTACCCCGTGTACAACTGGATGGATCTGTAGCGATGTGGGCAACCCCGCCATTGCGGGCGGTCAGGACTTCAACGGTAACACCTGGACCCTCCATGGTTCTGGCACAGATATCTGGAGCAATCAGGACCAGTTCCACTATGTCTGGCAGCACCTCTCGGGTGATGGGAGTCTTAGCGTTCGTATAACCTCTCACCAGGCTTCGGCCTCCTTTGCCAAAGCGGGCATCATGATTCGCGAGGATCTGACGCCGGATTCCCCTTATTATGCCATCTTCTTGCAAACTGGCGCGGGTCCAAACGCGAGTGGTATCGCTGTGCAATGCCGTAATTTGCACGGTCTGATTAGTTCGGAGATTGCGGGAATCCAGGGATCAGCCCCCGACAATGTCTACTTGAAGATTACTCGTTCTAAGCAGGGCACAATGTTTACTGCTTACTACTCGTTCGATGGGACAAATTGGAAAGTCATTCCCGGGTCCCCTTATCCCTTTACGATGGATAATCTTGTAATGTCAGGCATGGTGATCACTTCTCATGATCCCAATGCTCTGAGTACTGCTACCTTTGATCATGTTGAACTAAACTAACGTTTTTCGCGTAATACGAGATCAGCCTGAATTTGTAAAACAAGTGCTATGTACCCAATCAGGAGTATAAATTATGTCGGAGCAAGAAAAAGAGATGCTTATTCCCCAACTGGTCGATGAGGTTCGTTCGGGGAAGCTGCCGCGCCGCCAGCTGATGAAAAAGCTGACTGCAATGGGCATTTCTACGGTTGGCGTCGGTGCTATTGTGGCGGCGACCGTCGTTACTCCCTCCTCTGAGGCCTCTACGGCCAGAGTGAATGTGACTGAGGATGCTACGAAGCATCTGCAAATGCATGACCGCCATATGAGCCATCAGGGGCAGGGCGATACCGGGGCTTTACAGAAGGATTACGCTGATCACGCTATCGTCGAAGATAGCATGTATCCTGTGCCCATCGTCGGGCGCGCTGCGATTATCGCGCGTAAGTCCCTCGGTTTCGCGGCTGTCAGCGATCCACAGATTTCTGTGGTCAATCGTATCGCCGTTGGCAATCAAGTCACCGTTGAGTGGCTTGCGACCGGCATCCATACTGGAGATCTGCCCGGTTTGCCTGCCACCGGTCGCTCTTATACGTTGCGAGGCGTCACCGTCGTCGTTCGCGAGGCTGGCAAGATTGTCCGCGAGTCCCTCTACTATGATGTTGATGATCTCTATAGACAGTTGCGCCAATCATGAGATACTCGACTGCTTTTGCCCGCACAACGCCTCCAAAAAGGAGGACAAAGTGGATATTCTTTGTCCTCCTCTCGGTCATTCTCCTGGGGGCGACCATTGCTGTGACGACGCCAGGCCGGGAGGCAACGGCTTTCTCCTTTGCCGCTTCCATTGATACCATGAAGGCTAGTCGTGATACACAAACGCACCCTTTATCCCAGGGCGAAATTACGGCAATTGTGCAGGCATCCGCGAAACTCAACGTGAACTATATCACGGTCGATACAAACTGGGACTATCCTGATTATATCCAGCAATGGGTCACGGCGATCCGGGCAGTGGGCCTCCATGTCTGGTTTCGTGGGCATCCGAACAAATGGGAAAATAACAATGGCGCCTCTGGCTTGATGACGCCGACAGAATATGCAACAGTCGAGCAGCGATTTATTACTGCCCACCCTGCCTTCTTTCGCTCAGGCGACATCTTCGACGCCTGTCCGGAGCCGGAACAGGGTAATTACTGGAAAGCCACCTATGGTGAGCAGTGGACCTCCAATGCTCCCAATACGGCCACCAGAGACTACAATGCCTTTATTCGCGCTACGACCGATGTGGCCGATCACGCACTGCGAAACCTGGGTATCGCTGGCGTGACAACCACTATCCGCTCGACCAATTCTTTCTTTGCCAGCCATGCCGACGTCTTTGAGCAGGCCACCGCTGACAGACTTGGTCAGATCACTATTGATAGTTACCCTGAAAAGGGAACAACCGACCCCGCCGTCGCGGCCCAGGCTCGTGTGGAGGAACTGGATACCATTGAGCGCCTCTGGCATTTACCAATCGTGATTGGCGAGATGGGCTACAGCAATCAGATGGAGGTCGATGATGCCACCCAGCAGGCTGTACTCAAAGCGGAGTTTGATGCTATCCGCCCTCTTCCCTATCTCGCGGGTGTTAACTACTGGGTAGGCGCTGGCTCTAACAGTGCTGGGGGCTATACCTACATTCTCAAAAAAACTGATGATCTCTGGTCGCCCCGTCTGGCGGCCCGGGAGTTGTCAACATTCTATCAGACTAAATTGCAGCAGGAGACGACCCAACCCCAATGCTCCCGGGCCGTCTCCTTCTCTGTACTCAAACCCTGTTGACGCACTCTCATCCAGCGTAGGGGCGGCCTTCAGCTGCTCGCTCGTTCTCAGACGAGTCTGGCCAGGCTCAAGCGGGCGGCTGAAGACCGCCCCTACGCTGGTGAGCCGAACAACTCGCATATGGTATTAGTCTTTGAATTTCCGCAGAGAAGACACACAAGTGATCTCCTACGCGGAATGGAGAAATCTGTATTCTGTCGGTTTTAGTGGGAGGAATCTCGTGGAGAACGTATCTAACATCGGAACAACTGTTGAGCCTTTACCTGATGTACAAATTGTAGCATATCCTCGTACAGCATCATGGCCAGCCTTATTCTGGCAAATCGTCCGTTTTGGTATTGTCGGAACTCTCAACGCGAGCATTGATCTGCTGGCTTTAAATATCCTGCTCTTCTTTTTCGCCACTCGTAATACCAATCTTTTATTGCTCTATAACGTACTTGCCTATTCCCTCGGCGCCGTCAATAGTTACCTGCTCAATAAATACTGGACGTTCCGTCGTCAGAAAGTCCTGATGAGCGGTGAACTACTGCGTTTTACTATCGTCAATCTCATTGGTATTCTCTGCAATAGTCTCCTGCTCTGGGTGGCCGCGCTGCTGCTCCATCCTCTTATCGCCAACACCCTGCTCTGGGCCAATGCCGCGAAAATAATTGCCCTGCTTGGCACTGCGGTTATCTCATATCTTGGCATGCGCCTCTGGGTCTTTGCCTCAGTTCCCGCGATCCCTGGTAGGAGCGGGGACGATCCTATCAGCACATCTGGCTTTCTAACAACCAGGAGCCTTTCAGTCGTCATGCCCGCCCACAATGAGGAAGCCGCCATCGCTACCGTCGTACCTGCTGTGGTGGCTACTCTGACGCCCTGGGTAGCAGACTTTGAGGTGATTGTTGTCAACGACGGCAGCAAAGATCGCACTCAGGCTGTTTTAGAGGCGCTTGTCGAGGCCGATCCACGTGTCAAAGTCATTCAGCACAAGGTCAACCAGGGCTATGGGGCCGCGCTGGTCACCGGTTTTACCGCCGCTAGCAAAGACCTCACCTTTTTTACAGATTCCGATGGGCAATTCGATCTGCATGATATCGCTCCTTTCTTCCCGTTGATCGAGACCTATGATGCCGTTCTGGGGTATCGCATTGATCGCCAGGATACGGCGATGCGCAAAGTCAATGCCTGGGGCTGGAAGATGCTGGTTGGTCTGATCCTTGGTGTGTGGGTGCGCGATGTCGATTGCGCCTTCAAACTCTATCATACCGAGTTCCTGCGCCTGCACACCCTGGAGACGCGTGGCGCCATGATTAACGCTGAGATGCTCTATAAGCTCAAACGTTTTGGCTCTACCTACACAGAGCTAGGTGTACAACATCTCCCTCGCACAACGGGACGTGCAACGGGCGCCAAAATCTCTGTAATCATGCGCGCCATGCGTGAACTCTTCACCTGCGCCTTACGCTGGCGCCGCGAAGAACAACACATCAAATTACGCACTGTCTCATAACCCATTTAACCCTGTATTCACTGACAAATCCCAGAGGTGCCCGAGGGCCGTAGGTCATCCCTTGGGGATTGATCGGCCGCTCGCCCCATTTCAAATGGTCGCCCTATTTCAAATGGTCGCCCTATTTCAAATGGTCGCCCTATTTCAAATGGTCGCCTAATAATACATGTCGGTTTACCGAGGGCCGTAGGTCAATCCCGCTGATTTATCAGCTTATAGCTCTATTACACGTTTGCCGAATACATCATTCACTTAACATAACTGGAGAACCTTACCCATGGCAAAACCCACCATCATCAATCGCGTAGACGACGTCGCCATTCTCTTAGGCACGCCGGCTCCCACCCGCTCAGTATCGTTGGGCTTTCAATTGCTGTTATGCCTGGCAAACATGGCCTGCTGGATCTGTGTGCTGCCCGTCGGCCTGATCCTGCTGCCAACCCAGATTGCCGCGCTCGATCCGGTCCATAAAATCAGCAATCTGGCTATCATCACTGCGGTTGGCGCTCTGGCCGCCCTGATCACCAATCCGATCGCTGGCGCCCTCAGTGATCGCACCACATCCCCTCTCGGGCGCAGAAAACCCTGGCTCATCGCTGGCACGCTGCTCTCGGCACTGACACTGGTCACCATGGCGCATACGGCTGGCTTTGTCGCGCTGGTCATCGCCTGGGGCGTATTTCACGTCGCGATCAATGTGCTGCTGGCGGCATTAAGCGCAGTTGTGCCCGATCAGGTTCCTGTTCAGCAGAGGGCGACGGTATCCGCCATCACCAGTCTTGCGCTTCCTGTCGGCTCTGTGTTTGGTTCGCTCCTCATCACGAAAATGCTCAACATACCACAGATTGCCTACTATATCCTGGCCGGGCTTCTGCTGGTGAGTATGCTCCTCTTTGTGCTGATGCTGCGCGAGGACTTGCTGGATCGCAGGCAAGTCTCTCGCTTTCAACTGCGATCTTTCCTCGCCAGCTTCTGGATCAATCCCGTCCGACACCCGGACTTTGCCTGGGCATGGGTGACGCGCTTCCTGGTCTACTTGAGCTACTATGTGGCCTTAGGCTACCTCCTCTACTTTTTGCAGGATGCACTCCACTACAGTCGCCTGTTCCCCCAGCAAACGGCGGCTCAGGGCGTAACCCTTGTTCAGACGATCCTAACAGGCACGCTGCTGGTAACTTCGCTGTTGGGAGGCATCCTCTCCGATAAATTCCGGCGCCGGAAAATCTTTGTGATTGGGTCGAGCCTGGTCATAGCGCTGGCCTTCGTGATCCTGGCGCTCTTCCCCTCCTGGCCCGCGCTTGAAGCGGCTGCCATTGTGCTGGGCATTGGCTTTGGCGCCTACCTCAGCGTCGATATTGCCATGATTACCCAGGTGCTGCCATCCACCAACGCTTACGGCAAAGATCTGGGCGTCATCAATATCGCCAATGCTCTCCCACAGGTGGTGGGCCCCACGCTCGCGGCCCTGGCGATCAGTCTCTTTCACAGCTATACCGCGCTTTTTCTGCTCGCTACCATCCTCGCTCTGCTGGGCGCCGCCTTTGTCCAGTTCATCAAAAGCGTGCGCTAAACCATAAAGCTGTTTGTGTAAACCGTCAACTCATCAAGAGCGGTTTGCGCAAACTACTCTGTTCTCTTTATGGTTGATCCTGGATATGTCGCCCGTCAAGCCGGAGCATATGCCACCATCCAGGCAATCTGCAGATTGCCCGCTGTTGTAGCTGCAGGACAACCATCCAGGCACGATTCAGTCTGGATGACCCAATGCATAGGCGCACTCGGTATCCTGGTGGTCGATGTTCCGATTGCTTGGCCATCCAGTATAAAATCAACTTCGTGCGCCGTCCACACAATCGTGGCTGTATGCCAGGATGTGTAGGCCGCCGTACTGCTAAAAACGTCCTGATCGCTTTCTACGGTGGCTCCTTGATGATGCATAAAGGCGGCAATGGTTCTATTCAGGTCGCCTTCGGGGAAATCTATCTCTCCGTTGCGTGGCCAGATGTCATTATCTGGCCAGAGCAACCACGCGGTCTTATAGCGCGGGAGCGCATCTGACCGAAAGCGAATCGTATACCTGCCATACATATGGTTCCCCGGCAGATCTGGCAGAATAGCTGCTGCCATGGGCGTTCCATTTTCCGTGTGCAAATACAAATTCAGGACACCATTTTTTACACTCACTACTTTGGATGGATAATAACGCGACGGCGCTCCCTGTTGGCCCGCTGTATCCGGCGTGCCATCAGAATAAACTGTAAACTTGTTCCCATAAATAGTGCCGGGAAAACTTCCCACAGGCACATTGGTCTTGAAGTTTTCGGCAAAGATTTGATGCCAACCCGGAATATCACCAATGGGCATGGTCTGATCGGCCGCTGATGATCCACTCGTGCGACTACTCCCAGGAGTGTTGGTACCATTCCCATTTATCTGGGAAGCAACGACCGTACCATTAAGCTGAAGTATAGGTGATGGGGATGACCTCCCCGGCTCCACCTGTGAGATCGCATTGCCAACCACACCATTGGGGTTAAAGGTATATGCAACAAATGCAACACCACCCAGGAGCAACAGGCTTACCAGGACAATCACGACCTTGCCAGAGATGATTTCCCTGCCTTTACGAAACATAATTGTTTCCTTCCAGTACAAAATATTGTTTGCTTGCTGCTTCTCTCTCAGTAGTTACTACGCATTTATACGGATACGAGTAACCCAAGAGATATTTTATGATCCTTTCTGCCTATTCACTTCCCCACCTATCAGAGCTATTCAAAAGTCCTCCTACGCGACTTTTGAATAGCCCTGCCCACCTATCACCCCTCTATCGACAGAGTATGGATGTGTTGCTATAATAGTACTCGTCTGTCTTTATGACTGCACCAGAGGCAGAATATTACAAGTTACGGATGTTCCATGAAGAGGAAAAAAACAGTTTCGGGCTATCTCACTAGCTCCCTTGTCGCACTTCTCACCTTGTTGTCGCTCTTCCTACAATCATGTCAGGACAATACCCCTGCCATCCCGCAGAACACTCCTGCCCCTGCCTCTGGGGAAAGCGCAACCATTGATGCTACCATATCGAGCAATATCAATCCATTCAGACCCGGTATGACTGACTCAGATACTTCGCTCCTGGATCCCTGGCAGGGAAACAATACTCAGGCTGTTCATAGTGCCCGTACATTGATCAGCCAGGGCCTCTCGCTGGTCAATGAGCCGATCATGAGCTGGGGCGCGGATGATCCCTGGCCTGACCCTGCCGACCCTGAGCCTGGCAATTGGGGCACCCTCGATGCCAAGCTCCAGATGGTCCACGATACTGGCGCTACTCCAGTGATCACGCTCTGTGAGGCTCCCTGGTGGATGAAGGGCCAGCTCAATGCGGATGGCTCTACTACTTTACTGACCCAGGATAACGACTTTTCCGATATTTCCTATGCTTCACGTATTCTCGATAATAAAATGACTGCCTGGCTCCTCCTGGTGCGCCGCACTGCTGAACGCTATATGGTCGCGCCTTATAATGTTCGGTATTTTCAGGTCTGGAACGAACTCAAGGGCTACTATAATCCCGCTCGCAACGATTGGGATGTTTCCACCTCCCCTGGTAATCCTCATAAGTCTTCCGCGACTCATGGCTATACCTACATGTATAATCAGGTCTATACGATGCTCAAAAAGGTGGCGAAGGAGAAGGGCATTGATCCCGCGTCTATCCAGGTGGGTGGTCCCTATGTGCAACTGAATACATGGTCCAGCGCTGCTGGCGCCAGCAACCCCTCTTCATTTACGACTCCCTACGGCGTCTATGATCAACGCGACCTCTATGCTGTGATGTACTGGCTCACCCATAAGGTTGGCGCGGAATTTATCACTGTTGATGGCAGTAATGATAATAGTGATAACACAAATATCAGTGATCCCTTTACTGCGGCTACGAAATTCGCCGATGTCGTGCAATGGCTACGCTCACTGGATGAAGGCACCTATCCAGGGGCTAGAAGCCTCCCTGTCTGGTGGGCTGAGTGGTATGCCAACCCCTACTCCAACATCACTAATGCCTATAACAGTGCGGTGAAAACCTATAGTATGATGATGTTGATTAAGGCTGGTGGAGCGGTCGCGCTAGAATGGGGCGGGACAGGAGACGGTACTAAATCGACAGGACTCTGGACTTCTACCAGTCGCGCCAACGGTGGCCTGGCTCTCCCCTGGTATTATTCCTATAAAGCCTTCAGGGACGACTTCGGGCCTGGCACTATCATCTATAAAACAACCACGACATCTTCTCACTTCGCTATTCTGGCAACCTCGCTCAAAACAATTGTGGTGAATAAGACAGACCAGAAGCTCACCATCCATATCAATCAACACACGAGTCTCTCTCTGCTCCCCTATCAGGTGCAGATCCTTGCTACACCCCACTAATTAACACCGTGTAGAAGGGCTCGCTCCTGCTCTGCCTCCAGGGGGCAGAGCAGGAGCGAGCCCTTCCATTCAACCCATCCCCCAACCTTTCCTTTGGACGAAGAATCCTCATTCAGGCAAAAACGGTATTTCCGGGATTCCGGCTAAGCTCGTAATGTGGGCATTAGGAAGAAAGGGGGGGCACTGCAACAATTTGGCAATTTCTACGATACTCATAATGAAAGCTCAAATAAACATCGCGACGAGCAACGCCAGCCGCAGGGAACAACGATGCCTCTCCGGCTCACGGACACTGGACCCGACCAATATGGCCGTTTTTAATGGCATCAGGTGGAGATAGGATTCATACGAGTAGCTAATATATCCCAAAATATGAGGATAGCCCGCTTGATTATGTTAAGATAGCTATACAATAAGTCTGGTAGCCAATAAAAGGATTGGCTTGCTAAGCTACCACTCAGCACATTTACCCATATAAATGAAGCAAGATGCTCTGTATTTCCTTGCTGATCACTCTGTGACGAAATAAGTTGGATAGCGCGATCTCGTGCATTTTATCGCAGTCTATCAGTAGTACGCTACAACGCAAGGACGCGCACAAACATTCGGGCACGATGTCAATCAAAAGAAGTTATGTAGCCTTTTGATTGCGGTATACCTCGTTCACTTTGCTATTTTCCTGTGACACCCGGATGTATCCATAATTGAGGGAGAAAGAATCACCCATGGAACAAAATCATCATAATCAGCCATTGATCAGTGTGGTTATTCCGGCCATGAATGAAGAACACAATCTTCCCCATGTACTGCCGTTTATACCGTTGACTGTTCATGAGGTCATCCTGGTCGATGGAAATTCGACCGATAATACGATTACTGCAGCTCAGGAACTCTGGCCTTCCATTCGTATTGTCAAGCAAGCCGGGAAGGGCAAAGGGGCGGCGCTCAGACAGGGTTTTGAGGCCTCTACAGGTGACATCATTGTGATGCTCGATGCCGATGGCTCGGCTAACCCGCGAGAGATTCCGCGTTTTGTGGATTCTCTCCTCAAAGGCTATGATTTTGCCAAAGGTTCTCGCTTCATGCGTGGTGGTGGTAGCCATGATATTACGTTCGTTCGGACGACCGGAAACTTTCTGTTAAGCCGCTTCGTCAATTTGCTCTATTGGACGAACTTCACTGATCTCTGCTATGGATATAATGTGTTCTGGAAATACTGCCTCAATTATATCAATGTGGATACTGATGGCTTTGAGGTCGAGACCCTCATCAGTCTGCGCATTTTGCGAGCTAAGCTCAAAATCATCGAAATACCCAGCTTTGAATACCCTCGCGTGCATGGCGCGAGCAATCTCAATACTTTTCGCGATGGATGGCGCGTCCTGAAAACGATTCTGAAGGAGCGGGTAAGAGAGGTGCCACATGCTTTGCAGGTCCACCATTTTGCCTCCCTTCCCAAAACTACCGATCAACTCCCTGTGACAAAATTGCCGGTCGAGCCAACTACCGACGCTCTCGCTACACCGCCACTACTGCTGGAACCCGCTAAACAGTCTCATCTAGAGCGGGTAAGGAGTACGAAATAAGCCAGATGGAAATGGAAGTGGACCAAAGAGCGCCAATAGCATCAGCTATCTCGGTCATCATTTGTGCTCATACCGAAGATCGCTGGTATGATCTTGTGGCAGCAGTTGAGTCTGTGCAGCTGCAGACGCTTCCGCCGCGAGAAATTATTGTGGTCGTCGATCACAATCCCACTCTCTTCGAACAGGCCAGGTCTCATTTCACCGGGGTGCAGGTCATTGAGAACAAAGAGCCGCGCGGACTCTCTGGTGCGCGCAACAGCGGTATCGCTCAAGCCTGCGGCCAGATCATCGCTTTTCTGGATGATGATGCTATGGCAGAGCCCAAATGGTTGGAAGAGCTGTGTCGGCCATATAGTGATCCCCAGGTGCTAGGGACTGGTGGGGCCATTCTTCCGCTCTGGTTAACCGGAAGACCGGCCTGGCTCCCCGCAGAGTTTCTCTGGGTGGTGGGCTGCACCTATCGAGGCATGCCACAGGTCGATAGCGCTATCCGCAATCCCATTGGAGCCAATATGTCTCTCCGTAAAGAGGTCTTTGAGCAGATAGGCGGCTTTTTGAGTGGCATTGGTCGCGTGGGGAGTCGCCCCATCGGCTGTGAGGAGACGGAACTCTGCATTCGAGCCCAGCAGCACTGGCCGCAGGGCGTTTTTTTCTATCGCCCTGCCGCGCGCGTGCAGCATCGCGTCCCAGGTAATCGCACCACCTGGGCCTATTTTCGTGCTCGTTGTTACGCCGAGGGCTTATCCAAAGCCGCTATCTCCCATTATGTTGGGGTGAAAGATAGCCTGGCATCCGAACAAATCTATACCAGAGAGATTCTGCCCAGGGGGGTCGTCCAGGGTATTAGCGATATGTTTGCTTATCGCGACTACGCTGGGCTGGCACGTGCCGGTTCGATTGTCACCGGCCTGATCGTTACTGCTGCTGGCTATCTGGTCGGCAAAATCTCTTTCAAACGCAGAGAAACAACCACGCCAGCCAGGATAAGGCATCGACTGCCAGCACAACTCGTTCCAGGCCCATCAGGCCTTGAGCATAAGACTTGATTGTATAGAAAGACGCCCTAATTCTATGTCCCAGGTTATCAAACAATCTATACCGATCTTGATGTATCATAGTATTGCGGAGCAGGCCACTGATGCTTTCAGACCCTTCGCCGTTTCTCCTGCTATGTTTGAGCAGCAAATAAGCTATTTGCAGCAGCAGGGCTACGTCTCGTTGACTGTGACACAACTCATCAGCTATCTCTCGCAGCCAACACCTGCCCTGCCCGAACGTGTGGTCGTGTTAACCTTTGATGATGGCTTCGCCGACTTTTTCAGTGACGCTCTCCCTATCCTCAAACGTTATAACTTTGTTGCCACCCTCTACATTGCTACAGCCTGTATTGGCTCTACCAGCACATGGCTCTGGCGCGAAGGCGAAGCTAATCGTCTGATGCTCAACTGGGAACAGATTGTCGAGATTCAGGCTCAGGGCATTGAGTGTGGCGCACACACGCATACACATCCTCAGCTTGATCTTGTGCCCCTATCCACCGCTCGCCTGGAGATTGTGCAAAGCAAAGATCTGCTGGAGCAGCATCTCCAGCAACCGATGCTCAGCTTCGCGTATCCACATGGCTATCATACGCCTGCCGTTCAAAAGCTGGTGCGGGATGCAGGCTTTACCACTGCATGCGCCGTCAAGTATGAGATGAGCCATACTGATGACGATCGCTTTGCCTTAGCGCGACTACTGGCAGGCCCCAATACCGGGCCTGCTGAGATGGCTGCATTGCTGACAACTCCACCACCATCAGCCGCAGCCACACTCTATAAACAGGCTCGGGTCCCGGTCTGGCGTCTGCTGCGGCACTATTCGTCCTTCGTGGAGAAACGTCAACAAGCAAAGGGGGAGGTCCACGCATGAGTTCATCAACGGTGCTACCGGAAGAGGGCGATGCCATAGTCTGCAGCGTTAGCGACGATTTTACCGCTGTCCGTCTGCTCGAAGTAGAACTAACCCGGACCTTACCGGTTCTGACAGAAACAACGGATTTGGCTGGACAGCCATATCACAGGGCCCAATGCCTGGTTCGCTTGCACGCGCAACCCCTGGGCCTGGTAGAAGTACCACTGGAGTCTGGGCAGCTCAGCGCGACTGCCCTGGCGGCACATATCTGGCAAACCCTGGGTGCTCAGATCAACTCTCACCTGCGAGAAGATGGTCTGGAACCCGTCACTACCTTAACAGAGTTGGGCCTGCCTGAAGGGATTGCTCCTCGCTGCATCGCGGACCGTGAACGCTTTCTTGCAACAGCACCGTTCGTCAGTGTCGTGATCGCGACACGCGAGCGCCCACATATGTTACAACGCTGTCTGGATGGTCTGCTGGCACAGCGTTATCCGCATTACGAAATTATCGTCGTTGATAATGCTCCTCTCACCTCAACTACAGCCGATCTTATCGCACAACATTACCAGGATCATCCTTCTATTCGTTATGTGCGTGAAGATCTCCCCGGGCTTTCTCGGGCACGCAATCGCGGTCTGCAGGAGGCGAGTGGTGAATTCCTCGCTATCACTGATGATGATGTGGTGATTGACTCTCACTGGCTGCTTGAGCTAATGCGCGATTTTCAACTCTCAGAGCGCGTCGCGTGCGTCACCGGTATGATCTTGCCCCTGGAAATAGAAACAAAAGCCCAGGTATGGTTTGAGCAGTACGGCGGCTATAATAAGGGCTTTGCGCGTCGGCTTTTCAATAAATATGAGCACCATCCCGGAACTCCACTCTTTCCCTATACTGCTGGCCAACTTGGCACTGGCGCGAATATCGCTTTCCGCACATCCTTTCTTCGCAAGATTGGCGGCTTTGATCCAGCTCTGGGCACTGGCACACCTGCTCTTGGTGGCGAGGATCTGGCAATCTTCTTCCAGATTGTGGCACTGGGATATACTCTCGTCTATGAGCCAGCGGCGCTGCTCTATCATCCCAATCGTCGCGATTATGAGGGACTCCGCAAACTGATGTATTGTTATGGAGCCGGTTTAACGGCTTACTTAATGAAGGTGCTCGTGGATAACCCTCTCCGATTATTTGATCTCATAACCCGGCTACCATATGGATTGTATTTTACATTGAACTCAAACTCACCAAAGAATAATAGAAAACTGACCAGTTACCCAAAAGAGCTTTCGTCTCTTGAACGGCGGGGCATGTGTTATGGCCCCTTCGCATACATACGCAGCAAATGGGCACTACGCAAGGGACACCAGTCCAGTGAAACTCGCTAGCCAATGCCACCCATGGCAGAAAAACAACAAAAAGAGAGAAACCAAGACATGCAAGAAACACCGCAAATAGAAGAAGCTACGAGTATCACCCTGGCTACACAATATCCACCCATGCGTATTCTCGAAGTTGAACTTGGGGAAGCTTTGCCCATGCTCTCCTCCTTCGACGAGCGCACTGAAAAACACTATCAACGAGCACTCTGCACAATTCGTCTGCATACACATCCATTAGGCACGCTAGAATTATCCCTGCCTGCAGAACCTGATCACTATGCACCCCTCATCTGGAATGCCTTACACAGCCAGATCAACGATCATTTGCGCGAGGATGGACTTCCTCCCGCCTCAGCATTAGATGCAATGGGTCTTCCAAGCACGACTACCCCTGCCTGCGAACTGGCTCGTGAGCAATTTCTGGCCAACGCTCCTTTTGTAAGCGTTATTGTGTCAACCCATGAACGAGCCGACCAGCTCACACACTGCCTCTCTTCATTATTGGCTTTGCGTTATCCTCACTTTGAGATTATCATCGTTGATAATGCCCCTCGCTCGAATGCCACTTGTGACGTTGTGCAACGCGCTCAGGCTGGTAATCCTCATCTGCGCTATATACGTGAAGAACATGCAGGCATCTCATTTGCCAGAAATAGCGGTATCAAGGCCGCTAGAGGCGAGATTCTGGCGTTCACCGATGATGATGTCAGGGTCGACCCCCATTGGCTGCTTGAACTGGCCCGTACATTTCAAACGGTGGAGAATGTGGCCTGTGTCACCGGGCTGGTCCTACCGATGGAGTTAGAGACGCCTGCACAGTTCTGGTTCGAAGAATTTGGGGGCTTCACACACTCCTTCACTCAATACATCCTTGATACGGGAAAACATCATCCACATACGCCTCTCTTCCCATTTGCTCTGGGGGGATGTGGCGTTGGAGCGAGTATGGCCTTCACTGCCTCCTCCATCCGCGAAATTGGCGGTTTTGACCTGGCTCTGGGCAGCGATGGGCGCTCTCCACACACTGAAGATATTGATGCCTTTTTCAGAATCATTATGCAAGGCTATACTCTGGTCTATACGCCTACGGCTTTACTCTATCATCAGCATCGCCGTGAGGTTGCTAGCTTACATCAACAGATCTATAACTATGGGGTTGGCTTTACTGCCCAGATGCTCAAAATTGTGTGTGCCTATCCCTATCTGGCCTTTGCTCTGGCGCTCAAGGTTCCCCTTGGGGTCTTTCGCATCTTAAATACTAGTTCGGAAAAAAATCAAACAAGATCGTCATCCTTCCCGAAAGAGTTAAGCCAGCTGGAACTTAAGGGGATGCTCTATGGACCACTCGCGTATCTCCAAACATACTGGCATTTGCGCGGCGTATCCAGGAAATTAGACTGATGAAGCAGTTTTCTACCTTTATAGCCGGAAAGGAACAGACCAACCAGGTGAGTACAGCGCTTTTTCAGTGGTTGAAGAAAAATATTACGTTATTATTTAACGCCGGTTCGCTCCTGGGCACGACGGTGGTTACGTCTGGGCTGGGCTTCGTCTATTGGTTGGTCGCGGCACGCCTCTTTTCTCAACATGCTAATGGGGTCTCTGGTACTACTATCTCGGATATGATGCTGATTGGGAACATCTGCTTGCTGGGATTAAGCACACTTCTGCTTACGGAAATTCCGCGCAAGCCAGAGCTGGCCCCGACGCTGATCAGCACCTCTTTGCTGGTAGTCGGATCCCTCGGCTTCGTAGCCGGGCTGGGCTTCTCCTTTCTTATTCCCATTATCTCGCCAGATCTGCATTCGCTGAACGCTAACTTCGGCAATAGTCTCATCTTCGCGGCAGGGGTTGGCCTGACAGCTATCTCTCTGGTCCTGGACCAGGCCTTTATTGCGCTCTTGCGGGGCGATTTGCAACTCTGGCGCAATAGTTCTTTTGCAGCCATTAAACTCGTCGCGCTGGTGCTGGTTGGTCTCCTGGCTCCTGAGAAAAACGACATGCTGATCTATGCCACCTGGGCGCTCGGCAATGTGCTCTCTTTCTTTTTGCTCCTTAGAGCTATCAAGCCAGGAAAGTTTCCGTTCCGCGCGTATCTGCCACGGTGGACCCTGGTGCGGAAGATGAGTCTGACCGCTTTGCGACACCACCTTCTCAATATGGCGCTGCTAGCTCCTACGCTGATTCTGCCTCAATTGGTCACTTCCCTGCTGGGAGCAGGCGTTGACGCCTCGTTCTATATCAGTTGGATGCTCGCCAGCTTTATCTTTATGGTTCCTTATGCCTTGACCACGGTGCTCCATGCAACCAATGCGGCACATCCTCAGGCTGTAGGACAGAAAATGCGCATGACTATGGGCCTGGCTACTGCCGCCAGTCTGGCGGCCACTCTCGTTATCTGGGCCGTGCCAGAACTGATCCTGGGCATTATTAAACCAGAATATATTGGGGCCGCCTGGTGCCTGCGCATCTTAGCTCTGGCTTCCTTCCCGCTGGTTATCAAAAATCACTATATCTCTATCTGCCGTATTCAGGATCGTTTGACCAGTGCGATGATCGGGATGGCTCCTGGCGGATTGCTGGAGTTGATCCTGGCCGCTGTGGGAGCGCACTTTGCCGGCCTCACCGGGCTCAGTCTGGGCTGGCTCTCTGCTGTCTCTATTCAGGCTATCTTTATGGTGCCTACGCTCCTGCGTGCATTTCGCCCAATCGAGGAGATCCCTCTACAAGCTACGATCTCCCTCGAAGAAAGCGATATGGACCCTATCTGGCTCATCGATACTGCCTTGATGCCTGCCGTTGGGACCAGCTATTCCGGCCTGGAAACCACCTGGCAGTTGCGCTCGGGGAAGATACAGGCCATCAGGCTGGCTACGGGCGAGATGCTGGCAGTTAAGTCCATCCCTGGCTCAAAGCGTCTTACGCCACTACCAGCTACCATACCTCCTGTCGGAAAGGCTCCGGGACTCAAGCAGTTCACTGGGATCATGCCTGCTACTCCTCAACCATTGCCACGTTCCACCGGAGAATTCCTGACGCTCAAGCAGTTCACCGGGATTATGCCTGCCGCTACGCAACCTACGCCACATCCTACTGGCGAAATCCAGACTTTCAAACAGTTCACTGGGATCATGCCTGCCGCTGTACAACCCGAACCACATCCCGGCTCGGAATCAGGTATCAAACCATCTTTGAAGCGTACACAGCTCACACGCCAGCTTCCTGCCCTTACAGATACGTATCAACAGCGTGCTATCCTGGTCCCTCCTGCCTTAAGCCTCCCATCTCGCCCTTCTTCTGACCAGGATTCACGGGCTGATCTCAATATTGTAGGCGAACCCTATAACGCGCCCTCTGAGCAAGCCATACAGAGAGAGGTAGAGCAGTGAGGCCCACAAGTAATATGTTTGATCCACAATCACCCCAACCCTATCCACAGGATGCACAGAATACGCCATCATCCATACCGCTGATGCAGAATATGTACAATGCGCAATATCCTCCTGTGCAAAATACGCAACCTCCTGTACAAAATGCTCAAAATGTGTATAATACGCAGTCATCTATACCTCGCATCCAGAGTGTCTACAATACGCAACCTCCTGTGCAGAATGCTCAAAATATGTATAATACGCAGTCATCCCTACCACGTATGCAGAGCATGCAAGTGCCGGTCCCCCCTCCTCCATCTCGCTTCAATTGGCTATCATGGAGACTGGCCGATATTGTGCTGGTGCTCTTGCCAATTGGCTCTTTTCTGCTCTGGGTCTTCTCACTCAAACATGTCGATGTTCATCAGATGAATGATCTGGGTCTGGTCTCGGTCCTTCCTCTGCCGATCATTCTGGCGGTGATTCTTCTTAATATCAGCTTCTGCTTTCTTTTGCGCTCTCCCAAACTACGCGTCCCAGTCATTATGCTCCATGTTTTTTTGCTGATCTTTATGCTCTTTAGCGTGACCACTTTTATGGAGGAAGCCGTACGCTTTAGTACGGTCTATCGGCACGCCGGCTATACCGAATATATTACGCGCACTGGCTCGGTCGATCCTAACCTGGATGCCTATTTTAGCTGGCCTGGCTTCTTTATTCTCGCTGCTCTGGTCACTCAGTTGGCGGGTTATCATACTATTCTTCAGTATGCGGCGTGGGCCCCGGTATTTTTCAATATTATCTATCTGCCAGCCATCTATGTCATCTTTACGACGGCTACCACTGACAAACGTTTGATCTGGCTGGCCGTCTGGTTCTTCTATCTCACCAACTGGATTGGGCAGGACTACTACTCCCCGCAGGGGATGAATTATTTCTTCTATCTGGTAATCGTGGCCGTTCTTCTCAAATGGTTCAAGGTCCCTTCGACGACCCAGCCACCTTTCTGGGCTAAGTTAATTGGCCGCTTTGGTCGCTTCTCACCTCTGGCTCAGAAATTATATGAGTGGATTATCGCGCCCGAGACCCTGCGCACTCCTGCCAGTGGCTGGCAGCGTGCTGGTCTGCTGCTGATCCTCATCGTCATGTTCGGCTTTGTGGTCTTTAGCCATCCTCTTACGCCTTTTTTCATCTTTGTCAGTGTGGCTGCCCTGATTTTTCTGCGCCGCTGTACAACCTGGTGGTTGCCTTTCCTCCTGGCAATCATGATTATTCTCTGGATCGTGACGATGACCCAGTCTTTTCTGCTCGGCCATAGCAGTATGATCTTTGGCAATTTCGGCCAGCTGGGCTCGTCGGTTACGACCAATGTTGCTGATCGAGTACATGGCAATCAGCTCCATACCTATGTAGCCTGGGCTCGCGTCGTGATGACCGGGTTGTTATGGGGCATGGCCTTCCTCGGTGGCGTCTCGCGCATGCGTAAAGGGTATCGCGATGGCACCTATCTGCTCCTCGCGGTGGTGCCCTTTCCTTTGATTGTGGTTCAGGACTATGGCGGCGAGATGTTTCTGCGCATCTATCTCTTTGTCTTGCCGATGATGGCCTTCTTTACCGCTATCCTCTTCTACACAACACATAGTCTCGGTGTTCGTAGGCAAAACATCTGGCGTACTTTAGCCTGCTGTGCAACCTGTATCATGCTCATCGGCGGCTTTCTATTAACGCGCTATGGGAATGAACATATGGACTATATTACCTATGACGAATACAATGGGATCCAACATCTCTACCAGATTGCTCCTGCTGGTTCGCTACTGATACAAGGTTGGGGAGATGCTGGCTGGCAGTTTCAAGACTACGAAAAATATGACTGCCAAACTCTGAGTGATGTGGGGCCACAGATCGTGGAAAAGAAAGATATCGATGCCCTTGTACGTTATATTCGAGCAGAAGCCCCGGACCATCCTGCCTATATTATCTTCACACGCAGTCAGCGCGTGTCGGCCGAGGCCATTTCAGGCGAGCCCGTCGGCACTCTTGATAGTTTTGAAGCCTCTCTGCTTCACTCCTACCGCTTTCAATTGGTTTATAACCACCCAGATGCACAAATCTTCTTTTATGCTGGAAATGGAGGGTAGGACGCGTTGAAATCATTACCTTCCTGGCTCTGGCCTGCCAGTATCCTGTTCTCGATCGCTGCCACGGCCCTCGTCGTGTTTGTGGCGCAAGATTTTATCTTGCGACCCATCATTGTGATGTGGTTTCTCTTTATCTGCCCTGGAAAAGCCTTTATCCCGTTGTTGCGCATCAAGGATGCCGCCTCCGAGTGGATGCTTACTATTGGCCTGAGTATCGCTCTGGATGCTATTATAGCTGCTCTCCAGCTCTACAACAATTTGTGGTCGCCCTCCATCACTTTCCTTATTTTGATGTTCGTGACCCTATGCGGCCTGGCCCTCCAATTGCTCCAGTACGCTCTGCGATAAAGAACCTGGTGCTCCAAATGGATGAGTAATGTCCTGGCAGGACATTACTCATCCATTTGGAGCACCAGGCTCTACCGATTACGCTCGCTGCGCACAAACAGGA
>Ga0070730_10000623_pt1 | contig 39100 bp, 25 predicted proteins | sample Coa_R1_3_FD_66447 | JGI IMG/M metagenome (GOLD analysis project Ga0070730, IMG submission 66447) | Surface soil microbial communities from Centralia Pennsylvania, which are recovering from an underground coalmine fire - Coalmine... | ecosystem: Environmental > Terrestrial > Soil > Unclassified ...
TGCCATTGGCAATCACCACCCCATTCGCCGCCAACGATATGGCGCCCGTGCCGCCATTGCTCACTGTTAGGGCGTTGCCGAGCGTCAGTCCGCCGGCCACCGCCAAATCTCCACCCAACGAGATGGCAGTACCGCTCTGTGTGAGTACCGAATCTTCGATATTTTGCGACCCGGTAAATAACGCAATATGCCCTACGGTGCCACCGCCACTGGTCACGGTGCCGGTACCGGCGCCAAAACTGCTAACCGTATAATTGCCCTTGCCGTCGTTGGTCACGGCCAGGTTGCCGGGGCTACCGCTCACCAGGCTCAGTACACCGCTGTTTTGAAGCGTGTTAGCAGTAATCGCCAGGCCGTTACCCACCGTTATGGCGCCGCTCTGCCCGCCTACCGACGTTACTCCCGTTGCGGCAATAAGCTGATTGCCCACCACACTCAGCCCGCCGCCAAGTGTAATCTGGCCAGTCACCCCGCCGACGCTCTGCACTACCTGATTGTTGGCTACTAACGGCACAAAGGCCGTACCGTTGTAGTACGCAAGCTGGTTGGTATTCTGGTCAAAATACAGCTGGCCGGTGCTGGGTGTGCTTGGCTGTACAGAAGGTGTAATCACAACGCCGTTGTTTAATTTCAACGATCCGTTAATGAGCACACTGCTGCTGCCAAACGTAACCCCTTGCTCGTTTGCGATAAAACCGCTTAAGGGAATGCTCTGCGACTTATACTGATTCGCCGCGTTATTCACCACCGCGTTGTTGTTATGCGACTTACGAATAGAGGTGCCGATAATCAGCCCAACCGCGCCTAAAACGAGCAATAGGACCAACGCAAGGTCGGCCCGCTTAAGCATGCGGAGAATGGGGCTTCCGGTTCGTACGGAAGCAGCTGGCATATCGCCGGGTGGCGCGCCCTGCAAAGGGGTAGGTTCCAGAGACAACGAGTCCGTTTCCGACGTAGACTGGTGCACGATGCCCATGTCGTATAGCGCCGGCCCTGATGTATCACCACCGCTCACGTAACCAACATCATTGGTACTTTGATTTTCGTTGTCCACGATGTTTTTGTTTGATCTCTGCTTAACAGAGATATACTCCCTGTTACTATCTTACGCCGCTTATGTCTATCACGGCAAGCATTTTTGAAGACTAAATTACTACAAAAGGTGTGGATAAACTACAGTTCGAGCACCAGGTATACTACCACTACCGTAAACACCAGGACACCGAGCACGGTAACCCCAACCTCAAGCAAGCTGCGATGCACCGCATTCTCCGAGAGCGGATTACGCCCGATAGAAATGATGCTTGACCGTATGGTGGAGTACAGCACCACTGCTACCACCACGAACAGCAACACCACCAAGATACCGGCGATCAGCACCCGCATCGGCGACACTTCATGCCCCACCAGGTTGCTGGCAAAATTTTGGATGCTCGACGGCAGAAATGTCGGCTGCTGATCCGGCGCTTGGTAAAATACTTTGTCCACCTGCACCGGAACAGCGCCAATGTGAATTGTCGTTTGTTTGCCGTGAATATCGGTAACCGTGCGGGTGGTGGTTGTTTCGCTGGACAGGTCGGCTTGCGCCGTGCCAATTACCAGCGTGCTCGTTGTCGCCTTCATACCAATGCCGGCAAGCGGCGAAGCGGTTATGTGGTCACCGATCTTTACCGATCCGTTAATATCGCTTACCAGCGCAGTCGTATTGCCGCTGGTGACTACCTGCACACTTCCCGCACCGCTATTGAGCTCGATGAGTGATTTATTGCCGGCGATACCGAGCAGCTGCTCCAGTTTGTCTGAGGTACTCAGCTCCACGGTGTTCGGCGTGCCGGCAGTGAGGCTTACGATGGCACCGGGGACCACGTTCGGGTCTTTGGTTTGAAAACCCTGCGCGATAGACGATGCCCCCTGTGCACTGAGCGAAGACACCCCTAATACCAGCATGAGGAATGTCACCCCCAGCGCCATGATCTTTAATCTTTTGCCAATTCCGGTGCGGACAAGCAACATGGACGAGTGCCTTACATTTGTTACTGCTTACGATTATACCGCGACAAGGCAGGTGGCGGCAAAAAGCACTGTTTTTGCCGTGCATATTCAGCTTTGGTACGCTATACTTGAGCATTGTAATGACCGAGCAACTCGAAAATCCAGGGGATATCCCACAGCAGGCCGGCACACCACGGCCGGAGCGCGTCCAAACCAAGCCCTCCCGGCGTGAAGGCGCCAAAAATGTAGCCTCGACTATCGCCGTATTGCTGCTCGCCCCGATTTTCGCCATATTGCTGACGGCTTTCGTCTTTCAGTCGTACCAAGTGGACGGGCCAAGCATGCAAAGCACGCTGTTTAACAACGACCGGCTCATTGTTTGGAAAGCGCCGCGTACCTGGGCGCGGCTCACCAAGCATGCGTACATACCGAAGCGCGGCGACATTATCGTGTTTACCGATCCAAACCTCGCGCAGTTCGGCCAGGACCCCAACAAACAGCTTATTAAACGCGTCATCGGCCTGCCCGGCGAGCGCGTGGTGGTTGCCAACAATGTCGTGACTATTTATAACACCGGGCATCCGCAAGGGTTCAATCCGGATTTCACCCTGCCCTATCAGCGACTTGGCCACGACACCGCGGGCAATATCGACCTTACCGTGCCGAAAGATCACGTATTTGTAATGGGCGATAACCGCCCCGATTCTCTCGACTCACGGATGTTTGGCCCGGTGCCGGCAGACCACATTGTCGGCAAACTTATCATTCGTGTCCTGCCAGTTAACGAAATGCGCCGATTCTAAGCCCACGAAGATTCACCCGCACGAAAAACAGCACACCCATGAACCGATCGGTTTGCTGAGGTATTAGCCCAAACTTGCCAAGATACGTTCCAAGTCTTCGTCGGTTTTAAAGCTAATTTCCAGTTTGCCGCCTCGGGCCGTTCGACGGATATGCACCGGCGCGTTGCCGAGCCGTTTGCTCAGCTGTTTGGTTGCCGGCGTCTCGCTACTCATGCGTTCGCGCGTCTGTTTGGTCTCACGAAAGCCCTCTTTCACCGATACTACGAATTGCTCGGCCTGCCGGACCGGCCAACCGTGCTTCACAATGAGCATCAAAAGCTCTTCTTGTTTCTCGGGCATATCTTTCAGTGCCAGGATGGCCCGCGCATGACCTTCGCTGATCTTTTCTTCTTGCAGGGCCTTGCGCGCCGCCTCGGGTAACTGCAACAGACGCACGATGTTATTGACCGTCGAGCTGGCCTTGCCCAGGCGTTTGGCAATCGATTCGTACGTCATGTTGAATTGCTGATGCAGCTTTTCGATGGACACCGCCTGTTCCAAAGCCGACAAATCAACCCGTTGCACATTCTCAACGATGGCAATCTCCAGCTGCTCAAGCTCCTTTGTGGTGCGAATAATGGCAGGTACTTTGTCCAGCCCCGCCAGTTGCGCCGCTCGCCAGCGTCGCTCGCCCGCAACCAAGGCGTATTTGCCTGCGCCGTGCGGCGTCACAACCAACGGCTGCAAAATGCCGTATTGCTTGATCGATTCGCTTAACTGCACCAGCGCCGCTTCGTCGAAATGTTCACGTGGCTGGTTGGGGTTGGGAATAATATCGGCCGGCGCGAGTTTTTGAATGCGGTCTTGGTCGTCGAACAATACCACCGTATCAACGTTTTTCGGAATGAGGGCATCGAAGCCGCGGCCTAAGCCCGTTTTAGCCATTGACACGTTTTGCTACCTCCTTGGCGAACTGCTTGTAGGCGCGGGCACCTTTGCTCCAGCGGTCGTGTTCAAAAATGGTCTTGCCAAAGCTGGGGGCTTCGGCCAAACGCACATTGCGCGGAATAACCGCCTTGAACAGCTTATCGCCAAAATGATTTTTGAGTTCGTGCATCACCTGCTCGCTGAGACTAGTGCGCTTGTCGTACATCGTAAGCACGACGCCCAGCAGATCGAGCGCCGGATTCAACCCTTCTTTCACCCGCTGCACCGTGGCCAGCAGCTGTCCTAATCCTTCCAGTGCGTAATATTCCGATTGCACGGGGATGAGTATAGCATTTGCTGCCGTAAGAGCGTTAATAGTTAAAAGGCCGAGAGCCGGCGGGCAGTCGATAATAATATAATCGTACGCAGCAATTTGCAGGGCGTTTCGGAGTGCGAATTCGCGTTGCAACTGAGATACCAGCTCGATTTCGGCAGCCGCCAAATTGGCGTTGGCCGGCAAAATATACAGCCCGTCGCGGTCGGTAGGCCGCACCGCCTGATCGAGCGAAGCTTGGCCGGACAATACTTCGTAAGTGGTGGGCTCCAACTCTTTATCTAAGCCCAGCCCGCTCGTCGCGTTGCCCTGCGGGTCGAGATCTACCAGCAGCACGCTCGCTTTCTCGCTGGCTAATTGCGCGGCCAAATTGGTGGCAGTGGTCGTTTTGCCGACGCCCCCTTTTTGGTTAATGACCGCGATGGTTGTTTGTTTCATGCTTCCCTCTTGGCTCAAAGTATAGCATTCCCTGCCAGTGGCCGCCACCGATAAAACCGTATGACAGCGTAGCTAGCAATATACGGCTAGCTACTGCAACGTGGCCAGATAGTCGCTCCAGGACTGGTCGCTCAGCTGACCGCTCGCCCGGATAAGTACCAGTAGATTTACCTTGGCGGCGATGAACGATTGCGCCCCGTTCGTCTCCGGGCCGGCGTAACCCACACTTTCTGCATCCTTTATGAGCACTTGGTGGGCACCTGGGGCGAACTGGTTGGCCAACTGGGCTACTTTTGCCTGCAAACTGCCGCTAAATCCGTCCGGCAACGGCTGTTCGCTGACCACAATATGAATACCCCCAAAGACATCCGAATAGGCAAACACGGGATTTTTGTCGGGCGGGCTGACCCTGCCCCATCCGCCTAACTGCTGGATTGTTTTGCCGGCGGGCAGGATGGTGGGGAATTGAGGCTGCACCCCACCGATAGGGTTGGCGGCATGTACGCCAGTCGGATTAGCAGCGCCCACGTAACGGTCAGACTTACCTCCGGCAAAAAAATGAGGCCACGCCCACAGCCCCAATACCGCCGCTATAACAATGCAGGCCACCCATCGCTGCTTACGCGTCGTCATTGCCCACAGCTTGGCCAGCTGGCGTCTGCGATGCGCCCAATTTACCTTTGGCAGCGTCAGCTTTATTTCGATTTCTTTGGCCGACCGCTGTTTTTTGGCCACCTTCTTCTGCTGTGCGGCAATAGATTCCTGCAAGCGTACGCGGTCACGCTCGGCCCAAATGTCGGCAATGTCCGGCTGCTCCCCGGCTGGCCGCAGGCTGCCGTCAGCCGCCCGGCGCAACTTGCCGCGCGGCGAAACGAGCACAGTCCGCTTAAATTCCCTCATGCTTACAGTATACAGGAGCCACTGGGGATGCTGTTAACAGTTATATAATACGAATATTGCCGCGGGTTACGTCAGTCGTATGCACCACATACAAAGGTGTATCGGTATTGGGGTTTGCGCCTGGCATAAAAATTCCTATTCCAAACTGGTCGGGCGACACGCCATCCAAACGAGTGCCATCGCGGCCCGTAACACGGAACAGCACTTGCGAGTTTACACCGTCTACAGTAAGCGTTGCCGTGCCCTGGAATATGCCGGTCGAATTATTCGTTCCTTGAGTGATGAGCCATGCAATGGAGGACGCATTCAAACTCAAACTGTGGCAATTCTGCGCCTTCTTCACATTCTTACAGTTCGTACCGGTGTTGTAGGCGAACTGGAGGTCGCTGTTACTGCTGATATTACCCTGGCTGTCGTAGCGTACGCTGAACCCAAAGGTAGCGGCGTCGGTCTGGCCATTGGTGGTTAGTCCAGGCAGCACGTCACCATTTGCCAGCGACGGCACCACGCTCTTTTTGCCGGTCATGCGCGGACCGGTTGGATTGTACACTACCAGATAGTCACTCAGAGGGTCGCTCCAATTGCCTGCGTTGTCTTTGGCGCGCACGCTAATTTTATACACCCCCGTCGGGAAATCCGTACCAAAGGTGGTGGACAAATTCGCGCCATCCCACTGCATGGGTGCGCCATTCCCTGGGCCGGGGTCGGTATCGCCAATGAAATATTCGCCGCCGGCCACTCCAGAACTATCATCACTGGCTGGCACTGTGAGTGTGCTAGTCTGGAAGGTCGATTTAGGATTGGCAGACCAGCTAAAGGCACCGAGACTCGGGGGGGTAGAATCACTAGCCGGCAGAATAACAAACACCACGGCGATGTCTGGATCGGCAGCCATATCAATCAGGTCGTTGTATCCCCCAAAGGTTACCGGCCCAAGATAATCACTATGACTGCCACCATACAAATGAATCCCGTCCGGGTTGAGCACTGCGAAAATAGCCGCATATCCGACCGACATTTTAGCCACCCCACCCAACTCATCGACAGATATTGGGTCAGGACGATAGTCCCAGTCTGAATTCTGATTGAGTGGAGGGCTCGTAGTAAGCGAGTCGTTGTCGTTCACCCCCCAACCCCACAAGTCACCAGAATTTTTAAGCGCATATACCACAGCTTCCCCGGCGCTAATGCTCGCCACATCGCTGATACCATGTACCTGAGTAGGAACCAGCACGGTGGGCGTTTGCAACCCTTCTAGTAAAATGAATACTCCCCACTGCATCACCGCGCCATCGGCAGTAACCGCAAAACTTGAACGTGCGCCTGCTGTAATGTCCTTAATGCCGGAGAGGCCTGCAATCTGGGTTGGCGTGCTGCGCGAATCCAGGTTAGAGCCACATTCGTACGCAAAAATGTCGGGAATACCAAGCTGGCCACAACTGGCGTCGCCCCAGCCGTATACGTCGCCTGCAGCTGTGAGAGCAAGCACATGCTGGTTGCCCGCGGCTACCTTTACAACACTGGGTAGACCCAAAACCTGACCGGGGATGTAATCATAGCTAAGGTTCGGGTCGCTCGCTGGCCGACCCAAGTACTGTGTGCAGCCCCAGGACCACACCGTACCGTCGGCCTTCAGCGCGATAACTCCTCCGTACTGCACACTGTTTAGAAAGGCAAGCTGCGTTACCCCTGTAATACCATCGATTTTGTGTACCGAGCCGACGGAATTTCCCAAAACCGCTGGGTCTCCGATAACACCACAGCCGTTATAACCTTGTGCATAGACGTTGCCGCTGCTATCCAAGGCAAAAATCGTATCAGGCGTCATATATGTAAAAATGCGGGTTACGTCTGCGGGAAAGCCATCTATATTTGTCACCGTCCCGTCGCGTGATATTGATTTAATTGTATGCTGCGTAGCAGCATAGGCTCGTGGCAACGCACCAAACCCGACCACCTGGCTTGCGAGCAGTGCAGCCGTCGCAACAAACGAAACTATAGGCCCTCCACTCCGACGAAGCATAGCAGTCATCCTCAACATTTTTGTCTCCCCTTTATACCTTTAGCTTACCTGCGCTTCTGTGCAACCACAAGATCAGCTGATTGTGATTTACATCACGTCGCTTCAAAAGACCGCTAGAACGGCGTATCTTCCGGCTGCTGCTGGCCGCCGATAAACGTTCGGCCGTGCATTAAGCGCTTGCCCGGATCGCTGGTAAATTCCAGGGTGAGGTCGGTAATGGTCGGACCGCGCGATACATCCTCGGCAAAACCAAATGATTGGGAGGCGTCGACGGTCACATACAAAAAATAGTAGCGCGCACCGACTGCCGGTGCAGTCGTGTTGGTGTTATTGCCGCTTGCATCGAGTGGCGTATAAGTGCCTGGCGTCCCCAAAGTAACACTGCCTGCATTGGTTATGACACCCCAGGTATTATTCGCATTAGTAGACGAACGGTAGCTGAATACCCATTGAGCCCCCACACCGTTGTCGACTCCATTCATAAGCCATTTGCTAGGAAACACGTTTGTGTCTGTATCAATCATCAACGAATATGTGCTGACTTGCGGCTGGGCTTGCAGGGTGCTTGCATAAGCGCGGTCGGTTGAGCTCACAAAAGCCGAGCAGCCCCCTCCTTGCAAGTAGACCTTCCCATTGTAATATGCAGTAGCCAAACCGTAACGGGCGCCCGTGTATGCAACGCTCGTCTGCGACCACAAACCAATTCCATACCGGTTACTGCTACCTGGAGGATAGCCGATAATTGGCGCAATATACGTGTTAGTGGTGCAGGTTGTGGAGGCAGACCTCCCGCCTACCACATATAAATAGCCATTTGCGGCAAATCCGTCCGCGTCTCGAATTGGTTGCGGTAAGGTGGTGCTGTTATTCCAGGTGCCGACCGCTCCAGTACCTGTGGTGATCGGCGCATATTGTACATCAAGCAAATAGTTAGTGCCGTCAAAACCCCCCATAAGATACAGGGCGGCGCCATACGCAACAAGTACTGCCCCTTCGCGTGCCGTTGTAAAGGCGGTAGTGGACGTCCACGAGCCAGAAATAGCGCCGCCTGCGCTCAGACTGGGGCTGTAGTAGACCGTGCTTTGCACCGTGCCAGCGCCATTTGCACCACCTGCAACATAAATCCTGTTATTGAATACGGCCGCGCCCATTTGAGTCCGCTCTCCAGGCAAAGCCACGGTGCTACTCCAGGTGCCCGGCACTCCCGAGCTTGGCGTGCTGTAATATACCGTGCTACAGACGCCAGTTACGCCAGTGCCATTCCCCGTTGTACAGCTGCTATCTTGCCCGCCAACGTAATAGAGCGTTCCGCCGGCATTCAGCAACTTCCCCCAGGCCCGTGTTGCCGGCAAAGAGTTCCCTGCTGCCGTGAATGTACCTATGGTGCCGTCACTATTTATTGGCGCGTAATAGACGTTCGCCGACGGAGTCGTACAAGCCATATCTGTACAGCCACCAGCATAATAAATATAGCCATTAAGCACGGTGGCCGAGCCGCCAATCCGGTCCACGCCGATGTTGTTTTGGCTGCTGTATGATTTAGGCGAACCGCTATAGTTGTTGAAAATCTGGACACTTTCAGCGACGGACGAAGTACTACTGCAACCATTCGGCGGGCCAGTACCTGCCGTACAGCCACCGACGAGGTAGATATAGCCGTTGGCCGTGGCAGCCCCTAAATTCCATCGGGGAGTAATAGTCGTTTCAAGCGTAGTAAACGACGTGGCCAAGTTGCCGGTGGTTTGGTCTATCTTGGCGGCGACGATGTCGTTCAGTGTAGTGCCATTACCACCACCGGAACCATCGTGGCCCGCCGTTACATACAGATAACCATTCACCGCGTAGGCAACGTTTCGTCGACGGACACGTGGGAGTTGGTGGTTAATGTCGGATATCGTCCAGCTTCCAACGTTTCCACTGGAGTCTATCTTGGCAAAAAGGACCTTGTTCGTTTCAGAAGTATTAACGGTCGTGGTGCTCGATCCATCGCAACCACGTTGGTCCGCCGTAGTTCCGCTTGTTGTTGAGGTGCCGCACGATCCGCCCGCAAGATATATATAATCGCCGTACATCGTATAGCCCATGATCCCCAGCCCTTGACTACCGCCCGTAGATGCGTCGAGGTCGGGGATCTGCGTTTGGCCCGTTGTCGCGCAACTACTGAGTGCCCCGCTACTATTGGTTATAGTGCACTTAAGCACAGTGTTTTGGATGTTGTTGCTGCAGCCGACCCCTGTTGAGGTGTTTTGGCAGCCGCCCACAATGTACAGGTTGCCGGTCGTGGCTGACACTGCGCGGGCGAACATAGCCGAGTAACCATACACCGATGGCTGTACGCTCAGTGTCCTCGTCCACGAGTTTAATGAGCCGTCACTGTTTAACGATACCCTGTTTGCCTCCGATCGCCAGCCTATATTGGAAAGGCTCGCATTACAGGGTGTTCCCGTCCCGCAAGTACCATCAGTGCCTCCTGCGATATAAATAGTATTATCATAAACGGTAATACCAAAAGCACCTAAACCACTATAAACGGTATACGATTGGCCAGTAGAAACCGTCTGGCTTACACTCACGGTAATTGAGGTGGTACTGCCTACCGCAGTAATTCTCTCCTTTGTGGCGCCGTTAATACTAATTTGCATGCCGACCATAGCAGAAATAAAGTTTGTGCCGCTGCCGGTTACGGTGGTGCCACTTTGTGTAACCGTTCCACCATTGGCATAAATCCCCACTAAATGGGTACTGTCTACCGTCCACGAACCAATCGTGCCGTCCGCATTGATCGGTGCGTAGGAGGTGTTGGGAGTCATGAGGTTGCACGTACTGCTCACAGTACAACCGCCAACATTATAAATAAACCCATTGTTGACCACTACACCGCTACTGTCGAAGCTCCCATCACCGGCATCAGTCCCGACTGGCGGCAAGGCTGTGAGTTCATCAGGCGGCGACACATCGCCATCGCCGTTAATAACACCATAGTTATTAGCAGTCTGCGGTCCTCCCGTGGCCGTACAGTTGCCGCTGACTGTCGCCTTGGCGCAGCCGCCAATAGAATACACTGTCCCCCGCCAGGCAACCAACCCTTGACTAAAAATGCGACCAAAGGGACTGCTAATGGCGTAGGTTGACCCTGTTTCTGTGTATGCAATACTGACTGTCATAGAGGTAGTACTGCCCACGAGGGTAATCTTGGCTGTATTACCGTCCGGATATGTAAGAATCATGCCCACCATGGCGCTCGTCCAGCTCGTACCACTCCCAGTTACGGTAGTGGTGTTGCTTTGGCTGGCGGTACCGGTACTATAAAAGATGTCGTCGGTCGGCACCTGTGTCCAGTCGGTTATGGTGCCGTCGGCGTTAAAACTGGCAATTTGTGTGGCGGTCTGGCCGGTATCAATAGTGTAGGCCTGGCTAGTCACTGTTTGAGAAATGTCCACGGTTAAACTGGTGGCACTTGTATAAGCCGTTATCATGGCTGCCGTACCGTTGTTAAATGTAAGAACCGAACCGACCATTGCTGGTGTCCATGTAGTGCCGCTGCCGGTTACCGTAGTACCACTTTGGCTCGCGGTGCCCGTACTGTACGTCGTAAAAGACGAGCAGTCGGTAGAAGTAACGGTAATACAGCCGCCATTTACATACATATATCCGCCCCATAGAGTGGCATAGGTACCACCGAACGAAGCGCGAGAGCTCGCAAATGAGCTGGTCGTGAGCCAGCTGGAGGCTAGCGTACCATCGGAGTTAATCTTTATGTAAGATACGTTGCTGGCCACTGGAGTTGTGGTGTTGGCGCCGCCCACGTCATAAAGATAGCCGTTATATTGCAACAGGTTATTCCCCCACACACCCGTACCAAGGGCAGTCATGCCAGTCGTAGTCCAGGCCCCTGCGCCAGACGCCGGAATGGTGCCGTCGGGATTGGGCGCCGCATACTCTACCGTCGTTTCGCCGTTTAAGCTGCTGTTTGTTTGACCGCCAACAATATAGATATGGTTATTATAAACGGCGGCACCAAAGTACCCTCGGGCCGTAACAATGGAGCTTGTTGCCGACCAACCAATCGGCTCCCCGTTCGCGCCAACTTTTGTGACATATACGGTGCTACACATATGGTTGGTGCCGGTACAGCCGGCATCCTTGCCGCCAATAGCATATAAATATCCGTTGTAGGCGACGGCAGCTAAGCCCAGCCGCACCTGCGACGATGGTAAGTTATAGGCGCTGCTTGTACACCAGTTGGTACAACTGCCGTTCCCTGGATCGGGGCTATCGATGGTGTAGGTGGAGGTGTTGAGCTTTGCCCAATACACCGTTCCGGTGTTGGTCGAACCACTACTGCCGCCAATTTCATATATATACCCGCCCGCAACTACAGTTGCCGCGCCCCACCGGGCGACATTCAAGGAGTTACTAGCGACAGTGTAATTAGGAAAACGGGCCCCAGTAAGCGCACCTTTGCGGATAAGGTTATTCGTGGTGTCAAAATCGATATCACTCTCGTTATTGCCGCGCATAAATTTAACTGCACCCTGGACATATACGCTGGGGTCAATAGTGAGTGGGTAGTGTGCTCGCTTGAGGCCGCTGACCACCACTTTGAGATGATTTCCGTGCAGCTCGTAATGTGCTGACACACCCGAGCGTGTTTGGTTATATTCCTTTACTAGTGGTGCAGGTATGGTAAACAGTAACGTATTCTTGGGTGCTTTCTCGCGCATTTTTTGCAGTAGCTCTGCGTCTTTAGGAGTGCCGGTAGATACGTTGCCGTTTATTGGCAAGTTGGCGCCATACACGCCGATGAGCCCGTCGCCGAGCAACCGGGCTTGCAAGCTGTTGCCCATCTCCAAATCGTACCCAAACGACGCGGTATTGCTGCCGGCACGCTGCAGCACCACGTCTTCCTTCACCTCGGCAGCCTGCATGGTGTACACCAGCCAGCCTGCTCCATCGGCCAGCGGGTACACAACCCGGTTATCCTGCTTTTGGCCCTTTAGTACTTTGAATGTTGGCTTAAAGGTAAGGTCGACTCCCCCTGCGGGGTCGGTGACAGTAAGGCCCTTGGATGGGTCATCGCTAGCAGCAGCAGTGATTTGCGGTCCACCGCCTCCACTTTGGCCCGGGCCGGTTGCCGACGGGCTGAAGCCAGCATTAAAGTTGTATACTGCATTCTTTGGGTCGTGCACCAGTTTGGCAGCCAGTAACGGGCTAGCGATGGGCAGCAGTGACGCCGCGCGGTCATCTATCGCGTAGGTGTGCTGGACAAAATATGGCTGGACAATGGTAATTAACTCAGCAATTACCACTAGCGCAGCCATAAGCGCCAGCGAAGTCCGTACACGGAGATCGCCAAACACTCGCCTTGCCTTGCGTCCAACCGGCGAGCACCACCAACCCGTCCACCACCTTGTTACATCTGGCAGCTTCAGCCTGATGCGTAGTTGGTGCTCACGATTCTCAGCCGCTTGCCTCTTTGTGTCATCCATACCCGATAGGTAATTTCCCTTGTGCTTATCTTTATTGTAGCATGCACTAGCGTGCCATCCTCTCTATTATTGGTTGCTGAACGTAAAGCTAAGATTCTCAGCATAGGCGCTCGCGTTCGTGCCTAAACCATTCCCATTAGCGGTCACGGCTATTTGGAAGATGACGTTATTGCCCGCGGCGAAACTACATGTTGAAGGCTCGGTTGTACCGGTCAGCGTACCGGCAACTCCCGAAGTCCAGGTATTTGCCGACCCTACTGTCGATGTGCCATTCCAACCAACTACCGTAGATAACGCACTACATTGGGATATAGCACTCCCGGTGCTCTTAAAGATAGCGTACTTGACCGTTGCACTGGCGGCTGGACCGGTTGGGTTGGCAACAGTATCGGATAATGCCGTCAGAGAAGTTGTACCGCTTACAAAGCTCTTGAATGTAGACGGCAGTTTGTAGTTTACATAAATGTAATAGGTTTGCGGCGTCGTTTGCGGAGAGGTCCATTTGTAGAAGTTTCTGGCATCGTGGGTGGCGCAAAGGGTGCCAACCACCAGGACGCTTGTTTCGTTAGCACAGAAGTCAGAGGTTAGTGTACCAATGCCAACGGAGCCGCCGTTAAGACTGCCGTCCAGCACCGCACCCGCATACTCCGGCGTAATCGTCACAATGGTGTTCGGCGCGGCGCCGCAAGCACCCCAGTTAGAACCGTCGTAGCACTGGATCTTGCCTTGGCTGGTGTCGAAGTACATTGAACCGGCAAGCGACGAAATACTCCCGGTGAACGGCGTAGTCGCCGAGGTGTCGAGCGTAAAGAGTGTGAGACCCTGACTGGCCGAGCCGCCGACGTGCAGGTCGCCAACGTTCTGGGTCGTGGTTTGCTGGGCCACGATGCTTAAGTTGTCGATGTAGAACGTGCGGCTGGCGCTGGCGGTTTGCATAATGACAAGCGTTGCGGCTGAGGTGCCGGCAGTGGACGACGTCTTGAAGTAGCAGGTAACTTTTTGCCAGTTGGTCGTCACCGATTGCGTGCTGAGAGTGCTGGTGCCACCGGTACTCCCCGTGGAGCACAGCGCGTCTTGAGTGGTGCCATCACGGTTGTAGCGCACATCCAGGTCGGTCCAGCTACCGCTCGATACTTTAATATCAAAGCTCACCAGGTAAGTGGTACTGGTACTGAGCGCCGCGCCCAGGGCGTTGGCCGCACCCGCGTTCACCGCTGCAGTAGTTACCACCTGCACACTGCCTGTCCCGCTGTCGACGTTCGCAGCAGTGGTGTTGCGCGAAACTGCCACCGACGTACCCGAGCTCTTAAAGCCAGCTGCCGGCCATTCGGTGCCGAAGGTCGATTCCGCGCCGGAGTTTACTGCGAGGTTTAGGCTGGCTGCGGTGTTGGACGGGTCGAGCGTCACCTGCGCAGCACCCAGGGCGTTTTGGATTTGGAACGTGCCTTGCAGGCCTGTGCTCGTCGCGGCACCCAGCACAGCCATTATGCTACCGCCGTTGTTTGCCCCGCTACCTTGCGCGCTGCCAGCCGTCAGCACCACGCTGCCACCGGCCCCACCCGTTCCGTTGCTCGTGCCGTTCGAACCGGTAATGTTCACGCTGCCGCCGGCCGAGCCGGCTGTTGTACCGGCACTGCCGCCCTGCACCGTTGTGGTGCCCCCAGATCCTGTGGTGCCCCCAGATCCAGCCTGTAGCAACAAGGCACCGCCCGCGCCGGTACCGTTGCCAGCGCCGGCGGTAACAGTCAATTGGTTGCCAGCAGTGTTAGCAGTTGTTTGTGTAACGACGTTGATCGTTCGGTTCGCGCCTGTTCCAAAGCTCAAGTCTGCAGTCGGCGCAGTGGTGTTGATACCCACACGGTTGTTTACCGCGTCTACGTCAAAGATAGTGGTGGCGCTCGCCGCGCTCTGAATCTGAAACGCGTTCGTGTTGTTTACCGAGTTTCTAAAGAGCGCTTGGCCAGACTGCGAGATCGTAAATTGTGCATTAGAAAACTCATCAGTTATCGAGGTTATCGCCCTAAAGGCAACCATAATAGCAATATAGCGGTGGGAGTCGGCAATTGTTGCAGTAGCGGCAATCGAACCGGCACTCGCCTGGTTAGCGTCCTCTGTCTCCATAACCGGAACCCCCGTAGAGGTTACCAATGTTTCCCGAGTAAAGCCGGTACCGGCAGTCATGCTGCTCGTGGTGTTCGTGTCGTCATAGATGGCGGCAAAAATTTCGTCACCGTTTTGTGAGGTAGTGGCGCTGCCGGTGGTAATAGAGTTTGCTACGCCACCGGAAGCAACCGCAATATTGCTGGCGATCACATCCACCGGACCAGCCTTAGCGATACCGCTATATTCTGAAATACTCATATATCGAGCATTGGGCGAGGCGCCATTGCCGTAGGTCACGGTAACCGTGTCTGCGCCCCCCACGACATTAGCCGAATAACAAACGATAACTCCATCGTTGTTTCCGCCACCACTTGTCGGGTCGAGCTTAATAATCGCCGTACTCCACACGTTGGAACCGGAGTTGTCGCTACAGGTAGCCGTACTCGTATTAGTCAGATCCCAGGTAGCGGTAGCAACCAGTAAGTCACCCGCCGTTGTGTTAGAAGGAAATGCCGACGTAATAGTTGTGCCGTTGCCAGCCAGAGTTGTCGTGTTAGTCTGCTTCAAAGTGACGGTCGACGGGCTTGATGCCGCCGCGCTGTAGGAGCCAACACTAAAGCTGTTATTGTTGCTTGTATCCTGGCCAACAAAGAAGCTTTCGCCGGAGCCCGTGTTCTTAAACTCCATCCCCGAATCGCCGCTGGTATTTAGTTGCTCAATCAATAATTCGGGGGCCGTTAAGGTAGTATTGTTCACCGAAACATGGAGTGTGCGCGATGGTGCGCTCGTGCCGATGCCCACCTGTGTGCCGCTCGTGTCTACGTCGAATACTGTGGTGTTACCCGCGGCGTTCTGCACGTTGAACGCCGTAGCGCTGTCGTTGCTGTTTTTGACTATCACGTTGCCCGCTGTACCTGTACCGGCTTTAGCGCCACCCTGCAACGTGATGGCACCGCCACTCGTTGTACCGCCACCAGCGTTACCACCCTGGATCGAAATTGCACCTCCCGCGCCAGAGCTACCTCCGCCTCCACCTTGCAAGGTCAATTGGCCACCAACACCTGTCGTGTTACCCGTACCGGCGCTGATAGTCAAAGCGTTGCCGTTTGTGGCAGTTGTAGCCTGAGTTTCGACCCCAATCGTTCGTGTGGTGGCGCCGCTGTTTTGGCCGAAGGATAGGTCGTAGTTCAAACTGGCCGTACCGTTCGTTTCACCGTTCTTAATACCGACCTGCCCTGCCCCGTTTACCGTGAAGAGCGAGGCGCCAAGCGTGCTTGCCGTACCCACACCGCGTACCGCAAATAATGGCACGGTGTTGCCGAGCGAACCGCTGGTTTGGTCCTGGATATCCACACCCTTGCGTGTGCTGTCCAGAATAATCTCCGGCGTCGTACCGCCAGTACTGTTGTTGTACACGTTTTGCAGTGTGCTGGCGTCCACGCCGGCGCTCGTCCAGGCGGTGCCATTCCAGAGTAGTGTGGCCGTACTGCCGGTGTTTAAGGTAAAGCTTGTGCCGGCTCCCGCCAAAGTGAATGGGTTACTGCCGCTGCTAGGGTTGGTAATGTATAAGATGCGTCCAGCAGTAGTGATCGATGGCGCCGATAATGCGGGCACGGTAAACGTCAAGCCCGTGGTAGTCGCTGTGGCAACAATGGCCGAGTTACTATCGATGCCGGTGATGTTGGTGCTCGTACCACTGGAGAAGCTTCCGGCCCCAAATATTGTTGCACTGTTAAGCTGGATGACGCCGTTCACGCCAGTTGCCGCTTTAGTGCCACCCTGGAGGGTAATGCTGCCACCGTTCGAGTTGCCCGTAGCACTAGCGTTTGCGCTACCACCTTGGATACTCACGCCGCCACCAGCAATTGCAGCGCCAGCACCACCCGTGCCACCCTGAAAGGTTACCGCACCGCCAACTATGGCACCATTGCCCGCGCCTCCACTTATGGTGACGGAACCGGCGGTTGGCGTGTTGCCGCTACCGCCCGTACCATTGCTGCCAGCTGTAATGCTTACATTGCCGCCGCGGCCGTTATTATTAGTGCTCGATGCGTTGCCGCCAGAACCAGCCGTGAGGCTGATATCGCCGCCTGCCGCACCGTTACTGGTTACGCCGCCAGCACCACCGTTACCGCTTTGTAGCTGTATAGAACCAGCCGTACCCCCGGCAGTGGAACCACTCCCTGCAACACCGCTCGTTCCTTGAATGGTTACGCCATTACCGCTGGAGCCAGCCGTAGCCGACGCCGCACCACCCTGCAGCGTGAGCAAACCACCAGTACCCGTACCGATCGCCGTACCGCCCTTCACAGTTACCGCGCCGCCAGAACCGTTTGAATTGCCGCCAGTACCACCGGCAATAGTTACCTGACCGCCAGTACCACTAGAGGCGCCGCCCGTACCACCGGTCAGGCTTACTGTACCACCCGCACCCGTGGTGTTGCCCGTGCCACCGGTCAGGCTCACGCTACCACCCAAAACGCTAGCAACGTTGCTCGTGCCTCCTTGAAGACTCACCGCTCCCGCCGCGCCTGAACCGGTTGCGCTATTGGTGCCCGCGGTCAAACTAATATTGCCGCCCGCGTTACCGCCAGTACCCGATGCATTACCAGCAAGCAATGTAATGCCACCGCCCGCGCCTCCAGTGGTACCCGCACTAGAATTCGTAGCCGTCAGGCTGATGCTCCCGCCAGCCGCACCAGCAGTCGTACCGCTCGCGCCAGCGGTCAGATTAATGGCACCGCCGTTGCTGGTACCAGAAGACACGCCGCCGGTGAGGGTTATAGCGCCGCCCGAGGCATTTCCTGTACCCGCTGCACCGCCGGTGAGGGTGACACCGCCACCTCCCTGGCCAGAGCCGGCGCCAGCGCCACCCTGCAGTGCCACGACGCCTCCAGTACCGCTGGTATTGGCCGCGCCTGCTTGTAATGTGAGGTTGCCGCCATTCCCCGACGCCGGATTTTGGTTCACCCCAATCGTCCGGTTCGCACCGCCCCCGAGCGAGAGATCAAAACTCGATACCTCGCCTGCAGCCAATGCTATCCCTACACGATTGTTCGTTGTGTCAGCATTCAGTACCGTGTTTGTTGCCGCAGCATTCTGTATAAGGAAAGCCGAGGGAGAGTCGCTTGAATTCCTAAAGGTAGCTTGCCCTGTCTGCCCTAGCGTAAAGAGCGCGTTAGTGTTGCTGTCGGTGAATGAAGTAATTTGTGTCACCGTTGCTTGTATATTAAATGAACAGGTAGAGGTATTAGTAACCGGGCTACCCCAGGTGCTTACATTGGCCCAGGTGCCGCTGGTTATACCCGAATAATATTGACATTTGCTGGTCGCTGGTTGGCCACCGGTAGTATAGAAGGTCGGGCTGCCCGCCGTATTAAAGGCCAGCCAATACGTCGTACCGCTCGTAACTGGAATTGGCGGCGTGGCAAAGATATTGGTATTGTGACCACCAGAATTAGGCGCCGAGATGGCTTGTGAGCCTGTAAAGCCCAAGGGAGTGCCGACTGGGAATGTACCGGAACCATTGTCGGCGTAGACGGCTACCGAGAAAGTGTTGGGCGATCCTGTCGAGCCAAAGTCAACGGCAATTGAAGTAATATTGCCGGTTGTTGAAGCTGTAAAATTGCTGATCTCTACCAGATTTGCATTGCCATCCCCATTGTTGCCGGCCAACTGGCCAAAGGTGCCGGTAGTGCTTGTGGAGACGGCCGAAGTGTACGAATTAAGGCTAAAGGCATTCCCCTTTGAAGCATCAACCGTGAGGTAAAAACTGTTGTTTGCGGTCGACGGCTTCAGCTCAATGCCGGTGTCTCCGCTGCCCGCTTGCTCGACAAGCACGGGTGGAGCGCTAACTGTGCTGGTATTGACCGCCAAATCTAATTGACGCGTTGGGGCACTCGTGCCTACGCCCAAGTAGCCGTTCAGTGTGTCGGCATTAAGCACAGTATTTGTACCGGCGGCGTTGGTAACCTGGAAGGCAGTGGTCGAGTCGGCAGCATTCTGGAAAATACTCGGCGAATTAATGACGCCGTTTAGGCTCAGCCCGTTATCCTTAAAGGGTTTCGAGCTGCCCGCCTGCTCCAACTGTACCGCATCGAGGAACCAAGTACGGGCCGATCCAGGTGTGTCGGTTTCCTTCCAATATATATGACCCGATGCCGAGCCGGTGAACGTACACGTGTAACGCGTCCAACCGCTGGTGGAGACAGGCGCCACGCTAAGGGTCGGGCTCAGTGTACAGTTCGTGTCGGAGGTGCCATTGTTCCAGCCCACTGCTAAATTCGTCCCGAAGGCCGTGCCGGCTGTTTGCTTGATGTAAAAAGATAGAGCGTAAGTGGCCGCCGAAAGCGCCGGCGATGGTGTGTATTTTACCCCGTCCCCGGCGGCAGTGGTGGTTAGTGCGGTCTTAAGCGATGCCGAGCCGATATATGCCTGCGTCGTGTCCCGCGCAACCGTGCCACTACCTTGTTTGAGCGCCCAGCCGCTAATGGTATTTTCGAAGCTGCCATTACCGCTATCAATAAGCGTATTTAGTTGAGTGGTGTCTACCACTAAGGCGTTAGCGTTCAGGGTATTCTGCACCAAAAATGCTGTAGAGCTATTGGTGTTATTCTTCACCAGTACATTTCCAGCAGTGCCGCCGTTTACCGCAGTGCCACCTTGCAGCGTGATGCTGCCGCCCGCCCGAGCGCCGGATCCACCGCCGTTACCACCGGCCAGCTTCAAACCCCCGCCATCACTTCCCGTACCCGTCGTCGCGCCAGCTCCCCCCTGAATCGTCAGCGTGCCACCCGTTTGGCCGGCAGCGGTGCTTGCCGCCCCTAATACGCCAAAGTCGGTCGTCGTGCTGGCACCAGTCGAATTTGCGCCTAGGTACAGGTGGTTACTTTGGTCGAAGTAGGCTCGAATATTCGGCCCGCTGGCGCCGGTTACAATCTCCAAATCCTGGGCATTGGTGGTGCCCAAAATGCCTGTACTGGTAAAGTTGGCATTGCCACCCTGCACCCAAGCCGCACCGTTACCCGTTGTATCGCAGGCGGCAAACTGGTTACCCGCATTGCGGCAAACGTAGGCGGAGGTGTTGGTAGTCCCCAAGCTGGAAAGCGTCGTAATCCCGCCCAGTGTAATTGCGTTACTGTTAACACTGCCGAGTAAAATCGTACCGCCACTGCCAGCTTGCAAAGAAATTGCACCGCTGCCGGTACCGCCATTCACGGTTACCGAAGATGCGGTAGCTGTAGAGTTGCCGATGGTCACGGCGTTAGTAGCGCTGGCGTTAGAGTTGGTACCGATGTTAATCGTCTGCGAAACTGCCGCACCAGCGCCATTAATACCGAGGTTGATGAGTTTGGCATTTGCAGTGCCTATGCTTAGATTCCCGTTACTCGTAAAGGCACTGCCGGTACCGGCGTCAATGGTTACCCCGCCACCGTTACGCGTGCCGCTTCCGCCCGTTGCACTACCCCCCTGAAGCGTAAGTGTGCCACCAGTCACGTTCGTCGTACCCGAGCCATCACCCGCTTTCAGCGAGGCATCGGCTCCGTTACTACTTGCACCCGTGGAGGTGCCGGGCTGCAATTTTAGGGTCGTGCCCGCGCCAGCAGAAACGGCGGTAGTGATATCGGGTGACAAACCGCCCAGCAATGTCACCTGCCCCGTGGTTGCCACATCGAAGTTCGTGCCGTCCAGCTGCAAGGTACCGCCATTTTGTCCGACCCGAATCGTGCCGCCGGTGCCATTGCCAATCAGCACATCCTGTGTGCGGGCCGCCGTAGCGATATTAATTGCTCCGTTGCCGGTCGTGCTCGTCCCCACATTGATAGAAATATTACCAGCCGTGCCCGACGTGGTGGCTCCTGTGGCGATCGTAACATCGCCCGAATTACCAGAGGTCGCCCCGCCAGGTCCAGAAGCAATGCTCACCGAGCCGCCCGTTGCCGTCACACCAGGAGTGCCACCCTGCAACGTCAGCGTATTCGAACCATTACTTTGCACCGTGAGCGCGCCGGCAGACGTCGGCTTAATGGTGCTGCCAACCGTGACATCCGCACCGGTTACCGTCAGCGTCCGCGACGCCGTGCCGCCGGCAACCGTAAAGCCGTCGGCCTGCGAGGTCAGTGCCAGACTGTTGTAGGTACTGCCCGTGAAGACATTGCTGGCGTTGTTGAGGGTAACCGCATTGCTGTATGTACCCGAGAGGCCGGCACTTTGCAGCACACCACTGCCGTTAATGATCGCATTTGCTCCCACCTGCAAAATATTCGTGTAGTTAGTGCCGGCAAAATCCAGCGCAATGAAATTGTTGTTGGCAATGGTGGTCGGGTTTTCGAACTTCAGCGCTGCAATCGTATTGGTGCCGCCGCTCGTGCTGTGGCCAACCAACGTTATGTCGTGCCCGTCTACCTCAATCGAAGAACCGCCCGCGTTACTGTTGGTCACCGACAAACTCTGGGCGCTACTCGCAGATGTGTTCACGTACGTTTGGCCAAACGTACCCGTGCCACTCGCCAGAGTAATATTTTTGTTCGCCGCCACGCCCACATTCTGAACGGTCAAATCACCCGTATTACTGACCTGAAAAACGTTTGTCGAGCTGGTGCCGTTGTAGGTTTGCACATCGAGCAGATCGGCACTCTGCCCGTTTGCTCCCTGTATTACTGCCGCTACCGATCCAGTGGCCGCCGACCGGATGTTAAAGTTTGCGGTCTGCACCGACGTACCGTTTTGGATGTAATTGCCACTACCACTGGCGAGCGCGAAACCGCAGGCTGTGGCGGTTTGGTAGCAAACGGTCGCCGTTGCTGCGCCTGGATCTGGCAAAGTAATAGCCGTGGCCTGGCCAAAACTCGAGGCAAACGTTAAGTTTGCGGTGTTACTGCCGGTACCGCCAGTAAGTGACAGCGCGGTAGGCACGGCGGTAAGGCTCAAGCGGGGCGACATTTCTCCGTCCCAAGATGGCGTGCCGCTGGTGCCACCGATGTTCATAGTAAGCCACAACGGTTGGCCCCACGGGATCGCGGTGGTAGCGTTGGCAAACGCATTGTTGGTGCCCAAGCTTGCGGTCAAGTAGCCATTCACCACATGCACGTAGGTGCCGCCGGTTACCAACCAATCCTCGGTCCAGTTGGCAGTTCCACCGCTGGAGGCAGTGTAAATTTTGAACTCAACATTGTAATTGCCGTCGGCTACGATCGCACCGCTGTTGGTCATCAGCCGGGCCTGGAAGTTTATGGTCGGTGAAACAGCATGCGCTTTCCGGGCCGGCAGGTACAAACTGGCCAGGCTCGCCGCCAACACACCAGCCAACAGAACCGCTATAAGCGGCCTTACCACAAACTGCAGGTGGTGCGTTTTTGTTCGCATGTTTGTTGTTTGGTTGTGTTAGTTTGGTTTATTTGTTTTCCCGCCTATCCGTAGATAGACTTTGGAGCACCTTATCATTATGGGGTGACGATGGTAGCTCTCACAAGAGATAAAACAGTAGTTATGAGTTCACTGGTTAGTACATATTTTTGGCCAGGCGTCTATACGCTATCGATGTTTATACAACAACGATAAAAATATAACTTCCTGCGGTCGATCTTTTTGAAACTTTCTTAGGACTAAAGTAAGCAAAAGCACGATGTAAAAAAATCAGCAGGTTTCTGTACACTGCTGATTTTTCCACAGGGTCCCAACAAAATGTTAGGCAATTTTGGTGATTTTGATCGTCGTTTGGTGCTGGCGATGACCGCGCACTTTATGTACCCGCTTCTTGGCCTTGTAACGAATGGAAGTAACTTTGTCGTCTTGGACATCTTCGGCCACAATCTCGGCCGAAACCTTCACCTTAGCCACAGCTGGCGCACCGACACTCACGGTTTCGCCGTCGATCACGAGCAGCGGTTCAAATGTGGCGGTCTTATCGTCGGCGTGCAGCAATTCAACCTGCAGCGTTTCGCCTTCAGTTACCAGGTATTGTTTACCGCCCGTTGCAATGACTGCTTTTTTCATCTTCATTTGCTCTTTCAAGAATTTAGCTACCAAACGATAGTATCAGATCTGGGCCAATCTGTAAAGAGTTATAGCTCGTCTGCTAGCCGTACAAATACGCGGCGACTTCGGCCATGAGCGGCAACGGCACGCCCTGCCACATGCCAAGAATCGAACCGTTGTCGGCTAGCACCAAAATTGCCGGATACGACATAACGTCATACAGACTGGCCGTTGCTGCGCCGTCGCGTGTACTTAAACTCTGGAGCTCAAGCTTTTTGCCGAGGTCATGCTGCCGCTGAAAATCACGCGCAAATGACTCTACGTCGCTTGCGTGGTCGGAGTCTGGTCGGTAAAGAATAACCAGTTTCATCTAAGGTCGAGCATAGCATACGCTCCCCTGTCGTTCAACCGAACAAAAACCACCCGCTTTTTGGCGGGTGGTCTCTATAACTAGCCTTTTACGGCTAGCTACAGCCGGTTGTGGAACCGCAGCTGGTGCAGACATAGCAGCTGCCTGCCCGCTGGGTTTGGTTACCGCAATTGTAGCACATCGGAGCGGCTACATCAGCCGTGGGCGTCTTCGAGGTGTGCGCGGCGGCTGCAGTGCTGCCGGAACCGAAAGCTGTCTCGTCGCTGCTGCCAACCGTTGCTGCAGATTCACTCGCCGCAGCTACCGTTGTTGCCACCGCCTTGGCTTCGGCCACGCGCTCAGCTTCGACAATCTGTCCTTCCGGTGTCTGGTCATCGGTCAGCAGGCTGGTCTGGGCTTCGGAGGGCATATCGTCCAACGAAGCCAGGCCCAGCTCCAGCCGGTCGTCGAAGCTTAAGTAGTCGAGTGCCAAACGGCGGGCAATGTAGTCGGTGATAGAGCTGGCCGTGCGGATTTCCGGGTCATCGGTGATACCGCTCGGCGCGTAGCTGGTGCTCATCATGGCTTTTACAAAGCTCTTGAGCGGCACGCCATATTGCAAGCCGTGGCTAATGGAGATCGAGAACGCGTCCATCAGGCCGCGCAGCGTCGAACCTTGCTTCGAAACGCTCACAAAAACTTCGCCTGGCGTACCGTCCTCGTATTCGCCAACCGTAAAGAAACCTTTAAGGTCGGAAATGCGGAACTTGTACGTTTTAGCCGAACGGCGGCGCGGTAATGTGCGACGTACCGCTCCCTTCACAATAATGCGGTCGTTGACCGCCTCCGCGGCTGCAACCGGCGACGCGACCACCGCTGCTGCTGGCGCGGGCGCCTCTTGTTTCTTGTCTTCGGTCTTTTTGGAAGACAAAGGCTGCGCAACCTTGCAGTTATCGCGGTAAATGGCGATTGCTTTAATACCCATGCGCCAAGCATCGATGTGCAGTTGCTCGACGTCTTCCACGGTTACTTGCTCGGGCATGTTTACGGTCTTGCTGATGGCACCGGAAATGAATGGTTGCACTGCAGCCATCATCTTAACGTGACCCAGGTAATGGATGGCGTTGTCGCCTACGGCACAGGCAAATACGTCAGCGTGCTCGGGCTTGAGGTGCGGCGCACCCTTAATGGTGCTGTTGTCGTGAATGTACGCTACGATGTCGTTCGCCTGCTCCTCGGTGTAGCCAAGGTTTTTGAGGGCGCGAGGCACCGTTTGGTTCACGATAACCATACTGCCGCCACCGACCATATCCTTGTACTTAATGAGCGCAAAGTCTGGCTCGATGCCTGTCGTGTCGCATCCCATCATAAAGCCGATGGTGCCGGTAGGCGCCAGCACGCTGGCTTGTGAGTTGCGGATGCCGTACAGCTCGCCGAGCTCCACGGCTTCGTCCCAAGCACTGGCTGCGGCGCTCAGCAGCTCCTCAGACACCAAGTTAGCGTCAATTTTGGAGACTTTTGCACGGTGCATGCGCAGCACATTCAGCATGCCTTCACGGTCTTTGCGATAGCCGGCAAACGGACCGACACGGCGGGCCATTTTGGCGCTCGTGGCGTAGGCGTGGCCGGTCATCAGCGCGGTAATGGCAGCGGCGATCGCGCGGCCCTCATCGGAGTCGTACGGCAGGCCCATGGCCATGAGCAGTGCACCAAGATTAGCATAGCCCAACCCCAGCTCACGGTAGGCCTTGGCGTTTTTGGTGATTTTTTCGGTGGGGTATACGCTGTAACCAACCAAAATTTCCTGCGCGGTAAATACCAGCTCCACGGTGTGCCGGAATGCTTCAATATCGAAACTGTTGTCCTCGCGCAGGTATTTCAACAGGTTAATGCTCGCCAGATTACAGGCCGAGTGGTCGAGGTGCATGTATTCGGAGCATGGGTTGCTGCCGTTGATACGGCCGGCGTTGGGCGCGGTGTGCCAACGGTTAATGGTGGTATCAAACTGCATACCCGGGTCGGCACACTCCCATGCCGCTTGGGCAAATTCGCGGAATAGCTTCCGGGCCTTCACCGTTTTTACCGGCTTGCCGTTGGTTACGGCGCGCAGCTCCCAATCACCGTCTTCCAGCACGGCCTTCATAAAGTCGTCGGTCACGCGCACCGAGTTGTTGGCATTTTGGTACTGCACCGAAAAAATATCTTTACCGTCGAGGGTCATATCGAAGCCGGCCTCTTGCAGCACCCGCGCTTTGCGCTCCTCGATCGCCTTGCACCATATAAATTCCATGACATCCGGGTGGTCAACGTTCAGCACCACCATTTTGGCGGCGCGGCGCGTCTTGCCGCCGCTCTTAATGGCGCCAGCCGAAGCGTCGGCACCACGCATAAAGCTCAGCGGGCCGGAGGCCGTACCGGCGCTTTTACCGAGCGGCTCAACTGAGGAGCGGATCGGGCTCAAGTTTACGCCCGAGCCGGAACCGCCCTTAAAGATCATACCCTCGTCGTGGTACCAATTGAGGATTGACTCCATCGTGTCTTCAATGCCGAGAATAAAACAGGCGCTGGCCTGCTGGGCGCGAGCAGGCGCACCGATGTTAAACCACACCGGCGAGTTAAATGCCGCGCGCTGCGTCGCCAAGACATACTTGAGCTCTTCACGAAAGTCCTCCGCTTCAGCGTCGGTCCCAAAATAACCTTCCTGCATGCCCTCGCGCGTCACCGTGTCGACTACGCGGTCAATGAGGTCTTTGAGCGATGATTCACGCTCATCGGTGCCAGGCGTACCGGTAAAGTACTTCTGGGCCACAATGTTGATCGAGTTGAGTGACCAGCCCTCAGGAAATTCAATTCCTTTCTGCTCGAACACTATTTTACCCGTGGACGGATTCGTGATAAGCGAATCCTGCTGAGCCCACTTGAGCTGGTCGTACCCTTTTGTGCCGGGCTTTGTAAAAAGCCGCCCGAGCGTTAAACTGGTGGTTTGTCCCATAGTACCCTCACTTTTTTGCGGGGCAAAAAGTAGTCTCTCAAACTTTTTGCCGCAGCACCTTCCTTAAATTATGTTTTTTGGTTATTTATTTAGAGTTAAAGCGACCTGCTCTCAACTGTCGCCAGCTCTCCTCCGGCCGCAAAGCGGCTTCGTACTTATTTGTTATAGTACGGCCGGCGTGCGCGTGCAAGCACATTTGCCGAGAGAGAGCTGACGCTCTTATATGTTGAGAGGTTCGGTCTTCCGCTTGCGGATTTGCGACAACTCGCGCTCGAAACTTGCGATGTCCTTGAAACGACGATATACGCTCGCGAAGCGCACGTAGGCTACTTCGTTGAGAACGCTTAGGCGTTCCATGACCATGTCACCGACCTTGGCCGAAGGCACCTCGGGCTCACCGCAGGCATAGAGCTGTTGCTCGATGTCTGCCACGAGGCGCTCAAGTTGGACGTTGGTCACCGGCGTCTTTTCGCAGGCCCGGTACAATCCGGCGAGCAGCTTTTCGCGGCTAAAGAGTTGCCTGGTGCCATCGTTTTTTATAACAATAAGCTGTGGCCGCTCCAACCGTTCATAGGTGGTAAACCGATAGCCGCACTCCGGGCAAGCCCGGCGCCGTCGTATCGCTTCACCGTCGCCGGCATCGCGTGATTCGATCACTTTGGTGTCGCACGCCCCACATTGGCTACACTTCATGCGCACCTCCTATCCTTGTGTTTCTCAATGTACGATCACTATATATAGTGCTTGTGTTATAACAATAGCTCTATGTATAGCGCTATGCAAGAAAAATATAGTGTATTTTTTACGCTAGTTTACTTGTCTTTGTCGTCGTGTTCTTTGTGGCGCTTAGTAAGGCGGCGCAAGAAGGATGGCTTCTCGAGTTCGGCGTCAAGATCGGTTTGCAGCGTCGTTTGATCGTCATCGATAGTCTTCGGCGGCGCAGCGGACTCGGGCTCGTCTTTTTTATCGTCGTGGTCATCGAGTGTCCAAATGTTGGGCATGTGCGTGTCAGATTTAAAATCAGTAATGGCCTCGTGGTGTTCTTCGAGATCAGTATCGATTTGAGCCATGTCGTCGTCGGTTTTCGCGCTGGAGTCATCGTCGGTACCGGCAGATTGCATACGGCCCGCGGTCGCGTCAGCAGGAGCTTGGCGTTCGGTGTAGTATGAGGCATCAAAGCCGGTCGCCACCACGGTAATTATCACTTCTCCGTCCAGGTCGGGGTTAATCGTAGCGCCAAATATGATATTGGCTTCGGGGTCTGCTGCATTCGTAATAGTTTCAGCCGCAGAATTTATCTCATGCATGGAAAGATCATTGCCACCAATGACGTTAAACAAAATGCCTCGTGCGCCGTCGATCGACACTTCGAGCAGTGGCGATTCAATTGCCTGCTGCGCGGCTTGAATTGCGCGGTTCTCGCCAGCGGCACGGCCAATACCCATAAGGGCCGAACCGGCATTGCTCATGACCGCCTTTACGTCGGCAAAGTCGAGATTAATAAGCCCGTGCACGGTAATAAGGTCGGAAATACCTTGCACGCCTTGGCGCAGGACGTCGTCAGCGACTTTAAACGCTTCCAAAAGCGGCGTTTGCCGGTCGATAGTCTGCAACAGCCGGTCGTTCGGAATAATAATGAGCGTGTCGACAGATTGCCGGAGGTTATTGATAGCTATTTCTGCATTTTTGCGGCGCTTTTCACCCTCGAAAGCAAACGGTTTGGTTGCAAAACCGACTACCAAAATGTCCATCTCTTTGGCAGCCCGAGCCACCACATGTCCCGCACCGCTGCCGGTGCCACCGCCCGCACCAATGGTCACGAACACCATGTCGGCGCCTTCCAGTGCCTTCTTGATTTCGTCGATAGATTCTTCGGCGGCACGCTGTCCAACCATCGGGTCGGCACCAGCACCCAAACCGCGCGTTGCATCCTTGCCAATATGAATCTTTACCGGCGCCTTTGCATGATGCAAAGCCTGGGCATCGGTATTAATGACGATAAATTCCACGCCGTCCACGCCGGCTTCAATCATGCGGTTTACCGCAGCACCACCGGCACCACCGACACCGACCACTTTAATCCGCGCAAATGTTTCTATGGCTGGTGCAACTTGTGGCATTCACTCGCCCTCTCTTTAAGCGTTATAGATGCAGTATAGCGTAGCCTGCGGGCGAGTTCAATAAACTTGTTATACGGCCCGTAAGGCCGTATAACAAGCATGAGTAGTTTGTGTGTGCGGCTATTTAGCGGCGGAACCGGCGCAAAAGCGAATCGACAAAATGTAGTGTTCGGCCGCCATCCTGGTTACCATGCCCGCCTTCCACCTCTGGGACAAGCAGCATGTCGAGCAGCATGAGCCCCACGGCCGTGCAATAGGCGGGATCCGCAACCGTGTCGATAAGCCCGCTGAGCGGCTGTAGCTTGCCCACGCGCGCGGCCAGTTGCAGTTGTTGTTTGGCAAATTCGGCAATACCGGGCAACTTGGCCGTGCCCCCAACCAGCACTACCCCGCCCGGCAACTTGTGGGCACGGTGAATGCGTGCTAATTCTTTATCGACATATTCAAAAAGTTCTTCTACGCGCGCCTCAGTCACCATAGCAATATCTTCGACTTTAAAAATGTGATCTTGATTGTGCATTTTGATGCGCACGTCACGTTTCGCCGGCGTTTGCAGCAGTCCGGCATGCTGTACTTTTACCGCTTCGGCAATATCAAGGTCGGTTTTAAGCCCGATGGCTAAATCGTTGGTGATGTGCTGGCCGCCAATCGGCAATACCGACACATGCTGTACCTCGCCATCTTCCAACACCACCATATTAGTTGTGCCCGCCCCAATGTCCAGTAGTACGGTGCCTGCTTCCTTTTGCTGGCGCTGCAGTACGGCTTCGGCAGCCGCAAGACTTGAAAGCGTTCGGTTGTGCGCCTCCAGCCGAGCCTTATCGAGCGCCATCTCCAAATTGCGTAAATTAGGCGTTGCCGCGGTGACGATGTGCGTGTCTACTTCGAGCCGCACGCCGTGCATGCCAACCGGATCTTTAATGTTATCCTGGCCGTCAAGGCGATAGTTCTGGGCAAAAACCTGTATAATTTCGCGGTTGCTGGGCAGCTGTACGATAGTGGCAGCTTCTTCCACCCGCAGCCGGTCTTCCGGAGTAATCTCACGGTTGGCGGTACTGATGGCAATAACACCCTTGGAGTTCAAACCGCTCACGTGCGATCCGTTGATGTTTACCGTAGCGCCGGTCAGCTTCATGCCGCTTAAGCGCTCGGCCTCGGTAAGCGCCTGCGCAATGGCATCGGCGACATCCTCTATGTGCACTACCACACCCTTACGCATGCCGAGGTTCGGCGCGCTACCATGCCCCACAATCGAAAGTTTGCCCGGGTTATTTTGGTCGATTACACCTACGACACAGCGTACTGTGCCGGTGCCGACATCGAGGCCAACATATGGCGTAACAGCTTGAGAGCCATGCATATAGATGCAGTATACCGCTTACCCTTGTGTGTAGGCAAGTCGGCCAGCGGGCCGCGTCGGAATACTACACAAAGAATAATAAATATTGTATAATATACCTATGCATTCTCTCTCACAGCGCGTTAGGTGTGCCGTTGAAAACCCTGGAGCCATCGTCATGACAGCCGACGGTAATCTTTCACCCTCATTAACCGCCGAAAGAAATCCCCACATCGTAGACCTACCCGCCGACATTCATGTAGAACCAGACCATTTTCGCTTTCGGAGCGTACGAGAAGGCGTTACCGTTCCGCCATGGCACATTATTGCGCACGATGTTAGGGAAATGCCTCTCATAGTAACGGAGCTAGCCCGACAGCAGAACCTGACACCTGAGCAAACTACCGCCTGGGAAGAGCAGGCTAGACAAAATGTTATTCACGAGAGACGACATCTAGAAGCTGCTAACAGTCTAGATTATGAGGCCTTCTCTGGGGTGTACTTTGGGGTAGCTGCGGCTCTCGGAATTATGGCATGGTGGCCAAGTACATGCGTCAAAGGAGCTCATACAAAACTGGACTACGCCACTATTCTGGCAATGCCCGACACACCTTCGGCAGTTGATGTGCACTTCTACCGTATTCTTGGATACGAAAATATAGCAGACATTGCCCTGCGAGGGATCAAGCGGGGTCTGCCCTGCACGCCGCTCTCTTATAAACCGTTATAGCTGGGTGAGAATTTCGCAGCCGGTAGAAGTGACCAGTACGGTGTGTTCAAATTGAGCAGACCACGATCCATCGGCCGTATAAAGCGTCCAGCCGTCCTTCGCCTGGTAAATGGCCGGATCGCCCAGCGTGGTGATTGGTTCGATCGCAATCGTCTGTCCCGCTTTGAGCACCATACCCGTGCCCGCGCGGCCGTAGTTGGGAATTTCCGGATCTTCATGCAGTTCGTGACCCACCCCGTGCCCCACCAGTTCCCGTACAATGCCCAGGCGATGCTTGCGCAGCGTCCGCTCAATGGCGGCCGAGATATCGCCCACATGACAACCGGCGCGCACCACCCCAATGCCTTCGCGCAGCGCCCGCTCGGTTCCCTGGATGAGCCGTGCGGTGTCCGGGGTGGTTTTACCACCTACGCACACGCTTATGCCGGCATCGGTAATCATTCCTTTGTGCTTCACGCCGAAGTCAAAATTCACCACATCGCCCGCCTCAAACGGCCGGGTACCGGGAATGCTGTGCTGCACTTGATCGTTCACCGAAATGCAAATAATATCCGGGTAACCGTAAAAGCCAAGAAAGGCAGGCTCGCCGCCCAAGCGTTTTAGTTCGGCGCGGGCGAGCAGCGACATATCTTGCGGGGTCAGGCCGGGCTTGCACTTGTCTTTCATGAGTTGCAGCACGGTCGCCAGCATGCGGCCGCTCTCCCGCATTGCCGCAATCTCAATTTCGGTTTTCACCGTGCTTGTCATATCGCCTACTTATCGATGCAGTCTAAAATCGCATCGTGCACCGTGCGCGGCTCCTGAGCAGCATCGATATCGCACACCGTGGCGCCCTCTTTTTTGAGGTGCTCGATAATGGGTAATGTCACCGTACGGTACTCGCTAAAGCGCTGAGCAATGGCTTCTTCGGTATCATCTGGACGGGCACGGTCGAGCAACCGGGAACGCACGACGTCCTCGGAAGCCGTGAGATGAATGACGGCGCTCAAAGCAAAACGGCCTTTGTGCACCTGTTCGAGCAGCCAATCGGCCTGCGGCACGGTGCGCGGAAAACCATCGAGCACAAACTCTTGCTTGGTGTCGATAAGCTCGAGCACCTTGTCCATGAGGTTGATCATTTCTTCGTCGCTGAGCAGTTTGCCCTGCAGCATTTCGTGGCGGCGCTTCCCCGTCACCAGTACGCGCAAAATTTCGCCGGTAGAAATCCAGGCGTAACCGTGCTCGTCGGCTAAAATTTTACCTTGCATGCTTTTGCCGGCACCGGCAACACCCATCAGGATGATCATGAAACGGACAACCTTTCTTTTACTGCCGCTGCAACGCGGGCTCCGTCGGCAGCGCCATTTGACTTCTCTTTTACCTTACTAATCACTTGGCCCATGGCTTGCGGCGTGGACGCACCAAGCTCTTTTACAACGGCGTCTACCAGTTGTTTGAGCTCGTCGTCGGACAGTTGCTTTGGCAAATACGATTCAATAACGCGCTTTTCGGCAAGCTCGGCCTCGGCGCGTTCGGCGCTGCCGCCTTTCGTGTAGAGGTCGGCGCTCTCCTGACGTTTTTTGGCTTCTTTGGCCAGAAGCGCAGTAATCTCTTCGTCGGGCAAACCCGTATCACGGCTACCAGCAGCCACTTCGGCATACAAAATAACACTCTTCAGGCCACGTAGCGTGGTAGCAAGCGACTTATCACCGGCCAGGAGTGCTTTTTTCAAGTCCTGGTCAATACGCTCTTTCAGCATCGCCTACCGTTGACCGAGTTTTATTTTCTTAAGCTTGAGCGCCTTGCGCTGGGCACGAATAATCGCCTTGTTGCGACGTTCGCGCTTGCTGATGGGCTTCTCAAAAAACTGGGCTTGCTTTACGACGGCAATAACGCCGGCTTGCTGCACCTTGCGGTTAAAACGCCGCAGGAGGTTTTCGAGCGACTCTTTGTTGTCTTTACGGGTAACTTGTATCATATCGGTTTTATTCTAGCGTAACAGGGGTTTATTTGCAAGTAGCTATACCATTTGCTTCTTTTGGGCGGCGCGCTGCGACTTCAGCACGATGCTTTGCAGTTCCTTAAAGATAGCGAACTGCTTGTTGGTGTGGTAGATTTTAGTGTTTCCCTGCTTTTCCGAAATCAGGAAACCGACTTTTTCGAGACGTTTGAGTTCGCGCTGAATATTACCGGCATCTTCTTTAATGAGCTTCGCCAGCCCGCGCACGTGGGTTTTGAAATCGGGATATTTGGCATAGATAACAATAATCTTCCGCCGAACTCGTGATGTGATGAATACGTCTAACATAAGCCCCTATTGTCATTCGAACAACGTACATACGAGTATAGCCGAGCCGCGATAGGTTTTCAACTCATTTTGCCGATTTTGCTCATAAAACCCCTATAATGCAAGCATGGGATATATTGAGGTGCTCGTCGCCGATCAAACATATCACGGCAACGAACCGCTGACTTATGCGGCAGATCTATCGCTGCCCCGCGGCCAGCTGGTGACCGTGCCCTTGCGTAGTAAACAGGTGCTTGGCGTCGTCATGGGCACGGTTAAGGAACCCCATTTTGCTGTCAAAACGATGAGCGAGCGGATAGCTGCGCCACCCCTCCCTCCTACGCTTCTCTCCTTGCTGGAGTGGATGCGGACGTATTACCCCGCGCCGCTGGGCATTACCACGCAACTCTTTCTACCGAAGGGCGTGCCCAAAAAACCCTTTAACGCTTCCCTGCCTGAAGGGCCGAAGCCAGCATTACCGCCCCTCACTACAGAGCAACAGTCCGCGATCCGGCAACTTGCCGGTCCCGGCCTCCATTTACTGCACGGCGAAACCGGCAGCGGCAAAACGCGGGTGTATATTGAGCTTGCCCGGCAGGCGTTGGCCAAAGGAAAATCGGCCATTATTTTAACGCCCGAGATCGGCCTCACCTCGCAACTGGCGAGCGATTTTGCCGCAGTGTTTGGCGAGCGGGTGCTCGTTGTGCACTCCGGTCTGACGGATGCGGCGCGCGAACGTCTATGGTTTGCGACGCTCAATGCGCAGCAGCCGCTCGTTGTTATTGGGGCGCGCTCAGCGCTATTTAGCCCGCTGGCGCATGTCGGACTCATGGTAGTAGATGAAGCCCACGAGACCGCCTACAAACAAGACCAAGCGCCCTATTACCACGCTACTACGGTCGCAGCGAAACGGGCCAGTCTTGAACAAGCGACGCTCGTCCTGGGTTCGGCCACGCCGCTGGTCAGCGATTATTACATTACGCAGGCAAAACAACGGCCGCTGGTACGGATGCTGCAGCCGGCCATTGCCAGCGATTTCAGCCCCAAGCAAGTCCGGATTGTCGATCTGCGAGATCGCGGCCAATTTACAAAAAGCTCGTTTTTATCGAGCACGTTGCTAGAGGCAATGGCCGGCGCATTAAAAAATCAGGAGCAAACACTGTTATTTTTGAATCGTCGCGGCACTGCCCGTGTGATCTTCTGCGACGCCTGCGGTTGGCAGGCCGCCTGCCCGCACTGCGATTTGCCCCTGGTTTACCATGGCGACGCTCATATCATGCGCTGCCATAGCTGCGAATATAAAACGAGTGTGCCGCCGAGCTGCCCGGTATGCCACAACGCTTCTGTCGTCTTTAAAAGCATTGGTACCAAGGCAGTTGCCGATGAAGCGGCGCGTCTGTTCCCTGGCGCGCGCATTATGCGCTTCGATACCGATAACAAAAAAGGCGAGCGCATCGAACAGCATTACGATGCGGTTCGCCGCGGCGAGGTAGATATTTTAGTCGGCACGCAAACGCTCGCCAAAGGACTCGACCTGCCGAAGCTGAGCCTCGTTGGCGTGGTGATGGCCGATACAAGCCTGTATTTCCCCGACTTTACCGCACAGGAGCGCACCTACCAGCTACTCAGCCAGGTTTTGGGAAGGGTCGGCCGCGGACACCGCTTTGGCCAAGCTGTCGTCCAAACGTATAATCCCGAGAGCCCGCTACTGCAGGCAATACTCGGCAAGCAATGGGATCTATTTTACCAGGCTGAGCTGCAGGAGCGCCGCACGTACAACTTCCCGCCTTTTTGCTATCTCTTGAAATTGAGCTGCCGACGGGCCAGCGTCCGCAGCGCGCAAACCACGAGCACCCAACTCGCCGAACAGCTCACCAAACAGCATCCGCGCGTGCAGGTCGAAGGCCCCGCTCCTGCCTTCCATGAAAAGGTTCAGGGCAAGTTTACCTGGCAACTTATTGTAAAAGCCCGGCAGCGATCCGAACTGGTGACAATTATCCACGATCTGCCAGCCAACTGGTCGTACGACATTGATCCCATGAATCTGTTGTAATTATCTCTGTTCGTCCGGTATACTTGAGGGCACATGACCAAAGACGACATTATCACCTTGCCCAACCAACACCTCCGCGAACGATCTAAAAAAATCGGCATTGTCACCCCCGAAGTTACGCAGCTCATCGAAAATATGAAGTCGGCGACCATCGATTGGGAAGATAGCCGCGAGCACGAAGTTGGTGTCGCCCTCGCCGCGATCCAAATCGACCAGCCGCTGCGTGTCATCGTCATCCGTAACGATTTTGACAACAAAGATGACAAATCGTTCACGGTATTCATCAATCCGGTCATTACCAAGTACGAGGGTGAAATAGAGGAAGATTATGAAGGCTGCCTCAGCGTGCCGGACGTATACGGCAAGGTTCCCCGCTATCACAAAGTGCGCGTCCGTGCCCAAGATGCGTCCGGCCGCGAGTTCCGTATTACCGCCGAAGGCTTTTTGGCACGCGTTTTCCAGCACGAAGTTGACCACACCAACGGCATCGTGTTTATCGACCATATCAAGGACAACCCCAAAGCATTCTTCAAACTGCAAGAAGACGGCAAGTTAGAGCAACTTAACTATGAAACAGATGTCCGAACCAATCGTCTTCTTTGGTAGCGGTCCGGTTGCGGCCGAAAGCCTGCGGCTGCTCGCACAAAAATTTCCTATTGAGGCGGTAGTGACCAAGCCGCGGCCGCCGCACCACCGCGGCGATGTGCCCGTGCTGGCCTTGGCCGAAAAACTTGGGCTCACCACTCACACCATAAGCAGCAAAGCCGAGCTCGACGAGCTCTTTGCCCACTCGCCCGTCAAGGCGCGGCTGGGCATACTCATCGACTTTGGTATCATCGTGTCGCAAATGGTTATCAATTACTTCCCCCTGGGTATTATTAACAGCCACTTTTCCATTCTGCCGGAGTGGCGGGGCGCCGACCCGATTACTTTTGCGATTTTAAGCGGCCAGAAACAGACCGGCGTGAGCCTGATGTTTTTAGTGGCGGCGATGGACGAAGGTCCGCTGCTGGCCTACGGCGAATACAACATTCCGGAAGGATGTACCACACCTGAACTTACCGATGGGCTCATTACCCTCAGCGATGCCCTGCTGGCGCACGAAATTCCGCGCTATTTGGAAACCGCCGATGAGACCGGGCCACACGGCGCACCGCAAACGATAACCGGGCGCGAGGTTTCATATTCGCGCAAGCTCACCAAAGAAGACGGCATACTCGATTGGCATAAATCCGCAGCCGCGCTGGAACGCGAAATCCGCGCATTTAGCGGCTGGCCCAAAAGCCGGGCCACGCTCGGCAAGATTGATGGGGTAATAACTCAGGCCCACGTGATCGACGAAGGGGGTACGCCGGGTACGCTTGCCACTATAAATGGTCAGCTCGTAGTACGCTGCGGCGAGCAGAGTCTGGCTATCGATCGCCTGAAGCCAGCCGGCAAGCAAGAAATGACCGGCCAAGCATTCCTGGCCGGCTATACAAAGCAACTACCGCTTTAATATTGCTGAGGCGGCTGTTGCCACGATTGTTGCGGGTTTTGGTCTTGCGGCTGACCCTGTGGGTCTGGCTGACCAGGCTGAGGAGAAAACGGTGTTTGCAGGCCGCCCCCACCGGGCATGCCGGGCATCGGCCCCATTGGAGCTGGCTGCTGATAACCCGGCGCAGGCATCGGAGGCTGCGGTGGCATAGGGTTAGCTCCTGGCTGGCTATATGGTTGCGACTGCACAGGGTTCAGAGCCGGACCGGCGGACATGGGAGGTTGCGGCGCAGGTCCGAATGGCTGCGGCTGCAGGGTTGCTGCCGGATTGGCTCCCGGATTGTATTGCGGCTGCCCCTGAAAGCTGTTTGGAGGCATGGGCTGCCCCGGCGGAGTCGGACCAGGGGCTGGCATGCCACCATTTCCGCCGCCGGTGCTCGCCGCTAAAATATGCGGCGCCACCTGACGAATCTCATTCTTTAGAACGTCAAATTCGCTCGCCACCACATCTTTGTAATTGGGAAAATTACGCTCGAGCCACTGCAACGCGCCGGCTTCGTCGTTGCGGTCGATAAACTGCTCAAACTCGCTCAGCTGCGCGTCGCTCATCTGCTCGGCAAGCTTCATTCCAACGCGCATTTCAAGCGTTTCATAAATGTGCGCCAACAGTTTTTTCTTCTCTTCGGGAGGCAAATGAGCAAGGCCAAGTTCTTGCAGTAAGTCATCGTCGAGCTTAATCATGTACGCAATTTCCTCTCTACGTTCATTCTAACATGTTTGGCGAAAGCAAAACTACAGCTTGCGCGTTACTGTTTCACGGGTAAAGACTTCGATGTGATCGCCTTCTTGCAAATCTACCCGTGCCTCGGAATGGAAGCTGAGGCCGCACATCTCACCCTCTAATACTTCTTTTACGTCTTGCGGGCCGCGCTTCAGGTTGGTTATTTGCACTTCGGCCAGCTGTTGGCCGTCACGCATAATGTGCGCCAGCGCTGGGGTCACCAGCCGCCCTTTCGTCACTTCGCCGCCACAAATTACTTCCGTCTTGGTCGTCTTGAAAAGAGCGCGCACGACGAGCCTGCCGAGTTCTGTCTCGACCACCTCTGGAGCGAGCAATTTGCTCAACTCTTCCTTAACGTCGTCGATAAGCTCGTAAATGATGTTATACAGTCGGACTTCTACTTTGTCGCGGGCTGCCAGGCGCTTCACCGCAGGTGGCGCAATAACGTTAAAGCCGTAGATCACGGCACCGCTTGTGCCTGCCGTGTGCACATCGTTATCGGTTATCGAGCCGACGCCGGAGCTTACCACACGTACGGCGACTTCCTCGGTGTCCAGCCCTTTCAAACTATCAATAACAGAGGTGAGCGAGCCTTGTACATCGGCTCGCACAATAATATTCAGTTCGGTCACCTGGTTGTTACGGTTGATGATGCGGATGAGCTCACTGCTGCTCATGTCGCCGGTAGCGCCGGCACTCCGCTTCTGAACGGCAAGCTGCCCAGCCTGGGCGCGCGCAATTTTTTCATCTTTCACCACATGGAAGGCGTCGCCAAATTCCGGCAAAGCCTTGAACCCGGCGATAACAACCGGCGTCGAAGGGCCAGCCGTTTTAATCGGCTTGCCATCGGTGGTCTCGAGCGTACGAATTTTAGCGTACGTTGTGCCGGCGACAACAAAATCGCCCAGACGTAAGGTGCCTTCCTCAACCAGCGCATGAGCCACCGGACCACGGCCCTGTTCAACATGCGCTTCAATAACCAGTCCGGTTGCCGAGCCATCCACCTCAGCGCGGAAGTCCTCCACGTCGGCTACCAAAAGGATCATGTCCAGGAGGCCGTCTATGCCCTGCTTGGTCTTAGCCGACACCTCAACAGCCACGGTGTCGCCGCCCCACTCCTCAACCAACAGGTTTTGCTCTGCCAGCTGCTGCTTCACGCGGTTCGCGTCGGCGCCTTCTTTATCGACTTTGTTAATAGCCACAATAATTTTCACGCCGGCCTTACGCGCGAAACGGATCGCCTCCAGTGTTTGCGGCTTAATGCCGTCATCGGCGGCCACCACAATAATGGCAATATCGGTGAGGTGCGCGCCATGTTCCCGGATAGCGGCAAACGCCTCGTGCCCGGGTGTATCTAAAAAGGTAATCGCCCGGCCGTTATGCAAAATTTGGTAGGCCGAGATGTGCTGCGTAATGCCCCCCGCTTCACCTTTCGCTACCTGCGCGCCGCGAATAGCGTCCAGCAAGCTTGTCTTGCCGTGGTCGACGTGCCCCATCACCGCCACTACCGGAGGACGAGTAACCGCCTTGTCGCTGGTGCTATGCCGTTCGGTGCGCGTTGGCAGCTGTACTTCTTGCTGCGTATGCGTCAATTCAACGTCCAGGCCAAGCTCTCCTACGATAATCTGCGCCGTATCAAAGTCGATACGCTCGTTTACCGTGGCCATCACGCCGTTTTTCATAAGTTCGCCAATGAGGCGGGTTACCGGCAATGCCAATTTCTCGGCTAGAGTGCCGACAGTGATCATATCGTCGATTTCGATCGTCCGTGCCACTACCGCACTCCTTTCTGCCGACTATCGGCGTTGTTATTAACTACATACTATTTAGCGTTTTTGAGGCTCAGGGCAATTTTACGGGCATCTTCATCGATGTCGAGTACCTTGAACTGCTTCTTTTCGTTGAGCTTGAAGATCTGCTGCGGGTCAACGGTTTCGTCGTCGCTCATTTCTGAAACGTGCACGAGCGCTTCCACGCTGGGCGAAAGCTGCACAAATGCGCCGAACGGAGTGATACGGGTAATTTTACC
>Ga0070730_10000624_pt1 | contig 39071 bp, 38 predicted proteins | sample Coa_R1_3_FD_66447 | JGI IMG/M metagenome (GOLD analysis project Ga0070730, IMG submission 66447) | Surface soil microbial communities from Centralia Pennsylvania, which are recovering from an underground coalmine fire - Coalmine... | ecosystem: Environmental > Terrestrial > Soil > Unclassified ...
CGGCGATGCCGTCGCCCGCCAGGGGTCCGCCCCCGGAGGGGTCAGCGCGCCGCCTCGGCGAGGCGGACGGGGTTCGCCTTTCCGGGGCTGTAGGCGGCCGTCACCATCGGCGCGTTCAGGCTCGCCACGGCGCCGTCGGTCGCCTTGGCGACGCAGTTCCGCCAATCGGGGTACTCGAGCACGCTCTCCGGCGCGGGCTCGCACACCTGCCTGGCCGCATGCCTGATGCGGATCAGCATGGCCTTGGCGCCGTCGGCGCTGGCGAGATTGAGATCGCCGAAGCGCACCACCGTCGAGACGGTGCGGTGGTCGCGCGGGCCAAAGGCGGCCGCCGACCCCGCGCCGCTCGCCAGGGCGGCGGCAAGTACGACAGTAAGAATAGACTTGTTCATTTCTGGTCTCCATCCCCGCTCCCCGGGAGATCCGGAATTGGCGCCCCGGGCGGTTGCGATGGCGACATAAGCGGCGGATCGAGGCCCGCTCGAAAGGATCAGAACCTGATGAACAGCCGATGCGACCTGATGAAGGGCCGATGATCCGGCACGGAACACTCCCGCCAAAACCTCACGAGCTTGACCAGGCTCGCGCGGCCCAGGTTATCGCCGCTTGGGCGTCAGGATGGCCACGCCGCCGAGGTCGAACGCCGCCTCCTGGGCGAGAATCGATAAGCATCGGCTGACGATCGGCGCTCATCATCATCTCATCGGCGAACCATCAGGTGGACGTCCTGTCGAAATCGCCGGGTTCGGAGCCTTCTGCGGCTTACCGACCCACCGGGTCACAACAGCTGGAGACCACACCATGACTGACTTTAGCCCCACGTTGTTCTCGAAATCCAGGATCGCTCCGGCGGCCATGCTGGCGTTGTGCGCCAGCCTGGCCGTCGGCGCCCCGCTCGTCGCCCGGGCCAACGCGCCCATCGATCGCGGCGCGCCGTCGGTGACCCTCCGCTACGACCGCGCCGACGCCCGCACGCCCCAGGGCGCCCGGCGGCTGGCCACCCGCGTACGGCACGCCGCCGACGAGCTCTGCGACGGCGACGACCCGATCATGCGGATGAGCCAGGGGTTCGAGCACTGCCGGACCGCCACCATCCGGCGCGCCGTGGCCGACGCGAACGAGCCGATGCTGGCCCAGGCCCTCGGCTTCCCGCCGACGGCCTTCGCCCAGGCCGAGCCCCAGCCCCAGCCTCAGCGTCGCTGACAGGGGCCGGCCTTCGCTCCGGGGCCGGACCGACATGGAAAAGGTCGCCGCGAGGCGGCCTTTTCTTTGTCGCGCCCATTCTACGTTGCGTTCAGGCTACGTCGCGTTCAGGCGTCGACGGTCTCGGCCTCTTCCTGCGCGACGAAGCCCTTCCAGCCGTTCATGTACTCGACGAAGGCCGGGCCCAGGCGCTCGTTGCGCAGCCACGCCCGGGTCACCGGCAGGGAGACGGCGCGGAAGTCCGGGTCGGCGGCCGCGCGCGTCGGGAAGTCGTGATGTAGGATGGCGGCGCGGCCGACGATCGGGAAGTCGGCGCCGTGGTCCAGGACCCGCCGGGCGTCGGCGGCGCTCATCAGCTTGCCGGCGACCCCCAGGCGGGTCCGGCCGCGGGGCAGGTCGGTGAACCAGTCGATCAGCGGCCGGGCCGCGAACTCGGCCTCCATCGGCGCCTTGAAGACATCCCACAGCGACAGGTCCAGATAGTCGAGCTTGCCGGAGGCCAGCAGCGCCCGGGCCAGCTCGCGCTGCTCGGCGAAGCGCAGGCCGAAGCGCTCCGGCGAGATCCGCAGGCCGAGCTGGAAATCGGCGCGGGTGCGGGCGCGCACGCCGTCGATGATCTCCCAGACGAGGCGGGCGCGGTTCTCCGGCGAGCCGCCGTAGCGGTCGTCGCGGCGGTTGGTCTCGGGGCTGAGGAAGGCGCAGAGGATGTAGCCGTGGGCGCCATGCAGCTCGACGCCGTCGAAGCCGGCCTGCTCGGCGCGCACCGCGGCGGCGATGAAGTCCTCCCGCAGCGCCTCGACCTCGGCCAGCGTGAGGGCGCGGGCCCCGGTCTCGGCGTCTTCCGAGGGGCCGTGCGGCGCCTCGCCGATCAGGTCGGCCGGCGAGCGGAGGCCGGCGTGGTGCAGCTGCACCGAGGAGACCGCCCCCTTGGCGCGGATGTCGGCGGCCAGGCGGGCGAGGCCGGGGATGTGCTGATCGGAGAATATGCCCAGCTGCCCCGGAAACCCCTGCCCCGCCGCCTGCACATGGGCCGCGCAGGTCATCACCAGCCCAAAGCCCCCCCTCGCCCGGTGAGTCAGCCAGTCGAACTCGTCGTCGGAGAGGGTGCCGTCGGCATGGCTCTGGCTGTTGGTCAGCGGCGCCAGCATGAAGCGATTGCGCCACGCCGGCCCGCGGGCGAGCGTCAGGGGTTCGAAGAGATCGGTCATGGAGCCTCTCGCTGGACGTTGCAGCCTGCTCAAGTAGCTTCGCACCTGCGAAGGGCAAGAGCCGGAATCGTCCCAACCCCTTTAGAAAACCTAACTGCGGCGGTGGGGAAGGGAACGCACCTCCGCTCATCCCCGCGAAAGCGAGGACCCAGCGTTGTCCAGGGATGCGCGTTTCTGCAAAGAGTCGGACCAAAGAGCGCCAAGCTGGAAAGCGCTGGGTCCCCGCTTTCGCGGGGATGAGCGGGGTGGGGGCTGACCTGCGATGAGCGCACGCACCAAGCTGCGCTGTCTGGACAATCGGGGGATTGGGCGACTAGGAGCGGGGGCATGAGCGAGCTGCCGGACGATATCTTCACCGAACGGGACGACATCGACGTCGACACCCTGGCCAACCTCGGCCCCCTGGCGCCGCTGGCCGGTGTGTGGGAGGGGACGCGGGGGATGGACGTCAACCCCTACATCGACGCGCCGCGGCGGCAGGTCTACGTCGAGCGCATCGACCTGCAGCCGATCGACCCGCAGTCGAACGGGCCGCAGTTCTTCTACGGCCTGCGCTACCACACCCATATCGTGAAGCCCGGCGAGGTCGAGAACTACCACGACCAGGTCGGCTACTGGCTGTGGGACCCGGCCGCGCGCCTGATCGTCCACACCCTGACCATCCCGCGCGGCCAGGCGGTGCTGGCGACCGGCACCGCCGCGCCGGACGCCCGGCAGTTCACCGTCACGGCGGTACGGGGCTCGACGAGCAATGGCATCGTCTCGGCCCCGTTCCTGGAGGCGGCCTTCCGCACCGACAGCTTCACCATGACGGTGACGATCAACGACGACGGGACCTGGTCTTACGCCGAGGACACCGTCCTGATGGTGCACGGGCGACCGGAACCCTTCCACCACACCGACGCCCACACCCTGACCCGCGTCGCCGCGCCCAAGCCGAACCCGCTGGCGGAGGAAGGCTGAGCGGAAGAGGAAGAAAGACGCGGACGGGACGTCCGCGCTCCGCGGCTAGGCCCCGAGCTTGGCGCGGTAGGCTTCGCGGGCGGCTTTGAAGACGTCGAAGGGGAAGTTGATCGGGGCGCCGGCGAGGGCGGCGGCGAGCATCGCCAGGTGGGCGGCCCAGCCGGCGGCGGTGCGGGCGGCGTCCTCCTCGGCCGGGACGGCGAGGGTGACGATGAGGGCCGTCGCCGAACCGGCCGGTTCCAGCTCGAAACGGAGCGGCCGCAGCGGCTCGCCGGGGCGACTCCAGGAATATTCCAGCACCCGCATCGGCTCGAAGGCGGAGATGCTGCTGTCGATGACGATGCCGCTGTCGGGGAAGTTCAGCTTCACCGCCCCGCCCGGGCGGGGATCGATCTCGCCGGGCGTCAGCCAGGCGGCGAATCGCGCCGGCTCGGTGAGCGCCGCCCACACCGAGTCGAGGGGACTCTCGAGCGTGAGGCGGAAGCGGGCGGTGACGCGGCCCTCGCCGCGCTCGAACTCGGCGGCGGGGACCATTTCAGGCGTCGAAGCGGAAGGCGTCGCCGTCGGTCTTCACGTGGCCGGCGGTGGGGCCGGCGTAGTGGGTGCCGATGACGAGGATCGGCCGGTCGGCCCACTCCGCGAACATCCGCCGGCGCATGGTCGCGGCCGCGTTCGGATCGCTGTCGAAGGGGGGCGACCAATCGGGGTGGGCCATCTGGCAGGGGTGGTGGGTCATGTCGCCGGTGATCACCGCGGTCTCACCCTCCGACTCGATCATCACGCTGACGTGGCCGGGCGTGTGCCCCGGCGTCGGCGTCAGGCGGATCTCGGGCGAGAGGCGGTGGTCCATGTCGACCAGCTCGGCGAGGCCGGCGTCGAGGATCGGCTGCACGGAATCGGCGAGGATCTCCTGGGTCTCCCGGTTGTCCGTCTCGCCGCGCCAGTGCGCCAGCTCGGTCCTGCCCATCAGGTAGCGGGCCTTGGGGAAGGTGGGGACCCACTTGCCGCCCTCCAGCATGGTGTTCCAGCCGACGTGGTCGACGTGCAGGTGGGTGCAGACCACGGTGTCGACGCTCTCGCGCGTCCAGCCGAGCCCCTCCATCTGCGCCAGGAAGTTGGTGGAGAGGGGCTTCTTGCCGAGGAGGCCCGGGCGCACCTTGTCGTTGCCGACGCAGGTGTCGACCACCAGGCGCAGGCCCGGCGCCTCGACCAGCAGGGCGTGGATGGAGAGCCGCATGCGGTCCTCCTCGTCGACGAAGTCGGGATAGAGCCAGGTGATCTTGCGCAGCGCCTGCGGCGTCGCCTGGGCCAGGAACGGCCGCTCTTCGCTGTAGGCGACCGGCATCTCCAGTTCGACGACGCGGGTGATCTTCACCGCGCCCACGGTCCAGCTCAGCATGGCGTTCTCCTCCCGAAGGTTGTGGCCGCGACCTTAGCGGCGCGCGCGGCGAGGAGGAACTCGTTTCGGACGCGGGGGCCGCATCGACGCAATCCGTCGCGTTTCAGGATACGTCCGACGCGAACGAACGACGTCTCGATGTTCTTCCGCTGCCGCCTAACTTTCAGGCAGTAAGCATGAGCATAAGACGCGACATAGAAAAGTTTGGTTCAAGGGCGGGAGTGACGTGTTCAGCTTTGCTTCGCGGTGAAATCCTCTATGATCACCGTCGGGACGAGGGGAGCGCGGATATGTCAGCTCGGCTTCGGATCGACTCGCGGTTCTCTGGGCGTGAGCACCCCATCGGACCCCGCGTACGATGGGACACGTTCTCGATCGATCGCAAGATGGCCTCGGTTTCCAGGCGATGAAGCGCCGATGACCGTCGATCTGGCTCACGAAGCGCCGTTTGAACTCGGGGATCTGGCGGTGCGCCCGTCGGTCCGCGAGGTTGTCGCGTCCGGCAAGGCGCAGATCCTGGAACCGCGTGTCATGCAGGTCCTGGTGGCGCTGGCCCGGGACGGCGGGCAGGTGGTGTCGCGGGACGACTTGATCACCTCATGCTGGGGCGGACGGGTGGTCAGTGATGACGCGATCAACCGCTGCATCTCCGCGATCCGGCGCATTGCGGAGAGCCACGGCGGGTTCAGCGTGGAGACCGTGGCGCGGGTCGGTTACCGACTCACCCAGGCGTCGCGATCCCTCCCAGAGAGGCGTTTAGCGGTGCTGCCCTTCGACAACCTGTCGGGCGACAGCGCGATGGACTTCTTCTCCGACGGGATAGCGGACGAGATCCAACAGACCCTGGCCCGATCACGTGGCATCAAGGTCGTCGCGCGGTCCTCGGCTTTCCAGTTTCGGGGCAGCCAGAAAGCGGTGAGGAACGTGGCCGACCAACTCCAGGTCAGCCACGTGCTGGACGGGTCCGTGCGCCGCAGCGGTCAGCGAATTCGCATCAACGCCCAACTGGTCGACTGCGCTAGTGGCGACACGCTGTGGACCGACGGCTTTCGCCGCATGCTCGACGACGTCTTCCTGTTGCAGGACGAGATCGCCGAGGCGGTGGCCAAGGCGCTCGAGGTGGTGTTCTCGCCACCGAAGGCGCGGAGCGAAATGCCGATCACGACTTATGAGACCTACCTCAAGGCTCAGTCGATCATGGACGAAGGGGCGAGGTTGTTCGACGACTCCGGGGCCGCCGCGACGCCGCTGCTCGAACAGGTGGTGCGGGAGGTCCCGGACAACGCCCGGGCCTGGGAGCTGCTGGCGAACGCCCGCGCCTGGACCTTGAGGTCGGGGAGACGCAAGGGCCTGTACGCCGAAGGCAGGGCCGGCGTGATCGAGGCGGCGGAAACCGCGTTGCGGCTCGATCCCACCTGCGGCGGCGCCTATGAGGCCCTGTCCCTCCTGGAGCCGTGGGGCGCCCACCGCGCCCGGGAGATCCTGCTCCAGCGGGCGTTGAGGGCGAGGCCCAATGATCCAGGCCCCCTCAGCTCGATGAGCACCTTCTGCTGGGGCGTCGGACGCCTGCGCGACGCGCTGAGCTTCGCGGAGCGGGCCTGCGAGCTCAACCCGTTGTTCCCGGCCGCGCGTCTCGAGGTGGCGCAGATGCAGCTCTATGTCGGCAACCAGGACGCCTCGATCAGGATGCTCAGCGAACTCCACCGCCTGTGGCCGCCCAACTTCACCATCCTGCTGTCCCTGCTCAGTTTTTCCTCCAACCGCGGCTATTGGGACGCCTATCGCGACGCCTTGCCCGACGTCGCCAACTTCCACGGGTGGCAGGCCGCTCAGCTGAACAATGCGGTTCAGCACGCGGCAATCCTGGCCTCGGACGATCCCGAGCCTCGCCGCGCGTTCCTCGAGATATGCCGATCGCGTCTGGCGGAAAAGGGCTATCTGGGGTTCCACTTCCTGGCGCAGTTGAGCCTGTTTGGCATGCCGGACGAGGCGCTGACCCTGGCCGAGCAGGCGTCCTACGACCACATGTTCGACCCGGACGGCCCCCTGCCCGGCTCGCACTTCCCCGGCCCGATCTTCGGTCCCTGGTGCGCGATGAACCAGGACCTGCGCTTCGTCGGCCTTTGTGACCGTCTAGGCCTCTGCGCCTATTGGGCGGAGAGCGGCCATTGGCCCGATTGCGCCGAATGGCTGCCCTACGACCTCAAGGCGGCAGTCCACCGTTGCGTCAGCAAGGCGCCCTAGAGCAAACCACGTTCACATGGAATCATGTGAACCTGGATGATTTGCTCTAGACTCAAACATTTAGAGCCTGATTCAGCCTTTGGATCTGTTCCGTCCAAAGCCATCAGGCTCTAGCGCTCTATGCAATTTCGAAGGTTTGAAGCGTCGCGACCTGGTCGAGCGTGACGTCGGCGGTGAAGCCGACGGCGTACCGAAGAGGGTGGTCCGGGAGGTCCTGGAGATCGAGGAACCGTGTCAGAATTTCCTTCACGGTGTCCCACAGCGCGAATTCGAGTCTGACGGACTCCGGCTGGTAGCTGCGGACGTCGCCGATGTTTCGATAGGTGACGGTGGAGGTCACGGTCGCCTGATAGGTCGCCGCCTTCAAGTTGGTGGTGTCGCGGAACTGCTTGAGAGCGACGGTCTGGACGGCCCAAGGCGGCCCCTGTCCAGGGTATGTCCCCATGTACTGTTCGCGCGGAGGTCCGGTCGCCACCCGCAGAAATGGCAACTCCTCCTCCTTGGACCTGGGACTGAACTTCCGGATGGCAGGGATTACGGTCTCAACCGTCATGCCATTCCGCTCGGAGTTCCTCAGCGAGATCTGTCCGCGCATCACGTCCGTACCGATTATTTCCCGGTTGGCGAACACCATGTAGCTGTTGTCGCTGATGGCGAACGGTTGAAAAAAGTAGATCTGGGGATCCAGCTTCATGTTGTCGGCGGTGACCAGATATCGACGCACAGGCACCAGGACGCTCACCTGGGTCTCGCTGACGCACAGCGAAGCCGCCGGGTCACCGCGCCCAGAGCCCTGGCCGGAATAGGCGCTCGCAATTCTGGGGTACGTGGAGACGAACAGAGTCCCTAGCGTCTCGCCCCCCGCCTGGGCTTCGAAGGCGTAGCGCGCCTTGTCTTTGTCGCCGAGGTTGAAGAACGTATCGACATAGTCGGTTACCGCGCGCGTCGCCAATGGAAACCCGAACAGCCAGGTTTGCACACCATCCGCCTTCCAGGGCGGAAGCACATGCGGGGCCGTAATAGACTCGACGAAGGCGGTCATGACCCGCTCTCACTGAAAAATCCGCGTATGGGTCTGAACCAAGGGGCCAACATGTCGTCGGACGTCTTGGTTTTCGGCTGGCCGTCGCCCTGATCGACCGCAAAAGCGTGCAGCGTCCGCGTATGGTCGAAATCGATATTCCCGTTGAATCGGTACGCGGCCCTCACCCTGGGAGCCCGCACCATGCCCGGTATATGGATTGAGCGACCTTGCCCGTGGCGGCGGGCGGCGCGGGCTCCCAAGAACCCATCCAGAATCTGGCTGAAACTGCCCCGATCGTTAAATCTGATCTTGACGTCGTTTTCATTGTAGAATCGGAAATTGTGGATGGAAGAATAGGTCGAGCGACAGCTGACTATGGCCTGATACAGCGCCTTGAACGGGTCAGTTGCATCTCTGAACTGCCTGAGATGGACCGTCCGCAGGGCAAACGAGTAGAGTCCGAGCGATACGCTCTCGACGAATTCGTTGAACGTGCCCAGGGCGCCGATCGTCTTTCCCGCCGTGCCGCTGCGCAAGAGCGTCCACAGAGATGTTTCGTCCGGCCCGCCCCGGAAGGTGGGCAAGGCGGGAAAGGTCTCGACCTCCAGGAAGGTGAGGTCCGGGTCCTGCATCTCCCCCGGCTGGAGCGACGGCCAGCCCGGGATGCCAACGCGGGCCTTGAAGCTGTCGGGATACTTACCCTCGCAGATGTCTATTTTGCCGAGAAACTTCGGGATGCCCAGCATCTCCCGGCCGCAGATCGCCGACATCGCGTTCTCGACGGTGATGAACGGCAGCGCCCACTCCACCATCGTGTTGAGCAGCGCCTTGTCCAGCGGGGCCCCGGCGCGCAGGAGCGGAAAGACGACGAAGGCTTCCCTCTGGCTCATGAAGCCACGATCGGGGAAGGGCGTCCCCTGGATATCCTTAGCCTCGCGGTTCGGGTCGGAGCTGACCATGGTCGGGTAGTCGATGATGACGAGAGCGCCGTAGGGCCAAAACGACGCCGGCCGGTAGATGAAGCCGCGCTCGTCCGCATCGCCCAGGTTGAGATAGCGATCGCAATAGACCTGGATCGGCGCCATGTCCGCGTCCCAGATAAAGGCGTTCACCGTGACGTCCGGGAAGTGGTAGGGCGGCGGCACCTGCTGGCTCGCTACCGATTGCACATAGTGGGTCATACCGTCCCTCCCACCACCGGCCGCGGCGCTTCATCGAGGGTCGCGCAACCAAGGCCGAAGATAAAGTCGGCGCCGAAAACCCGAGCGGGCGTCTGGAAGCCCGGCGCCGCGCCACCGGCCAGCACCCGCTCGACGGCGGCCGCGGCGGTCAGCACGCTGGCGCTATAGCCATCCAGCGTCCGCATCCGCAGGCGGGTCACGCGCCGCCAGGGATCGAGCGCCTCGGCGACCATGACGAAGCCGGCGCGAGCGCGCGTTTCAGCCGAGGGCGCCTCCGGCCACATCGCCGCCAGGGCCGCGCCGGCCGCGCGCCACGGCCCCACGCCGGTGATGGCCATCGCGATGCTCGAGCTCCGATAGGACAGGCGCTGCGGCCAGTCGAGCTCGGAATAGACCTCTATGTCGCCAACGCCCGTGGTGTGTTCGCCGGTCACGACGTCCGCCCAGCTGAGCGCCGTGGCCTCGCGCAGACCGGCGCCGAAGTCGAAGGAACGGGTGAGGACCCCGGCCGGAACGGCCTCGAGCCGGCCGCCGCGGCGGACCAGGGTCTCAGGTCCGATATAGTCGGCGGCGGTGACCATCGTCCCGCGGGTGATCACTTCGGGCCAGGAAACCCCGAGGCGCAGTTTCACCGCGTCGGGCTGGCGCCGGACCGCTTGCGCCAGCAGGCAATCGGTGACGGCGATGGTCAAGCCCACGCCGGGCATCAGCATGACGCCCGCCCGGCGCGCCGCCTCGTCGAGCGCCATGGCGTCGAGGAAGACCGGCCATTCACCCGAAAGGTCGAGATAGTGCGCTCCGGTCGCCAGGCAGGCGCCGATCATCGGCGCAGCGGTGATCCTGAACGGCCCGGCGGCGTGCAGGACGACGTCGATGTCGTGCAGAGCGGCCTCGATAGTGGACGCCGTACGCAGATCGAACGCGCGCCAGCCGAGGCCCAGGGGCTCGGCCACGGCGCGAAGCCTGTCCGCGTCGCGACCGGCCAGAACCAGGTCGACCCCCCCGGCGGCCAGGTGTTCGGCGGTCAGGCGGCCCGTGTAGCCGGTCGCGCCGTAAAGGAGAGCGAGGCCGGTCATGGGCGGTCGAACACCCAGGGGATCAGGCCGGCGATGAAGCTGAGGTCCGGTGAGCGAGGCAGGGCGCCGTAGACCAGGGCGAATTCGTGAGCCGCCGCGCCCGCCAGAGCGCCGGCGACGAGCCGTGCATGGGCGATGGAGCCGCGCCGTTCCATCAGGTCGGCGAGCCAGAGAACATCCTCGAGCGAGCGGTGGCGCCGATCGAGGGCCAGGAAGGCGTCCAGGCGCGCCCGCTCCGCCTCGTCGCACGAACCGCGGACGTGGATCAGCATGAGCGTGCGCTTGGCCTCGAACAGATCGCCGTTCTTCTCCTTGCCGTAGCTCTCGTTCGCGGCGAGGTTGCGAAGATCGTCCTCGATCTGAAACGCCGCCCCCAGGAAGCAGCCGAACCGCACGAGGCAGTCGGGATCGGCGGCGCCCCGCGAACCGATCAGCAAGCCCAGCTGGGCGGGCCAGATCATCCCCATCCAGGCGGTTTTCTTGACGACCAGCCGCAGATAGTCGGCGTCACCGAGCGTCGTTTCGTTCAAGTCGCGCCAGCCCAGTTCCAGCGCCTGGCCCTCCGCGGTCTCCCGGGCCATGGTCAGGGAAACGGCCAGAACCCGGTCCGCTACGGGCGGCCCCAGGGGCCGGAGACTGTCGATCAGGGGACGCAGCGCGCTGAAGATCATGGCGTCGCCGGCGTTGATGGCCAGCGGAACACCATGCAGCGCGTGCAGGGTCGGCCGCCCGCGCCGCAATTCGCTGGCGTCCTGGATGTCGTCGTGGATCAGCAGGCCATTGTGCAGGATCTCGACCGCCGCGGCGCACTGTATGGCGTCCTCCACCCGGCCGCCGAACACCCGGGCGTTGGCGATGCAGATCGACGGCCGCATCATCTTGCCGCCGCGCGACGGATAGTCGCCGAGGAGGTCGTCCAGGTACGGCGCCGGAGGATCGACGGTCAGATAGCGGCGGACGGCCTGACGCGTCTCGCGACCGTAACTGTCCAGCACGCTGGCCATCTCGGCCGCGCTGGCGGGGGCGAGCCCATCAAGCGCCGGCAGGTCCATGGTCACCCAAGGACTTCTATGGACAGGTACCCTACGGGGCCGACCGTACCTGGCGCACGGACAAGCCCAGAGTACACGCCTGGACCCTGACCCGCGGGGATCTCGATGGTGGCGATAACCCCGTCGACCGACGTACAGGCGCTGAAGCTGACGCCGCCAATCGGCTGACCGCCTTCCTTCGAGGTAACAAGCGGATCGGCCGAGATGGCCGAGGGCTCGGTCGGCACGGCCGGCCGAGTCAGCAGTGACGCGCGATCGAGGGCCTTGTCTGCGCCGGCCCCGCTGAAGCGAACAGTCAGGGCAATCGCCTTGAGCGGGGACGAAGGGGGAGCCTCTGCCGCTGACGTCGTCACTGGCCGCTCCGCCGCCGCCGCGCCGGCAGCCGCCAAAATTCTCGCGGCCTGAAGGCCGGCGTTGGCCGAACGGGTCTCGAGCAGCAGTCGTTCGATCACGTCGAGCGTGGTGGTGGTGAGGTCGCGGGCCAGATCGAGCATGCGGTCAGTGAGAACTTTAACGTCCTTATCAACGTTTGAGCTGTTGTAGTTGCCCTGGCCGAATTTCTGGGCTGCTTCCCTTCCCTGCCTGACGTTGTCGGCGACTACCTGATATCCGGTCCGCACGGCGTCGGCGACGGATTGGCTTACCGGCGGCGGGCCGGAGCGTATCGGCCCACCGCGGGGCGGATCGTCACGGCTCACCAGTTTTTCAGGGGTGGTCATAGGCGATTATATCCTCGAGCATCGGCGACCCGCACAAGGCATGGGCGGCCAACAAGCCGGACATGACCGCGCCTTCAACGCAGCCAGAGTGGAACCCACTATCGGTCCAGTCTCCGGCTATGGTCATATTGTCATAGGTCATATCCAGTGGCGAGATACGGGCGCGAAAACTTCCCGGCGCGTGCAGCACGTGACGGTCGGAGGGATTGACGTTCGCGCGCCAATACTGACTGGCGAACCGTGACGGACCGGCCTGCTCCGTCGGATCGCCGCGCGCCTCCGGGTCGGCGAGCAGTTCCCAGCGGAACGAGCCGTCCGACCGGAAGGCGCCCGGCCAGATCTGGCGGATCGGCCCCTGAAGGAAGGCTTCGGCGTTTCGGCGAACCTCCTCGGCGCGTCTCTTCGGGTAGTCCGCGTCGTCGTCCCCAGGAGCGACCGGGGGGTCCGGCAGTACAGCGCAGAAGTAGACCGAGGTCCTGGGCCGCGTCGGCCATGCCTCCTCGGGCACCACGTGGGCCATGTCGCACCAGGTGTCGAACGGCTTGGCGAAAGCGCCGGTGATGTAGGCCGGCCCGCGCCAGCCCAGGTTGCAAAGGTCCTCGGTAAGCCAGACCTGGAACGCTTGCGACGCGACGGTCTTCACCTCGCTCACCATCCGCCGCCAGCGCTCGTCCCGCGCGAGGATCTCCGGGCAGACGTAAGGCAGGGCGCCAATCCCCACGCCGAGAAGCACGAGGTCGAAGTCGCGCCCCACCCGCAGGGTCTTCTCCCCCACGCGCCGCCGGTCCCAGTGGGACTCGAATTCCCAACCCTCGGACGCCAGGCGATCCCCGTCCTCGAGCTGATCGAACCCCGGGACCGAGGGCCAGCAGGGGCGGCCGGACACCTGCACGAGGGGCTCGTAGGGCGCGCCGGCCCGCGGCCTCGCCTGCACGTCGAAGCTCAGCGATCGAACGCGGCTGCGCTCGCCCGCCGCCAGCGGACCGCCGGGCGGCAGGCCGACATTGGTCAGGCGATGGAAGAACTCGAACTTTACGCCCCGTCGGCGGGCCGCTTCGTAGAGCGGCGCGAACACCACGTCCCCCATGCCCGCGCGCATGCGCCACATGAAGGCGCCGCGGTAGCCGAAGAAGGTCCTGAGCGTGCCGCGCAGGCCCTGGCCGGCCGAGAGCCTCGGCTTTTCCGGATCGCCGTTCTCATAGCCCATCGACAGGTCGTAGAGCCCGAGGAGAAATGGAGACTGCACCGAGCGCAGAGACGCCCCGTTCATCACCAGCCAGTCCCGGCACTCGTAGTCGTCGATGGCGTCCAGCCCGCGCGGATCGAAGATGACGCCATAACGGATCAATCCAACGATGCTGGCGAGGGTCAGATCGGCGACCTCCCAGAGGAAGCGGTGCTCGCGGTCGGCGACGAAACGATCCTCCAGCCAGGCCCGGAGCCGCCCGCAAAGGGCTTCCGCCGACGCGATCCAGCCGCGGCTGGTCGCAGCGGTCGCCGCGCGCAAGGTCGTCGCCAGCACACCCAGTCCTTCGGCCAGGGCGGCGGCGGCGGCGAAGGCGCCGAGATTGGCCAGATGAGCGATTGTTCCGGCCGGCCCCGGAGGAACCGCGCCGACACCGTCGACCTGAGTATCGAGCACGAGGGTGCGAAAGAGGTCGAGGGCCCGGGCCATGTAGTAGGTCAGGGAGAACACCTCACCCGGCGCCAGTGGATCTCCCGGGAAACCGGCCCTGGCCGGCATATGGGCGTCCCACCTCTGCCAGCCGCCGTTCTCCGCCGCCGAGTAGAGAGCGATGTCGTTTTCGGTCTCCCAGGCGTCGCGCCAGTCGCCGAACACGTCGTCCCCCGCCGCCGCGAGCTCAGCGTAGCATTCGCGCATCATGCGGAAGGCGTTGTCGTAGAAGCCGAGCCAGATGTGCAGGCCATGCTCCTCGATCCGGCCGTTCGGTCCGCGTCCGGACGCGCCCTTGCCGCCCAGACGCCATCCTTCCTGGTAGACGGTGATGTCGTAGCGGCCCTGATGCTCGGGCCTGGAGAGCTCCCACACCGCGGCCATGGAGGCGCACCCGCCGCCTATGACCGCTATCTTGATAGGCCCTCGCGACACAGCGCGCCCCCCAACAGATCGCCTCGCGTGTGACTATCAACCAAGGCGCGGCGGTCGGGATAGCCCTTCTCAGGTCCTGGCGTAGCTGACCGCCATGCCGGCGCGGACGTCCTGCTGCACGCCGTACTGCGGGAAGGGATAGCGGAAGCCGTTCTTGCCGAGCGCCTTCATGCCGGCGATGGCCTTGACCAGGTAGTCCGGCGGCGTCGCCATCAGCATCTCGTCGTCCAGCACCCCGCCGTAGCGGCGCTCGGCGAAGCAGGGGATGGAGAGGCTGGGCTCGCGCTTCGTCAGCGCCCGCCCCCAGCTGTCGGCGCAGGCGCTCTCGCCGACCACGCTGAAGTCGAAGCGCTGGTAGCCCGACCACTGCAGGCCGTTGATGAAATAGATCATCGCGCCCGGCGTCGCGTAGAAGAGGGCGATGTCCGGCGTCCCCAGCCGCCCCGCCGCCAGCGGCCCGACGGCCAGGGCCTCGTAGCGGCCGTCGGGGACGCAGTTCATCGCGCTCTGGTGGGCGCCGGCGTCCTCCAGGGTCGAGAACCACACGCCGGTCATGTGCCTGCCCGAATACCACTCGTCGGTCTTGGCCGCGCCCAGGCCAACGACCGCCCGGCACTGCGCGCCCACCAGGTCCTCGGCCGTCACCCCCACCGTCCAGCCGAGGCGCGAGGCCTGGCCCACCACCTGGTCGAGGGTGTGGATGGCGCCGGGCCGGCGGATGCGCGGGATCGCCCATGTCGGCGCGGTTCTCATAGAGCTTCATGGCGAAGGGGATCGAGCGGAGCTTGAGCAGAGACTCCAGCTGGTCGGCCACAGAGGCCCAGTCGGGGGTGTCGGCCTGGGAGTCGGCCGCGGTCTCTGGGTGGATCTCGGTCATGGCCTGGGTTCCCTTTGTCTCGCCGGACGGGCGGCGGTTGGCGAGAGCGGAGACCCGGGCGAGGGTTTCGTCAAGCGCCGGGCGGCGACCGTATCGTGGGCCGCGGGCAGGTTCCGGCAGATCCTCGGCAGGCTTCGGGCCTCCCTGGGCAGGGTCGCGGCGCCTCGCAGGCAGGTCCTCGTCGATTCCGGGCTGGTCGCGGGCAGGCGCCGGGCTGCGTCCGGCAGGTTTCGGGCAGGTTCCCGGCAGGTCTTCAGGGGCTGAACAAGGCCGCACGACGGGACAGTATGTCCGATATCTCTTTGTTTTCACGGGATTTCTCCAACGGGTCCCGAGAATTTGGCGAACCGGTCGGAGAAGCAAAGTGGATCGACCCCCTGAAGTGAGACGGTGGTGGAGGGCCCCCCTCCGGGCCACGGGCGGGCCTTCCGCGACCGCCGCCCAGCCGCGAGAAGGGCGTTTGTAGATTCGGGGGCCCCTTGGCGACCCCGATGGTCCTACGATGAGAAAGAACACGTAGACTATTGCATATTGCAACCAATGGAGTCAAGCGGCCAGGGTGGCGCAGGGTGTCGGGGCCGGTCGCGAGCTGGATCACGGTCATGGCCTGGGCTCCCTCAGTATCGCCGGGCGGCGGTGGCCCGCGAGAGCGGAGACCCGGGCGAGGGTTTCGTCGAGCGTCGGGCCATGCCGGGCGCCGAACGGCCGCGCGGTCGGCGCCTGGGGGAGACCGGGGAGCGCCAGCGGCGTCATCGCAAGTGGTCGATGATCTCATCGCGCGGCCCGACCAGTGGGGACGACGCCTTGATCAGCTCCGAGGTCACGAAGCGCCTTTCCTCTTCTCGCGCAGGTCGGCGCAGTGACCGCCATGAATGCGCCGATTGGCGCGGTCCACTTTCTGGAAGGCCGGTACCGCCGCCGGCGGCGTTCGACCCCCGATGGGCCATATGGTAAGGGGTCGGCTCGAACCATGAGAAGAGCCATCGCGACGGCGGTCAGGCCTCGCCCGGCATCGCCAACCCCCCACTCGGGAGTGAAGAATGAACACCATCGGCCTTGCCGTCGCTGCGCTGATCGGCGCGCTCGCAACCCCGGCCCTGGCTCAGCAGCCGCCGCTGGTCGATCGCCAGGCCTTCTTTGGCGAGGTGCAGATCTCCGGCGCGCAGATCTCGCCGGATGGCCGATACATCTCGTTCCTCAAGCCCTACAAAGGCGTCCGCAACATCTGGGTGAAGAAGGCCGGCGAACCCTTCAACGCCGCGCGACCTCTCAGCGCCGACCCCAGCCGGCCGATCCGCGAATACTTCTGGTCGCGGGATTCCCGGTACGTCCTCTACGTCCAGGATCACGCCGGCGACGAGAACTTCAACATCTACGCCATCGACCCCGCCGCGGCGCCCGATCCGGCCACCGGCCCGCCGCCGACCCGCGCGCTCACCGACCTGCAGAAGGTGCGCGTGCAGATCTACGCCGTACCCAAGACCAAGCCGGACATCCTCTACATCGGCCTGAACGACCGCGATCCGCGCTACCACGATCTTTACGAGCTGCGCCTTTCCACCGGCGCGAAGACGCTGCTTCGCCAGAACACCGAGCAGATCGCCGGATGGTCGTTCGACAACGCCGGCGAGCTGCGCCTCGCCACCCGCACCACGCCGGCGGGCGACACCGAGATCCTTCGCGTCGATCCCACGGGCTTCAAGACGATCTACACCTGCACCGTGCTGGAGGATTGCGGCGACACCGGCTTCGACGCCTCCAACACCCACGCCTACATCATCACCAACAAGGGGGACCTGAACCTCAGCGAGCTCGCCTCGCTGGACACGGCGACGGGGGTGACGACGAAGATCGAGAGCGACCCGCTGGGCAAGGTCGACTTCGGCGGCCTTGTCACCTCCGAGGTCGACTACCGCATCCTGGCCACCCAGTACGAGGACGCGCGCCAACGCATCTACCCTCACGACGCGGCCTTCGAGCGCGACTACCGCTGGCTGAAATCGAAGGTCCCGGGGATGGACATCGCCTTCGGGGCCCGCAGCGCCGACGAGACTCTGTGGATTGTCACCGCCCACGACGACGTCGAGCCGGGCGCCGTCTATCTGTGGAACCGGGCGGCCGGCACGCTCGACCTGCAGTACCGGGTGCGCGAGGAGTTGCCGCGCGCCGCGCTCAGCTCGCGCCAGCCGATCACCTACAAGTCCTCCGACGGCCTGGAGATCCCGGCCTATCTCACTTTGCCGAGAGGGCTCGATCCGAGGGGCCTGCCCCTCGTCGTCGTCCCGCACGGCGGGCCCTGGGCGCGCGACAGCTTCGGCTACGACACCTTCGCCGAGTTTCTCGCCAATCGCGGCTATGCGGTGCTGCAGCCGAATTTCCGCGGCTCGACGGGCTATGGAAAGGCCTTCCTCAACGCCGGCAACGGCGAGTGGGGCCGCAAGATGCAGGACGATCTGACCTGGGGCGTGAAGGCGCTCGTCGCGCAAGGGATCGCCGATCCGAATCGGGTGGGCATCTTCGGCGGCAGCTATGGCGGATACGCGACCCTGGCGGGCGTCGCCTTCACCCCGGATGTCTACGCCGCCGCGGTGGCCTATGTGGCGCCCAGCAACCTGATCACCCTCCTGGATGCGATTCCGCCCTACTGGGAGGCGGGCCGAAAGCAGATGTACACGCGCATGGCCGACCCGACCACGCCGGCCGGCAAAGCCCTGCTGGTGGCGGAATCGCCCCTCACCCAGGCCAAGGCGATCAAGACCCCGCTGATGGTCGTGCAGGGCGCGAACGATCCGCGCGTCAACGTGCGTGAAAGCAGCCAGATCGTCGCCGCCGTGCGCGACAACGGCAAGCCGGTCGAGTATCTGGTCGCCCCGGACGAGGGCCATGGCTTCGCCCGGCCGATCAACAATCTCGCCCTAGTCACGGAGATGGAGAAGTTCTTCGCCCGCTACCTCGGCGGCCGCTACCAGTCCGAGGTCCCCGCCGACATCGCCGCCCAGCTGAAGGTCCTGGTCGTGGATCCCAAGACGGTGAACGGGACGGTGCAGCTGACCGGCGCGCTGGCGGCCAAGCCCTGAGCGCCCAGTATCGAGCGATGACGTGGTCCCTGATATCGGTATAGACCTCGCGAGACGGCGTCGTCGGGCACAGGATGACGACTTCGCCGACCCCGGCGGCTTCGTAAGCCCGCAAGTGGTCGATGATTTCATCGGGCGGCCCGACCAGTGGGGACGACGCCTTGATCAGCTCCGGGGGGGCGCTTTCCGTCAGCGGTTCATCCGGCTATGGTGCTTGTTGGCGCATATGGAAACATAATGCGACCAACCTCAGGAGGGAACTCATGCGCAGGATATTGGCTGCAGCAGCGGTGGTTGTGCTGGGCAGCGTACCCGCACTTGCAGCGGACGACGTCATGGCGGGTTTCTATGGCAACACGGTTGTTGTGACCGGAGACGCGTTTCAAGCTCACGTTCACTACAGGGCCAATCACACGATGGATATATCGGGAACGGCATCGGGACAGGCGTTCAGCACCAAGGGCACGTGGAAGATCGACGCCAAGGGTCAAATCTGCCGCAGCTTCAAGAAAACGGTGCCTACAATGGCGAATCCGTTTTGCAACGTAGCAACGGCGCATAAGGTCGGCGACACTTGGACAGCCACGACTCCTACTGGCAGTGCGCGCAACATCTCATTGGTCGCGGGCATCCAATAGCTGGGTGCTAGTGGCCGTCTTTGTTCCACAACCAGTCGCCGCCCCTGACACCCGTGTCCGGATTGTTCACGACATGGACGAGCTGGGTCACTGGCCCGAAGCACTGGCGCTGGATGACCGCCTCGGACAAGTGGCCAAGCCCGAGCGATAGCTCGACGCGGAAGTACTTAGGCGCGTTTGGGAGGGTGAAGACGCCGTTCTTGAGGCTTGCCGTCACCTCACGCAGGTGGCCGCCGGCGAAAGTCGTGCGGCCGTCGTCGGTCCAGCCGATCTTGTAGTCGGGGGCCGGCTGGTCGACATCGTCCTCGGTGTCGATCGCCAGCTGGAAGCCGTTGGTCAAGGGCTGCAGCGTGCCGGCCCGCGCCACGCTCAGAAGCACGGTGCAGGTCTGATCGCCCGCAGGCGTCAACACCGCGTCGACGTATTGGCTGGCGTGGCCGCCCGTTTCCTCCGGGATATGGTTCGGCAGCTGCGCTGAAGCCGTTGATCCGGCCAAGCCGACTGCCAAGGCGGCGCCGGCCCCTCCCCATTCCGTCAGCCTTCGCATGATCGCCTCTCTTCTTCTGACTTGAGCGGTAACCTTTCCCAAACAGCACAAGCCTCGCGCGCCACGATCAGGTCGTCTTGGTATGGAAGGTCAGGTCGATGTTCTCTGCCCTGATCGTGGACATCGATTGTCGGCGGCGGCAAGACAAAACAACGTGGCGCGCAAGACAGGTCCGCCAAGCAGGCTCGCGCCGAAACGGCAAGCTCTGGAGGCGAGCCAGGCGCCCGTGGCACCTGCATCGCCGGAGCCACCGTGGCGCGGGTCCATTTCCTCCGGCGCGCCGCATCGGATAGGTTGGCTCAATGAGCGACGACCTCGCCACGATGCTGGAGCGACTGAGCGCGCTGAAACCGGAACTCGCGCTTCGCTTCGGCGTGAGCGCCATCCATGTGTTTGGTTCGCGCGCGCGCGGCGAGGAAGGGCCGGACTCCGATCTCGACCTGCGGTCGACTTCGCTCCCTGCGCCAGGCCGACCCTGTTCTCGCTGGCCAGGCTGGGTCGGGCTCTGGAGTCCGCTCGGCGTCAGGGTGGACGTCGTCGCCCGCGCCAACCTCAACCCGCGTCTGGCGACCCATTTCCAAAGAGACCTGGTGGCGGCTTGATGGCTCGGCGGCTTGCTCGGCCGCGCCTATAAGATCAGCGATGCCGGCGACGACCCTGCGTCAGCCAGGCGCCTCCGGAAGCGGTCCGAACGGGACGCACACCTTTAGACATGCGCTTGCGCTGATGATCGCGACCAGCGGCCGCGAACGCGAAAAAGATGGGATGAGAGTAGGAGAATAAGAGAATAAGAGAATGAGAAAATGAGGGAATATGGGTGCGCGGGTGCGGCGACGCAACATACCCAGCCGCGAACATTGCTCGTGTTCCCGAATCTCCGAATTTCCAGTCGTGCTGCGCCACGAGCGGACGCTGGGCCTGCCCCTTGAACAAGGCATTCCCAGATCAGAGAGTATTGCACCTTTCACGGCATTGCCGGCCCAGATAGGTGGCTTCCGTCATCAGTCTCCTTCCGGAGAACTGACCCCGATTTCGGCTGCCTCACTTCAGGGGTGCACTCAGGAGGTCCGCCCGCTCTTGACAAGTGACGCTTCCCATACGGTTATTGGGATCCCGGGCGAATATTCGGTGAGGACAGGATGCCCAACGCACACCCCCCTGCACATTTAACTGAAGGCTTAAGCAACCTTCTCTATAGAGAATTAGCGGAAATCTATCTTCTGATTGACTACATATCTTCCAGTTGCGGAAAAGCTCTTCCGTATACATTGGCACTAACAGAAGATAAATCCGAAAAATCGGACAATTGGATTGCCAGGGTCGCTGCGATTACGTGGCCCCCACATGGAACTAAAAATGAAATAACAAGTGAAGCCGAATATTTGATAAAAATTCGAGATCGGCTTAACCGAACCGTCGCTCCCGCTACAGGGGCGTCGATTGCGTTCACTATAATGAGCGGATCTGGCTACGAGCAGGACGACGAAGAGGATGAAACCATCGAGGAAGATGGGACTAGTATAGAATTGACAATACCGACGATCGCAGAAGAAGGTGACTCAATCGAGAGCACGACCGACCGAGATAATTCGAAATTCGTCGACCCTCAAAGATCAGGACGGGTGCGCGCGAAGTCAGCGCTTCGCAGATTCAACCGTGCGCGATACAATCTGGCGCTTGCTGCGTTTCCCAACCTGCGTAAGCCGGCAAGACGCTTTGCTTTCTGGAATTTTTGGCTGCTTGTTGGTTTGTGTGTGTGGTTGTCTGTAACGATCTTATTATCTTGGTACGTCACCCTGGGTAATGATCTAGTTGTTCAAGCATACAATGCCCGAACTGAATTGGAAAATTTCAATCCATCGTCTTTGATAAGTGTCACAATGAACACCAAAGACACGTCAAGCGATGGAGGCTCGGGTTCCATTGGTACTAAAGCTAGTGATTTACTGAAATGGCATTTTTTATGTAATCGCGTTGTCGTTACTCGATTGAACCTGGTCAGCTTTATCCCTGAATTAACGTTGGTATCCCCGACACCGCCCACTAAAACAGCGTGTCGCCGCGATGATAACGGTGAAGAAGCCACCTCAAGTCCTCGCGCCCTTGCTAGGCCTTTTTTTGCAGTCGCTTGGTTCAATTTGCTTGGGGGGTCGCTGCTTCCAGCAGCTTACGGACTGCTCGGAGCATGGGCGGCTGTAATTCGATGCATGTCGGCGAATATAAAAGCATGCGTGCTCACGGAGCGTGAGCTAAAGCTATCAGTTATCCGACTTGTCCTTGGGGCGGTGGTAGGCGCTTGTATTGGGCTATTCATGCAACCCGCAGCCGGCAGCGACGCGAAGAACGCTGTAGGCCTGTTGGGAATTGCGTTCTTAGGTGCATCCTCACTCTCTTTTCTGGCTGGATTTGGTGTTGAACACGTCTTCGTCGTCTTGGACGGCGTCCTCAATCGAGCATTTAGTGTCGCCGGCACCGAACAAAGAGATCCTTCGCCGGGTTTGGTCAATCCAAATTGACAGGTCGGTAACGGGACGCAGTTAACGCGGCGGCTTGCGGCAACCCGATGCGATTTCAGTCGCTCGCAACCACGGCGCTTGATGTCGTCGGCGTCAAGGGGCGCGGGGGCGCCGCTCTCGACGCCCTCACGCCACAGCCGCCGCAGTTCGCTCAACACCGCCGCACGCTCTTCCCGAGCCTGCTTCCACGCCGGCAGCGCATCGCGGATCACCTCGCTGGTCGACGCGTATTCACCAGTCGCGATGGATCGGCGGCGAACTCGGGCGTCACGGCTATGCTGAGATTCTCGACGCCTGTCATGGCTTGCTCCCCTGGGTATGACCTAGTCGTACCGTGCCAGAAGTCGGCTCGCGACGCCCGGTCCGCGGCCCTTGCCTCTCCACTCCTCCCTCGTCCGATGCTAGGCTTCAGGCCATGGCAACGCCCGACCTGAAGGTGATCGGCCGAGAGGAAGACGCGGCCCATGCCAACGGTGATGAAAATATCCGGGTTTCGCTTCTTCTTCTACAGCCTCGAAGGGGCGGAGCCGAGCTGAACCGCGTCCGCGCCCTGGTCATCGAACACCGCGTGGCATTCAAGGAGGCCTGGCATGGGCACTTCGGCACTGAAGCTCGATAGCGACGCGGTCGATGTGCAGACGACCGACCTAGCGTTGCATATCGTCCTGGCGGACGGGCGTGAACTGGACGCGCCATTGGAGTGGTTTCCGCGCCTGAGGGACGCCACTCCCGAACAGCGTCAGCATTGGCGGCTGATCGGCGGCGGCCAGGGTATCCATTGGCCCGACATCGACGAGGACATCGCGGTGGCCACGCTCCTGCGGTCGAGCTGACCTCTCTCCCAAACAGCAGCCTTGCACCCGAGCCCCTATAGGGGAGTCGTCAGACCCCATGTTGTCGACATAACCTGAGGAGACCGGAATGATCATGGGTCGCATGATATCGAACCGCCTTGGACGCTCGGCGGCCGGCGTGGTCGCCGCCTTGGCGACGCTGACCGGCGCCGCTTCGGCCGCATCCGCCGCCGACACGAACGGACGCAGCTGCTTCACGGTCAATAACTGGCATGGCTGGTCATCGCCCAGCCCCGACGTCCTCTACCTCGCGGTGAATTTCAGGGACGTCTACAAGGCCACGCTGGCCCATCCGGTGGCGGGACTGAATCTGATGGACACCGTGGTGATCTCCGACGAGACGGGCCTTCAGAGTATCTGCAGCGCGGTCGACCTGCACCTGACCATGACTCATCGCCGCGGCGGCAGCCGGCAGGGCCTGATCGTCAGGTCTCTGACCAGACTGACGCCCGAGGAGATCGCCGCCATCCCCAAGAGGGATCGTCCGAACTAGGCGTGGTCCCCCGGACCGGACCTAGTCTGAACCTATTTGTGCAGGCCTACCTGGGAACGCTCCTGGACCAACCAGGCCGCGCGTTCGTTCTCCTCAATCGACGAGGCGACCGTTCGCGTCCCGTCGCTCCGGCCCGTTCACCCGAGCGCGGCCGTCGCCGAAGGGACCATCGCGGTCCTGCAGGGCCTGGCGCAAGCCATCTTCGCGGGCCTGGCGGAAGAAGGCCCTGGCGGCCGCGGCATTGTGGCCGCGCGCGTCGTTCTCCACCGCCAGGCGCTGCAGCGTGCGCGCGCCCATCAGTTCCATGCCCAGGTTGACGATGCGCTTGTTGACGGTGAGCACGTCGGCGTCGATCCGCGCGAGCCGGTCGGCCAGGCCTTCCACCTCAGCCTCCAGGTCGGGGGCCGGCACCGCCTTCATGACGAGACCGAGTTGCTGCGCCTCCGCGCCGGTGACGGAGTCGCCGGTCAAGGTGAGCCGCTTCGCCCACTGCGGCCCGACGTTATAGAGCCAGAGGTTGTTCGGCAGCGCGCCCATGCTTCGCCCGGCCGGAAAACCGATCGTCGCGTCCTCGGCGGCGATGACCATGTCGCAGAGCAGGGCGACGTCGGTGCCGCCGGCCAGGCAATAGCCGTGCACCTGGGCGATGCTCGGCTTGTGCGCGTCGAACAGCGCCATGCGCAGGCGCTGCGAGCGCTCCATCTGCCAGATGTCGTCGTCGAGGGTGGCGCCGCCGCGGTATTGGTTGGCGTCACGGTCCTCGATGCGCGAGACCGGCACGCCGCCCCCGCCGCCGGCGAGGTCATAGCCGGCGGAGAACGCCCGGCCGGCGCCCCTGATGATCAGGCAGTGGACGTCGCGGTCGTTGTCCGCCTCCCAGACCGCCTCATTGAGCTCGGTCAGGAGCTTCAGCGTCAGCGCATTGAGCTTGTCCGGCCGATTGAGGGTGATGCGCGCCCGGCCCCGGTCCTTCTCGTAGATGATGCTTTCGAACTGTCCCATCGTTCCCGGTCCTATCGGCCCGGGCCGGCCTTGGCCGCGGAGGCGCGCACGATGGGAATCTCCTCCGGCGCCAGCGGCTTCATCCACCGCTTGCGGGCGAGGGCCGCCTCGATATGGGGCGCGAGGTCCCTCGCCTTTTTGGCCTCGCGCTCGGCGACTTCGGCCTTGAACTCGGGCATCACCTCGGCGGCGAAGAGCTCCAGGGCCTCGCAGATGTGGGCGTGCCGGTTGTGGCCGGCCTGCTGCAGGAAGATCACCTGGTCGACGCCGACATCCTGGAACTCGCGGATGTGGCGGCGGATGTCGTCCGGGGCGCCGATGCCCGAGACATAGGTGTCCGCCCGCTTGGCCGCGTCGATCACCTCCTGGGTCCGGTTGCCGCGCGCGGTGATGTAGTCATGCCAGAGCGTCGAGCGGCCGGGGACGGTGTCGTGGGCGACCAGGGCGTTGACGGCGTAGCCGAAGAACTCGAAGCCCTCGTGGCCGCGGCGGATGGCCTCGTCGCGGTCGGCGTGCACCGAGAAGTTCGAGACGGTGGCGATGTTGGCATTTACCGAATGGCCGATTGGTGTGCACTCCTCGGACTTGATGATGCCGTAGTAGATGTCCGCCCAGCGCTTGGCTTCCTCGGGATCGATGAAGGAGAAGGAGAGCGCGCCCAGGCCCAGCGAGGCCGCCACCTTGATCGTGTCGCGGTTGGTGCAGGCCATCCACATTGGCGGATGGGGCTTCTGGACCGGCTTGGGAATGACGTTGCGGCAAGGGAAGGAGAAGTTCTCGCTCTCGTATCCGGGATAGGGGCTGAGCACCATCATGTTGGCGATCTGTTCGGCCGCCTCGATCGCCATGGCCCGCTTCTGGCGCGCCGGGATGTGGAAGGCGCCCAGCTCGAGCCGCGTCGCCCCCTCGCCGATGCCGAAGTCGAGCCGGCCCCTGGAGATGATGTCCAGGGTGGCCAGTCCCTCGGCGGTCCGGGCCGGATGGTTGTAGTTCGGAATCACCTGGCGGATGCCGTGGCCGACCCGGATGGTTTTGGTCAGGGCCGCGCAGGCCGAGAGGAACACCTCGGGGGCGGAGGAATGCGAGTATTCCTCGAGGAAGTGGTGTTCCACCTCCCAGGCGTAGTCGTAGCCGAGCCTGTCGGCCAGCACGACCTGTTCCAGCGCCTCATGGAACAGCTTGGCCTCGTCACCCTCGTTCCACGGCTTGGGCAGCTGGTGCTCGTAGAATATGCCGAACCGCATGGTCGCCGTCTCCCGATCCCGGCTTGTCGCCGCTTTAAGGCAAGTAGACCGCATGACGAGGCCCGATGAAAGCCGGACGTCGCGGAAGGCCGACGGCGGCGCTTGACATCGCCTCGCTTTGGCGGACCGTCTTGCCATCGGGAAAACTAAGGGAGGAGACCCCATGGCCGACGACGTCGCCACCGCCCCCACCGCCCTGGTCGAGGCAACGCCGCCGCTCTCGGCGATGCTGGGCCTGACGCGCTATTTCGAGATCGACTCGAAGATCGCCGGCGCTCGCTACGGCATCTGGGTGACGATCCCGCCACAGTACCCGCAGGCGGCCGGGCAGCGCTTCCCCGTGATCTACCAGCCGGACGGCAACATGTCGGCGGGGGCGCACGCCTCGGTTCACGCCCTGGCCTGCGCCGATCTCATCAACCCGCTGCAGCCCTTCATCCAGGTCTGCATCGGCTATACGGGCGCCGAGGCGCGCCTGGCCTCCGCGGTGCGGGTGCGCGATCTCCTGCCGCCGGGCGAACCGGCCCCCGATGGCCTGGGCGCCAGGCTGAAGCTGGTCGTCGAGGCGGGGCAGATGGACAAGGACATCGCCGACCTGATGCTGCACAACATGGCGCACACGGCCGCCGACCGTTTCCTCGCCTTCATCACCGACGAGCTGCACCCCCTGATCGCCAGCGGCTGGCGCGTCGACGAAGAGAACGCCGGCCTCTACGGCTACTCCTATGGCGGCCTGTTCGCCCTCTACGCGGCGCTGATGCGCCCGCCGCTGTTCCGGAAGATCGGCTCCGGGAGCCCGGGCGTGCAGGCCGGCCGGTCGAAGATCTTCACGCTGTACGACGCCGCCCGGGCCGCCGGGGACGACCATTCCGGCCGCCGCCTGCACGTCAGCATCTGCGAGCGCGAGATCACCCGTCCAACCATGTACCAGCCCGTCATCGGCCTCGGCACCGTGGAGTTCCTGACCCGCGCCGGCCAGACGCCGCTCAAGGGCCTCACGCTCACGACCCGCATGGTCGACTACGAGTCCCACATCAGCGGCGTCTTCACCGCCTGGTACAGCTTCCTGCGCGATTCCTACCCTGGCGCCCCGGCGTAGCGGGGGCGACAAGGAGGACGATCATGGACGACGCATCCTGCCTCGAGCGGGCCACGGCTTCAGTATCATCGCGCTCTGGGGGTTCATCGCGCTTTGGGCTGCCCATCAGCCCGGAGGCGCTCGAGCTCTGGGACGAGATCGAGCGGCTGGACCTGGTGCGCAACATCGCCGAGTTGGAGGTGCTGGGCTGGACGGTGATCCCGCCGGAGCAGGCCGCCCCGCCGGGGTTCTGCGAGCGGTTGCGCGACAAGATCCTGGAGGTGGCCGCGCGCCGGGACGGCCGGCCGGCCGACAGGGAGGCGGGCGCGACCCACACGCGCACCCATCGCCCGATCGGCGGCCTCTACACCTACCTTCTGTTCGAGGATCCGATCTTCCAGGAGGCGATGTGCAACGAGGTCGGGATGGCGCTCACCACCTACCTGCTGGGCAGGAACGCGATCGCCTCGAACTGCATCGGCGGGCTGAAGGGGCCGGGAGAGGCCGATCTCGGCCTGCATTGCGACAACGCCCTGATGGTGGCGCCGTTTCCGCCGATCCCCCAGGTCTGCAACATCACCTATGCGCTGACCGACTACAGCCGGGAGAACGGGGCGCTCTGCTTCGTCCCCGGCAGCCACAAGTATCTGCGCCATCCGGCGCCCGGCGAGGGCCTGGACCAGCGGGTTCCCGTCGAGTGCAGGGCCGGCTCGATCATCTTCTGGGGCGGCAATGCCTGGCACGGCGCCTTCGCGCGCACCGCGCCCGGCCTGCGCATCAACCTGATCATGGCGATGATGCGCTCGCACATGCGCCCGCAGGAGCCCTACCGTGAGACCGTCACCCAGGCGATCCTCGACGCCAACCCGCCGCGCTTCGCCACGCTGATGGGCCAGCACCTGAACTACGGCTGGAAGGAAGAGGGCCCGCAGAACGAGGCCACGGCCTACAACGTCTCGCGGCACGCCTACGACTGATGGTCGTCGAGAAAAGCTGGGCGCTGCTGTGCGGCGCCCTCGCCGCGGGCTTCCTGATCCTGTCGTCGCCACATCGGGCGCAGGCCGAGCGCGCGTTCGCCTTCGACTTCCCGGGGCTGGAAATCGGCGTCGCCGAAAACGAGGCGGGTCCCACGGGCGTCACGGTCCTGCATTTCACCAAGCCGGTGGAGGCCGCCATCGACGTACGCGGCGGCGCGCCAGGGACCATGAACTCGGACGCCATCCGGGCCGCCGCCGACCAGTCGGCGCTCGACGCCATCGTCATCGCCGGCGGCTCCGACTATGGCCTGGGCGCCGCCGCCGGCGTGCAGGAGGCGCTGGGCGCTCGATCGGCCGACCCCGGGCGGTGGGACCAGATCCCGTTCGTCGCCGGCTCGATCATCTTCGACCTCGACTACCGGCGGTTCAACGCCATCACCCCCGACGCCAGCCTGGGGCGGGCGGCGCTGGCCGCGGAGAAGCCTGGCGTCTTTCCGCTCGGGGCGGTCGGGGCAGGCCGGTTCGCCAACACCGGCGGCTACTTCGGGCGGGCGACATACTCGGGCCAGGGCGCCGCAGCGCGCGCCTCGGGCCCGACGAAGGTCATCGTCTTCACCGTCGTCAACGCCTTCGGCGCCATCGTCGATCGGGACGGCAGGGTCGCCCGTTGCCCGGGGCCGACGCCCGACGACTGCGGGCTGATCAAGGACTGGATCGCCCGGCGCGCCGCCAGCCTGCCCATGGCCGCGTCGCCATCGCCGCCGGGCGGCGGCACGCGCAACACGACCATCACGGTGGTGGTGACCAACCAGAAGCTCGCCTGGTGGCAGCTGCGGCGGCTCGCCATCCAGGTTCAGACCTCGATGGCGCGCGCCATCCAGCCGTTCTCCACGGCCGACGACGGCGACACGCTCTACGCCGTCACCGACGACGCCGTGGAGAACCCGCGGCTGTCCAGCGAAGACCTCGGCCTTCTGGCCTCCGAGGCCGCGTGGGACGCGGTGCTCGCCAGCCGCCCCGACCTCGATCCGGCGCCGGCGACCGGGCCGCCCCTCGGTCCCGACCGATTGAAGGACTGCGCGGGCCGCTATGTCCTCGCGCCGGGCAAAATCCTGACCGTCGGCCTGGACGCCGGGCGTCTGTGGATCGAGGGGCCGGCCGCCCCGAACCCCTACCTGCCGAGTGCGGGCCGCACGCCCCTGGAGCCCATCTCCGGCGCCCTCTTCGCCGTGGCCGGCCCGCGCGGCGACCGTATCGCCTTCGAGTGGTCGGGGAACAGGGTCGTGCGTGCGGTGATCAACCCCGGCCACTGGCCCGTGGCGGCGACAAGGGCGAACTGATCGGGCCGCGCGGGGTAGCACCCATACCGGTATCGGCTCCACCCTTTTTCCGGCGCGCCTCGCGGCGGAACGGTCGAGGAGGCGGCCGAAGCCTACCTCTACCTGGTGCGCGCCACCTATGTGACCGGCCAGGTCGTCCGGGTCGATGGCGGCGGCAGCCTCGTCTGAGCCGTCGCGCCCCACCGGAACGGCTCCGGCGGCGGCCGCTTCCCTCGGGGCGGAAGCTGACGGGCGGCTATTCCTGCGCGGCCAGGAAGGCCTGGGCCAGTTGCAGCATGCGCGCCTCGCTCTTCGGGCGGCCGAGGATCTGCAGGCCCACGGGCAGGCCGTCCACCAGCCCCGCCGGGACAGAGATCGCGGGCCAGCCCAGCAGATTGGCGACGCCGGTCATGGCCGTATAGAGACCGGAGGCGGCCGGCGAGCCGTCCGGATCGGCCCACGCGGCGCGCGTGGGCGCGACGCAGAGGACGGTCGGGGTGATAATGAAGTCCGCTCCGTCGAGCGCCCGGCGCAGGGCGCCGGCGATGCGGCCACGCGCCTCGCGGGCCTGCGTCGCCTTCTCCGGTTCGATCTTCGCGTCCGGGAAGAGCGTGGGATCTGCCATCAGGAAGGCCTGGGCGGCGCGGCCGGGGTTCTCGAACGCAGCGTCGGTCGCCTCCACCACCGCGCCGGCCGCCTGCAGGCGCAGGGCCGCGGTTCGCACCGTTTCGATCACGCGCTCGGTCTCGGCCACGGCGAACCGGCGCGCGTAGCCGAAGTCGTCGGTCCAGACCAGGCGCATGCCGCGGGCGCCGTCCTCGAGGCGGCCGAGGTAGTCGTCCGGCTGGTCGGGGAGGCCCATCAGCTCGCGCCCGTCAGGCCCGGCCAGCACCGAGAGCACCGTGGCCGCGTCGCGCACGTCGCGGGCCAGCGGCCCGCTGGTGGTGATCGGGCGCGTGAACAGTCGCTCCCACTCGAACGAGGGCACGAGGCCGCGCGTGGCGTGCAGGCCCACCAGGCCGCAGAACGCCGCCGGCAGACGCGTGGAGCCCAGGCCGTCGGCGGCGATGTTGAGCGGGGTCATCGCCGAGGCCGCCGCGCAGGCGCTGCCGCTGCTGGAGTCGCCGCAGACGCGCGCCGTGTCCCAGGGATTGAGCGGCATGAGGTCGGACTCGCCGAACTCCTGCGCCACCGCGCCGGCGACCGTCGGTCCGACCACCACCGCGCCGGCCGCGCGGACCCGCTCGGTCTCGATGGCGTCCCAGGGCGCGGTGCGGTGCGTCCGGGAGGCGAGGTCGCGCCAGCTCATGTCCTTGATCGGCAGGAACTCCTTCAGGCCAAGGGGCACGCCATGCAGCGGGCCCAGCGCCTCGCCGGCCATCACCGCCGCCTCGGCGCGGCGGGCCTGCGCCCGCGCCCCGTCGGCGTCGACCTGACGGAAGGGGTGCAGCTGCGGGTTCAGCTGCTCGATCCGGGCCAGGAAGTGGTCGATCACCTCCACCGGCGAGAGCCGGCGCGCGCCGACCATCTCGCGGATGCGCCAAGCCGGCGCCCAGCTGAGATCGCCGTCGTCCGCCGGCTTCGCGCGCGGCAGCCGGGTCTCGAACCTCGCCGGCCGTTCGATCACCCCGTCCGCGCCCATGACGTCCTCCCCATGCCGTGCCGGCCGATCATGGCCGCATTTCCCATGCCCGGCCACGTCGGCATAGACGCTTAAGACCGCAGGCCGCTGTCGTCCATCGCTCCCGCTAGGCCGCGTCCGGGCCTCTGACCCCAATTCCGGAAGAACACGATGAGATATCGCCCGAACGAAGGCCTGCATCCGGTCGGGCAGTCGCGCTGGATTGCTTCAGGCGATCCCCTCGCCGCCGGTGACCCCGTAGACCTCACCGGTGATGAAGCTGGCTTCCTGGGACGCCAGGAGGACGTAGACGGGGGCGATCTCAACCGGCTGACCCGGACGACCGAGCGCGGAGTGCTCGCCGAAGTGCTTGACCTTTTCCTGGGTCTGTCCGCCGCTCGGCTGCAGCGCCGTCCAGAACGGGCCCGGCGCCACCGCGTTGACCCGCACCCCCCGCCTGATCATCTGTTTCGACAACGCCTTGGTGAAGGCGACAATGCCGGCTTTCGTCGTGGCGTAGTCGAGCAGGCCCTCGGAGGGATCGTAGGCCTGGACCGAGGCGGTGTTGATGACCGCCGAACCTGGCTTCAGATGGGGTACGGCCGCCTGGGTGATCCAGAACAGCGCGTAGAGGTTGGTCTTCAGCGTGGCGTCGAACTGCTCGGCGGTAATGGCCTCGACCGAGGGCTGGGTGGCCTGCTTGCCGGCGTTGTTGACCAGGATGTCGAGGCCGCCGAGCTCCTTCACCGCCCGCTCCACGAGAGCCTGGCAGAAGCCCTGATCCTTGATATCGCCGGCGATAGGAACGGCCTTGCGGCCCGCCGCCTCGATCAGGGCGACCACCTCCCTGGCATCGGTTTCCTCGCCCGGCAGGTGGACCAGCGCCACGTCGGCGCCCTCACGGGCGAAGGCGATGGCGGTCGCGCGCCCGATACCCGAATCTCCTCCAGTGATCAGCGCCTTGCGGCCCTCCAGCCGGCCGTGACCCTGGTAGCTGACCTCGCCGTGATCGGGCTTGGGGTCCATGCGGGCTGCGAGGCCGGGGGCCGGCTGCGGCTGCTCGGGAAAGGGCGGCGCGGGAAATTGGCGGCGGGGATCCTGCATCTTCACGCGGGCGGCCGCGGCGGCGTCGTCTGCCATGGTCATTCTCCGTTGGCGTGGGTCGGTCGACTCTCCGTGGAACGACGCAATCGCCGCTTTGCTCCCGTCGTTCGAATCGAAGATTTGGGACCGCCGTCTTCAGCGAACCGGAACCCGCCCGTGGGCGTTTCATCGCCAAACAACCCGGAGGTGTTCGATGCCCGCCAAATCCGCAGCCCAACAGAAAGCCGCCGGCGCGGCCCTGTCCGCCAAGCGCGGCGAGACGCCGAAGAGCAAACTCAAGGGCGCCTCGAAGTCGATGGAGAAGTCGATGAGTGAAAAACAGCTCGAGGAGTTCGCCCACACCAAGCGCAAGGGCAAGCCCGAGCACGCGGCGAAATAGGATGGCCCGGATGACCAGCCGGAGCACCGGCGACGGCGCGAAGCATCTCGGCACGGACGATGCGCGCCAGGCGTCCCGCACGGGCTACATGTGGCGGGTCCTGGCCCTGAGCCTGGTGTTCGCATCGCTGGTCGTGCTGGGGGCCTGGATCTGGAACTCCGCCGCCAACCCGCGGCAGCCGCCGGGCGAGCGAGGCCAGGAGCATGTCGTAGCGCAGCCGGACCTGGTCCCGCCGCCAGCTACGGCCCCCGCCAATGCGGTGGTGCGGCCCACTTCCCGCGACACCGGCGCATAGGCGAGTTCCAATCTGAGGCAATCAGATCCTACTCGCCCCAGAACCTTTGCCTTGGCCGCCGCTCGCATGACAGACGGGGTGGTGCGATCCGCTTGCGACGCCGGCGAGATTCGCGGACCGGCGCCGGGCGCGGCAGCCCTGTTGCTGGTCGACGTGATCAATCCGATGAACTTCGCCGGCGCCGAACCGCTGGTCCAACCGGCGCTGGACGCCAGTTCGGCTATCCTGCGGCTCAGGAACGAGGCCGACGCCCTGGGCGTGCCGGTGGTCTACGTCAACGACAACTACGGCCACTGGGGCTCGGAAAAAGCGAGGCTTGTGGAGACCTGCGCGGCCGCTTCGGCCGCCGCGAAGGAACTGGTGGCGCGGCTCGCGCCCCGTTCGGGGGACTTCTTCATCATCAAGCCGCAGTTCTCCGGGTTCTACGCAACCAACCTGCCGGTCCTGCTGCCCCGGCTCGGGGTGAGCCGCATCGTGCTCACGGGCATCGCAGGGGACATCTGCGTGCTGTTCACGGCCGCCGACGCGCATATGCGGGAGTACGACCTGTGGGCGCCCGCCGACGCCATCGCCTGCGAGCAGGACGAACGCGCGAATTGGGCCCTCGAGATCATGCGCAAGAGCATGGACGCCGACACCGAGACCACCGATCGGCAGAGCCTGGCCGACTGGGTCGGGAAGGCCCTGGAGGAACCCCCAACCCGCTTCAGACGTGGCCGCCCTGACCGCCGTCGACGGTGATCGCCGCGCCGTTGATGTAGGAGGCGGCGCTTGTGCACAGGAAGACGATCACGGCGGCGACCTCCTCGGCGGTTCCGTAGCGCCCCACCGGGACGGCCCTGGCGTTGGCGGCCAGGACGGCGGCCATGGTCGTGCCATTGGCGGCGGCCACTTCGCCCGCCGCCCGCTCCCACATCGGCGTGTGGATGAGACCCGGCAGGACCGAGTTCACCAGGACGTTGTCGGCGCCGTATTTGCGCGCCAGCGCCTTGCCCATCGCGATCATCGCCGCCTTCGAGGCGCCGTAGTCGATGAGGGCGGCGTTGGGATAGAGGGCCGCGCCGCTCGACACCATCACCACCCGGCCCCATTTGCGCTGCCGCATCGCGGGCAGCAGCCGGCGCGTGCAGCGAACCGCCGACATCAGGTTCAACTCGAACAGCGAGAACCAGTCGTCGTCGCTCATGTAGAGGAAGTTGCGCGACGGCGAGGCGCCGACGTTGTTCACGAGGATGTCGACCGGGCCTTCCGCCAGCACCCCATCCAGGAACGCGTCCACCGACGACCGGTCCGCCATGTCCGCCGCGAAGCCGCGCACCGACCCTTCGCCCTCCGGCGGGCGGTAGTCGGCGAGCGCCGCGACGTTGTCGGCGCCGCGCGAGCAGAAGCACACCCGCGCGCCCTGGTCGGCGAGGGCGCGCACGGCGGCCGCTCCGATGCCCAGACTGGCGCCGGTCAGCACGGCCCGCTTTCCCGAAAGGTCCAGGTCGATCATCTTGAAGGGTTCCTTTGAGGTTGAGCCGGCTCTGAGAAGCTAAACATGACCGCGCAACGCGCGCCACGGCCCGCTCGCCGGGAGCGCCTCTCCCGTTCACCAGCCCTTGGAATTGCGTATGCTGCCCTCTGGAAGTTGCGAAGCGGGGGCGGGCGGCGTGTTCAGGCAGTTGTTGACACCGGTGGCGGGGAATCTCGCCCTGTCCTTCCTGGCGGCGAGCGGGCCGATCCTGGTGGTGCTCGTGTTGCTGGGGGCGCTGCGGCGGCCGGCCTGGCAGGCGGCCCTCGCCGGGCTCCTGGTGGCGCTCGCCATCGCCATGGGGGTCTGGCGGATGCCCGCCGGCCTGGCGGGCGCCTCGGTGGCCAACGGGGCCGTCTTCGCCCTCTGGCCGGTGATGTGGATCGTGGTCAACGCCCTCCTGGTATACAATATCGCCGTGCGCTCCGGTCGCTTCGACGCCTTGCGCGACTGGATCATCACCCACATGCCGAACGACCGGCGCGTCGTTCTCATCGTGGTCGGCTTCTGCTTCGGGGCCTTGCTCGAGGGGGTGGCCGGCTTCGGGACGTCGGTGGCGATCACCAGCTCGCTGGTGATCATGGTCGGCTTCCCGGCGCTGGAGGCCCTGGTCTTCATGCTGATCTTCGACACCTCGCCGGTGGCCTTCGGGGCTCTCGGCGTCCCGGTGACAGTGCTGGGAGCCGTGACCGGCCTGCCCGCTCCGGCGCTCGCCGCCATGATCGGCCGCCAGCTTCCGTTCGTGGCGCTCATCCTGCCGTTCTACGTCATCGGCCTCTACGGCGGCTGGCGCTCGATCCGGGCGATATGGCCGATGCTGCTGGTGGCGGGCGGGACCTTCGCGGCCGGCCAGTTCGTGGCGTCCAACTACCTCGACTACACCCTCACCGACGTCCTGGCGTCCATGCTTTCCCTGGCCGCCACGCTGCTGTTCCTGAGGGTCTGGCGGCCGGCCCCCGACGAGGCTGAGGCCCTGACGGTCGTGGCCCCCGGGGCCGGCGCCCCCTTGGCCGGTGCGAGGGTTCCCGCCTGGCAGGGCTGGCTGCCCTGGCTGATCATCTCCGCCACGGTGATCGCCTGGACCGTCTTCAAGGTGGCCAGGATCGGCGAACAGGCCGTCCACTGGCCGGGCCTGGACAACGCCATTTCCATAACCCTCTACAACAACAAGCCCTATGCCGCCGTCTGGGCCTTCCAGCCGCTCGCCACGGGGACCGCGATCCTGCTCGCCGCCCTGATCACCGCGGCCGTGGTGAGACTGTCGCCGCGCGCCCTCCTGGGATGCGTCGCCCGCACCTGGGCGCAGGCCTGGAAGCCGATCGTCACGGTGATGCTGATCGTCGCGGTGGCCTACCTGATGAACTATTCCGGCATGGCCTACACGCTGGGCAAGGGCGTGGCCTCCACCGGCGCGCTGTTCGTCCTGCTCTCGCCGTTCCTCGGCTGGTTCGCTGTCATGCTGTCGGGCAGCGACACCTCCGGCAACGCCCTGTTCGGCAATCTGCAGGTCGTGGCGGCGCGCCAGCTTCACCTGAACCCGCTGCTGTTCGCGGCCGCCAATTCCTCCGGCGGGGTCATGGGCAAGATGATCTCGCCCCAGAACATAGCCACCGGCCTGGCGGTCACCGACCTCGCCGGTCAGGAAGGCCGGGTGTTCGCCCGCACCTTCATCCACAGCGTGGTCCTGACGCTGGTCCTCGGCGCGCTGATCGCCGCCCAGCAATATCTCGCGCCGTGGATCATTCCGGTGATCGCCGGGCCGCACTGAGGGGGAAGGCTATGCGCCTCGAGACGCAGCGGCTGACGTTGAGGCGGTTCACCGCGTCCGACGGTCCGGCCGTCCATCTCTACATGGGCGATCCCCTGGTCACGCGGTGGCTGCCGCGGGGGCGGCTGGACGAGGCCGGGGCGCAGGCCTTCGCCGACAGGAACGCGGGGCGGCGCCCGAGGGCGATCGCCGTCGTCGAACGCGCTTCGGGCGAGCTCGTGGGGCACATGGACTTCCATCCCTGGCTGGCGCCCGGCACGCGCGAGATCGGCTGGGCGATCGGCCGTCCGCACCAGCAACGGGGCTATGCCACCGAGGCCGCCCGCGCCCTCCTGGCCCACGCGTTCGAGACGCTGCGCTGTCATCGGGTGGTGGCGACCTGCCAGCCGGAGAACGTCGCCTCGTGGCGCGTGATGGACAAGCTGGGCATGCGCCGGGAAGCCCACTTCCGCCAGCACCTCCTCCGCGGAAGCGGCGAGTGGTGGGACGAGTACTTCTACGCCCTGCTGGCGGAAGAGTACTTCAGCCGCGCCGCCTCCCCGCTCAGCGGCTAGCGAAGGAGTCCATCAGCAAGCGCCTGAGGGTTTTGGGGGTCAAGGTCCCCACGTCCGGGCGCGCCGCCGCCGCGGGCGATGCAGCACGATTTTGGCGCGACTCCTCTCGAGGTTCGCCGGCCCTCACCGACGGCGTCCGTTCGGGACACAATCCCGACAGCCGGTGGGACAAAAATATCCGTGGGCCGTGTCGGTTTGGCCCCGCGCGAATCGTCCTTCGACATCAACACTTCCGGAGGCCCGCCATGGACGCCAAACCCGAGACGCTCGTCCCCGCCGATCAGCTCGCCCGCGACAATCCCATCCGCATGCCCAACGAGAGCGCCGACTACCGGACGGCGCGACAGGCCCTGCTCGCCGAAGAATTCGAGTTGCGCCGCCAGATCGAGAGGGTGGCGGCGATGCGCCGGGCGCTGCCGCCTGGCGGTCCGGTCACCGGCGACTACCGTTTCGACACCGAAGAGGGCCCGAGCGACCTCGCCGGCCTGTTCGGCGACAAGCAGACGCTGGTGGTCTACAACTACATGTTCGGTCCCGAGCGGCAGAGGCCGTGCCCGATGTGCACGAACCTGCTGGACGCCTGGGACGGCAACGCCGACGACATCGCTCAGCGGGTCTCGCTCGTGGTGGTCGCGCGCTCGCCGCTGGAGCGGCTGGCGGCGGTGAAGCGCGAGCGGGGCTGGAAGAACCTCAAGCTCGCCAGCGCCCTCACCGACGCCTTCACGCGCGATTATGCCGGGAGCCCGGACGGCGGACTGGATAGCGGCGGGCCCGCCGTCTTCACCCGCAGGGACGGCGCGATCCGCCACTTCTGGTCGCAGGAGATGATCGCCAGCGACCCCGGCCAGGACCCGCGCGGCGCGCCCGATCCAGCCCCGCTGTGGGCCGTGCTCGACATGACGCCGGAGGGTCGCGGCGAGGACTGGTATCCCTCGCTGGTGTACCCGGCCTAGTCGCTGGGCTGACCCAGAACGTCCGCTGCCTACCCGTGCGGGCCCTCAGCGCCAGCCCAGGGCCGGGGCCACATGAACCAGGATCGCCTCCAGGAGGTGGGCGTTGTAGGCGACGCCGAGCTGGTTGGGGACGGTGATCAGCAGGGTGTCGGCTTCGGCGATCGCCTCGTCGTGGCGAAGCTGTTCCACCAGGATGTCGGGCTCGGCGACGTAGCTGCGGCCGAAGATCGCCCGCCCCGGCCCGCCGAGGAAGCCGACCTGGTCGGTATCCTCGCCGCCCGGGCCGAAGTAGGCGCGGTCCAGGTCGCTCACCACGGCGACGATGTTGCGGCTCACCGAAACCCGGGGCGTCCTCGCGTGCCCGGCTTCCGCCCAGGCGGCGCGAAAGGCGCGGATCTGGGCCGCCTGCTGCACGTGGAACGGCTCGCCGGTCTCGTCGGCCTTCAGGGTCGAGCTCTGCAGGTTCATGCCCAGCTTCGCCGCCCACACCGCCGTCGCGTTGGACGCGGCGCCCCACCAGATGCGCTCGCGCAGGCCTTCCGAATAAGGCTCCAGACGCAGCAGGCCCAGCGGGTTTGGGAACATCGGTTGGGGATTGGGCTCGGCGAACCCCTGGCCGCGCAGGAGGTTCAGGAATAGCCGGGCATGGCGGCGGCCCATGTCGGCGTCGCTCTCGCTCTCGCCCGGCTGGTAGCCGAAATGGCGCCAGCCGTCGATCACCTGCTCGGGCGATCCGCGGCTGATACCGAGCTGCAGGCGGCCGCCGGCGATCAGGTCCGCCGCACCGGCGTCCTCGACCATGTAGAGCGGGTTTTCGTAGCGCATGTCGATCACCGCCGTGCCGAGCTCGATGCGGCGGGTCCTCGCCCCGGCGGCGGCCAGCAGCGGGAACGGCGAGGCGAGCTGGCGGGCGAAGTGATGGACGCGGAAGTAGGCGCCGTCGGCCCCCAGTTCCTCGGCGGCGACCGCCAGGTCGATGGACTGCAGGAGGACGTCCGCCGCCGACCGGGCCTGGGACTGACCGGCGTCGGTCCAGTGGCCGAAGGAGAGGAAACCGATCGTCTTCATCGCAGGCAGACTATCGGCAACCCGCGATCGACACACCTGCGCGATCGCTGCCGCGGCGTCATGCTCGACACGGCGCCGCGAGGGGTCGACTGTCCCGCAAACAGCGGAGGACCCCATGCCCCAGGTGAAAGCAAACGGCCTCGAGATCTACTACGAGAGCCACGGCCCGCAGACCGCTGAGCCGATCCTGCTGATCATGGGGCTCGGCGCCCAGATGAGCCGGTGGTCGCCGGAGCTGATCGGCAAACTGACGAGCGCCGGACACCGGGTCATCGCGTTCGACAACCGTGACGTCGGCCTCTCGGAGAAGCTCGATGACGCGGGCGCGCCCGACGTGCGCGCGGTGGTCCTGGCGCTGCGCGACGGCAGGAAGCCCGACGTCCGCTACACCCTTGACGACATGACCGCCGACGCCGCCGGGCTGCTGGACGCGATCGGCGTCGAGCAGGCGCATATCGTCGGCGCCTCGATGGGCGGCATGATCGCCCAGCTGGTCGCCGCGGACTATCCGCACAAGACGCTGTCGCTGACGTCGATCATGTCCACCACCGGCAATCCCGATCTGCCGCGGGCGACACCGGAGGCGCTGGCCCGCCTCAACACCCCTGCCCCCGACCCGGCGAAGGACCTCGACGCTTTCCTCGACCACGCCGTGGAGGGCGCAAAGGTCATGGCCTCGCGGTATCCGCCGGACGAGGCGGCGGTGCGCGCCCAGTCGCTGAGCGACTATCGCCGCTGCTACTATCCGGTCGGCTTCCACAGGCAGTACGCGGGGGTCATGGCCTCGCCCGATCGCCGGCCGAAGCTGCGGACGATCACCGCGCCGACGGTGGTCATTCACGGCGACGCCGATCCGCTCGTGCCGCTGGCGGGCGGCCGCGACACCGCCGCCAACATTCCGGGCGCCGAGCTAATCGTCGTGCCGGGGGTCGGCCACGAGATGCCGGCGGCGGTCCTCGACGTGTTCGTGGGCGGCATCCTCTCGGCGATCGCCCGCGCGAAGATCAGCGCCTGA
>Ga0070730_10000628_pt1 | contig 38919 bp, 31 predicted proteins | sample Coa_R1_3_FD_66447 | JGI IMG/M metagenome (GOLD analysis project Ga0070730, IMG submission 66447) | Surface soil microbial communities from Centralia Pennsylvania, which are recovering from an underground coalmine fire - Coalmine... | ecosystem: Environmental > Terrestrial > Soil > Unclassified ...
GCAAAACAGCGCCGAATTTTCGTCTGTCGTCAAGTGTTTCTGCCGTTTTTCGAGCGGACATGCCCGCAGCCACGCATCGATTTCGCCGCGCATGGCAATGACCGCGCTCCGGCCTCGGCCGCTGGGCCGGCGCACTGGCAGGTGCAGATCCGCCTCCCAGCGTTGTACGGTACGCACACCACGATCAAGATATGCGGCAATTTCTTTCCACGAGTTCAGAATTTCGTTTGAAGCACTGGCCGAACGATGAAGAGAGCCCATTGAAGTCTTCCTCCATGTCGTGGCATCTAAACCACATGAATATAATGAAGTCCGGACAACCTGCGATCTTGCATATCAGGGGAAGGATAGATACCCAAACGGCAACTTTAATCTTTATGTTTCGCTGTGCTGCGTTCCTGCAGTCGGCTGGGTAAATGGCCCGGAGACAAAGTATAAGATGCATGTTTGGGTTATAAAGATGAACAAACTAACGAAGAGTAAACCTGCTATGGCTCCAGGATAGCCCAGCAAAAAGTTTGGCCACTCCGTCAGTATGTCCGTACTGAAGCTGGAGCTCGGTATCTCCGTATTACCCAACCATGTTTGCGTGATTCCGCCGTAGCGAGAGAAGACGATTCGCGGGGCAAACTACAACTGGCGTCCCGCAAGGCGCGGCCCTGATACTGTTCGAAAGCTGGAAAGAAAAGGGACAAGGGTACAGGTCGTGATTGACGGCCCGTGATCAAGGCTTCAACCGGCAGATTCTCGCACTCTCCGCTCTTCCAGTTCTTCCGGTGTTCGCGGCCAGTCTTCGCGCAGCAGGCGGCTCAGAGCGCGGTCGGCCAGCAGTTTGCCGCCGGTCTGGCAATTGGGGCAGTAATTGGTCTCGTTGGCGGCGTAACGAATGCGCTGGATTTTCGCCCCACAACGCGGACACGGCTTGCCATACCGGCCATGCACCGCCATGGTTTCGTGAAAGGCCGTGACCTTCTCGGGAAACTTCCCTGCCGACTCATGGCGCAGCTTCTCTGTCCATTGCATAAGGGTTTGCCGCGCCGCATCCAGCAGACGCTGTATCTCGTCTTCATTGAGGCGCTGCGTGAGCTTTACCGGAGAGAGCTGCGCGTGAAAAAGTATTTCATCGGAATAGGCATTCCCGATACCGCTCAGCAGATGCGGGTCGGTGAGCGCCCGCTTGAGCGTGTGATTGGCTGTGGTCAACACGGCACTGAACTGCTCCGGCGCGGCCGCGAATACGTCAAGTCCGCCGGGATCGACCTTCGCCAGTTCAGCTTCGCCCTTCAGCAGCATTAGAGATGCCCGCTTTCTTGTGCCTGCTTCGGTCAGCGTGAGCGTACCCTGGTCAAAATCGAAGGCGGCCAGAGTCCGCCTGCCATCAGGGACCACGCGCTGCTTTTTCCAGTGCAGACGTCCGGCGATCATCAGATGAAAGACCAGCCACAGATCGTTATCAAAACCCAAAGCTATGCGCTTCCCGATCCGGCGCAGGGCGGTCACTTTGTGGCCGTGCAGGCTTTCGACCGGCGGCTCGGCCGTGCGCAGAAGAGACGGCCCGCGTATGTGTGCCTGCTCGAGGACATGCCCGGCGATGCGCTTTTCCAGCGCTTCGATATAGACCACAATATCGGGCAGTTCCGGCATAATGATGTTCGCCTGCGGAGGCGATCAGGCCATTCATTATGGCACTCGGGCGTCATGCGCGGCCAAAGAATCGGGCATGAAAATCGCACCAGCTCACCGGCATGCCGTATATTAAGAAGATTAGTACTTTGTTACCCGGCACCACCGCATTCACTGTGATTTCAGCCTGTAAAGCAAAATTGCTGTTCCGAGGAGACTGATGGAGAGAGAAAAGATTCTTTCAGTGCGCAATCTCTCTGTCGCCTTTGGCAAGCGCTCCATCATCCACGGCCTGAGCTTCGATCTCTATGCCGGGGACGATCTGGCGGTGCTGGGTCCGAACGGCTCGGGCAAAACCGTTTTGCTGAAGGCGCTGCTTGGCCTCGTGCCGTTTGCGGGAGAAATTCTCTGGGCGCCCAATATTCGGCTGGGCTATGTTCCGCAAACCGTGGCCGCCGACCGGCAAATGCCGCTCAACATCCATGATCTGCTGGTGGCCAAGGCGAATTTTCTCAGGCTTCCGGCTTCGGATGTCCAGGCAGTGATTCAAACCGCGGGCCTGAACGCTGATCTGCTGAGCTCAAGCGTGGGCGTGATTTCCGGCGGGCAATTCCAGAAAGCGCTGATCGCCTTTGCGCTTTTGGGCAATCCCGGCGTGCTGTTGTTTGACGAGCCCACGGCCAGTCTCGACGAACTGGCCGAAGAGCATGTGTATGAACTGGTGGCGCAGCTGCGCGAAAAAGGCCTCACCGTGATTCTGGTATCGCACGATATCAGTTTGGTGCATCGCTCCGCCAGCCAGGTTCTGTGCCTTTCCAAAGACCATTCCTGCATGGGACCGCCGCAGGAGGTGCTGACCTCAAAAATGCTCGAACAACTCTATGGCGCCGAGCCCAAGTACTACCTGCACCGGCATGATCATGGAGGCATTCAGCCTGGCAGCGGGGCCAAGTGAGCGGATCTCCGGAGATATACTCCCTTTTGCTGGCTTTGTTGTTCGCCGTCGCGGCCGGACTGGTCGGCAGCTTCACCCTCATGAAGCGTATGCTTCTCGCCGGTGACGTTATCTCCCATATCGCCCTGCCCGGACTGGCTCTGGCTTTTCTGTTCCATTTCAATCCTCTGCTGGGCGGCGGCGCCACGCTGCTGCTGGGCACGGTGCTGATCTGGCAGTTGCAGCGCAAGACCGGCTTTGAAACCGAGACCATTATCGGCGTGGTGTTTGCCACCTCCGTGGCGGTTGGCGCCGTGCTTACCCCGAAAGAAGATCTGGTGGAGGCCCTTTTCGGAAAATTTCAGGACCTCACCCTGCCGGCCTTCATCGCCGGGGCCGCCTGCGTGATCGCCATTATCGCTTTTGTGTTTCTGTTTAAGGACCGGCTGATTCTCTCGCTGTTCTCACCAGAACTGGCCTCGGCCACCGGAGTGAAAATCGACCGTCTGAATCTTTATTTTCTTTTGGCTTTCAGTATGACGGTGCTTGTGGGTCTGCGCTTTCTTGGCGGACTGCTGGTTGGCTCCCTGATCATTTTGCCCGCCACCACCGGCCGCCGTTTGGGCAACAATATCTCGCAATTCCTTTTCTTTTCATCTGCCGCCAGCGTGGCAGCCGTGGGTGCGGGCTTCGTGATTGGGAAGTATATTTTTCATGTTTCCATGTCTGGTCCGGTCATCGTAATTACCTCCGCGGTTATCTTTGCCCTCAGCTTGCTCAAGCCGGGCCGGTAAGCCATCGGCGGTGGGAAAACGCGGGCGACCCGTCACTTTTAAGGGACTTCTGAATCTCACCCTACGGCCCGCTTGCCGGGCCGGGTTCTCAGTACGAAAGGAGCCTGATGACCAACTTTGTACGCTCGAGTGTGTTGCGCTCTCGATTTTTTGTTTGGATAATGCTTGCGGGCAGCTTGATGACATCCTCGTCTTCATCTCAATCCGCTGCGGGGCAGGACTCCGCCGCCACGTTCCAGTCGGGACCGGCCATTGGTGATGCCGCCCCGGCCTTCACGGCCCATGACCAGTTCGGCAAAGAGCAAAATAACAAGAGTGTGGCCGGCCCGAACGGAACGGTCCTTTTATTTTTCCGCTCCGCCGACTGGTGACCCTTCTGCAAGGCGCAACTGGTCCAGTTGCAACAAGCTCAGCAAAGATTCAAAGACCAGGGAATCGGCCTGGCAGCGGTCAGCTATGATTCGGTGGACATCCTGAAAGATTTCGCCACGCGGCAGAACATAACCTTCCCGCTGCTGGGAGATCCGCACTCGGAGATCATCGGCAAATATAACGTCCTCGATACCGAAGCCAAAGGCCTCACGCAGGGCATGGCCCATCCGGGATTTGTTTATATCGACGCCGCGCAGCATGTAAAAGAAAAATTCTTCCAGGCGGGGTACATAGACCGCTACACCGCCAATAATGTAATCGCCAAACTCTTCCCCGAGCTGACCGAGCAGGTGCAAAGAAAAGTAGATGCGCCGCACGTCGCTCTGGCGCTGGAGCAATCCGACCCCACGGGCATTCCCGGCAGCCGCATCACACTCACCGCACAGATCGAGCTTGGACCGGACCTGCACGTATATGCTCCGGGCGTAAAAGGCTACATTCCGGTGGAGTTTAAACTGGACCCCACTCCCGAGTTGAAGGCGGGCGAGGTGAAATATCCGGAATCGAAGATTCTGTTTCTGGATGCAATCAAAGAGAGCGTCCCGGTATTTGCCGGCAAGTTTCGCATCAGCCAGGACGTAACTATCGCCGCCAGCAGAGAGTTCATGAAATCGATTGGCCAGGGAAAAACCATCTCCATTCACGGAGAGTTTAAATATCAGGCCTGTGACAAGACCGTGTGCTATAAACCAGCATCGGTGCCCGTAACCTGGGAGGTTGCGGTGCTGCCGCTCGACCTTCAGAGATCACCTGAAGCAATTCAGCATAAATAGTTCGCAAAATTCATTTCATCAGGAGACTTAAATGGCTGTAAAACTTATCGTGCAGTATCCTCAACCGAAAGATGTTGCCGCGTTTGAGAAGGTTTATCTCAACGAGCACGTGCCTATGGCCGTGGCCAAACTGGAAGGCAAGACCAAAATCGTGGCCACCAAAGTAGTGGGCGCGCCTCAGGGCACTCCGGCTTATTACCGCATCGCCGAAATTCACTTCCCGAATATGCAGGCGCTGCAGGCCTGCGCGGCGTCCAAAGGTGGACAGGAGACGGTTGCCAATGCCGTTGCTATCTCCTCGGGCGGGGCACCGGTTTTTATGATCGCCGAGGAAGAAACCTTCTCCTTCTAAAAGAGTTCAGGCGGGCGCAGCAAATGCGTCCGCCTTACCATTCAGGAACTTTTCAGATCAAACCGGAAAACATCAGGACGCGCGTAGTGACCGGTCACATCGAGAGTCATCGATTCTTTGTCAATTTCCGTGAGGTCGAGATCGGCCACAATCAGCTCTTCTCGCTCGAAGACCGGCTCCACGATGTAACGGGCATTGGGCGCTATGATCGCGCTTCCGCCCCGCTCCACCCACGCAGCCTGACCATTCGTCGCGGTAAACTCCTGGGGCAGATCGCTGGAGGGCATCATCAGGCCGACGGCCAGCACGAAGCATCTTCCTTCGAACGCATAGTGCCTGCTGGCCAGTTGATGCAGGTCGTGCGCCGTGGGCCAAACCGCCACATGAATATGTTCGCCGGAGTTGTGCATGGCCATGCGCGCCAGCGGCATCCAGTGCTCCCAGCAAATCAGGCCGCCCACGCGGACGCCGGAAGCCTCGACGGCGTTCAGTCCGCCACCATCGCCATTGCCCCACACCATGCGCTCGCTGTAGGTGGGCACCAGTTTGCGATGGCAGTTTCCCAGCCGGCCGTCCGGTGTGAAGGTAAGCAGGGAGTTATACAGCGTACCGCTGCCCGGCCCGGAATCCACCCGCTCATTGATTCCCATCACCACCGTAAGCTTCAGATCGCCGGCCGCCTGGCAAAGAGCGCGCATTTCCGGTCCGGATACGGCAACGCTGTTCTGCCGAAGACGGGCAAAAACCTGCCGGGTGGGCTCGTGGTTCCACAGAGCGGCTTCCGGACAAACGTCGAGCCACGCAGGATACCCAGGCAGCCACGTCTCGCCAAAGGCGAGTATTTGCGCTCCCTTTTTGGCTGCGTCCTGCATGGCCGCCAGTGCACGCTCCAGGCTGGCCTGCTTGTCGAGATAAACTGGCGCGGTTTGCGAAATCGCTGCACGAATCATTTCAGGTCTGTTCATGGCTCGCTCCATCGTGTGACGGAAACCAATTCTAATCGCGGCGCGGCCAACGCGCGGCAAAGGACGTAAAGATTCATGTCAGTCCCATTTCTGAAAGAAGCTGTTGAAGCTGGCGCGCCGGACCAGTTGCTTCGTTTTGTCCGTCTCCATCTGGGAGACGGCAACGAAGAAACGGGCCGGCGCGAGATCGACAAATCCTGGGTTGAGGCGGTGAAAATCCTTCTCAAATACCAGCCAGTCAACGAAGAACTCATTCGCCAGGTAATGCAGCAGGACGATTCCACTCTGGCGCTGCTCTATTTTCATCTGCACTTCCATCTCATTCGCAAATCGGGGGAATGGATCCATGACGGAAGCCGTTAACACTCTCAGGCAAACTTCACTGCCGCGGGACCCGCGAGAAACAGGCCAGCAATTGCGTCCGGGGCTATGGGAGACCATTAACCAGCGCTATCCTGGCTCCATGATCACCAAAGCCGATTACGTGCCGCTGGCCCGTTTATCGAAACCGCTGAACCAGGCGCGCGTGACTTTGATCAGCTCGTGCGGCGTCCACGCAAAAACCGATCCGCCCATGGACGTCTGCCATCCCTTCGGTGATTTCACCTTTCGACGCGTTCCCTCGGCGGCCAGACATACCGACCTGATCATCCATCAGCTTAAATATCCGCACGACGATGCCGATGAGGACATCAACGTGATCTTTCCCATTGAGCGGCTTCAGGAGCTGGCAACAGAAGAAGCCATTGGCGGCCTCACCAAAAATTTCTTCAGCTTCATCGGCTACAACATGGATCCCGAGCGGTTCGAACGCACCGTGGCAGCCGATATTGCCCGTGCCGTGAGCGAGGAAGAGCACGCGGATGTCGCGCTGCTGGCCCCGGCCTGACCGATTTGTCATCAGTCCGTGGGACTGATTCAGCGTGCGGTTGAAGCCAGAGGCGTGCCAACGGTATCCGTCACCGTGGCCCGAGATGTAACGGAAAAGATCAAGGCTCCACGAGCGCTTTTTATGCCCTGGCCCATGGGCCATCACTTCGGTGCTCCGTTTCATACTGTGCTGCAGCGCAGGGTGGTAATGGAGGCGCTGCAATTAGTGCAGACCGCGGAGACCAGCGGGACGATTGCGACTTTGCCGGTGAAATGGGCGGAGGTCCGCAGAGAGGCCAAATTTTTGACCGAACAAGGCAAGCGGTTGTAGTACGTGACTGGCGCTGCCGCGTCAGGAAATTCAAATGCGGCAGCGCCATGCTTATCAGTGTACGGGCGTGGGCGTAGTCGAGGGCCGCGGATTAAAGTCCGGTGGTATTACGTTCGTGATGCCCTGTTTTCTGTCCGTTGTGACAATGCCCAGGTCCCTGCAGCCATAACCTGTCTTTTGTGGCAGCTCGTGGATGAGCGGTTCGGGGACCATAACGTAGCTTGCCGGTAAAGCCTCCGCCTTTCCCAGCAAACGTGCCGCGCTGAATGCTCCCAGCAGGTCGGTGACGTCCGAAGTCAGAGCGTCTTCAGGCCCAAGGTCCTTCCCACCAATTTTTTTTTCACCAATCATCCGGGCACGGTATTCGTCGGGCAGAAGCGCGAGGGCCGGAAGATTGAAGACCTGATCGATGAACTTCACCACCGATGCATGATTGCCCTGCTCGTGCGCAACATATTGAGTCCGCGCCCAGGGCGAGATCACGATCAAAGGCACACGCGGACCATCTCCCAGGATGGAACCGTCCGGTCCAAGGTTGCGGATGGGTGGCGGCACGTGATCATAGTCTCCCTCGGAATCGTCCCAGGCAATCACGATGGCGCTTTGCTTCCAGTAGGGGCTGGCAGCGATTTTGTTGATGGCGGTCGCCACCAGGGCTTCACTGATCTGAGCATCGGAATAAGCAGGGTGATCATCGTCACCCAGGAACTTTTTTTGCACCGCGGGGCTGGGATCGGCGGGCAGCAGATGCAATGTATTTTTGTAGCCGCCTTTGATGTAAAACACACCGCCTTCAGCCGGGAGCGAGGCCTTGTCCACTGCCTTAAAGAAATCATCAAGGCCGTGCAGTTGCTTACTCATCTCCGGGTTCCGGGAAATGTAGCCGAAGTATTGCGGGCCATTATGATGCGTTACATATGAGGCATGGGTTCCGCTGGCGTCCACGGGGCCATCGTCATCATCGTCTCCCGGCTCCTTGTCATAACCTTCCTGAAACCAGCCAAAAGGGACGCGAGGGGCATTCCGCTGCGATATAAAGCCGATATCCTCCTGCACATCCGCGAGATCAGCAGCCGGGTCGCGGTCCTGCTTCACAGCGGAAGAAAGATTTCCTCCCATCATCGTGAGCGGCAGAGTCGCATAGGTGAGATTTTTTTCCGTCGCACCCTTCGCTCCTGGCTGATATGGCTGTTTCTCGCCTGCGGGCGTTACATCCTGCGCCGAGCCCCAAAAAGGTTTTGCATCATTGAGAACCGGGACTCCAGGCTCGGAGGCTCCATTGTCTTTATAAGCCTGTTCGGGATGAAGCATCCACTGCGTCACGCCAGTCTGCGCGCCAATAATCGAGAGGTTGCCTGGCGTAGATGGTCCGGTCATCAACTGGAAAATGTGGTCAAACAGCACGAACTTGTCGGCATAGGCCCACAACAGCGGCACAGTGTCACAATCCTCATAGGCCATCGCCAGCTCTCCGAACTGCTTCGCCTTCAGAGAAGGATTGCCCCTGGGACTGTATTTGAGCTCTTCGGTGACGGCAAATTTATCCATTCGCGCAACGCCGTTTTGGGTGTCCATCTTGGCGAGAATGGCGGGATGCGAATGATCGATATCGTCTGTATCTGCCGCATATTCGCGGGGGCCAATGCGAAAGGGGTGGATTTTGCTGACAGTGCCATCGGTGTTGACGATCTCCTGATAAAATCCCGGCGTTTGCTCCGGCTTCCGGCTGAAGAGCCCTTCGGCGCCGGGAAAGGTCCCAAAATAAGAATCGAAAGACCGGTTCTCCTGATAGATCACAAAAACATATTTGATCTTTGCCCGGATGTTCTCGATGAGTTCCGTCTGGTTCAAATGAGGCTCGCTGGCATCGGGAAGATGATATTTCCGCACCAGACTGGCATGATTCGTTCCGCCCTGCTGCGCCGGCATCAGGCAGCCCGATGCTAAAAGCATGAGTCCGGTGAGCGCCACTCCAGGCAGCCGTTTCGCACAAGCACCCATGTGTACTCTCCTTCCGTGGTCTGCGAGCGTATTCTCTCACTTTTATGCAGGCAGCCGCCGCGACTCACAGCAAATGTTTTTCACGCAAAAACGCGGCGACGGTCTGGCGGAGATCACGATGCTCGCCATCGATGGCGAAATTCAGACGGCGCATGTCTTCCGCGCTGATCTTTCCCGCCAAAGCCAGAAGCACGGGGCGAAGCTGAGGATATTTCTGCAGTGCAGCTTCACGCACGATCGGGACAGCATCGTACGGCGGAAAATAATGGCGGTCATCTTCGAGAACCACCAGGTCGTGGGCCTGAATGAGTCCGTCGGTGGCTGAACCCACGATCATGTCGACCTGCTTTTCATCCAGCGCGCGATACAACAGACCCAGATCCATCACTCGCGGGGACTGGGCAAAGTGGAGATGGTAAGCCTTTGCCAGTCCGGGTAAGCCATCGGGACGCTCCAGAAACTCGTAGCCCACGCCGATGCGCCACTGCGGAGCATACTTCTCCGCCTCGGAAAGCGTATGAATATGCAGCCGACGGGCATCGTCTCCGCGAATCACCAAAGCAAAGCTGTTATTGAATCCCAGCGGCGGAAATACTTCGGCATGAAATCGCCGGGCATACTCGTCCCTTACCCTGCGATAGACATCTTCGGAATTTCGACCGGGATTTTCCTTCAGGATCGCGGTGAGCGCGGTGCCGGTATATTCCGGATAAAGATCAATGCGTCCGGCCAATAAAGACTGATGGCAGATGTAACTTCCCGCCAGATAAAATCGCCTCTCCACCGGAAGACCGGTTTTCGCTTCCATATACTGAGAGAGAATCTCTCCCAACACTGCCTGCTCGGTGAAGTTTTTTGTCCCCACCACAATGGCAGGGCGCCGCGAATTGCAGCCTGAAAGCAGCAAAAGGCACAGCAGCACAATGACGCCGAAGATGCACCGTGTCCGCCGCATTACCGATATCTCTGCAGACGCCTTTGCAGCAGTCCCAGACCAAAGTCAGCGACAATGGCCAGCACGGCCGCGGGAATGGCTCCGGCCAGGATCAGGTGATTATCCACCATGGCTACTCCGCGAAAAACAAACTCGCCCAGTCCTCCGGCTCCCACCGCCGCCGCGATGGTCGCCACACCCACGGCGATTACCGTCGCCACGCGAATACCGGCCATGATTGTCCCCGCCGCCAGCGGCAGCTCAACCTGAAACAACAATTGCCGGTCGGTCATCCCCATACCTCTTCCTACCTCACGCACTGCGGGATCAATTCCGGTGATTCCCGCATAGGTATTGCGGATGATCGGCAACAAAGAATAAAGAGCGAGCGCAGTGATGGCGACACGCTCCGAGCGCGCGGCCAGCCAGGGAAGTGGCAGCAGGAAGCCAAAGAGTGCGAGGCTGGGAATGGTCTGGACGATGTTGCTGAACCCCAAAACCGGGACCTTCCAACGGCCCCAGCGGGTGATCAGGATGCCGAGCGGCACGCCCATGCCCATGGCCAGAACCACACCGATGCCGACCATGCTGATGTGCTCCAGCATGGAGCGAAAAATCTCATTGCGGTGCGCGAAAAGAAACTCCCACAGACTCATGGCATTTCTCCGCCGCGCTGCCCGGCCATAATCAGTTCCATGGCTGATTTAAGCACCGCGGTGTATCCGGAAATCACGGGCTCCTTCGACTGCAGAAATTCCGCGGGTGAATATATCCCCAAAAGTTTGCCGGCATCCATTAAGGCGATCCGTGTTCCCAGCAGCAGGGCTTCCTGCACGTCATGCGTAACAAAGACCACGGTCTTCCCCAGACGCTGCTGCAGTGATTTAAACTCCCGCTGGATTTCCGCGCGGGTGAGCACATCGAGCGCGCCAAAAGGCTCGTCCATCAGCAACACAGGAGGATCAGCGGCAAGAGCGCGGGCCATGCCGACGCGCTGGCGCTGGCCTCCGGAAAGCTGATGAGGAAAGCGCCGGCAAAACTGCTCCGGCGGAAGCCCGGTGAGATTGAGCAGCTCCATGACTCGTGCCCGTATTTTTTCCGCCGGCCAGCCCTCAAGCCTCGGCACCAGACCTACATTGCGCTCGATGGTCATGTGGGGAAAAAGTCCCACATCCTGAATCGCGTATCCAATGTGGCGGCGCAAAAAAATTGGGTCCCAGTCTGCCGTCGATTTGCCTTCCACCAGCACCGTACCCGCCGAGGGAAGCAGAAGACGATTGATGAGCCGGAGCGCGGTGGTTTTTCCCGAGCCGCTTCGGCCCAGCAGCACCAGAGTTTCACCAGACATCACGCGGGCATTGAGTTCGGAGATAACGCTCTGGCCTTCCGGCGTACGCCAGGCCACATTGGCAAACTCAATGGCAGGACTCTGGTCCAGAAAATTCCTCCTGTGAACGATAGTGGTTACTGTACCTTTCGGCCACGCGGTTCGCAATGTATCCAGAGACACAGTTGCGGTCGCAGGCTGTAAGATGGAAGACCGATGAACACACGCAAGCTGGGCCGCACGGAAATGATGGTGTCAGAGATTGGGCATGGACTCTGGGGCATGGGTAGCTGGCCGGATTCCAGTGATCCGCAATCGCGAGAGGCGCTGCAGCTCTCCGCTGGAACAGGCTGCAACTTCTACGATTCAGCATGGGCCTATGGCGAAGGCAAGAGTGATGGTCTGCTGGGCGAACTGATGCTGGCCAGCAGACAGACGCGCCTCTTTGCCGCGTCCAAGATTCCTCCTCTAAACCGCAAATGGCCGGCTTCGGCGAAATATGCTTACAGTGAGGTTTATCCGGCGGACTACGTTTTCCAGATGGCGGATACCATACGCCAAAAGCTGCAGGCGAGCACCATTGATCTGCTGCAGTTCCACGTCTGGGACGACAGCTGGACACAGGCTGCCGAGTTCGAATCCACCATCGGCAAACTCAAGCGCGATGGGACCATTCGCGCTTTTGGAATCAGCCTGAACCGCTGGGAGCCGGAAAACGGAATTCAGGCGCTGCGCACCGGCCTGGTGGACACGGTGCAGGTGGTCTATAACATCTTTGATCAGTCCCCGGAAGACGAACTCTTTCCGCTTTGCCAGGAGTTAAATCTGGGCGTGATCGTGCGTGTGCCACTGGATGAAGGCAGCCTTGGCGGACACTTTACCGCGAATACAAAGTTTGCGGAAAATGACTGGCGGTCCAGCTACTTTAATCCCAAAAACCTCACGGAAACACTGGAGCGCGTGGAACGACTGCGCCATGTTACGCCGGACTCGATGACCATGCCGGAAATGGCGCTGCGCTTTGCGCTTTCGCATCCGGCGGTGAGCACGGTCATCGTGGGTATGAGAACGTCCGAGCATGTGCGCAAAAATCTTGCGACCAGCGCAGCCGGGCCGCTGAATCCTCGATTGCTCTCGACTTTAAAAGAGCACCGCTGGAACCGGAAGCCAGCCTCGAACCCAACACGCTGAGAGTTTGCGCTTGCAACCGGGGAGATTATGAAATGCCGATTTGTGGCCTGATTTTTTCCTTGAGCGCCAGGCGGACTTTTTCCTCGAGCATTTCGATGGTGAATGGCTTCTGGATAAAAGAGCTGCCTGAATCCAGCACCTTCTGATGAAACAGCGCATTGTCCGTATAGCCGGACATATAAACCACTTTCAGGCCCGGGATGAGTTCCTGCATCTGGCGGGCAACCTCGGTTCCGCGCATTCCCGGCATAACAATGTCGGTAACCAGAAGGTCAATTCTGTGGCTGCTCTCCTTCGCCAGCGCCAGTGCTTCCTCGCCATGCGCGGCCTGCAGCACGGTGTATCCGCGGCGGCCCAGTGCTCGGACAATCATGTTGCGCACGTCTTCCTCATCCTCAATAACCAGTATTGTTTCTGCCCGGGGAAGGCGCTTGAGCACCAGGCTCTCGCTCTCTTTTTGGCTTCTGGACGAAGTTGCCGGAAAATAAACTTTGAACGTTGTTCCCCGGCCAGGCTCGCTGTACACGCTGATGTGGCCGCCGCTCTGTTTCACAATCCCATAAACCATGGCCAGCCCCAGCCCTGTCCCTCTTCCCTCTTCTTTGGTGGTAAAGAACGGTTCGAACATCCTGGCTTTGGTGGCCGTATCCATGCCGCATCCGGTATCGGTCACGGCCAGCATCACGTACTCGCCGGGGACCACCCCCCGGCGGTGGCGGGCGTATTTTTCGTCCAGTTGCTCGTTGCGAGTTTCAAGGGTGATCTTGCCGCCTTCCGGCATGGCATCGCGGGAATTCACAATCAGGTTGAGCAGTACCTGCTCCACCTGCCCACGATCCGCATAAATGGAAGCCAGCTTTTCGCCAGCAATAAAAGCCAGATCAACGTCCTCGCCGATAAGTCGCGGCAGAATTTTCGTCAAATCCGCAATCACGGCATTCAGATTCAGGGTTGCGGGCATGAGCACCTGCTTGCGGCTGAAGGCCAGCAACTGCCGGGTGAGAGTCGTGGCGCGTTCGGCAGCCGTTTTGATACGGTCGGCATCGTTGCGGCGGGGATCGCTGGCGGAGAATGTGTCCAGGAGCATCCTGATATATCCGCTGATCACGGTGAGCAGATTGTTGAAGTCATGCGCGACGCCGCCAGCCAGGCGGCCAACAGCCTCCATTTTCTGCGACTGACGAAGCTGCTCTTCGAGCGAGCTCTGCGCACTCAGGTCTTCCACAATGCCTTCAAACGAGGACGAGCCGTCACCAGCACTCACCACGCGGCGGCAGGAAAGTCTGACTTTGACGGGAGAGCCATCTTTTTTCGCCAGAAATACTTCTTCCTCCACACGTCCGGTATTGCGCAGATCCTGAACGATCGCCTTATATTCCCGCTTGTCCCGGAACAGCACTGAGCACGATTCCAAATCCATCACCTGGCCGCTGGTTTCAAAACCCAGAATTTCCACCAGCGCCGGATTGACTGCCTCAAATTGCTCAGCGTCATTGAGGAGAAAAATGCCGAAGGGCGCATTGTTCACCAAAGAGCGGTACTGCGCTTCGGACTGGGAAAGGTCCATGTGCGACTTTTGCAGCTCCAGCGACTTTGTCGCCAGGGTCTCGATGAGATCCAGGCGATGGAGCAAACGGTTGGCCTCAAGCACGCCAAAAGCCACGGCAAAAGAGCTGGTCAAATAAAGACTTTCTCCAAACCACCACAAGACAGACCATGCCTGCCCCACAGCCTGGCTCAGCACGGCCAGGGTATAGAGAAACAGAGCAAGCGCAAAAAACAGAATGACCGTATTGCGTTTACGCAGGTAGAGGCTCAGGGCAAAAAGCAGCAGTAACGAGGCGCCTGCACCCTGAATCAGGAATGTCGCCGTTCGCAGCGACTGTTCATATTGTGCGTGGTGAAGCACCGGCTGGTCGATCAGAAACATAATCAGGGCCAGCACGCAGAACAGCAGCAGCATGAGCAAATGCAGTTTCAGGCCGCTCTCCATCCATTTACGGGAGAGTTGCCGCGCGCTCGTCCACATAAAAAGAACGACCGTGGCCGCGCCGAACATTGCCAGCCACAGCATGGGAGCCGTTCTTTCGGCCAGAAGGCGGGCCGGGCTGTGCGTGGCAGAAAAACCCAGATACAACGTGGACAGTCCGGCAAAACCCATGCTCAGAGTCACCAGCGCGGGGTGGTGAATTCTGTTCGCCTCCGATGCCAGCCATTTGGCTATCACCAGCTGTACGATGGCCGTCGAGCAGCACAACACCGTATGCGCAGCCGGGTTATACCATTCGGAACTGGGCCCAGCCAGCAGCGCAAGCAAGATGGCCGTAGGCATGCCCGCAGCCAGAAAGCTGAGAAGCAAAACCGGCCGAATGCTCAGGCTGTCCAAAGTAGGCGGAGAAGTCACAATTTTGCAACAGTGTACCCTTGCCACAGCGCCGGGCACAAGAAACAAATATAAAAATTGGCTAAATTATTAAAGGTAATCGCACACTAACCTTTTGAACCTTAGGGGTTGGCTTAATAAGTCAGTGGCGCCCGATTTTTAATAATTCCTTTTATATTTAAAAATTTTAATTTCACCCGGAGTATGCCTGCCAGCCGCGCGACGAGAAAGGTCCCAGAAAATCAAATAGCCCGCCAGTGCGCCCACGGCCAGCAGCAGGATTCCGGCAGCCAACTCCCCGAAGATAAGTTTGCCTATGCCAAACAGCGAGCAATAGACCAAAAGGCAGCCCATGATCCAGTCAAAGGCGTTTCTCGATATATCACGAACTTCGGCCAGCTCAGGCGCCAGCCGGGCAACAGGTCGCCAGCCATAAACCGAGGGATGAACGCGGCGATAAAAGGCCAGCAGCTTTTCCTGTGGCTCCGGAGCAGTGAGAAACGTGGCAAACAACCATGCCAGCGTGGTGCAGGCGGCGGTAATCAGGGCGGCTTTGGCATCGACAACGGCATCGTTGCCGGAAAGCGGGACAAACTTCAATACCACGGTCACGGCGGCGGCGACACTCATAGCGACAATCTCACTCCAGGCGTTGATCCTCCACCAGTACCAGCGCAGGATGTAAACCGCTCCGGTGCCAATTCCAAGATTGAGCACGATATGCCAGCCCTGGCTGATCGAGGTGAGCTGGCTGGCCACATATCCGCTGAGCAGCACCATGAGGATGGTGAAAAAACGGCCCACGTTGACGTAGTGCCGCTCGCCGCCGTTGCGCACCATAAACCGGCGATACAGATCGTTGACCAGATACGATGTACCCCAGTTGAGCTGCGTGCCCATGGTGGACATGAAGGCGGCAAGGAATGCGGCAATCATCAGGCCACGCAGGGCCGGCGGCAGATAATCGCGCAGCACCATCACGTAGCCCTGCTGCGGATACGCGCCGAACTCCGCACTGGGATGGAGCCCGCCATGCGGAGAGTACACCGCCAGCGCCACCAGGCCGGTGATGATCCACGGCCAGGAACGCAGCGCGTAATGAGCCAGATTGAACCAGAGAGTGGCGCCGAGAGAGTGTTTTTCGTCCTTTGCGCTGAACATGCGCTGGGCCACATAGCCTCCGCCGCCGGGCTCCACGCCGGGATACCACGCCGACCACCACTGCACGCCCAGATAAACCACAAAGGCAATCAGCGGGACGGTCCAGATCGAATTTGTGGTCCATACGAGATGAAAATCAGGCAGGAAAGCCAGCGGATCGGCAGTCTGGGCCCCGGTTTGCCGGGTGGCCTGTTCCACGACTTTCAACTGCGCCTGAAGCGCGTGCATGCCACCGATCTTGGCCACCGCGACCCAGGCCAAAACAATGACCATGGTCATCTTCAGAATGAACTGGAAGAGGTCCGTGACCAAAACCCCCCAAAGTCCGCCAATCGCCGTATAGATGCCGGTAAAAGGTATCAAAATGAAAACGCAGATCAGCAAAGCGGTGTGGTTGGGATCGCCGAGAGTGTATGTGAGCAGAGTATGACCGCCAATGCTCAGATGAAGCATACGTCCTGCCGCAATGAACGGCCCCAGCAGAACGACGATGATACTCACCATGGCATTGGTGACCCAGCCCAGAATCAGGCAGTTCATCAGTAAGCCGAGATACACCGATTTAAAGCCGCGGAGAAATGCCGCCGGCTTTCCGCTGTAGCGAATCTCCGTGAGTTCCACGTCGGTAAGAACCAGCGCCCGGCGCCAGTAACGGGCAAAGAAGAAGACCGTCATCATTCCGCCCAGGCAGAAGCTCCACCAGAGCCAGTTGCCGGCGATTCCCTGTGTGGCGATTACGCCGCAGACAAACAGAGGAGTGTCGGCAGCGAAGGTGGTCGACACCATGGACGTGCCGGCCAGCCACCAGGACACATTGCGTCCGGAGACAAAAAACTCTTCCGTATTGCCGCTGGCCCGCCGCCGGTAATAGATACCGATCAGCAAATTGACGGCAAGATAACCAAGAATCACAACCCAGTCGGTTGTACGCAGCAGCATTTAAGACACTCCTCAAAGTCTGGTTCGATTAATAACAGAGTTTCAGTGCTGGATGAAAATCTAATTGCGCGTGAACGGCAGCACATGACAGCACCAACTCCCGCTGGTTTTATTTTTGCGCGGTTTCCGGACCGTTCGCGTTCCTGCTGTTGAAGTTGAAGAAGCGGCCAATCTCCGTGACTGAGTCTCGAATCTGCTTTCGCCCCTGGCTGCGGGCTTCGTCACTTACGGTTTTGCTGGAGACATCGGAACCCTCGGACCATTCGTACAAAGCATCCTTGTAGCCCACGCCATCGACCACGTAGAGCGAATGCCCGCCATCGCTCAGAATGCCGTACACCGGGGCGTAACTGGAGGCAATCAGGTACCAGCTCCGTTTATAAGGTGCGGACTCGTCCTGAGTCACGGTAAACAGAGGCCGGCCAAAGAGCGGATTGTGCGCGATGGGTTTGTGCCCCAGAAGGTAATACAGAGTGGGCGTAATGTCGGTGAGGAAAGTGGGGATATCCGAATCCATGTGCAGCGAGCGCATGGAAGCCGGAAGATGAATGATGATGGGCACCCGCGCCGTCTCCGGCACCAGATTGTAAGCATGCCCCCACAGGCCGCGCTCACCCAGAGAATCGCCGTGGTCGGCAGTGAGAATCACGATGCTGTTGTCATAGATTCCGGAGCTTTTCAGGAACTGTATGAAGTCGCCAAAGCAATGGTCCATGGCCTGCACACGCGACGCATAAGGCGCGTCGAGAGAGCTGGGATAGCTTCCATTACCGAGAACCGATCTGTGCTCTTTATTGATCACCGAGACGTGAATGTCCTGCGGCTGAATGTAGGAAAACAAAGGGCGGCCGGAGGCGGGGTTCTTTCCCAGCTTATCTTCGAGCTCGCTCAGCGCCGGGCACATTTTGAGGTTCATCGTGCTCACCTCGGAGTCCATGTCCGTGACCGATTGCGAGGGGCCCAGCACGGTCTGCAGGATTTCATCGCGCGCGATGATCTGCTGGTAGCCTTCAGCTTCGAGCAGCTTCTGCAAAGAGTTCATGGGATAAAACGGCAATACATACTGCTTGTGCAACAGCATGGTCCCGGTCCAGATGGAGGGCTCGGAAAGACCAGTCCCGGTGTAATGCGTGAACGCATTTTTGACGACTACACTCTCGCCGGCAAAAGCATTGATCGAGGGGGTAAAGCTGATGCGCGAATTGTAAGCCCCCAGATAATCCGGCCGCAGGCTGTCCACCACGATCATAAAAATGTTGGGTTTGGACACAGGCGAGGCCGCCGTGTTTTCTGCCAGGCTGAATTCGACCGGCGAGGTGTGGGCCGAGCGTGGGATATTGGTGTTCTCACCCAGAAAGGCGTACAGAGAATCGTCTGCGGCTGCCGCGACCGGTGGCGGAGCCAGTGCGCCACGGGTGAGACGAAAGCCTGGATCGTAATTGCCGTAAACATCGAGAAAGGCAAAGCCATCCGGCATGAGCTTACTCGTCGAGGACGCCCAACGCGGCTGCAGCGCGACCACGATAATCAACAGGCAAAGCAACAGGCCGGCGGTCACAATCTGTGTGTTACCGGTTTTCCCGCGGACGGGAAGCGAAGTCACATAAAAATACGCAAAAAGTGCGGCCCAGAGCAGGACCACTATCAGCTTTTGAAATAAAAACTCCCAGTCGCTCGTCCTGACAACCACCAGCAGCCATGCGCCCAGAGCTGAGCCCGCTAACAAAACGACGATCTGAACCACGCGAGGTGTGTTCCCGAGAAAACGCACCGGCATAAACAACAATTCAAGCGGAGAGTGCATGGGGCCGTCATCGAGGTGAAAGAGTCGGGCGCTTGTGCCGGAGACGAATACCAGCAGGGTAAAAGCCAGGGCCACGGCGGTCCAGCCAGCCGGCGCTCCCGTGAACGAGATCGGCACGAAAACAATTGCTTTCAGCGCCAAAGCAAAACCGGCGGCGGCGACCAGGACAAAAAGGAATGCCTGCACGGCCTGGTTCCCGAGCACTATGTTCACTGCGGCGGCAGTGAGGTTCATTGCCAGAAAAATCGCCAGGAACACGGCAAGGTGAAAAAGCAAACTCAGGGCCAAAGCCCATATCCATTGGGCCGGGGAAAATCCGGCGCTGGAGAGCAGGGCATAGCGAGCCAGCGCCAGCACCGACGTAAATATCCACGCATACAGACCAGCAAGCAGAGCGGCACGAAAAAGCCGGCTGGGCTCGGAGCCTGCCACCTGACTCCATACAAAGTTACCGCGCTGCGCAAACCAGTCCAGCAAGGCCATCCACAGCAGCGGAGTCAGCGCGAGCCAGCACAGGTAAAGACTGGCGATGGAATTTTCAAGATGCGTCAGCAGAGGATGGAAGACCAGCCAGCCTCCGGCGCCGGCATACACGATGAGAAAAAGTACGCTGGGAACCTCTGGTCTTTTTTCACGCAGACCAGTCCCGCGCAGACCAGGAAGCGTAAACGCAGCGGCGAGGAAGGCTATCCAGTAAATGTACGGATGGTATTTGGCAAACGCGGTAACGATGGGCAGCAGCCCGCCGAGAATAATCTGATGATAAGTAAACGGGACATACGCCAGCAGGCAATAGAGCGCAGTGACAAGCACAAACGCGGCTACGATCAGCCTGCCGAGGATAAATGCAAAGCGAGAGAGCGTCATTGCTTCCCCGCAAGAGCGTCGCGCTTTGCGCGGAGCTGCTGATCGTCAGGATGTTCTTTCAAAATTCGGTCGTAGTGGCGAATCGCCTCGGGATAGTCATGCTCTCTCTCCGCAATATCCGCCAGTGCCTGATGGAAATCCAGATATCCGTCGGACAACTGCACGCCATGCGTGAGGTACCGTTTGGCGCGGGGCAAATCGCCTTCTCCGGAGAAGATCAGGCCTGCTACCAGCAGGGCGTCCACATCGTCCGGAGCCTTTTCGAGGCGGCGCAGCACGAGGCTTTTGGCCTGTTCGCGCTTGCCCTCGCGAATCAGCACGCGGGCATAGCCGGTTTGCAAATCGGAGTTATCGGGAGATATTTTCAGGCCACGCTGATAGAGTTCGCCGGCGCGGCTGGTCTGTCCGGCCCTTTCGAGCGAATGAGCGAGGAAGAAGATGTAGTCCGTATTTTGCGGATCACGCTCCAGGCAGCGCTCCTGGGCGGCAATAGCATCCTTCTCTTTTCCCTGCTCCTGATACGCAGCGCCAAGCCGCGCACACGCGGCCGAGGGATCAGGGGCGCGGTCCAGATACAACTCCCAGTATTCCGTCTCGTCTTTGTAGCGGCCCAGATGGTTGTAAATCTCCGCCGCCATTTCCAGATAGATGTGATTGCCGGGATACTTCTCGTGCAGACGGAGAACACCTGGCAAGGCTTGCTCGTACTTACCCTCGCGGAAGAGTGATTTCGACTCTTCCCACACGTCACCGGCATTATCCGCCGAGAATTCCGCGGTTGCAGCCTGTGCGGGATGAAACCACGGCTTCTCGAGGAAAACCACATACACCAGCACCACGCAGAGCGGTGCGGTAATCGACAAAAAGGTGGTCTTCCTGGATGGCATTAAAACCTATAGTACAACGCTCCCTGCAGGGTGTACTGCCAGAGATTGGAAAGGCCAGCCCGCTCCGATTGCCCTGCTCCGCCACCGAACTGCAGGGAAAACCTGTTGTGCACGACTTTGTCATAGGAAAGAATCCAGCGATTGGAGGAGAGTACCTCGATGTCCTCGGTGGTGCGAGCCTGCGCCGGTGACGCGCCACGGCTGTAACGCAGCTCCACATAATCGTGCTGGCCTTCGCTGCCGAGGAAGTAGCGCGCAGAGAACAAGGCCGTTCCCGAGGTCCCGGGCGCGCCTGGCGTCACAAAACCTCTGCCGGTAAACAGAAAGTTTTTGTAGTATTTGGCGAGGGAGAAGGTATAGATATCCACGCCGCCGGTGAAGCCGAGATGGCGGTATCCGCCGGAAACTTCATACCCGTGGCCAATATTGTGAAACAGATCGGCGCCTACGCGGTAGCGCGGATAGAGGTTAGCGTCGTAAGAATAACCAACGTTGATGAATCCATACGTACCAGGGCGGATGTGCGGATAAAACTCCAGTTCCGTCTGGTAGCTGACCAGCGAGAAGCGGTCGGCGCGGCTCACTCGGGCCAGGACCGAGCCGAGAGGCGTGGGATTGCTGAAGCTAAGAACTGATTCATGCTGGCCGGAGCGACCGTCACTAAACCAGTCATAGGTATGACTGACCTGTACTTCCTGTTTCAGAGAATCCACCGTGATCTCGCGGCGCATCTGGGTGGCATCTTTGTTGTCGTGGTCCATGGTCAGAATCCGGTCGAGGACCTTTGTAGCCTCGTGTTCGCGATTCAGCCTGCGCAGGGCCTTCGCTTCGGCCAGCATCCACTCAACGTTTTTTGGATCGCGCGCCAGCGCATCCCGCGCCAGCTGTTCCGCGTTTTCCGGATGGTCGGACCAGAACTCGACGTTCAGCAGGGCAGGCAGAGCGTCTCCATGATTGGGATGCGCTGCCAGCACCATTTTGAGCTGCTCACGAGCTTCGTCATACCTTCCCTGCCATGAGAGCACGATACCGTACAGCGTGCGCGCGTCCGAGTCGTCCTCTTTATCGAGATAATCTTTGAGCAAAGCAAGCGCCTGATCGCGATGCTCCTTGCCGCTCCAGGCCAGCTGCCGGGCCTGCGCCAGTACATCATCGTCCGCCAGCGCCGGACGGGGTACAAACACCAGCATGGCCGCGAGCACTGCGATATACACAAGGACTCGGTTTATGACTTTCACTTCCGTCCTCCTGCGAGAGAGTCTGAAAAATTGTTGCCCATCGTCTGCCGTGGCGTGGAAGCGGGGGTGATTCTGAGTCCTGAGTGCTCCACATGCTCCCACTTCTGCTTGTTGCGCCCTTTCAGCGCCTGCAGGACTCCGTAAGCGCGGAAGAAGGTGACGATCTGGCGATAGCCGATGTTCTCGATAATGGCGTACATCATCAGAATGCCGACATGCTTCAGCCGGGGATAGCGGCGCAGCGTGACCTCTTCAAGCACCACCGACCCCATGGAAAGCAGGGTGCCATAGCCAATCGAGAGCAGCAGAAAGATGGCGAAAATCCACCAGGGCGTGTGAAGAACAATGAATGAGATGGGCAGGATCACGAGCGTTCCCAGGGCTTCCACCACGCAGCCGATGACCTCGATCAGAAGATGGAAGGGCATGCTGAGCATGCCGGTGGCGCCATACTTCGGATTAAAGATCATGCCGCGGTTTTTCCAGAGCGTCTGGGTCAGGCCAAGCTGCCAGCGCCGCCGCTGCCGCGCCAGCATTCCCAGCTTCCTCGGAGCTTCCGTCCAGCAGATGGGGTCCGAGGTAAACACCACCTGAAAATCTTTTTTCGCCTTGACCATGTTGCGGCGAATAGCGGCGATCACGTCAATATCTTCGGTTACCGTTTCCGTGGTGTAACCGCCGGCTTCAATCACCGATTCGCGGTGCAGCAGGCAAAAACACCCGGATGCGATGAAGGTAGCGTTCATCATGCTCCATCCGGGGCGGCCAAACAGAAAGGTGCGGATATACTCAACGATCTGGCAGCGCTCCAGCCAGCCGGAGGGCAGTGACATTCCCTCGAGGTGTCCGTTGCGCAGGGTGCAGCCATTGGCAATGCGCACGATGCCGCCGCTGACCACGACGTTTCCGGCGGAGTGTACCACCGGGGCCATGAGCCGGAGCAGCGCGTCTCGCTCGATGATGGAATCGGCGTCCACCGTACAGAAATAAGGGCTGCGCGCCATGTTGATACCACAGTTCAAGGCATGCGGCTTGCCGCCGTGCTTTACCTGAATCACGAACAGCTCGGGAAAGACGGGATTGTGATAACACGCAATCGGCTGACCTGTTTGAATGCGCTCGCGATAAATCAAATCCATGCGCAGCAGGCGAAAGCGCTCGATCAGGCGCTTGACGGTCGAATCGATGGAGCCGTCATCCACCACGATGACTTCTTTATCCTGGTAATTCAGGTTGAGCATGGAGAGCACGGTCTGCACGATCGTGTCCTGCTCGTTATAGGCGGCAATGATCAGCGCCACCGGAGGGGTCACGGGCGAATCCGCCAGATCGCTGTACGGCTTGCGGGCGGCATACGCGGCGTGCAGGGACACGGAATAGAGCGACAGCGTCATCAGGATCGTGTATCCGATGTTGGCCAGAATGAAATACCCGATCAGCACGAAATCCGAGTACAACACAAGCTTTACCAGGAAATGATGCATGGGAACCTATGCCCTTCCCACCGCCGAGGCCGTTTTCCCGGGAGCGACACCCGCCTGCAGGATGTTTCGGGCCTTGCTCTGCAGATCGTCGCGTTTACGGCGCGCCAGAGTACGCATGGTTGCCATAAGCTGCGGCGTGGGAGACATCGCCAGCACGTCAAGCAGTTGCACCTTCGCCTTTTGCACCGTTTCCTGCACCTCCGGAGAAGCCTCCGCGAGGCGGCCTGGGCGAAATTCGCGGCCGAGAAACTCGGTAAGCAGCGAGGTTTTGCCCAAACGCACCATTTTGGAGCAGACCTGCCGCATGAGGCATGATTCCGAACCATCACTGCCCAAAGCCGGAAGCATCTCGCTGATGATGCCGCCACGCTGCATCTCGTCCGCGATCTGTTCGCTGGCATACTGGTCCGTGGTGGCGAGGAAGTACTCCGCCAGCTGCGTGCGGCCTTCCTGGCCAAAGGCAGTCAGGGTTTTCACCGAGGCTTCGCGAACACGCCATTTGGTATCGGCAAGCTTCCGCACCACGTCGGGAATGAGCGCGGCGTAGTAAGGATCGGCACAGGCTCGCACCGCGTGCAGCCGTACAAATTCATTCGAATCGTGGATCAGTGCGCGCAGGGCGGCAACCGCGCCCGGATCATGGAAATGCCCCACCACGCGAGCGCTGCGCGCGCGAACATCGGCCGAGCTGTCCTCTTTTGCCTGCTCGAGGAACCAGCGGGTGATGCTCTCGGGAAAATCCTGAATGCTCAGCGCAAGCCTGCTGTTATCGCAAATCTCACGAATGGTATCCACCACCAAAAAACGAAACCGGGGATTGGGATCACCGAGGAAGCCGGCAAACTGCGCCAGTTCAGTGAGGGAATAACGCACCAGTGCCGCCTTGATCGAGAGAACCGGCAGGCCATTTTTGCTTTCCACCGCCAGCCGCAGCAAATCCAGCAGCACCGTAACCGCATAGGGTTCGCGGTTCTGGCCCATGGCGGCAACGTGGGCGCGACCAACATAGGGAGAAGGATCGTGCCGCGCTTCCTCCATAAACACGTGGGCAAACTCTCCATCCAGTTGTCCGAGCTGGGCCACGGCCCTCGCCCGCCGGACGCAGAACAGGCGCATGCTGCGAATCCTGCGGAACTTTTTCCGCGGAGCAACAGGCAGAGGCGCGCCTTCGACCAGATGGGCCACCAACTGGCGGCCACGACGCCAGCCAAACGCCTGAACAGCCCACTGCTCGATAAAGCCCAGGCGCAACAGCACCTCGGTCACCATGCTGCGGTTCGCGGGGGTAATGCCATCCAGCAGCACCTCCTGGAGCGCATCGCGCTCTGGTTTACTGCTTGCGCCACGCAGCGCGGATACGGCCAGGTCAAGGCTGGTATCCAGATCCAAAAAGCTCCTCAGAACCGCAGCGTGCCTGCGACGGGTGGCATCCTTCTCCTGGAAATAACGATTGCGGCTCAGGCGGCGATAGAAGATATAGACAATCAGAGCTGTATCCACAGCGAAGACGGCCACCGCCAGACAAAGAACGATCCACAGTATTGGGTCAGGAATTTTAAACATGGACCACCTCCTCTTGCCTCTTTCAATCCATATTTACTTCGGCAAAATGTGCGAAAAGCATTATTGTTCCCGGGGATTCGCCCGCAGCCGAGCTCAGCAAACATCCCTCGAGAATCTGCAGGGTGATGGGGGATCTCCCTGCCCACAAAACTTTCAGCCATCACTCACGAGAGCGATGACAGCTTTGGCAAGTCTGGCCAACGACGTCAGGGTTGAATCATTCGCTTCCAGCCGCATTTAGCCGCGCGGCTGGAAACTAACCCTGAAAGCCTTTGTACGCCTTGCCTAAAAAACGAATGATATAGAACTTTAGTTACCAGCAGCATACACTAATTTAGTTACTCTGCAAGCGCAAAATTAATAAAAAGCCGTAAATCTCATTGCCACCTCCCTCTAAGACGACGAATCAATTGAAAAACCTTCAAATCGGCCAACAAAATTACCGATCCATGATTTCCCGGGCAGCTGTGGTTTTGTATCGTTATGAAAAATAAGAGTACTTCAATACCGAAAGCAGCTTCGGCGCCATGTCTGAAAGAACGATTTTTGAAGGGAAGTTCAACCTGCGTATTGCCGCAGGGTTCTCTTTCTGGCATAGCGCAGGAGAGTATCGGAAAGCCCGGTCACATCGAGAGGCTTGGTGAGATATCCCTGCATGCCCGCGGCCAGACAACGCTCGCGATAACCAAGCAGAGCATGAGCGGTGAGCGCGACGATAGGCGGGGCGGCATCGCCCAGAATCCGGCGGATTTCTTTGGTCGCCTGAAAGCCGTCCATGTCCGGCATTTCCAGATCCATCAGGACAAGGTCGTAGTCGCCAGGAACCGTCCTTTCAATGGCCCGGATCCCATTTTCCGCCAGATCGGTGGCGCAGCCAAGCCGCGCCAGCATGCTTCTGGCCACTCTTTGATTAATAGTGTTGTCTTCCACGAGCAGTACGCGTAAGCCCGCCAGTTCCCTGGACTGAAAAGCATCCACGGTGTCTGTGCGGACGGCGTTACCGTTTTCCGTAGCCGCAGCAATGTGAACCGGCAGGTCGAGCCAGAATACAGAGCCAACCCCGGGTTTGCTGCGTACCGCGATGGTCCCATTCATCATGGTGGCAAGTTCCCGGCAAATGGTAAGGCCGAGTCCGGTACCGCCAAAGCGGCGCGTGGTGGAGCCATCGGCCTGGGAAAACTTGTGGAAGATCTCTTCCAGCTTGTTTTCGGGTATGCCGATGCCGGTGTCTTCCACGGAAATTTGCAGGCGGGCAGCGCCGACGAGCGTATACGATACGGTTGCGCGCAGGGTAATCGAACCCGTGGCGGTGAATTTTACGGCATTGCCGAGGAGATTCAGCAGAATCTGCCCCAGCCGGACGGGGTCACCTGTAATCACCTGGGGAAGATCCGGAGCCAGTTCCGTCCGCAGTTCCAAACCCTTGCCCTGTACCCGCTGCCGGACCACAGCAAACAATGCATGGAGGCAGCCGGCAAGAGAAAACGGCACTTCTTCGAGCGTGAGCTTGCCCGCCTCGATTTTCGAAAGATCCAGAATGTCATTGATGATGGTAAGGAGGGACTCCGCCGACTCATAAATCGTCGCCGCATATTCATTCTGCTGCGTGGAAAGGGGGGAGTCGAGCAGCAGTTGCGCCATGCCCAAAACACCGTTCATGGGAGTGCGGATTTCATGGCTCATGGTGGCCAGAAAATCGCTTTTGGCCTGAGTGGCCTTTTCCGCTTCCGCTTTGGCCACGGCCAGCTGCGAGACCATTTTCCCCAGATCGCGCTCCTGCTGCTTGCGTACGGTGATGTCCCGCGAAACGCCGATGGTCCCGGCCATGCAGCCGCTGCCATCGTGATAAGGAAAGATGTTGCACAGCCAGGTCTGACCGGAAGAGCCTGCCGTCTCTTCCACAGTCACGCTTTCGCCCGTTTCTAGGACCGTGCCCTCGGCAGCGGCAATTCTCTCCGACTCAGGGTGGCCGAACACCTCGGAGATGGTGCGGCCAATCACGCTTTCGCGCGGCAGTCCGAAGGCCAGCAGATAGCCGGGGTTGACCATAAGAAACCGGCCTTCCACGTCCTTGACCCAGACCGCATCCGCGGTCTTCTCCACCACGGAGCGCACCAGCGCATTTGCTTCAAGAGTTTCACGAGAAGCACGCTCCAGAGCGGCAACGTGCTCCTGGGCCTGCATTTTGTAGTTAACGACGCCATACAGAACCCGGCGGTTGAAGTCATTCATGAGCAGAGCAAGAACAACTCCGACACAAAGCGCGGCATTGTAATAGGGCGATACCGCCAGCCGTTCCGCTAACAGAAATACAATCCAGCCTGCCGCAATTACAAGAACAACCGTCGCGAACCACCGGCGCGACACAATCAGGACACTGCTGGCGAACATAACCAGCAAAAGATTCACGCTCAACTCAACATTCCTGAGCATGATCATCAAAGGAAAGGCGCTGACCAGTGACAGAAAGCAAAGCAGGACGCAAACCGGATTCGCACAGCGCGGGGGTATTTTATTCTGTTGCAGCAGGCGAAATACCAGCATTATGAAGACCGCTACCATGGCATCGAGTGTGGCTGCCCGCCAGGAATCCGGCGGCCCGAGTACCAACAGATCGAAGATTGAATAAAGAAAAAGGATCAGAGCCAGGACAAAGCTAACAGGACGTACCCGCTCCAGCACCAGTTTGTCGACCTCGGCCTGGGCAGGCACACGGTGGTGCACAATCTTATCCATCTAATTTGCCATCTAAAATGGTTACCAGTGTACTGTTACACAAGATACAGGTCTACATATAAATATCGGACAACCTATCATTTCCTTTATTTCCTGAACCAGTATTTTGATTAAGGACAAGATTAAAGCTGACAGCAATACAAGCTTGTTCTCCCCGGCTGAAATGACATTCCATCCTCTGGCCTGTATCGCTGCGGTTGATCGATCATGGAAACCAGACAGCAACCTGAGAACATGCGCCAGCGGGAATCAATCTCAATCTTCCGTGAACTATAAACTTGTATGGAGACACGAACATGGTACTCCCTCTCAAGACGAACTCGTTATTATTGTTTTCGCGTGACTTGCACCTGGCAATCGAGTACCATGCGCGTCCGCAAAAGGAGTGCGAAAGCAGCCATCGACCAAAAACACGAGCATATTTCAAGGGGGCCAAAATTGGGATTCAAATCGAAAAAGATGGGTCAGGCAGAACTTTGGATGTCCATTAGGACCGCATATTTACAGAACTTTACGTGAAGTGAAGAGCGCAGCCCCTTTAAAAATCGGGAGCCATTGGGATACTACCCCTCGCAACCCCAGTAAAAATTGGGACCATTGGGAGCAATGGGGAGGGGGGAGGGACCATAAGAATGGTGGCGGCACGGCGGGCAACTCCGGGCGCTATGGTCTTTGGAGTGGGGTTTGCATTAAGATTTCGGCGTTCACCAAATGCCGTTCGAGAGAGTGTCCATGAAGACAACAATTAATGTCACAGTAAATGGCGTCACCCACCAGAGCGAGATCGAACCCCGCATGCTGCTGGTGCATTATCTGCGGGACGCGCTCAATCTTACCGGCACACATATCGGCTGCGAGACCTCACTGTGCGGCGCATGTACCGTGATGCTCGATGGCCAGGCGGTCAAATCGTGCACGCTGCTCGCGGCCCAGGCGGATGGCGCAAAGGTCACAACCATTGAAGGCCTGGCCAGCGGCGGCAATCTGCATCCGGTGCAGCAGGGCTTTTGGGAGCACCATGGATTGCAGTGCGGATTCTGCACACCGGGCATGATCATCGCCGCGGCCCAGCTGCTCGAAAGAAATCCCGACCCCACGGATGAAGAGATCCGGCATGGCCTCGAAGGAAATCTCTGCCGCTGCACCGGATACCAGCACATTGTGCAGGCGGTGCAGTGCGCGGCAAAGAAGATGCAATCCAAAACGGCAGTCAGCTCATAAACCAAAAAAGGAAGGCTCTATGGCAGAGAAATACGTTGGCAGGAGCGTAAAGCGCACGGAAGACCCGCGGATGATCCAGGGCCTGGCGCATTATGTGGATGACATCCGGCTGCCGGACACGCTGCACGCGGTTTTTGTGCGCTCCATTTACGCCCATGCGCGGATTAAAAGCGTGGACGTGAGCGAAGCAAAAAAGGCCCCGGGCGTGGTGGCCGTCTATACCGGGCAGGACGTCGCGAAGATTGGGCCAGTTCCCTGCGGCGCGGCCATACCGGACATGAAGCTTCCCGACCACCGCGTGCTGGCCGGCAACAAGGTTTACTTTGTGGGCCATCCCGTGGCCGTAGTGGTGGCGGAAAACAAGTATGCCGCCCGTGATGCCGCCGACCTGATCCAGGTGGATTACGAAGAGCTGCCGGTAGTGATGGATGAAGAGAAGGCCGCGTCCAAAGACAGTCCGGTGATTCACGAGCAGTTTGGCACCAACATCGCCTACAAGCTCACCGCCGGCGAGGGCGACATTGAAGCGGCGCTCAAATCGGCGGACAAGATCGTACGGCAAAAAATCGTAAACCAGCGGCTGGCGCCCATCGCCATGGAGCCGCGCGGCGTGCTGGCCCGCTACTATCGCGGCGAGCAGGAGCTTACGCTGTGGACCTCCACGCAGATTCCTCACATGGCGCGCACCTCGATTGCCGTGATGCTGGGGATGCCAGAAAACAAGCTGCGCCTGATTGCCCCCGAAGTCGGCGGCGGCTTCGGCTCCAAGCTGAACGTATACGCCGAAGAGGCGCTGATGGGATGGCTTTCCATGCAGCTCGACCGCCCGGTGAAATGGATTGAAGGCCGGCGCGAGAATATGCAGGCCACGATCCATGGCCGCGGACAAGCTGGCTATATCGAAGTCGCCTGCAAGAAAGACGGGACCATCACCGGCCTGCGTTACAACGTGTTTGCCGACATGGGCTCGTATTTCCAGCTGCTCACGCCCGCCATACCCACGCTGACTGGCCTGATGCTTTCCGGCTGCTACAAGATTCCGGCGATCCAGATGAACGTGACCGCTACGTTCACCAACAAGGTGGCCACCGACGCCTATCGCGGCGCGGGGCGCCCGGAAGCCACGTTTGTGATTGAACGCGCGCTCGATTTGGTGGCCGTGGAACTGGGGCTGGATCCCATCGCGGTGCGGCGCAAGAACTTCCCTGCCCCGTTTGGCGCGGAGAATCCATTCAAAACCGCGACTGGTCTTTTCTATGACAGCGGCGACTACGAACTTTCTCTCAAAAAGGCACTGGAGATTTCCAATTACGACAAGCTGCGTGCCGATCAGAAGCAGGCGCGCAGCGAAGGGCGGATTGTAGGTATCGGCCTTTCAACCTACGTTGAGATCTGCGCGATTGGCCCTTCGTCGGCCACTCCGGCGGGCGGATGGGAGAGCGCAACGGTAAGAATCGAGCCTACGTGCAAAGTCACCATCCTCACCGGCGCATCGCCACACGGCCAGGGGCAGGAAACCTCGTTCGCACAGATCGCCGGAGATCATTTGGGCGTGAACATCAATGACGTGACCGTAATCCACGGCGACACGGCCATTGTGCAGTACGGAATCGGCACCTTCGGCAGCCGGGGTACGGCGGTGGGCGGTACGGCGGTGTACATGGCGCTCGAAAAGCTGAAGGCCAAAGCCACCACGCTGGCCGCGCATCTTCTGCAAACCGAGCCGGGCAAAGTAACTTTTGCCGATGGGAAGTTCACGGCGCAGGGTGGAAAGAGCCTGACCATCCAGGAAGTGGCGCTGGCAGCGCATTTGGCCAGGAACCTTCCTCCGGACATGGAGCCGGGGCTTTCGGCGACATCGTTCTTCGAACCCAAGAATTTCACCTTCCCCTTCGGCACGCATATCGCGATGGTGGAGATCGACCGTGAAACCGGCGAGATCCATTTCAAGCGCTATGTGGCCGTGGATGACTGCGGCAAGGTCATCAATCCCCTGCTGGTGCATGGCCAGGTGCATGGCGGCATTGTGCAATCCATGGGGCAGGCGCTGTATGAAGAAGTTGTCTATGACGATCAGGGCCAGCTGGTAAGCGGGACGCTGATGGACTACGCGCTTCCCCGAGCCACCATGATTCCCTGGATGGAACTGGACCGCACGGAGACGCCCAGCCCGGTAAATCCGATGGGCGTAAAAGGCGTGGGTGAAGCCGGGACCATCGGCGCCACGCCGGCGATTGTTTCGGCGGTGGTGGACGCGCTGGCGCCGTTTGGCATACGCCATCTCGACATGCCGATCAAGCCGGAAGCCATCTGGCGCATCATCAGCAAAAAATCCGCAGGAGCCGCATAAGCGAGGAGATTATGATTCCAGCACAGTTTGATTACATTGCCGCAAAGAGCCTGGATGAAGCACTTTCCCTTTTGGCCCGTCATAAAGATGACGCCAAACTATTGGCCGGCGGCCACAGCCTGATTCCGGCCATGAAGCTGCGCCTGATGCAGCCGAGCGTGCTCATCGACATCAGCAAAATCAAAGACCTTTCCTATATTCGCGAGGAGGGCGGCCAGCTACGCATTGGCGCCATGACCACGCATTACCAGATTGAATCTTCCGATCTGCTGCACCGCGTCTGCCCGCTGCTGCCGGAGACGGCCACCCATCTGGGCGACGTGCAAGTGAGAAACCGGGGGACCATTGGCGGCAGCCTGGTCCACGCCGATCCCGCAGCCGACTGGCCCGCCGCGATTCTGGCTCTCGACGCAGAGCTGGTGGTGAAGGGGCCGAAGGGCGAACGTGTTATCCAGTCCGCTGACTTTTTTGTGGACCTGCTGACCACGGCGCTGCAGCCGGGTGAGATTCTGCGTGAGATCCGGATTGCCGCGCCGAAAGGTAAATTTGGCCAGGCGTATGTGAAGTTCCGCCATCCGGCTTCAGGCTTTGCCGTGGCCGGGATTGCCGTGAACGTAGTAAAAGATGGCGCAGGCAAATGCGAATCTGCCAAAATTGGCATTACCGGCATTGCCCCCAAAGCTTACCGAGCCAAAGGCGTGGAAAGCGCGCTCAAAGGCTCGGCCTTTGACGAGAAATCACTGCACGCTGCCGCCGCCCACGCAGCCGACGGCGTGGAGGCAAATGCCGATCTGTTTGCCTCGGGAGAGTATCGTAAACATCTGGCGGTGATTTACACGCGGCGCGCCATTGAGGAAGCGGCGTCGAGGATTCGGTAAGATAAAACCTGCATGAAACTTGAAGGCTCACAAACCATACAGGCCGCGCGCGAACGGGTTTTTGCCGCGCTGACCGACCCTGATATCCTCGCGAAGTGCATCCCCGGCTGTGAACAACTGCAAAAAGCCGGGGAAAACCAGTACACCGCCAAACTCTCGGCCGGTGTCGGCTCGATTAAGACCGTCTTTAATGCGACGATTACGATTGAAGAAGTAGTCTCGCCGTCGCATTATAAGCTGGTCGTGGAAGGCAAGGCCCAGCCAGGCTTTGTAAAAGGCAGTGGAAGCCTTGACCTTGAAGAACACGATGGCAGCACCACCATCCGCTACACCGGCGAGGTGAATGTGGGTGGAATGCTGGCCACCGTGGGCCAGCGCATGATTCAGGCAACGGCCAATATGCTCGCAGCCAAATTTTTTGCCGCGCTCGAAACCGAGACAGGCAAGGTAAGCGCGGCATAGATCAAAGCCCAGGCGTTCCTCGGACGCCTGCAAAAATTCGGGAAAAAGCGCGACGCCCGCCTGCGCTCCGGACCGAAGTGAAGGACTTATTCCGGCATGATGATGCTGAAATGCACCAAATGTGGACGTCTGCACGAACTGAGCAGCACGGGCGAGCTTGCGTGCAACTGCTCGGAAGAAAAAACCGAGATGATTCCGGCCACTGAGGCCGAGATCACCACCTGGCATGAGCAGGCCACCACGCGCAGTTCGGAGGCAGTGACCGCGCGCATTCTTACTTCTTCTTCCGGGACCACCCACTCGGTTTTGTCCGGCCTGGGGCTGGGCTCCGGCATGGCAGCGGCGCAGTCTAAAGCCCCCGCGGACAAATACGAATACATGCAGAGCCTGGGCGCGGGCGGCATGGGAGAAGTGGTGCGTGCGTGGGACCGCGACCTGCGACGTTTTGTGGCGGTGAAGCGGATGAAATCGAGTTCGCAATCGCGGGACGCGATTTTGCGCTTTGTGCAGGAAGCCCAGATCACCGGCGTCCTCGAACATCCCAATATTGTTCCCGTGCATGATCTGGGCATTGACGCTCAGGGGCGCATCTACTTTTCGCTGAAGCTCATTGAAGGCGAGTCGCTGCGCGGCATCATCGACAAGCGGAAGCAGAATGCCCAGATGTCGTCGGGCGTGAAATACAAAGACATTTACACGCCGCTGCGGATGGTTGAAATTTTCATCTCCGTTTGCCAGGCGGTGGCCTACGCCCATGCCAAAGGCATTATTCATCGCGACATCAAGCCGGAAAACATCATGCTGGGCCGCTATGGCGAGGTGCTGGTGGTGGACTGGGGCATTGCCAAAGTGGTGCGCGGTCCGGAAAACCCGCAGGAGCAGGTTACGCTGCCCCTGACCGAACTGGATGCAGTCACGCCGGAAAAATCGCTGGATGGCGCTATCTCCGGAACACCGGCCTACATGTCGCCTGAGCAGGCCATGGGCCGCATCAGCAGCCTCGATGAGCGCAGTGATATCTACGCTCTGGGCGCAGTGCTCTATCACATTTTGGCAGGCCGCCCGCCTTATGAAGGCAGCTCGGCTTATGACGTGCTGCGCCTTGTCCAGCAGCGGCCGCCGCGAGCACTGGGAGCGGGCAGCGCGGGATTTGAAGCCATTCCGCGCGAGTTGAAGGCCATCTGCAACAGGGCGATGGCCCGTGAACCGGAATCACGTTACAGCACGGCGGAAGAGCTGCGCGACGATCTGCAGGCGTATCTGGAAGACCGCCCGGTAAGCGCGTGTCCGGACAGCCGGTGGCGCAGCCTGCAAAAGTGGCTCAAGCGAAACCGCAAACAAGCGCGCACAATTGCGCTTACAGCGGTGACGGCGGTAGTCGTGCTGGCGTCAGCCTATTATGGCGTGCGCGAATGGCGCGTACGCGGACTGCTGCGCGATGCCCGAACAAAACTGGTGGCATTCCACCACAGCCCCCTGGCGGCGGGCCGGAACACCGATCCCACGCCAGCTTATGATTCGCTGAATGTCGTTCTACTCGACCTGCAGCGCGCACTCGATCTGCAGCCGGGCCGAAGCGCCACCAAAGCCATGCTCTCGGACACATACATGGAACAGTGGCGGCTGGCTATGAGCAAAGAGAATTTCCCTTTGGCAGATAATGCGCAGCGGGAAGTGGTGCGTTACGAGGGTGGCGAACCGAACCGATATTCTGACGAGCTGAACGGTTCGGCTATTGTTGCCATCACACCGGAGCCCGCGGAAGCACAGCTCTATATTTTCAAGTTTGTGCCGGTGGAGAGCAAAAACGCTAACGGCGCTACAGGGTCAAGGCTGATCCCCGTTCCATGGGACTTTCACAAACGGGATGTGATCGCGTCGGCTTTGCAGTCAGAGGCCCTCCGTGCCCAGTCCGGGCCGGCGGTGCTGCCGGGCGCACATACGATTTTCAATCTCGCGCCGCCGAGCGAAGCCATGATTCCGGCGGAGGAAGCGCGCAATTTGCGCCTGCCGCCTGGCAGCTACATGGTCCTCGCCAAAAGCCCCAACAAGATCGATACACGCGTCCCCATCTTTGTTCCCCGCTTCGGACGCATGGAGCAGACCATCCATTTGCCCTCCGCCGAAGAAATGCCGCCCGGCTTCTTTTATGTTGCCGGAGGGACGGCGCGCATTGGCGGCGATTCGGCCAACGCCCTGCCGGAACGCTCGGTGACGATTGCGCCGTTTTTGATTTACCACGACGAAATCAGCATGGGCGACTACGCCGAATATCTTAAAGACCTGGTGGCCCAGAAGAAACGCGCCGAGGCGGATGCGCGCACCCCCCGGGACTTCGGCAAGAAAGTAGCCATACTGGGCAAGGACGGATCGCTGAGCGGAATCAACGTAACCAAACCTAAATGGTTTCTGGCCTCGGCGGTCCGCGGCATCTCGTTCAGCGATATACAGGCTTACATTCAATGGCGCTCGCAGCGCGATGGCCTGCCCTATCGCCTGCCCACCGAGTTCGAGTGGGAAAGCACCTGCCGAGGGGCCGATGGACGCCGTTACTCATGGGGCAATCAGTACACGCCCGGCTTTGCCTTTATCCTGCAGGGCTACAACGATACTGGCGGCGACCGCAGCTGGCACTGGGAAGACTTTAAAGACGAATCTCCGTGGGGCGTACACGACCTGGCCGGAGGCGTGGCGGAGTGGACCTCATCTACTTACAACACGGCGGCACAGCCAGGCAGCGCCGAGTACGGGCAGTTTGCCATTCGCGGCAATGCATGGTCCCTGCCTCCGGTGGGACTGGAGTGCGCCTTCCGCACGTCCGGACAGCCGGATTACTTTCATCCGACGATCGGCTTTCGCCTGGCGCTCGATTATCCCGCGCATCAGCCGACGAGTGCGAATCCGGCGGATGCGGGCGAGCATCAGCACTGATGCCGTCAGCAACTTCGATGACTACAGCTTCGGCTCAGGCAGGTTCGTCGTTAATGGAACGCGGCCGCGCTTGTACACCAGAACCGTCCGCTTGAACTCGATCACCACGGTTCCATCCTGTTTGAAGCCGGTGGTCTTAAAGCGCACGATGCCCACGCTGGGCCGCGATTTTGATTCGCGTTTCTCCAGCACCTCGCTGCGCGAATAGACGGTGTCACCTTCGAAGAGCGGGTTGGGCAGGCGGACTTCGTCCCAGCCCAGATTGGCCATGGCATTTTGCGAAATATCGGTCACAGACTGGCCGGTGACCAGGGCCAGGGTGAAGGTGGAATCCACCAGCGGCTTCTGAAACTCGGTTTGCGCCGCGTAGTGGGAATCGAAGTGAATAGGATTGGTGTTTTGCGTGAGCAGCGTGAACCACACATTGTCGGCGGCAAGAACCGTTCGCCCCAGCGGATGCTGGTACACGTCACCCACTTCAAAGTCTTCATACACTCGTCCGGTCCAGCCTTGCTTTAGCGCCATATTTTCCTCAGTGAAGATTTCCTCAATGAAGCCTGCATCATCAATACGACCTGGGAAGTCCGAGCACGTGCTCGGCAATGTAGGCGAGAATCAGGTTGGTCGAAACCGGCGCGACCTGGTACAGCCGCGTCTCGCGGAACTTGCGTTCAATGTCATATTCTTCGGCGAAGCCAAACCCGCCGTGGGTTTGGACAGCAGCGTTCGCGCTCTCCCACGAAGCGTCGGCGGCCAGCAGCTTGGCCATGTTGGCCTGCGGGCCGCAGGGCTCATGCGCGTCAAACAGTGCGGCGGCGCGCTCCACCATCAGAGACGCGGCTTCTACATTGGCGTAGGCGCGGGCCAGCGGGAACTGCACGCCCTGATTTTGCCCAATCGGACGCCCAAAGACGATTCTCTCCTTCGCATAGCGGCAGGCGCGCTCCAGAAACCAGCGTCCGTCGCCAATGCACTCGGCGGCAATCAGAATGCGCTCGGCGTTCAGTCCATCCAGCAGATAACGGAAGCCCTTCCCTTCTTCGCCGACCAGATTTTCCGCCGGGACTTCCAGATCGTCGAAGAAGACTTCCGTGGTGGCGTGGTTCATCATGGTGCGGATGGGACGAATCGTGAGCCCATGCCCAAGCGACTGCCGCAGGTCCACCAGAAGAATGGACAAACCCTCGGTCCGCTTTTTGACTTCCTCGAGGGGCGTGGTGCGGGCCAGCAGCAGCATAAGATCAGAGTGCTCGGCGCGCGAGATCCATATCTTCTGGCCTTTCACCACATAACGCCCGCCTTTGCGGACAGCCAGCGTCTTCAAATGCGTAGTGTCGGAACCCGTGGTGGGTTCGCTTACGGCGAAGGCCTGCAGGCGAAGATCGCCGCGTGCGATTTTGGGAAGATACTCCTGCTTCTGCTCCGGCGATCCATGGCGCAGAAGCGTGCCCATGATATACATCTGCGCGTGGCAGGCGGCGGCATTGCCGCCCGAGCGATGAATCTCTTCGAGAATGATCGCGGCTTCGGTAACGCCCAGCCCCGCGCCGCCAAACTCCTCGGGAATCAGCGTGGCCATGTAGCCGGCCTGGGTGAGCGCATCCACGAATTCGCTCGGATATTCGCGTTTGGCGTCCAGCTCTCGCCAGTAGGCATCGGGAAAGTCGCGGCACAGCGCGGCCACGGCGGTCTTCAATTCACTGTGCAACTCGGTGCTGGATGCGGATGCCATGCTGAGAGACGAGCCATTGTAATTGCGCCGGAAGCAGCCATCAATCCCGGTGTGGTTCTGTGCGTTCCAGACCAAACATCACTGCGCCTAACTTTTGAACGCCAGCGGACGAATGGGCGCGCCAGTCGCGCCACGAATTTTCAGCGGCGCGGCGACAAAGACAAACTCATAAACGCGGTCCGCCGCCAGTTGCTCCAGATTGAGGCATTCGAGAATGTGAATGCCGCTTTCCACCAGCAAATGGATATGCACCGGCATGGAGCGGGTGGGGATCTTCTCAAAGGCCATCGTGTCCGAACCGGCGGCAAACACGCCCAGGCTGCTGAGCCATTTTGCTCCCGGCCCTTCCGGCCCCGGCCCGTGCAGTTCAGCGGCAAATTTCGCCGGCTCTTCAAAGAAGCGCGCCCATCCGGTGCGCAGAAGCACCACATCTCCGCGCCCGATCTTTATGTTGTGGACACGAGCGGCGGCCTCCATGTGCGCTGGAGTAATTTCGAAATCGGCGGGCAAAGTTTCCACGCCCTGCTGGCCCGCAATGTCGAGCAGAACGCCCCGGCGCACAATCGGCGCAACCGTATCAATCGACAAGCGCTGCATTCCTCCGGCATACGACTGCACGCCGGCCACATCTTCTCCGCCGAACAGTTTGCCGCCGCAGGAAAAATGGCTCAGCGCGTCCATGTGCGTACCCAGGTGGCTGCCCAGGGCCAGAGCGTCCGAGGCAGAGCTGCCGCCGCCCTGCAGCAGGTACTCGCCATGCTGAACGGTCATGCTGAACAAAAACGGTGGATGCACTGGATAATGCGGCATACCCACAAAATAAGGCTGGGACAAATCGTAGATTTTTGCTTTGAGCAGGTGGCTGAGCATATCGTTCATGATGTGTTATATCAAGCCCATGCGTGCGGCAATGGCGAGCTTTTTCCTTTCAATGTGCAGGCTGGCGGCGTCAATCATTTCGTTGTTGTAAACGAACACTCCGGTACCACTCGCGGCATCGGCCTGGTCATACAGTTCCAGAACTTCCCTGGCCCGAACCAGTTCTTCCCGGGAAGGCGTAAACACCCGGTTGATGATCACAGCCTGATCGGGATGAATGGCCCACTTGCCGTCAAAACCCATTTCGGCGGAGATGCGGGCATCGTGCTCGCATTTTTCCGAATCGTGGATTTGGAGCGTGACGCTGTCGATGGCATCCACTCCGGCGGCACGCGCGGCCGCCAGCACCTTCTCTCGGGGATAGTGGTAATACGAGTACTGGTCGCGCAACCGCCCTCGCGCGCCCATGGCGCTCGAGTAATCGAGTACGCCGAAGATCAGTCCCGATACACGCGGCGAGGCGGCGGCAATCTGCTCGGCGTGCAGCACGGCTTTGGGAGTCTCAATCACTACTTCCAGTCGAATTCGTCCTGGTTCAAGGCCAATGTTTTGCTCAATCTGATTGAGCAGCCGGTCGGCAAGCAGAACATCGGCGGCATCCTCCGCCTTGGGCAGCAGCACCGCATCCACGTATGCGCCCGCCGCTTCCACTACCTCGATCAGGTCGCGATAGAAAAATTTGGTTTGAATACTGTTCACGCGAAAGGCGCGAATCTTGCCCTTGAAATCGAGTGTTTGCAGGGCATGAATCAGAGTGGCGCGGGCCGCAATTTTTTGCGAGGGCGCACAGCCATCTTCGAGGTCAAATACCACCTCGTCAGCCTCGCTGGCCGCGGCTTTGGCCATCTTTTCCGGAGAGCTGGCCGGAGATGCCAGT